>Ga0326728_10026536_pt1 | contig 10238 bp, 13 predicted proteins | sample MB3enrmetagenome_FD_207602 | JGI IMG/M metagenome (GOLD analysis project Ga0326728, IMG submission 207602) | Lab enriched peat soil microbial communities from McLean, Ithaca, NY, United States - MB31MN | ecosystem: Environmental > Terrestrial > Soil > Wetlands > Peat | place: USA: New York... | reverse complement strand
GACGCGGCGCGAATGGCGGAAAAGGGCATAGCCGCCTGCCAGCAGCACCGCTGCTACCGCAAGTCCGATCACCCGCGTCCGCAAAGCCGTGCCGTTCTGGTGCGCCCGGTTCGCCGCAATGCGACGGATGTCGACTTCCGGCTTTTGCCTGCCGGCAAGCTGGCAATCTGTCAGCACGCGTTCTTCGTCCAAGCCCAAATATCGTGCGTAGGTCCGCACGAAACTGCGAGTAAAGATTCCCCCCGGAAGTTTTGAGAGTTCCTCGCCTTCAATAGCTTCCAAAAAGCGAATGCTAATCCGTGTGGCGGCGGATATTTCCTCCAGAGTCACGCCACGCATTTCGCGCTCCCGGCGTAAGTAATCGCCGAATCCCGTTAACTGCGGTTCTTCGCTGCGCGTCACCAAGGTATCACCACGCTTATCTTATTTACCTGCCTCAGGGGTGTCAATTGATTTGCTTTGCTTGCTCTTTGGCCCCCCCAACCGTACTTGGGTACCATTGAGGTTATGGCAGGAAATGTATATGCTAAGAGTGGTGGGAGACATTATTAGGACTCCCCTGGGATGGGTATGGACCTACAGGAAGAGGTCATCGAACTTCGGCAGCAAGTCCAGCGCCTCTCCCTCTTCCATGAGGTTGGCAAAGCCCTCTTTTCAACCCTCGACCTCCAAAAAATCCTCCAGACGGTTATGGAGAAGATCAGTGACCTCTTGCAACCGGACACATGGTCACTGTTGATGGTCGACGAGAAGGCTCGCGAACTGTATTTCGAAATCGCCATGGGACAGGGCGCGGAGAAGCTCAAGGACGTTCGCCTGAAGTTGGGAGAAGGTATCGCCGGCTGGGTGGCTGAACACGGGGAACCTGTCCTAGTGGAAGACGTCCAGACCGACCAGCGATTCAAGTTCCGGTCCGACGAGTTCCCGCAACCGGCTACTCATTCGGTGGTTTGCGTTCCCATCAAAGGCCGCGAACCGGTCCAGGGTGTTATAGAACTGGCAAATTGCTTCGGTAAGCAGAGCTTTTCGCAAGAGCACATCCCCACTCTCAAGAGCCTTGCTGACTATGCGGCGATCGCTCTCGAAAACGCGCGGTATGTGCAGCGCATGCATGAACTCACGATCATGGATGACTGCACGGCCCTCTTTAACGCGCGGCACCTCAATTTCGTTCTGGATGCAGAAATCTACCGTTCCACCCGCTACGGCTATCAGTTTTCTGTAATCTTCTTCGATCTCGATCACTTCAAACAGGTCAACGACCAGTACGGCCACCTCGTGGGATCGAGGCTGCTTTGGAGAATCGGCGACCTCCTCAAAAGCAACCTACGCTTGATTGATTACGCGTTTCGATACGGGGGCGACGAATTTGTCGTGATCCTGCCCCAGACCTCGAAAGAGAATGCCCTGACCGTCGTGCGGAGGCTCAAAGACCTGCTGAATTCAAAAGTCTTCTTCCATTCGGAAAATCTGAGCATCACGGTCACCGCCAGCTTCGGCATTGCGACGTTCCCGACCGACGGCCGCACCCACCGAGAGATTCTGCGCCTCGCCGACGAGGCCATGTACCTCGTAAAGAGAACCACACGCAACAACATCGCCTTGGCAGGCGAAGGCGTCATGCCTCCTGATCCCTTCCTCGAAGAACACGCCGAAACCAAGCCGAACCCTGTGAAGTAGCACAGCCACTCTTGGCTGTGCAGGGCACGACACAGGCAAGAGTGCCTGTGCCACGCCGGCTGGCGCAGACCTCGGTCCTTTGAGGTCTGCGATGTCCCGAAGGGACACGGAAGATTCCACCGACCGCAACAGTTTCTTTCGCTTTGGGCTCGAGCCGAAAAGCTTCGATATTCTTCCGGCTATTCCTCAGATTTCGATATCATGGCAGCAATGGAGCCTTGGGAGCGGCGGAAGGTTCCGGGAGGATAGCAAGACATGGCCAAGGCCCTCGGGCGTTTCATCGTCATTGATCCCCGCGTGTGTCACGGTCAGCCGACCTTTCGGGGCACGCGGATTCTGGTGGCCGACGTGCTCGATCAGGTGTCGACCGGTATGGCCTGGGAGGCCATCATCGAAAACTGGCGCGGCGCGGTAAGCCGAGAGGCCATTGCGGAGTCCGTCCGCCTGGCGCGCGAGGTCCTCATGGACCATTCCGAAGAGCTCGTCGCGGTCACGTAATGACCATTCTCGACGAGAACAAGTTGCATGGTGAAGTAATCTGACCGGTTTTTCGATGGTCATTTCACGACACTGGTTCGCTACGGGCTGGTCCTAGGCTCTAGCCCTGCGGCCGTAAGGCGTTGCGGTTCAGCGGACCGCACAGTTTCGCTCTGCGCCAACCCCGTCGATTTTGACGCCGCATGGGAAAAGCGCGTTGAAACCGTGGTTGATCCGGCGACGGGACTGAAGGCGAATATCATATCCGCCGAAGACCTCATAGCCTCGAAACTCGCGTCAGGACGTGCCCGCGACCTTGCCGACGTTGAGGACATCCGCAAAGCGGCGGAGAGCCAAGGCCCGAAGCCCGCAAAGACAAAGCCTCCTGAACCCACCGGCGGCGGTCCCGGTGAGTGACACGTCTGAAAACGTAGCGCACACCATTTCTCCCCACCATTTCTCCCCCCAAAAAGCCTCGGGGCTTAGCCGCCCCTGCGTGCCCGCGAGGAGAGCAGCTCGCGCCTTTTCTTCTCAGCTGGCGCTATTACCTTAGAAGTTAGCGAGGCTAACAGTCCACGCGCGGTTTTGTATCTCTGCGTCTGAAGCACCCAGGGATATCTTTTCAGACCTTCAAACATTGCATACTGGGGGGAAGAAGAGTGCAGTATCGGCTGAACAGGCACGGAGGGCAAGTGCGGTATAATCCGTCCGAGCTCCTGTGGCACACTCCTAGCATCCGTGATGTCAGCAATTACGAAGCGAGCCATATGGGCTATAGTAGAAATCGTCTCGGTTGTGTCGCGAGATGCCGGTTTCATGAAATCGAAGAGAACAGGGATGTAACCTCGATCGCGAAGCGCCTGACGCAGGGCCTTTAAGACGTACCTGCGAGGGCGGCTGAAGCGTCCAAGAATGAGAACCACCTTGGCGGCTATAGAATCTATGACGTTTCGAATCCTGGCATTGTTGATGAGTAGGTACATGAATTGAGCCATTTCCAGATAATCCACGGTTATCGCTGGCTCGAATTCTGAGCGGGCGATATTGAGGTTTCTCTGCTGGGCCCCACTCAGATTGACATCCCAGGCAGAGATCCCGTGCACCCAACAATCGGACAAATTAGCTCGCCTAAGGTCGACGTCGGCAAAGACAAGATCAGTCAGTGTCGCGCCCGACAGGTCGGCACCTCCAAGGTTCGATTCGAAGAAACTGGAACTGGAGAGGTCCACGCGGTGGAGATTCGCCTTGCGAAGGTCGCTCATCACGAAGCTCGCACCCTGAAGCTCTGCCCCCTCCAGATTAGCACCCACGAGAGTGGCCTCATCCAATGCAACACAGTTGAGGTTCGCCCGCCTCGCATCTAAGTTATTCATGTTCGCGGCGGCCAAGTCGGCTTCGAAGAAGTCAGCTTCCCGTAGATCAGATCTACGCAGGTCTGTCCGTCGCAGCAGGGAAGTGGCTCCGAGATCTGCACGTCGCAAATTAGCCCCTCGGAGGTCAGAACCCCGAAGGTCGGCACCACGTAGGTCGGCATCTCGTAGGTCTGCCCTGCGCAGGTCCGAATTCCGCAGGTTTGCCTCACTGAGTTGGGCTCGGCGGAGGCTCGCGCCGCCCAGCCTTGGCCGAACCCTCCGATTTTGAGCTCGCCAGTGGTTCCAGGCCCTGGTCCCCTCTTCCGCAATTTCGACGTGTTCCTTGTTCGGCACTGCTTTCGAGCTCCTCTAATAAAGGGCGGAATATCCTGTGGACAGTGCGCAGACTCTTACAGGACGGTAGCCACTACGCGAGTCACGAACGCCACCCCCGACCACCCGCGCCTTGCTTCATACAGGCGTTCCAATGGCATTCTGAGCCCCGGTGGAGAAGACCGTATACCTGCACTCGTGTCGCAGGAACAAGCCGAGTTCATCCAAAGAGATGCGATACTTTGCCATATCGCTTGGCGTCATGACGATGGTTAGCTTGTCTGCGAATGTCATTTCCGAGCACGCGGCGACAAAGGACTTGATCGTTTCACGGACGACCTCTTCGCGTGTCTGCGGGACTCTGGAGAATCCGGTACCGAGGACCGGCATAACCAGAGCCTCCTTCAGGCCCCGGCGTCCAACGAAAACCCACAACTTTACGAGTGCCTCCTTGAGGTTATCGAACGTTCCGGATGCGACGCCATGCTCGTTAATGTCCCCGATCGCGAGAAAGTAACCTGTGCGCTGCTTCGGATTAAGGCGTACACACGTTCCGATTGGGTACCTCTTCGCCTTGCCGCAGCGTGCCCCATGTAAGTCCTGACACGGGATGTTGCTAAGGTGTGCGGAAAGCTCCACGTCGAGTTGAGTCTCGTCGCCGTAGTACCTCCTCGTGAAGGTGCCCTGGACGCTGCGATCAGATATCAATTCCCGAGAAATCCGCGTGTCGAAGGTCGTGTTAGTTCCAACGATTAGTGCACCAGGAAACGAAAAGAGGTCTCCCACGGCAATCTCAATCGTGACGTCGCGCCCGTTGAGCTTGTGCGAGACGCGCGTATGTGGTTTGCGTCCCCATGCTGCAATCAGCAGACCGGCCACGCCGAACCAAGGCCAGGCATTACGAATTGCATCAGGAGCCCTCGTGTCCTTGAAAAAGAACGCCGTCATCTGTACCAAGAGCCAGAGCGCTCCAAAGGAGCCCAGGACCGCTGAAAGTGCGCGTAGAGACAAAAGGTTTCGCAGCCACGCTCTTAGGTAGTAGGTGCACCCCCACAGCATCATAGGCCCAGCCCTTTGTAAACTTCAGCTTTGTAGTAATATGGGCCGGACTTACCCTCCCGCCGACACGCCTCGAACGATAGTGGCCAGTTATCAAGCGCGTATTGCATAATTTTCGCGTTAAACGAGATGTGCACGGCGAGGGCCTCTTTAGCGAGCGTCGGGCATCTCTCACCGTCAACGCATCGCGTTCCGTTCAGATTAACCACGATGATTGGTAAGATCCGCGATACAGCCTGCTCAATTTCCCAGCGCACAAATTTCGTCAGGTAGCGGGTGCGCTCGCCAACCAGCAGTACAAATACCTTCGAGTTGCGCATCCGCTCGGCCAACTGAGCCTTGATTGATGCCTCTTGGCTGGAGTCTCGCGAGGTGTTCAGGTCATGTGCATCGTAGAAGTTGAAATCGATGCCGTCGTTTTGCGTCCACGCCTGCATCAGGCGGTAGTAAACCATGTCTGAATCGCCGTCAAACGACACAAACGTCTTGTTTCGGTATGGCATCCCTGTTCCTTTCTCTGGCAGGCATCCCACCCCTTGCAACGGGTGCAGTCAAGCAGCCTTCGCCAGGGTGTCCGTGGAGTTTAGCCGCAGAAATCGCACCGAGCGAGAAGATGGCAGCGTACAGGAAGTGGGTCATCTTGGAAGGAGGTATACACCCGTCTCATGAAAAAGACAATAAGGAAAGGGCGGGCTGGCGCAGACCTCCGCGTTTTGAGGTCTGCGATGTCCCGAAGGGACACGACGCCCAGGCCAGCTCAATCCAGTCGGTCCATGCGCAGGACGGATTCGTGGTGCGGAAAGTAAAACCTCCAGCTTGACCACGGCCAATCCCCGGGCGAACTCACCAGCCTGCGCTTCACCGGGTTGTTATAGTTCAGTTTCTCCCGCCGCTTTGCTTCGCTTTACACATCGAAGGGGTGAAAACACCGGTTCCAAAGCCGGAAGTGGGACTCATCATGCAGGGGAAAAACGGTACCGGACCGTTTCCCCGTGGGCTCTTCCTACGATGATAGTCCGACGGTCAATTCCAGCCGCCTGAGCTTGATGCGTTCGGCGTGAACCTGTGCAAGGTCGTAGTGCGCCTGCTGCGTGAGCCAGCTTTCGGCACTGCCGCCGAAAACCTTAGACAGCCTCACGGCCATTTCGGGCGAAATACCGCGCTTCCCGTTCACCAGTTCCGACAGGGTGGTGCGCGTGACTCCGAGCGCGGCGGCGGCAGCCGTAATCGTCAAACCCAAAGGCTCAATACACTGGCGCAACACAAAGCCCCCAGGGTGGGGTGGACTCTTCATCGGCATGGTTTCAGTCTCCCTTCAGTGGTAATCGACATAATCAACGTCCATGACGTCGCGTTGGGCAAAGCGAAAGATCACCCGCCAGTTGGCGCGAACCGTCACCGCCCAAAAGCCCTTGGACTCGCCCTTGAGCGGATGCAGCCGGAACCCCGGCACGTCCATATCCGAAAATGTGCCGGCAGCATCCAGCCGCGCGAGAATGTCACGCAGCTTTTCTGCGTGTTCCCCTATGACGCCGCGCGAGTCGTCGTCTTCGTACAGGCGTCTCAATCCTTTGTGGCGGATTGACCGAATCATAACTGACTGTAACGCGTCACGTAACGCATGTCAACAGGAAAGGCGGGTGGCGCATCATACGTAGCGACGCCTGTTGTCGCGATGTATGCGCCCATTGTCGGGTCCTCGACGTGTCACAGGGTCACAAAAAAGGCCCACGGCATGCAAATCGTGGCATGGTATACCCCTGCGACCCCAAAGGGCGTACACATGCCGACCACTAGCGTCGGCACGTGTGCGCCACCCGCGCAGAGGCAACAAAGAAAGTACTTGACTTATTACAAGCTTGTTATAGAATTGACTTGCTATGAGAACACAGGACCTCAAAACTGAGCGGCTGCGACACGGATGGGGCCAGGTCGAAGCGGCTAAGCACCTCGGTGTATCCCAGCCTTATCTGGCAATGCTTGAAAACGGGAAGCGTTGCTTGACCCCCACTTTGGCGCGTAAGATTGTTGCCACCTATGGACTTCCGCCTGGGGAACTGCCCGTGCCAGAAACGTTCAATCCGGCTAAAGTTGAATCACAGCGCTTGGTCGAGTATCTGGCTCGACTCGACTATCCGGGATTTGCCTATGTTCACACGCGCGTGAAGAGTAAGCACCCCGGAGAAGTCCTGCTTACCGCTCTCGCCCAAGATCGTCTCGAAGGACGAGTCGCCGAAGCCTTGCCGTGGGTCCTGCTCAGCCACTGGGAGACGGGCTTCGATTGGCTAGTGGAAAAAGCAAAGAAGTTCGACCTCCAGAATCGCCTGGGATTTGTGGTCAGCTTGGCCTGCCGACTCTCTGCGAGGAATGCAGATGTTCACCGAACGAACGCTCTGGCAAACCTGAAGGCCACGCTAGATCGAAGTCGATTGGCGCGTGAAGATTTTTTCCCCCGACCGCCACGCAATGACGCAGAGCGGGAATGGCTGATGCAAAACCGGCCGGAAGAAGCGGCGCATTGGAACCTGCTGTCGGACTTGCAACCGGAGCATTTGCAATATGCGTCGTACTAACAACACGAAACTCCTTTCACCGTGGTAAGAGTTCTTGGTAGAACTGGACGCCCTTCTTTCTGAACAAGTTGACGTGCATTGCATGGGTGGGTTCGTGGTCAGCGTGTATTACGGACGGCCGATAACTACGGGAGAGTTTGCATTTTCCGCTTGACAAGCCGCGGCTGGTGTGATAGCCTATAATTGTGGTTATGATGTGGACACATTGTCGTAGGCGAGGGCCAGGGGGAAACGCGGCGCGAGGGATGGCGGGAAGCTGCCGGCACTCGCGCAAACAGGGAACTGGAAAACAAATAAAAAATATACGATCGAAGCCAGTATGTTATTGAAAACACAGAGAGGCAGTTGAAACGAAGCTAAGAAGTCTATGAAAACAAATTGGTTATTAGAGATAAGCTGCACAGAAGCTTAGAAGTTGTTGAAAAAAAATAACATGGCGTTGTTGAAGACTGCAAACTTAGCAGCTTTTTTCCACAAAAACACGCGAATCTGACCCCAAAACTAGCGAAAATGCATCGTTTTGCGCCAAACGAATCGAGGCCGAGCGGCAACATATTGTCGGCTAGTTGGGGCGGTTCGCGATCCCCCCTATACCCCGTCCGGCCCCGGCGCCGCATCCATGGATTGGACACAGCGAGTGCACGCTTGCACCCCTCGGCGTCTTCTGTCACGATGGCTGTCCGCTATGCGTTGGCAAATCTGTGAGGTGGATGGAGACGCGGTCGCGCGACTGGGCCGCGAGCTGAACATCCCGAGTATCGTCGCCCGGCTTCTGATCCTGCGCGGAGTCACCGATCCGGAAACAGCGCAGCGATTCCTCCATCCTGCACTCGATCAGCTTCACAATCCCTTCTTACTGGCCGACATGAAGACCGCCGTAGACCGCCTGCGCCGCGCCCTGGAGCAGAGGGAGAAGATCCTGATCTATGGCGACTACGACGTGGATGGAACCATGTCGGTGATCATCCTGTTGGCGGCGCTGCGGGGACTGGGTGGGGAGGTTGAGGCCTACATCCCGCATCGCTTGAGCGATGGGTACGGAATGCGCGCGGCGATCATTGAGGAGGCGGCTGCCAAGGGTATCCGAGTAGTGGTCAGCGTGGACACGGGCATCCGGGAACACGAAGCGCTGAATCGGGCGCGTGAGTTGGGCTTGGATTGCATTGTAACGGATCATCACCTGCCGGACCGCCATCTGCCTCCGGCCTGTGCTATTCTGAACCCACAGCGGGCCGACTCCGGCTATCCCGAAAAGGTCCTGGCCGGCGTCGGGGTGGCTTTTAAGCTGGTGCAAGCCCTACTGGGCGAGCGTCTCTCCGGCCGGCTTCTTCAGTCTTACCTTAAAGTTGTCGCGATCGGGACGATTGCCGACGTCGTCCCCTTGCTCGGTGAGAATCGGGTCATTGCGCACTTCGGGCTCGAGGCATTACGTCAACCTTCGCAGGCCGGTTTGCAGGCGCTGCTCGAGGTTTGCGGGCTCGATCGTTGCGACATTTCGGCGGGGGACTTGGCATTCCGTCTGGCGCCGCGCCTGAACGCGGCAGGGCGCATGGAGGATGCACGGGACGTGATTGACCTTTTCACTTGCCCGGACCTGGAGAAGGCGCGTGAGATCGCCGGGCGCCTGGACAGATTCAACCGCGACCGGCAGCGAATTGAAGAGGGGATTCTGCGTGAGATCGTGGAGGAGATGGATGGCCACCCTGAGAAGAGGGAGCGCCACTCCCTCGTGCTGGCCGGTGAGGCGTGGCATCGGGGAGTGATCGGAATTGTGGCGCAGCGCGTGGTGGAGCGGTACCACCGTCCGGCGCTGGTGGTGAGCGTGGAGGATGGGATAGGAGTCGGCTCGGGAAGATCGATTCGAGCCTTTCACCTCCTCGATGCACTGGCCGCCATGCAGGAACTGTTTCTACGTTATGGCGGCCATGCCAGGGCAGCGGGTTTCGCATTACCCGCGGAGCGGATCGCGGAACTGGAAGCGCGTTTCGAGCAATACGCACGAAAGACATTGAAGCCGGAGGATCTCGAGCCAACCCTGCGCGTCGATGCCGAGGTGAGCGGGCACGAAATCGATTGGACTCTCTACGAAGCGCTCCAGACGCTGGCGCCCTTCGGTTGCGCCAATCCCGCCCCGGTCCTGGCGGCTCGCGATCTGCGTCTCGTGGTGGGACCTCGAATCCTCCAGGAGAAGCATCTAAAACTACGAGTGGCCCGTGGGCCCAGGTCATTTGACGCCATCGGTTGGGGAATGGCAGAGCGAGGCGCGACGCTGGTTGCCGGGCAAACGCTCGACCTGGCTTTCACCTTGGACCAGAATGTGTTTCAGGACACCACAACCCTACAGTTGGTGTTGAGTGAAATCAGGGGATGAACGGCGCAGGACAACGCGCAACCCGGCACCGGGATTGGATGACTTGGCTCGTGGCCGGTGCAATGACCGTCACCGCCTTGGCGGTGACCGGGACCTACTGGCTTGCAACACGCCACAAAGAAAAGCCCGCCGTATTGCCGCAGAATGTCCCCGTCGATATTCATCAACAGGTCTCCGGCTATACCGTCACCCACTCGGATCGTGATCGGCGCGTCTACACCATTCATGCCGCGAGGACGGTGTCCTTCAAACAGGGAGGAGCAACGGTCCTGGAGGACGTGTTGGTGGAGTTGTTCGGCAAAACGGGCAAGCGCCGCGACCTCATGCGCACGCAGCAATGCCAGTACAACAGCCAGACCAGCGATCTGTTCAGCTCCGGCCCTGTACACATTG
>Ga0326728_10026535_pt1 | contig 10239 bp, 12 predicted proteins | sample MB3enrmetagenome_FD_207602 | JGI IMG/M metagenome (GOLD analysis project Ga0326728, IMG submission 207602) | Lab enriched peat soil microbial communities from McLean, Ithaca, NY, United States - MB31MN | ecosystem: Environmental > Terrestrial > Soil > Wetlands > Peat | place: USA: New York... | reverse complement strand
GGTCCCGTTCTACAAAGTTGGCGGTCGGCGGCAGACAATTGTTGCGCAGGCTTAGAACGGTTGCAACCGCTTCCAGCGCGCCGGCGGCGCCCAGCGCATGGCCGTGCATCGATTTCGTTGAACTGACTGCCAGCCTTTCAGCGTGCTTGCCGAAAGCCGCCCGGATTCCCCTGACTTCACTGGAATCATTCGCCGGGGTCCCGGTCCCATGAGCATTGATGTAGCCGATCATCTCCGGCTTCAGTGCGGCGTCATCCAAAGCCATTTTCATTGCCTGGGCAGCCCCTTCCGGTTTCGGCTGAGTGATGTGGTACGCATCGGAGGACATTCCGAAACCGACGATTTCGCCCTGGATGCAGGCGCCCCGTGATACGGCCAGGTCTCTCGCCTCCAGAACGAGCATGGCGCCCCCTTCCCCAAGAATGATCCCGTCTCGAAACTTCGAAAAAGGACGGCACGTATCCTGGGATACCACGCGCATGGCCTCCCACGCTTTCAGGTTTCCGAAACTGAAGGGCGCCTCGCTCCCTCCCGCCAGCGCGGCGTCGATCAATCCATCGCGAATCATCCAGAAAGCCTGGCCGATGGCATGATTTGCCGATGAACAAGCGGTCGAGACCGTATAGGAGGGACCGGTGAAACCGTATTGCATCGAAATGTGGCTTGTCAGGGCATTCGCCATAACTCGCGGGATGCTCAACGGGTGAACGCGCGTCCGTCCGCGCAGATACAGTTCGGCAAAAGCCTCATCTTCCATTCCCTGGCCCCCCAGTGCCGATCCGGTGATGACACCCGTACGTTCGCGCAGGCGTGGAATCCGCTCGATCCCAGACGATGTGATCGCTTCCCGAGCCGCTACCAGTCCGAATTGGACGAACTTGTCCAGAAGCCTGGCCTGCTCCTCATTAAAATGATCGCTTGTTCTGTAGCCTCGGACTTCGGCGGCGTTCTGAAACCGCAAACAGGCACGATCGACGCTTTCCATGGGTCGAATCGACGGAACCCCTCTGGACAGCATGTCCCAGAATTCGATGCTGTTTTTACCCAGAGAGGAGATGACACCGAGGCCAGTGATCACAACGCGGCGCTTTGGCATGACGGCCCTGTCAGCTTTGAGCCGGAGCCGTTAGGTCCCGTTTCGAAATCAACTTTTCGATCTCTTCCACAATGTTGCGCACGTTGCGAAGTGAGCGGGCGCTCTCGTCGGCAATCGTCAGGTCGAATGCCTCCTCCAGTTCGAAAAAAAGATCCAATCCATCCAGGGAATCCATTTTCAGCTCCTCGAAAGTTGACTCTAGCCTGATGGCTTCCGGAGCAATCTTTTTGACCTTGCTGATTGATTCAATAACCTTCGCAGTGATTTGATCCGACAACTTATTGTCCTCCATGCTTTGCACTTTCGATTTGAGTGTTCAGGCGAGACAGTTCCGCACGGAACAGAAGATTTTCCGGAAATTGGGCGGCAAGGTCGCGCAAATTGCTTCTCGCAATATCCTCCTGGTTTTCACGCAACGCGGCCATGGCAAGAAGGATTTCAGCAAACGGCTTCAAGTAGTGCCCCTTCTCGGCAGTGATGCGCATCTGATCCATGCCGAGATTTTTGTCGCCGTGGATTCTCCCGAACCAAAGAAAAAGGCGCTTGTACGCGGGCAAGCTTCCAATGATGTAATTTGCGGCGCCGAGGTAGAGCCAGGCATCGGCTTCATCGGGCCGCAGCACCAGTAATCGCTTTGCATACCCTTCGGTTTCTTTAATCAGGGACAGGCTCTCTGAATGGCGCCTCATTAATATCGCCGCGAAGTCCGCCTGCATCCCGGTAGCCATGGTGAGCGCGGACAAGGCCCCGGCATCGTACGGGTCCATCTTGAGCCGCTTCAGCGAGAGTTCTCTTCCCTTCAGGTTTGCAGCCTCGAAATTTCTGTTCCGGACTTCGTCCGGTTTGCCTCGAATACCCCCGAGCAGACGCTCGTCGTCCAAAAAGAACTCCGAAGTGAGAACGTGCTGGTTATAAAACTCTTCAAAGAGATAGCCCGCCGCCATCGCCACATAGCCCAAAGGATCTGCAGGATTTTCCTGCTGATATGCACTGAACTGCCTGCGGGCCTCTCCAAAATTTAATTGGTAAAGCAGATTGAATCCTCTCTCAATGTGGGGTTTTCTTCCGGCCGACGCTGCAGCTTCAGGAATTCCGGTCCTAGCCAGGAGCAGAATCATCGATAGCAGTGCACGGGAAATCATCGATTCGCTCGCTCGGTCAGGAAATCGAATTTAACGATGGCCTGATCTTTCACCCGCACAGTCTTTCCGCACAACTTGACGGGGGCGATATTGAAATCGGATTGGGCGACTGAAACGGTCCCTACCGCACGCAACCGTTCTCCCTGAAGACTGACGCGAACCGGGAAAGTGATCTCCTGCTCGACATCATGCAGGCCGAGTTTGCCGGTCAATTTGACTTGGAGGCTATTTTCCGGCCGAGTTACCCCGCCCGCATGGATCGGTCGGAAAACGATTCTTGGAAAAGAGCTCGCGCCCAAAACCCATGGGCACGGCATCGTGGCTTGAATTTCACTCCGCTCTTTATCCGACACCTGTAGATCAACAACCACAGGCGAGTAAGATTCGATGCTTGGCGACACCAAGGAATCCTCCACTCTGGATGGGTCAAATCGTACCATCCCGGAAGGCTTTTCTGCAGATGCAGCGTGATCGTGACCCAGAACCCCGAAAAGCCCTCCTCTGGAAACGTCTTTCCCGAATCGGCTTCGCCCTGAGTCGATTCGGTAAATGGGGAGGGACGGGTGAGCCCCAGGACGCCAATGCCATGGCGATCACAGAAAGGAAAAGTTCGAGCGCGGAAACAGCACAGGGCGAGGAATCGAGGGGGCCATCTGGAACGATAGTAGGGCTCAAGCTATTTCCGTCTATGGGGGGCAAAACCAATCATACTCGATTAGATGGACTTGCTACAGGCCTGGATCAGTAAAGTATCCGTCGATCAGGGTCTGGAATCCGTTGAAACCCTCCTCTCGCCTTGCGTAGTTCTACTCAGGCGATTGACGTTTTTGTTTTTTACGCCTTGGGGGCATTACAAACCCGCGGTCAATCCGTAGGATATTTATTATGCAATTTCGTAAGGGAATTGCGGCTACAAGCGAGCCGATCAGGCAAAAAGCCTGTCGGTCTGGGCATCCCCAATATCCCCCTGAGGGCCCAGGAAAGCTTCCATGTCGCCTGGGCTGGAGCCAGCAGCTGCCCACTCGCTGATCTCATGCAAAGCTGAAACCGCAAGGACCCTGGCGATCGGAACATGCCCAGGCTTTTTCTCACGTGTGATCGCGATTGTTCGCGCAATGACTTTGCGAGCATGGCTGGCGGAGCCGACGCCATGCCTAAAATGCCCATCTTATCGTTGTTGTTCCGGGCACAGCCGAACCAATCCTGCAGCCAAAAACCGACCGCTATTTTGGAATAGGAGCAGTGGCCGCCAACCATCCGGATTATGGGATGCACCGCGACCAGCGTGTATGTCAGGCCCGTCGGCGGAATCTTCGGCATGTAAAATCAGAATCGGCAAAGCAGCCGTGTCCTGAAGATCGAACCCTGACCGGGACCGGCAGGATAAAAGATACTTTGTTGGGGGCCTTGCCTCATTCTCAGGCTCTTCGGCGATCAAGGTATCCCCAGCAGGGTTTCCAGGCTGTCACATTTTTTGCCGATGTACCAAGGTCGGCTTATATTTGTCTCTTGGAACCTGTAAGCCTTTGAGGTTACCTTATATTCAGTTAGAACGAATCGGTGTAAATGACATTTCCAGGAGGATCTGTGCCTGAGGAACCGGAAGTAGAAACTGAACATCTGCACGAGGCCATTAAAGAGGAACTTGAACACGAGGGCGGGGCTTTTCTCCGCAGAATCGCCCTGACCACCGCGCTGTTCGCCGCACTGGCAGCCCTGGCTTCATTGCGCGCCGGTTCAACTGTCAACGAAGCCCTGGTGCTCAAAACCGAGGCCGCCCGGCTCCAGTCGGAAGCGTCCGATCAATGGTCGTACTATCAAGCCAAGGGAGTGAAAGCCGCCGTGCAGGAAGCCTCGCGGGCGGCATGGCTGGCTATCGGGAAAGAGCCGCCGCCCGATTACGCGCAAAATCAGCAGCGATACAGCAAAGAGCAAACGGATATTCAGCAGAAAGCCACGGAGTTAGAGGGGGAACGCGACCAAAAGTCCCAAGAAGCCGACCACCTGCTTCACATCCATCACTGGTTCGCCTATGCGGTCGCCATCCTGCAAGTTGCGATCGCACTTGGAGCCGTTGGCGCCTTGACCCGCAATCGCCCGGTCTGGGCGTTATCGCTCCTGACCGGAGCGGCAGCATCGATCCTCTTTGTACTGGCGCTGCTGCGCTGAAACGGCGTTTCGATTCGTCTATTCCGGCACGGGCTCCCGACTAACGGGAGCGTTGGCATAGCCGCGAGTCTCACTCTTTGGCTCCGAGACGGCCGGGCTGCCGATGCCAAATTCCTGCTCAGGATAGGCACTGACGTGATGAATCGAAATATCGGATCCTCTGATTTCCTCTTCCGCGCTCAGCCGGATTCCGACCGTATGCTTCAATGCAAGATACACGACTGAGCCAACGACCGATGCATAGCCAACGGCAGCTACAGTACCTGTGAGTTGAGCAATAAAAGATACCCCGCCTACTCCGCCAAGGGCTTTTGCGCCGAAGATGCCTGCGGCTATCCCCCCCCAGGATCCGGCGACACCGTGCAACGGCCACACACCCAGCACATCATCGATCTTCAGCTTTTCAGTTTCAAACCTGTAGCCGAAAACAAAGATGAGGGCCCCAATGCCTCCGATAAAAAACGCCCCGAACGGATGCACGATATCCGAACCGGCGCAGATTGCGATCAAACCGGCAAGCGCCCCGTTGTGTGCAAAACCAGGATCGTTCCTCGAGAAAACAATCGCGAAAAGAACTCCGCCGACCATTGCAAAAAGGGAGTTGACCGCGACCAATCCGCTGATCCCCTCAAATCGTTGGGCACTCATCACGTTGAAGCCAAACCAGCCGATCGCCAGAATCCAGCTCCCCAACGAAAGGTACGGGATGTTCGAAGCTGGAATTCCGATGCTCTTTCCTTGGATCCACCGGCCCAGTCTCTTGCCCAAGATTATAATCGCGGGCAGCGCGAGCCAACCCCCCATGGAGTGGACCACAACCGATCCCGCAAAATCATGAAACGGAACTCCGGAAAAACCTATGATCCAATTCTGGAAAAAACTAAAACGGCCCCAGATGAACGCTTCGAAGAAAGGATACGCAAGTCCCGTGAATATGGCGCCCGCAGCGACCTGCGGCCAGAAGCGCGCCCGTTCGGCAATTCCGCCTGAAATGATGGCAGGGACGCACGCCGCAAATGTGGTCAAGAAAAAACAATGCAGCAGATCGAATCCTCGAGCTCCCTCGGCCGAGGATCCATGGATCATGTTCAAAATGGATCCGGCGCTCCCCCAAAAAGAAATGCCATACGCAATGGGGAATCCGATCAAGAAGTAAAAAACCGTCGAGAAAGACCAGTCCGTAAATATTTTGACTAATGCATTGACCTGGTTCTTTGTCCTGACTGAGCCCGCCTCGAGAAACGCAAAACCGGCGTGCATTGAAAAAATCATTACCGCACCGATCATCAAAAAAAGTGCATCAGCGCTGTATTGCATGTTTTGCAGTGGTTCGTTCATCAAAACCTCCAGGGATTCGTTACCTTCTCCATTGGGGTCCGTCAGGGACCTGACTCATCCAGGCAAAGCCAAGGATCAGGCCTGCGCAAGGCAAGAAAATTCCGGGCCTGGAAAATTTTCATGCAATGCAGGCCACACCTGCTTAGCAGTTGCAACAAGCAGCGGCAAAACTTGAAACTCGCAGGGGCCGATTATTCGACCCCCTATGGAATACTGCATTTTGGGCAAAAAGGCAAAGACATATCGCCTGGTTGACACCAAAATGCAGGCTGCTTATATTGAGCATTCATTCCTAACGTCTGAATACGAAAGGCCGTGACTATGAAATTAATCCAGGCCGTCATCCGCCCTCATCGCCTTCAGGAGGTTAAAAAGGCTCTGGCTGAAATCGGGGTAATTGGTTTGACAGTTACCGACGTCAGAGGGGCGGGCAGGCAAAAAGGGCAGGTGGAACGTTACCGGGGTTCCGAATATAACATCGATCTCCTGACGAAATGTCAGATCGAAGTGGCCCTTTCCGACGAGTATTGCGAGGATGCTGTCCAGGCGATCCGAAAGAACGCATACACGGGCGAGGTCGGGGATGGCAAGATTTTCGTAATGCCGCTCGAAGGAGCGATGAGAATACGCACGGGAGAAACAGGAGACGACGCTCTCTAGTCGCGTCCTGATCCGTACGGGTTTTCCAGTTCCGAAGGACCGGCGGGAGCCAGGCCCTTCGGGCCTTCCGCATCGGCTTTGCGATGCCGGGGGAATGAAGTCAACGGATTTGTTTTGGTACTAGCTCCGTTGCCGGTGTCTCTGCTTGCTCGCCAGAATGCTGTTTGGCTCAGTGTGCCGCGAGGTGAAGCAGCCGGTCTTCCCCAAAACTTCTGCTGAACGGAATCCCGCATTCCTTAGGTCCGACAGGCAGGACCTGCCCGGAATAGCTCCCGCAATTCACGTAGACCACCAGTCCATGTCTGCCAGGAGCTGAGGCGGGATTGTCCAGTGACCAGCAAATCGGGAGACGCGGCAGCTCCCTGCGGAAAGGCTGCCCGCCGGTCCGGTACCAGGTTTAGAACACCGTTGGAGATCACGAGATCCAAAGAGCCATCGTCAAAGGGCACTTCAGGAGACCGTCGCAGGAATTCCACGTTGCCACTTCTGAACGATTCAGAGGCCGACCCGCGGCGTTGCCAACATTCCGGAGGTCAGGTCCAATCGTAGCGCCCGGCCCACCGGCCATGCATGCGGCGATGAAGGTGTCGAAACCACAGCCGCACCCGGCAGCCGGGACCTTATCGCCAGGTTTTGCCGGGTGAACTCTAAAGGGATTCCCGGTACCGACAAATCTGCCCATCACAGCTGCAGACACGAACCCTATCACCCTCGGGCCATAACCAACCGGATGGCGCTCTCTTTTCCGACTGGATAGGAGAAATAGCCTTTGGGGCTCACCGTGACCGCGCTTCGAATATGCTCCGCCTGTTCAATCCATGTTCTTTCGAGCGGCTTGGTCCGCTTCCACCCCATGTGCTTCAAATACATCAGTTTATATTTGCGGCGATTTTCTGAGCGATGCGCGGAGGTCGCTCTAAGACAGCCCGTGTCCCTTCAGGCTGCTGGCGCTCCGTATCGTTATTCAGATCTCGGCTTTCCGCAACAGGGCTTATGCTATTGTTTATGAAAGGAGCCTGAAGCCGGGTTTCGGGACCTGTTGGCCGGAGGAAAATCAAAGATGCGCGTTATAGTAGTCGGGGGATTTCTTGGCGCCGGCAAAACAACACTGCTCGCGCAGACTGCAAAGCACTTTGCCAAACAAGGGAAGCGCGTCTGCATCATTACCAATGATCAGGCTGCCAACCTCGTGGACACGCATTTCCTTTCCGGTTTGGGGATTGCGGTGGCAGAAGTTGCAGGCGGTTGCTTCTGCTGCAGGTTCGAAGACCTGGAAAGAACCGCGGCAAGCATGCTGGCAGATATAAAACCAGACGTGCTTTTAAGCGAACCTGTCGGCAGTTGCACGGATATTTCCGCCACAGTGCTGCAGCCGATGAAACAAAAATGGGGAGACTGGGCGACTCTTTCCCCATTCTCCGTCCTGGCCGATCCACGCCGGCTCCGACAGGTTTTCGACAACTCTTCCACACTTCCCGACAGCGTGCGCTACATCATCAAAAAGCAGTTTGAGGAAGCCGATGTTCTTGTCATCAATAAGGCCGACCTTCTCTCCCCCAATGAATTAGCCTTACTAAAAGAAGAGATCGCCAAGGCCTGGCACGGCATCCAAATACTCGAAATGTCCGCTCTCCAGGACATTGGCGTCGTTGAATGGATCGACACTATTTCGGCTGCCGGCAGGGGAGGCCGTAAGCTCATCGATGTCAATTACGACACCTACGCCGCCGGCGAGGCGGAATTGGGGTGGCTGAATGCTTCCCTTTCCCTCACGGCGCGCGAAGAGACGAACTGGGATGCATTTGTGCAACAGTTGATCGGTCTTATCTATAGCGAATTGGCCGGCCGCTCCGCAGAAATCGGACACCTGAAACTCCTGATGTCAAATGCCTGCGGACAGATCGTCGCGAATACCACAAGCACAGCTGAACCGCCGACCATCCGCGGCAGCGTCGGGACGCTCGCCGGAATGGCCTCGCTGATCATCAATGTGCGGGCATGTGTCGAGCCGCAGTTGCTGAAATCGATCATCGAATGCTGCGTGAATGCCGTTTCAGCGGAGTCGGTCAAAATTTCCTATCTGAGCTTGGACAGCTTCAAGCCGGCATACCCTCAGCCGACGCATCGTATCGACCGGGTTATCCTGTAAATGCAGGCGGGATGCCTTGTCTGTTGATTGATTGCTGCCGGGACTCAGCTGCCGCCATCTCCTGTCGAACGGCATAAAGACGTCTCATGAATGATCCTGACAGCAGTACACATTCACTCTAGTACCACATTGGCGGATAAATTTCCGATAACGCAGAAATGGCATTGACATTCCAGAGAGGCTGATACAAAGGTGGGATCGATGAGTGCCGAAAGCGCCGCACCTTCGGTGCTCGCCATGGATTTATTCCTCAACCCCTGCTTTCAAAATCAGGACTGGTTTCACTTTTCTCGCTACAGACACATAACAGACTGGATGAATGTCTCGAGGCCCAATTGAAGTTTCCGGTTCCAACTGCTGAATTGAGGTCCAATCACCGCTGCTGGCGGCCTGGAAATACAGAGAGCCGGGCATAATCGCGTCGGTAGCTCTGCTTAGGGCCGGCGCTAATGCCGGAGTTCCAGTCTTCGCTGCTTTTTGAGGGTTCTTGACCTGGATCAAGGATTTGGCGCCACATCCACAGCAGAATGAAGCATGCCGATGGAGGGCATCGAGGAAATTGAATGTGAGGCCCCGCAAAAATACAATATTGCAATCAACCGTCACGTCGGACGTCACCGGAAACCGATGTGGGCAGAAAGTGAGTTTCTCCTCCCCCTCCGAACCGGATCCTGGATTCAGGCATTGATGATTTCCTTTAATCATCGCAGCCACGCAAGGAAATGAGCGAGATGTCCATAAACACCCTCAAGACAGCAGCGATTTTGTGCTTCATCCTGGCTATGGGAGGACTTCTCCTAGGTGGCTTGTTTGCCAACCGCGAAGCGCCACCCTATCCCGGTCGGGTAACCGGCCCGGATGGAGGAGTGCTATTCACCAGAGCCGATATCTTCGCCGGCCAGGACGTCTATCAGCGCTACGGGTTGATGGACCGTGGCAGCGTCTGGGGGCACGGTTCTCAGCGCGTCATGGAATTCTCCGCATTGACACTGCACAGGATTGGGGAAAGGGTGCGTGAGCATATCGCCAATACCGTCTATGCACGCCAATACGGCACACTCGGGACAGAAGAACGAGACCTCGTCGATGTTCGTACCCGGCGACTGCTGAAAGAAAATAATTACGATTCTGCCTCAGATTCACTTCGTCTCGATGCGGGCCAGGCGGCGGCGCTGACCGAGATGGAGGATCTGTGGGAGCGCACCTTTCGGGATGGCGATAAAAACTATGGCTTCCTTCCCGGGACTGTCCCCACGCAGGAAGAGGGGAAGCAGATTGGCCGGTTCTTTTTCTGGACTGCCTGGGTTGCTTCAACCACCCGCCCTGGAGCCGATCACAGCTACACAAACAACTGGCCTCCGGATCGAGCGGCAGGAAATGTCGCAACCACTCAAACTTACCTATGGATTATTGCGGGCATCGTCTCCCTTTTGGTGACTCTTGGCTTGTTCATATTCTGGGTGCACCATTGCCGGCTTTGGTATGGAGAGCCAAAGGGTGTTCCTCTGGCAGAAAAGCTCGTGGATCTGCCGCTGACTTCGAGTCAGATCGCAGCAGCCAAATGCTTCCTGGTTGTCATCCTGCTGTTCCTACTTCAGACTTCGTTTGGCGGACTGATGGAGCACAGATCCATCCGGGAGCGGGGTGGACATTTTTCCTATAAGTGGCCGATGTATTTCCTGGTC
>Ga0326728_10026534_pt1 | contig 10239 bp, 7 predicted proteins | sample MB3enrmetagenome_FD_207602 | JGI IMG/M metagenome (GOLD analysis project Ga0326728, IMG submission 207602) | Lab enriched peat soil microbial communities from McLean, Ithaca, NY, United States - MB31MN | ecosystem: Environmental > Terrestrial > Soil > Wetlands > Peat | place: USA: New York... | reverse complement strand
TTGATCGTGGCTCCGCCCGCGCGGCCATACTCCGCGCTCTCATTGTTGGTCACCACGCTGAATTCGGCTACCGAATCCGGCGCCAGCTGCACCACCTCGTTGCTGAAGCCCTGGTTCGAGGTGCCGTAGAAGTTGTTGTCCACGCCGTCAAGAAGGTAGTTGGTGTATACGCTGCGCAGTCCATTGATGTTAAACGCGCCTTCACGAGCACCGTAGCTATCTGACAGGTTGCTCGGGCTCGGAATCACGCCCGTGGAGAGTTCGACCAGCTGAGAGTAATTGCGGCCATTGAGAGGCAACGCGGCAATCTCCCGCGCCGCCACCACCTGGCCGTGTTCGCTCGAGTCGGTCTCCAGTTGCGCCGCTTCCGCCGTCGTAGTTACAGTCGAACTCGCTGCCGCCACCTTCAACTGCACATCCACGCGCTGGTGCGCGCCGACCGTCAGTTCGAACCTGGCCTCAGCCGTCTGAAAACCATGCGTCGTCACTCGCAGCACATAAATGCCAATCGGGATGTCGACGAAACGGTACTCTCCCCGATCGTCTGTCAGGGCCGTCTGCTCCACTGCCGTTGCCGTGTTGCGCAAAACGACATTGCTGTGCGCAACCACTGCCCCGCTGGGGTCGGTCACGGTTCCAAGAACGGTTGCTGTATCGAATTGCGCCCTGGCACTGGCCGCCAGAACCACCAGGAGAAAGCAGATCGCGAAGCGACGCATGACAATTGCTCCTTAGGCCTGAATTATGCTCCTCGTCGCACGCGCAGCGGCGTGGCTGCGCAATATGTCACCGTTCATGAGCGGGTTGGGGGCGCGCCTTCGCGAAGACATGCGATGGAGGATTTGATTCTTGCAAACAATCTACGTTGCACACGTCAATTGTCAACAGATTTCACGTAAACGCTTTGTTTAGATGCAAAATGTTGTGATTTAAATCACTTGATCCCATAGCCGTTGTAGCGCCGGTCTCCAGACCCGCTGTGGTGCGGGCGTCCACGCCCGCATACACGGCAAATCACTCGCGTGATTCGTTTTCACGGCGCGCCTTTTCTCGCACTCGGCGCAATGCTGTCCAGCGGCCGAGCCGGAAACAGATGCGCGCGCGCCAGCACCTTGCGCGTCAGTCCCGTCAGCGCCATTCCCGCGGCTTCGCGCAGCGGCACCCAGCGGCGTTCGCCCCCCGCCACGGTCATCGTCTCGATATCGTCCTCAAACACGGTTCGGATGCGCACGTAATAATTCACCTGCATAATGGCGTGGCGCACGGTCATGCGCAGGTCCTTCTGCGGCACCTCGGCGCGAACCAGCATCGGCAGCTCCCACATGCCCGGCATCACCGTCTGCTGCGCCGGCCGCTGTTCCAGCAGCACCTCTCGCCCGCCTGGTCTGCGCCGCTTTCCCGCTGTCGATTCCGTCCGTACCGAGAGCGCGTAGCCCACGGCGCGGCTCATCATCGGCGCCCGCCGCGGTGTCTTGTGTTCGCCTTGTGTTTTGCAATCAACGGCCAGCGGGCACACCGGGCATTGCGGATTGCGCGGCGCGCACACCGTTGCACCAAGCTCCATGATGGCCTGGTTGAAGTCGCCCGACCGCGCGCGATCCAGCAGCAGCCCCGCTAGATCCTCAATCTTGTGCCGCAGCGCTGCCCCGCCGCCCTTGCGGCTGCCCGCCTCCCAACCCGCCAGCCGGCAAAGCACGCGCTCCACATTGCCATCCACCACCGCTACCGGCTCGCCGTGTGCAATGCTCGCCACCGCCGCGGCGGTATACGCGCCGATCCCCGGCAGTGCGCGCAATTCCTCCGCCCGTGCCGGCAGATTCCCTCCCTGGTGCGCCGCCACAAACTGTGCTGCCTTGTGCAGCATGCGCGCCCGCCGGTAGTAGCCCAGGCCGCTCCACAGCGCCAACACTTCCTGTTCGGGAGCCAGCGCCAGGGCGATCAGCGTCGGAAACCGCTCCATGAATTCCCGATAGCGATCCGCGACCACGGCCACGCGCGTCTGCTGCAGCATGATCTCCGAAACCCAGATTGCATACGGATCCGAACTCTTCCGCCACGGCAAATTGCGCTGATGCCGCCCGTACCACTCCAGCAGGCGCGCGCGCAATGCCGCGACCTTCGCGGGATCCTCCTCGAACTTCGTCATGGAAAAAGATTACGGCATCGCGCGCCAGAGACAGTCCCTACCCCAGCAGTTCGCCAACAATCCCCGCCGCCGCCTTCAGCGCCGCATCAATCTGCGCCTGATCCTTGCCGCCGGCCTCGGCAATCTCCGGCTTCCCGCCGCCCGATCCGCCCACCAGCTTCGCCACCGCGCCCACCAATTTCCCGGCTTGGATGCGCTTCACCAGGCCCGGCGTCACGCCGGCAATGATGGCCACCTTGCCCTCCGGCTGCGCAGAACCAAGCACCACGACGCCCTCGCCCAGCTTCCCCTTCAGGTTGTCGACCAGCGTGCGCAGTTGTCCGCGCTCCAGCCCGTCCGCGCGGTGCGTCAACACCTTCACGCCACCAACTTCGACAGCTCGAGAAACGGCCTCATCGAGGCCCCCGGCCGCCGACTTCATCCGCATCTCTTCAATCTCGCGCCGCAGCCGCTTCAGCTCTTCGTCCTGTGCCGCAAACTTCGCCTTCAACCCCTCGGTCAAATTCTCGACTGAAGGCACATACTGCCCCGCCACCTGCGCCAACTCAAAATCCCGCCGGAACGTATCCAGCGACCCCATCCCGCTGATGGCTTCAATCCTGCGCACGCCCGAGGAAACCGACTCCTCGCCGGTCAGCTTGAACAGTCCGATCTCGCCCGTCGCCGCGGTGTGCGTACCGCCGCAAAGCTCCGTCGAAAAACCGTCCGCCAGCCGCACCACCCGCACCTTGTCGCCATACTTCTCGCCGAACAGTGCCATGGCGTGGTATTCGCTCACCGCCACGTCAATCGGCACGTCTTCGAGCGTTTCGACTTTGGCGTTTTTCAGCACCTCGCGATTGACGATGTCCTCAATCTCCTGCAACTCCTCGTCCGCCACCTGCGCAAAGTGCGAGAAATCGAAGCGCAGCCGGTCCGGGTGCACCGCCGAACCCGCCTGCTTCACATGCGTTCCCAGCACCTGCCGCAACGCCGCATGCAGCAGATGGGTCCCCGTATGATTGCGCTTGATGGCGTCGCGCCGATCGCCGTCGACTTGCGTCGTCACCAGGTCGCCCACGGCCAGATCCTGTTTCAGAATCGCCTTGTGTGCCCGCACGCCCTGCACCGGCAGCACGCAACCCACAATTTCGGCAACCGTCGAATTTCCATCCGCCGTCAGAAAAACACCGAGATCGCCGACCTGCCCGCCCGAGTCGCCATAAAAACTCGTGTGGTCCAGCACCACTTCCACTTCATCGCCCGCCTTGGCCGCCGGAACCCCCACGCCGCCCTTCACCATCGCCAGCACTTCGCAGTTCGTCGACGTCAGTTGCCGGTAGCCCTCGAACACCGTCTTCGGCAAATCGCGAAACGCCGGACTCGCCGTCTTCTGCGCTCCGCCCTTCCATGAAGCGCGAGCCCGCGCCTGCTCCTCCGCGCGAGCCTTCTCGAATCCCTCATCGTCGAATTTCACACCAGCATCGCGCGCCGCATCCACCATAAAGTCGAGTGGCAAGCCGAACGTCTCATACAAATGGAAAGCTCTGTCGCCAGTAAAGCCCTCTTTCAGCTCTTCATCCAGCCGCGTCAATCCTATCTTCAGCACGCGATCAAACTGCTTCTCCTCCGCCTCGACAACCTTAGCGACGCGCGCGGCCGAATCCTTCAATTCGGGATAAGCACCCTGCATCAAATCCCGCACCGCAAACACCATCTCGAACAGAAACGGCTTCTCCTGTCCCAGCAGCCGTCCATGCCGGATGGCGCGCCGCATGATCTTGCGCAACACATATCCGCGTCCCTCATTCGACGGCACCACGCCATCATTAATAAGGAACGTCGCCGCCCGCGCATGGTCGGCAATGATGCGGAGGCTTGCGGACTCCAGCCGCTCTTTCTCGTGGCGAACGCGAAGTTCCTCTACCGCTGGTAAGGGAGGAAGCCCAGAAGACACCTCTCTCGCAAATACCTCGCTGTACCTAAACCTCGTAAACTCCGCCGCCCTCTCAATCAACGGCGTAAACAAATCCGTCTCAAAGTTCGAAACCTTCCCCTGCAGCACCGCCGCCACGCGCTCCAACCCCATCCCCGTATCAATCGAAGGCTTAGGCAGCGGAGTCAGTTGGTAGCCCCCCGTCTCTCCTCCAAGACCCGGAAGCGCGGAGCGCTCGAATTGCATAAAGACGAGATTCCAGATCTCCACGTACCGTGCATCGTCGTGCCCAAACGGCTTGTCCACACCCGGAGTCTCCGCAGCCTCGATCCCCATGTCGTAGAAGATCTCGCTGCACGGCCCGCACGGCCCGGTCTCGCCCATCTGCCAGAAGTTGTCTTTGAGCCCGTACTGAAAGATGCGGTCCTTCGCAACGCCCGTCTCAATCCAGAACTGTTCGGCCTCGTCGTCTCTCGGCACCCCATCGGCGCCTTCAAAAATCGTCACGTACAGCCGGTCTTTGGGAAGGCCCATCCACTTCTCGTCCGTCACCAGCTCCCACGCGAAATCGATCGCGTCCTTCTTGAAGTAGTCGCCAAACGAGAAGTTGCCCAGCATCTCGAAGAACGTATGATGCCGCCTCGTAAAGCCGACGTTCTCTAAATCGTTATGCTTGCCGCCCGCGCGCACACACTTCTGCGAGGTCGTCGCCCGCGTGTACTCGCGCCGTTCCGCGCCCAGGAAAAGGTCTTTGAACTGGTTCATCCCCGCGTTGGTAAACAGCAGGGTTGGATCGTTGGCAGGCACCAGCGAGGAAGAGTGCACCCGGCGGTGCCCCTTCGACTCAAAGAAGCGCAGAAACAGCTCGCGTATCTCATTTCCCGAGCGAAATTGCATAGCTTTTAGTGTATCTATCCCCGGTCCCTAAATGCGAGGGACCGGGGGCACCCCGGCTGTACTGGCGGCGTCCACGCCGCCAGGATCCGCGTGCGGGCCGGGAGGCTCGCACGACAGCCGACCAGGAGGTCGGCGCTACAAGATGAGGTCGGCACTACAAGATGAGGTCGGCGCTACAAAATACGGATAAGCTCTCAGGAAGCGGAGGTTCAGTCCTCCCGCGTTTCCGTCTCCAGATTCTCGAGGCCGGCCAACTCTTCCTCCGGCACATCCCACCGCCGCAGAATCTTGTAGATCGTCCCCGTAGCGAATCCCGCCGTCACCAGCCGCCGCACCACGCGCGCCGTCTCTTTTTCATTCGTCGGCTTCTTGATGCGCTTCCGCTCCAGGTGTTCGCGCGCCAAGGCCTCCTCGTTGGTCTCGCTGTAGCGCGCGCCCACGGCCTCTGCAATCACGTCGGCACGAACGCCTTTCTGCTGCAGATCGTTGCGCACCCGCCGCGCGCCCAGCTTCTCGTTCTGCTGCCGCAGCCGCGCATAGGTCTCGGCAAAGGACTGATCGTCCAGATAATGGTTTTCTTTGAGCCGTGCCACAACGGCCCGCACCGCCGCCTCGCCCGTCGCTCCCGGCTCCGCCCGCGCCACCATCAGTCGCCGCAATTCCGCTTCAGTGCGCATCTGCCGCCCCAGCGCCTTCACGGCGTAGTCGTACAACCCCGCCTCGTTCAGCGCCGGTCTGGGTTTCGCGGATCTACGGCCAAACGGCATAGCAATCAATCCAGAGGAATCAGCAGGTTGAAGGCGCGGTTGCGCCGCCAGCGGTAATGCTTGAAATCGCCATCCAGCGTAAGAATGTCGCCGGTGCCAAGCTCATTCGCCATGGCAATCAGACACGCGTCCGCGAAGCTGGCGGGTATGTCACGATATTTTCGGAGAATCTCAAGGACCTCAAGCGAGGACTTGGCGATCCGGAAAGGGATTCCGAACAGGCCGCTCTTGACGTTCGTCAAGAGCACCTCGATTCCCTGTGGATACTTGCTCAATAGAAAACAGCTCTCGACGATTACGGCTTCGCAGGTCACAATTGGCCGGTACAACTCGCGAAAGACCTGAAGACACTCTTCGTGCTTGCTCTCTCGCTTATTCAGAAGCGCAAAGATAACGCCAGTGTCGAGCAGGACTGGCTCCATTAGCTCACCTTGAGGCGGCGGCGCACCTTGGGCGTACCGTCGATGCCGGAGTCGCGGCCGAGCCCTTCAAGGTACTTCTTATTCGTGGCCACGTCCCCAGGGCCAGCGTCGATGATCCCAATGCCGACCATACGCGAAGCGGCCGACCCGGACTCGTGGCGAACCAGCAGACGGATCGCCTCGCGGACGGCCTTCGACGTGCTCCACCCTTTGCGCGAGAGGAATGCATTCATCTCCGCCAAAGTTTCTTTGTCGAGTCGCGCCTGAACCGTAGTGCCCATGAACTAATTGTACTACAAATCCATCCGTCTGTAATACACGGCCCGCGGCGGGACCGTCCCTTTCTATTCCCTGTTCCCTTAGTCCCTGCCCTTCGTCCATTGATCCACCCAATCGTTCACTGTCTTCCACCAGAGCTGCGAGTTCTGCGGCTTCAGCACCCAATGCCCCTCATCCGGGAAGTACAGCATCTTACTCGGCACGCCCAGCAGTTGCAGCGTGTCAAACAACTGGAACCCCTCGCTGACGTCGAGCCTGTAATCCAACTGCCCGTGCACCACCAGCGTCGGCGTCTTGAAGTTCTTCGCGTAAAGCGACGGCGACCACTTCCTATAAGGATTCTCCGCGTCCGGCTTGCCGTAGTAGTCCCACGGATGCCCCTTAAACTCCCAAATGTTGAACCAATCCTCTTCCGTCGTCCCAAACGCCGACTCGGCATCGAACATGCCGTCGTGGCTCACAATGCACTTGAAGCGATTGGTATGCCCAAGGACCCAGTTCGCCATGTATCCGCCGTAGCTCGCGCCCAGCGCGCACTCGCGGTCCTTGTCAATAAATGGGTAGTGTTGCTCCGCGTAATCCAGTCCCTCCATCAAATCGGTAAACGGCTTCCCACCCCAGTCGCCGTTCACCCCGTCCACAATTGCCTGCCCATACCCCGTCGACCCGCGCGGATTGATCATGATCACGACGTAGCCGTTCGCGGCAAACAGCTCCGCATTCCACCGGTAGCTCCAATCGTCGCCCCATGCGCCCTGCGGCCCACCATGAATCAAAAACTTCACCGGATACTTTTTCGCCGCATCGAACCCCGGCGGCCGAATGAGAAATCCCTGCAGCTTCGTTTTGTCCGCAGCCGTAAACCAGAACGATTCCATCTTCGGCAGATCGAGCTGCGCCAGCAGCGCGTCGTTGAGGTGGGTGACAGATCTCGGAACGTGAGCGCCGGAAGATAGGCAGTCAAGGAGATCGTCATGATGTGCGGCCTCTGAGTTCCAAAATCCCCCGCGGTCTGGCGGCAAGTGCAATTTCTCTCTTGCTGGACACGGGCCAAATCCCATTGTCTTACTCTCGGTCGTTGCAATCACCTCCGCAGGTTGGTCCACTTTCATCACTGTGGCGTAGAGACCGACGCTCCCACATCCTTCCACACATGTGGGACCGGAAGGGGGCGGGGGAGGCTGGTAATAGAAGGGGCGTAAATCACTGTACACGCCGCTGTCCGCAATAAACTTCAGATCGCCATTCAGTGGCCTGGTGGCATAGATGTACCCCTCGCCGTGACGTTGGGCCGTAAAGTATATCTCCGGCACAAAGCCACCCGGAACCCAGGCAAACTCGTCCACCCAGTAGTCGAAATCGGGCAGAACATCCTTAATCATCGGATTCACGCCGCGGTGATAGAGCACCAGTCGGAATTTATCGCTCTCGTAGCCGGCGCGGGCCTGCGAACGCCACGCGATGAATCTCCCATCCGGCGAATAGGCCGGATCAAAATTTCCACCCACCGACGTACTCACCTTCACCGGCTTCGCCGCCGCATTCGTCAGGTCCAGCGTAAAGACTTGCACGCTCGTCGAGATAGCGGGAACAGGATCAGGATTCTCCGTAAACGCCAGCTCTTTCGCATCCGGCGAGAAATCGCACCCGCATCCGCCCCCCATCAGCGAAAACGGCGGCACGTCGTGCACATCGCCGGGATTCAAATCCCGCATCGCGCCCGTATCCACCGAAACCAGAAACAGATGCGACCGCTTCTCTCCCGTGTAGTGGTCCCAGTGCCGGTACAAAAGGTGTGTGAAGATTTGCGCCTTCACCGGGCTCGCGGCCAATGCCTTGTCGCGATCCGCGTTGCACGTGTTCCCAGTCGAAAAGTCCGCCGTCGAAATCGCCGGACAATCCGGATACACCGCCGAGGTGAACACGATCGACTTCGAATCCGGCGACCACTTCGCGCTGTCCGCCTTCGTCGCAATCGCCGTCAGCCTTCTGGCGTTGCTCGTCGCGCCCGTCGCCGCATCGAAATCCGCAATCCAGATTTGTCGCCCACCCTCCCGGCCGGAAAGGAAGAGCACCGCGTGCCCGTCGGGCGCAAACTGCACGCCGCTGTCGCCCGGCTGGGCAACGCCGATCTTGAACGGCTCGCCAACGGAGATTTGCTGCATCCACAATTCCATTGTCTTTGTGTTTTGGTCGAGATCCACGGTCGTAACGGCGTACGCCAGCCACTTCCCATCCGGCGAAACGGCTGTATCGCCCAGCCTCTTCATGTGCATCATGTCCTCAAAAGTCATGGGGCGCTTGGCTGCCGTGGGTTGCGGCCCCGCTGCAGGAGCCGCGGATTGGGCTGGATTGAAGGCTGGAAGTGCGAAAACAGCGACAAGAACCAGAAAATAGGAAGACGTACGCATAGAAACCCTCATCGCGCGCAGCAAAAACCTCAACTTCGCGAAGAGAAAGTGTACACCGAGAGGAAGTGAATGGAGTGAAAGGAGTGAATAGAGTGAATTAAGCGCCCCTTCATCCTTTCACTATCTTCACTCCCTTCACTTTTTTCACTTCTTCACTTGGCTTCGTTGCCGACCAGCCGGAACGTGATCGTTCCCCAGAAGAGCCGCGCGCGCATCTGCACCGGCAAATGCCGCTCGTCGTCCGTGTACCAGATCCAGATGTCGCCGCGGTTCTTCACCACTCCCGCATCGGCGGTGGGCTTTACGCGCAACGTATTGAATGTGCCGAGAGAAGTCTTGATCTCTTCGCGTCCCTCAATCTTCATCGTCACCGGCACAGTGCGCATGGCATCGGCCACGGGAATCACGAAGTTGTGGCCCAGCACCATCGGCTGCGACGAGGCGTAGAACACGCCGGTAAGGAGATCGGTGAGGCAGCCGCTCACTGCCGCTTCAGCGTGCTTGGCCTGTCCTGTCACCTGGTTCTTCTCATCCAGAATCGACTTCCCATTCTCATAGTCCAGCCTTTGCGTGGAGTTGATCTGGCGGCGTCCTTCCACGGTCTGCTTATCGAAGTCGTAGGTGCAGCCGCGCTCGCGATCGAAGTCGGACTGGAAGCGGTCGGCCACGTGAAAGAGCAGGTTGATGGCGCCGCTGGTGTCAGCCGAGGCGGCGATGCGCTCGCGGTCGCCTGCCTGCTCAAAGTGGATGACGGCAGTGCCCGCGGGAAAGACACGCCAATCCACGGCGTAGGTCAGGGTTTGTTTTTGGGGAAAGCTGTAGCCGGGGCGCGGCGGAGCCAGCGTGGTGGCCTGCTGGGCGATGGCCCGTGTCCCTGGGGCCGCTGCTGCCAGGGCTAAAGCGCAAAAGAGGCTGACTGCGTTGGCGCGTGTCTTCAATGTTCGGCACGGCTCCTTATGGGTTAGACCCATCCTGTTTTGTTGGACTCTACGGATGCGGAAAGCGCTTATCGGAACCGGTCGAGGAGAGTCTCCAGCGCCGGCCGCAGATAGAGCAAACTCAAGTAAAGCAGTGCGGCCCCTATTGCAGCATTGTACTCGCGATGCTGGCGGTAAAGGGCGAAGGAGAAGCCGCCGGAAGGAGTATCGGCGGCCAGTCGATCGCTCGGAACTGCTTGACTGTTTTCAGCTTTGGCCGGAGTAAGGCGCGGAATGAGCCTGGGAACCTGGCGGCAATAGTCCTCGAAGCCGGGAAAGGTGTCGCGGAGAAATCGCTCTTCCGAGGCGATCACGGGAATGTAAATGACGGCGAAGCCTGCCGCGAGCAGCAGCGCCAACGGCCAACTGAGCAGGGCTACGGCAAAGCCCGCGGCCATCAGCATCGAACCCAGGTACAGAGGATT
>Ga0326728_10026533_pt1 | contig 10240 bp, 9 predicted proteins | sample MB3enrmetagenome_FD_207602 | JGI IMG/M metagenome (GOLD analysis project Ga0326728, IMG submission 207602) | Lab enriched peat soil microbial communities from McLean, Ithaca, NY, United States - MB31MN | ecosystem: Environmental > Terrestrial > Soil > Wetlands > Peat | place: USA: New York... | reverse complement strand
TCGCTCGCGTTTTCGAGGTGCTGGGACTGCAGGGAGAGGTCCCGGAAGCGAAGCTATCTTTGAGTGAACGTTTTGCGGCAGCGCTGGCGGCCTACCGCTCCCAGGAGTGGGACCGGAGCGAGACCGCTCTGCAAGGCTGTCTGGAACTTTTCCCCGATGACGGCCCCTCCCGGCTTTTCCTTGAGCGGGTGCGCCAACTGCGCGCTCAGCCGCCCCGCGAACAATGGGACGGCGTCTGGAGGATAACATCACTGTAAAGGTTAAAATGCACCGAGGCATTCTTCTATAGGAACCGCCAATCCAGTAGGTATCTGCAAGAATTCTAAAGAAAAAATTGTCTCACGTTTGATCGGGGAAAACTCTCACTATCTGCTATGACCCAAAACCTATCACGGCTCCCAAAATTTCCCATATCCGTTTCATATCTGGAACTTATACTTCTGCGCCCATAATTTTCGCTCCTGGCAAGTTAGTCGCTATTCCTACTTCACCTTTCCTACCAGCATGGGTAAGCCCAGGAAAATCGGCAACCTGAATTCTTGACCGCCGGGATTGGAATGATTATCTAAATTTAATCAAGGAGACTGCATTTATTCAAAGGAGGTAACATGCTTCATCTCATTTGGTACATAATTGTTGGTTTGATTGCTGGCGTCGTTGCGAAAATGGCCATGCACATGCACATTACGCTTCTCTGGACGATCGTGCTCGGTATCGTCGGTTCAGTTGTTGGCGGATTGGTGACGCACATCTTTTCCCCTCCCAAGAAAGGCGAGCAGTTTCATCCCGCAGGGATTATCGTTTCCATACTCGGGGCTCTGCTTGTGTTGTTTCTTTGGCACCATTTTAAGCTTCACATTCCTGCTGGATAGACGGGCAAGCCCGCAAGGGCGAGAGAGTGGCAACGCTTGAGTCAACGCGACCGAATTAAGCGGGAGCGGTCGTGTAGATGACCTCAAGAAGTCACCCGCCAAGGCGAGAATGCAGGCTGGCGGCCTTATCTGGAGAAGGTCATTTACCGGTACCTCGACTGCGGCGACCCGCAAAACGGCTTTGCCTGTGTGAAATGCAAAGATTGTGGGCATGAGTATCTTCTGACCTTCTCCTGTAAGCGCCGCCATTTCTGCCCTTCCTTCCAATAGAAGCGGGTGGTGGAATTTGGGGATCGGCTATCATTTGTTTCCAGCGGTAATGCGCAAAATTTAAAATCCTTGACTCTATTTGTTTACGTCTCCCGGGGACTTCGTCAAAAAGAAAATATAAATGTCCTTATTCCAGGTGTCATAGAACCAGACAAAAACAAAAGCCCAAATTTGACCGTGGGGCGGCTCGTTTATTTGAATCGGTAATCACCGGAGGGCTTGATGAAAGATATGCAGATCCTGGAGGGTCAGCGCTGGGGGAGGTCATGAGCCCACCCCTTCGCCGTCGCCCCGATTACCCGGCATGAAGAGATTTGGCATAGGATTCAATTGGGTAAAAGTGTCAGGTACTGCTATCCATCATTTCATGTCAAGGCGAAGAGAATATTTTGATATTCTTCTCATAACTCTTATTCTTTGGCAGCATCCTCTCGTTCGAACCCAACCTTTGAAAAATTAAAAAATTTTCCGTAGCACTCATATTGACCATGGGGGATAGGACTCCTATCACCGGGTATGGGTTCCAGGGCCGCGAATCCTACAGGCAGCCACGGAGGCCTCCGTGGGACCGCGGCAAGCGGTTGGCGAATCTGCACGCCGGGCCATCCCCGGCCAAGGCCAAGACAACCAGGCCGGAGGCCTCCTCATTTTGACAGCAATGGCGTAACCAAATCCGCCCTGGCGGTGGTGCCAATCGCAGGAGAAGCCTGAAAAAAACTATTTAAGTTACTCGAACCGACGACTTTGGCAAGCCTACCAAGACGGATTAGACGAAGTGGGGCATGATTAACAAACCGCGGGGGTAGGAGTCTAATATTATAAGGAAAAAGAGGAAATTTCTCCTTGGAGCAATCTGGGGATTGGTGCTGAGGAGAGGGAGCCGTGTTATATAAGTGCATTTGGCCAGGATGTAATGAAGTTTGGGGTGAGCCGGAGCCTGGGGTTAACGGTTACAGTCATGGGTTATGTTTTCCCCACGCAAGGCTGGCCTTAGCGCCCACTTTTCACAGACAGCAAATCAGGGAGGGAAACCCCGACTGCTACCTGAGGTGCTTTGGGTACTGTCATCAGCATTGGTGCACATTCTATCCCATATGCACAGCTGACAATCCTGGGCCGGAGCAAATGGCAGAACTGAGAGTAAGGCTTGAAACCCGTAGGCAGTAAGTTGTCTCGGGAAATGGGAGTGATTGCCTATCTCAGCTACCTGTTGCCCGGGCCATGCTGAATCGGCCAGGTGTTGTTCTCCACTCTCCCGGAATTTATGAAAACTGCTTCCGGCAGCTCTACCAAGCGGTAAACACTGACAAGCACCGCATCAATAAACTGCGCCAACGCCTGGACTTCCCCGAAGTGGCCGCCCGGTTCAAACTCATTGAAGACGATAGCGTAGCTCTAGTGGTGCGCTATCCCAAGGATGATTCAAAGGAGTGAGCCCGCTTATGGAAAGAAGCGTCACGGGAAAGGGGGAGTATAGAGGCGGATTTAATGTTGCTCTTGCCCCTTGCTTTTATCGCTTTCGTGGTTAACTTACATTCACCATGAGGTTCGCCTCATGTTTCCCCCCGTTTGTCGGCCTGGTGCACCTCCCCCGCATCGGGCCGACTTTTTTTAATCGCAATCCCTGGCCTGAAGATTTCCCTCCATCCTTCCTGAGAGTTTACTCAGTCCATCCCCGGCTCCTCGATTTCTTCTAATAAAAGATCCTTTTCCGTTATGGACTTGATATCGATAATTTTCCAGGCCTCGGTGATAAGCTTCGAGTTTGGCAAGTTAACAGTATATCTGGCTTCTTTGAGTTAGTGCCCATTACCAAGGAAGAAAGAGGTCCTCCCGGTCTATCCATCCGGTCTTAATCATGGCCTATTCCCCTTGGGCCACCTTGGACTTATCTTTGGCCGCCGCCAGCTGGTTCTGGGGCGCGGCCTTGGTCCCTTTGGCGCCTGGGGCTTTGTGGATTTTGCGCTCGGGGGCCGGCCTGGGCCTGGGGGTCATCGTCTTCCTGGCCAACTCGGCAGAGGGAGTCCCGGGGTGCAGCAGGGCATAACCCGGCTGATCCCCGGAGGCCGTACCCTTGATGGGAAGCTCTTCCACCCGGGGGCTCAGCTTGCCCGGCCAGCCCTCGGCCCACACCGTCCCCAGAAATCCCGCCAGCTTCAGATCTTGATGCTGCTCATCAAAAGATTGGGCCAAGACCAAGGCCAACCCCAATCCCACCCCTGCGCCCGCCAGCAACCCCAGCCAACTGAGGCGCGGCCATGAGCGGCCCCACCGCAGAGTGCCAGCTCTACGCCCACATAAGGTGGAAATGAGGGCATGCATGCCGTAGGCCCATAGGATGAAGAGCAGTGCAGAGAGCACCAATTCTCCTTAATAAGAGTGATACAAGGATGTTGCCCTTAGCTTCCTGGATTTTTCCAACTAAGTAAATCGGGGATTCCCTGATCTTTAGGGGAGAATTTGCTTAATTTATCCGTGATTATGCGACACCCTTGTTCACCCCAGTCAAAAAATGGTTTGGAACCTCCATCCCGATTTTTAATAAGGTTTGCCCTTACTGCAATTAGAGGATGCAGCATTCTCCTGTCCCAAATTCATTGTTATTGAAGGCAAATATCAGGGAAACCCGGATTTACCTTTTTTCATATATGACCGATATTATCAACAAAGCCAAAGAAGCATCCGCAAATCAATCAGATGCATCTCAAAATTCAATATACTATTAAGCTTGGAGGAATGGCAAAATGGTGAGTGCACATATTAATTGCAATGTCGTCAGCAAGGTCAGCGAATAGTAACCCTTACATTCTCTCAGATTGACACCATGATTATTAGTCTTGATCAGGTGCACCACAATTCCTTGACTTGTTGTACGCTGGGTGCTATATTCAATCCACCTATCCGGGGAATTCACGCAAGGAGGACACTTGTATGGGAAAACTGAAAATGATTACATCTATATGCTCCGTGGTGCTCTTCGCCGCTGCCACCTCGACCATGGCCCAGATGCCAAATCCCTATGGGCCGAACATCAACCTGGCAACGGCTAAGATGGTTGCTGCAGCGGCCGCTGAGGAAGCGGCTAAATTGAAGATCAATGTTGTCATCGCCGTGGTGGATACGGGTGGCCAAATTGTCTACCTCGAGCGCTTTGATGTCGCTCAATGGGGCAGTATCAAAGTAGCCCTTCACAAGGCTAAGTGCTCGGTCCAGTACAAACGCCCCACTAAGGCTCTTCAGGACGTCATCCTCAAAGGCAATATCCAATACCTGACCCTGGACGGCATCAGTGCCCTTGAGGGCGGCGAGCTGATTATCCAAGACGGCAAGATCATTGGCGCCATTGGCGTATCGGGTGGTGCTTCAGCTCAGGACGGAGAGGCTGCAAGAGCCGGAGCTGGCGTGGTAAAGTGACAGGGAACCGGTTTAATTACGGCTGAAAGGCCTAACGGACAAAGCGCCGGAGGTCATTAGCCTGATCACGCATTCATTACCCGCATTAAAAAACCTTCCACTGGCTTTAGCCAATTGTTTCCTCAACGGAGGCAGCCAAGTCCAGTGCGATAATACCTGCCCCACCCCATGCCTTTCTAAAACTTCGAATATCTGATCTCTCAAATATAAATCTGTCCGCAATTCCAGGTGGTAGCGATTATCCTTGGGTATGGCCTGATAAAATTTATCCAGCTCCCGGGCCATTTCATTCACCGAAGTCCGATCTTTCTGTCTCTGATACTCCTGCTCAAATATAAATCCGCTGAGGTTCGAGCCCAGTAGGTTTACGGCCGGTTTGTAGAATTGTTCCATAAAAATTAAGGGGTTAAGGTAGGATTCATTTTCAAGGTACTGGTCACCCCTGTGGATTTTCTGAGCAGTGATCACCTGAGGCACCTTGAGAATGATCCGGTCACCCTCTTTTAGATATCGGCGGTAATTCTCCAACACATGATAGTTCTGGGTAGGTTGGCCGTCCTGATCCAATAGGAGCCGGTAAAAGGTGAAATCGATCTCCAGCACCGGGAAATGTTCAAAATATTCTTTGGAGCTATCTACCGGCAGTACCTTTTCGATAAAAGTTTCCCCGGCGATGATTTTGGTGCGTTTGGTTATTCGTCCTGTATAGCGATCTGGAGAATAAATTTGGCCAATCCAGCCGGCATATCGATCAGAGGCCGTACCTAAGAGAATATGAGGATGAAGATTGCGGAAATTGAATGTCTGCAGATTGGTTTCGGGGGCGGGAGACATGGATTTAGTGTAGATGAAAAGCGGAGGCCATTCAAAAGGATATATTTTGGGTTTTGAGGGACATGGATATTCAGAATATATCTGGAATTTTCGAGGGATCAGGGATAAGATGCGACATTGGGAAGGTATGTGGAATTTCAAGAGGGCGTCCTGATATACTTAATTTTGTTTAGAATGACATTGGCCTGCTCAATATTTATATGTTAATCAAAGCCGTTTGTATAAAAGCATCTATTGATCTTTAAATGGCTAAGTTCTCATTGAGATAAAAATAGCTATGGCTGCTGCATAATCTCAAATTAAAAGGGGCAGCGGAAAATCTACTTCGCGTAGATAGGGAAAGGGGACAGCCATGAGAAAATTCACCTTTATCCTGGTGTTAATGGCCGCTTTGCTGGCGGCCAGCCAGGCCTGGACTGCTGATGTGGGGACGGCTCAATACTACTATGAGCAAGGGGACGAACATGCAAAAAGAGGCAACCTTGACCAGGCCATCACCGACTACACAAGGGCCTTGGAAATCGACCCCAGGCTTGCTTCGGCCTACAACAACCGGGGACTTGCCTATGGAGAAAAAGGCCAGTATGACCAGGCGATCACCGACTTAAACCGGGCCCTGGAAATCGACCCCAAGCTTGCTTCGGCCTACAACAACCGGGCAGTAGCCTTTTACTTCAAAAAATCCTATGACCAGGCCTGGGAGGACATAAGAAAGGCTCAAAGCCTGGGCTATAAAGTCGCCCCGGGGTTTCTCGATGCCCTTCGTAAGGCTTCGGGGCGGGGAAAATGAATTAACTTTACAAAGTTATTTGAAACTTCATCGCCAAGTCATGGGAATTGCTGAAGGCCGTCGCAGTGCCTGGATCAGTTAACCGGACAGCATTGCTATCTGCTATGACCCTAAACTTATCACCCAGCCGAAAAGCTCCACATATCCGGAATATATCTTTAATTTTTCCCCACCTCTCAAGCCCACAGCCGCCCCATTAATTTCGCCCTTGCACTCTTATAATGGCCATTCTGTAGCATGGTAACAAGTCTCTACCACATAGCTCATAGTTGATCGCCATGGGTGATAAAGCAGCAATCCCCACCGTCTTGAAGAGGCAGAGCTCTAGGCAAACCGCTAATGGAAGTGGCATATGAACTGGAATCGTGATCGAGACAAAAAGATTTTGGGCACCAAGGGATTATCGCAAGCCATTAGGCAAAATCCTGCATTTATAAAATTCCGAGAAGCGAATCTTGAGCAAATTCAGACTGAATTGGAGGCAAAGCGCAAAAGTCCGCCTGAGTTGCCCCCGGAATTGGTGGATTTTGACCCTGAATCGATTATCATGAAAACCTTCCTCAACACACAAGAGGGCATGGGAGTAGCGGAGAGAGTTAGCATTGAATTAGGCCAAATAAAACAGGGTCGCGACTTTGGGGATTCTTCTTCAAACAAGCCAATTAAGGATGCTGCAAGGAGAGCCAAGGTCCAAAATCTCGATTGGGAATTGGTGGGCCGTCGGGGGCTCGAACCCCAAACCTAGTGATTAAGAGTCCTATCAAACCCCTTTTGCAGGAGAAATCAGGGAAAAGCAAAAGTAATTTCTTCTTAATATTTTCGATTAGTTAGCTTTTGTGCTATTGTGCAGGAGAACGCAGAAAAAACCAGCAAAAATCAGGTGAATATTCACTTATATATTCACCTAAAAATAGCCCTGAGAAGCCCGTTCTTCTTAATAACTGGTCCCAAAGCTGCTCTGGACGGTGAATAACCACTAGAAGCAGGGAAATCGAATTAGCACCCTCCCAACATGGGATTAGATTTCGAGGGGGTAAGGGCGAATCGGGGTGCAGTGAGCCTCGGGGTCATTTTTTCAATATATGAATGATATCGCAATATTTGAGCTAATGCGGATAATGGCAAGATAGCTTCCATCGGTTACTCATCATGATAAAATGATATCCAGGAATGGAGAGCTATGTTATCCTGGATTATCTGCGAAGACCGGATAGGATTTGCGCGTCTCCTCATTGTTCTCTGTTATTTTCCGCTAAATTAACTAAAAGTTACCCTTACCATCCCCCATTACCAAGGCTTGTTTTTGCCAAAGCTCAGATACAAGTTGCCCCAGGTGGTCACCTGAGATTAGAGCCCCTTGCCATGGTCTATTATAAAGAAGCACTCATCCACCGGATCGGATAAGATTCATGTGTGGATGTAACGTCAGATCGGTATTGCCGCTCAATTTAGCGCCGGCTTAGGTGGGAGACAGGACTATGGGGTGTGTGAGGACTGAGAAGAGGTTCGCCCCTGGTACCCCAGAGAGAGGCAAGGAGCATGAGACTCAGCAGGATGAATGCCGCAAAAATAGTCCAGGTGACGGCTAACCCCACGGGCTGTAAAACCGTGGCCTGCTCGAAGGCGGAAAGCAGGATTCGGGTTCCATAATAGCGGGGCATTATTACTGCAACCAGGGCATAGATATTCAAGGCTACCATGCCGAGACCCAGGAGCCAAATCCAGGCTGGTCGCAGCCGTGAGGGGATCGGCACCAGCAGCCCTTGTATCGCCCAGGCCATCTGCCCGACGATGCCGGGCAAGAAGTAGCGTCCTTGCATGCCAAAATTCCCTCCCAGGTCTCGGGCCAGCCGGTAATCCAGATAAACGTAAAACATAATTATAGAAAGTGTGGCGCAACCTAGATAAAGAAAGGAGAAAATCTGGATAGCTGTGGCATCCTTGCCGTGGGGAAAGGTCTGCTTGAAGAACCAACAGCCCATTAAGCAAATGATCAGCCCCGTCAGGTACATCAGGCCACGTAAGAGTGGGATTGGCATGGGCGTCTCCACCCAACCGAAGACACCCCAATACATGAGGAGTATTTGCGAAATAAAACCTTTCCAATGATAATTGGCCAAGAACGAGAAAAGGCCAACGGAGTGTCGTCCGATAGTCCCGTAACAGCTGACCAAATTATTCCCGCCGCTTAAAACTGCATCTTTATACCACCAGCCGCTTAACAGGGTTGGAAGGCAGATAGTCAATAGCCAGGGCCCCAGAGCCTTCGCCTTTAATCTGCCAACGGCGACCGATCGCCCCATATCCCAGGCGAGGAGCAAAAATAGTAAGGGTAAGAAGCTGAGGAAGCTTATTTTGGTTAACAGTCCCAGGCCCACGGTCACTCCCAGGATCAGGGAGAGTCCCCAGGTCAGTCCAGATTTTACCACCCGCAGCGCCATTACCAAGCAGGAGGAAAACAGCAGGATTTCCAGGGCATCATTGCCCACTCGGGCGGCACAAAAAGTAAGCATGGGCTGAAAGCTCACCAGGATGCCCAGCAATAACGCCAATCTCGGTTTCCCCGGCCATAGCAGCAAACCTGCCAGGTAAGCCAGGAAGACCGTCCCCACCCCCAACAGCACGGTGAACCAACGGCAAGCCAGCACCCGCACCAGGATGGAGGCGCTCTCTAAAGGTCGCTGCACCGGGGTCAGGGCCGCATAGTAAAGAGGTGGATGGTAAGAGGGAAGGGGGTTGAGCCCAAATTGCGGGTAAGTATAAGTGAGATAGGTTTGCTTGATTTTTGGATCGGTCAAACGGGCCAGGCGCTGGGCAATGCCTACCCGGTCCGATAGGTCAAGCCCATGGGATTGCCAACGTACCGTGTCGCATTGGGTTAACTCCCAGAGTTCACGAGCCTCCAGGGGTACCCGGGGAAGGGGGGGAACTAGCAAGGTGTGCTGGCGGGATATCGTCTGGGCATAGAGAAAGTGGAGCTGCTCGTCCGGCGTATGCCAGAGAGGCATGACAATGCTCCAGAGCAATCCTTTGCTCAGAGTGGCCAGCAATAGCAAGATTAACCCGCGTCCCGCCAGCCAGGCAGGAGCCGCCCACAAAATAAAGATCAGGCTGCTGTATAAAAGGTATAAAGTGTGGAGGAGCGCCGCGCCGCCAGCGAATAATAGTCCGCCCCGGCAGGCAAAAAAGCGGTAAAGATCAGCATTGAGTATCCCCAAGATCATGGCAGCCAAGAAAAAGCCAATCCACACCTGCGGGTGCCAGAACCCCAAGAGCGCCGTGGCCACTCCCGTCCACGCCAGCATGGCGCTGAAGCGGCTGCGGCTGTTGAGGTTGAGATCATGGGGGAGTTTACCCTGGCAAATAATCAGGCGGGTCCAGGGGATAGCCCGGTCGCGAATATCTGAGGCCAGCAGGCTGGCTAAAGTCCAGTGCTTCAGATGAGTGACCTGGACCTCGGGCAAGAGCCGTAGGCGGTGGCCGGCTTGTTTAAGACGGAAGCCCAGTTCGATGTCCTCCACCGCGGGGCGGGAGTAGGACTCGTCGAACCCGCCGCTGGTTTGGAAGACGGAGCGGCGTATTGCCCCGCAACCGGCCCAAAATGTGGACGCGTCTGCCTGGCTGTGTTGATGCACAAAATGATGAAAAAGATTTTTAAAACGGCTTACTGTCCCGTCAGCGGGCGGCTCAGGGTCATAGGAACCGAAGACCGCGTCGGTTTCCGGGTATTCCCTGAGGTATCTCTCCATTCTGGCCAGGGTGTCTGGATGCACCACCGCATCCGCATCCAGGAAGACCAGGACCTCTCCCGCAGCCGCCGCAGCCCCGTGATTGCGGGCCCGAGCCGGGCCATAGGGGCCGTCGGGCAAGGGGATTACCTTGGCCCCGAAAAGAGCAGCCAGCGAGGCTGAGTCGTCCGTGGAGCCATCGTCAACCACCAGGACTTCCGCTGGCGGTCGGCTGGAGGCAGCCAAGCCCTCGAGGCAGCGGCCCAGTGTCCGGGCGCCGTTGTAAACCGGAATGATAACGGAAATATCCATTTAGGAAGAATCCATTGGGA
>Ga0326728_10026531_pt1 | contig 10241 bp, 8 predicted proteins | sample MB3enrmetagenome_FD_207602 | JGI IMG/M metagenome (GOLD analysis project Ga0326728, IMG submission 207602) | Lab enriched peat soil microbial communities from McLean, Ithaca, NY, United States - MB31MN | ecosystem: Environmental > Terrestrial > Soil > Wetlands > Peat | place: USA: New York... | reverse complement strand
AAACAAAAAAATCCCCAGGTACGCCTGCTTCTTGCTTAGGAACCCCCTGTAAAGCGCGTAGAGGGCCACCCCATATGCAACCTCCATGAATGGCGCGTAGTACTTGACAAACACGGTCTGCGTTGCAGTTGATGGCACCGCCACCTGGAAGACCGCAGAGAAGAGTGCCCACGCGCTCGGCCAGTTGAACAGAACATTGACAGCAGGATTGACGGCGGCTGCGCGTGTTACAAGGTCGGTCAGCCCCCAGACTTTGTACGTCGTTCGAAATCTCGGAAACATCTCGACTAAAGCCGGTGTCGCAAACAGAAACGCGATCAGAAGAGCGATCTGACAGACGAAGAGGAGGTCTCGCCACCGGCCTTCGCCCGGGGTCCCGAGGTTGAGGATAAACGCGAGGCTCAGGGTGACGCACGCGACGTAGAAAATGGGGGGCATGCTGCCGGCTAATCCGAAGCCGCCGATGTTCAACCCGCCCGTCTTAACGGTAATGAGCGCGAACGCCCATAGCACCCACGACGCTGCGGTGAGTATCGCTGCCGCGAGCGGTTTCGTCCTCGGAGTTACTGCGATTTTGCATCCCTCAGCGTTGGCTGACCGTTCCGGGACAGTGAAGGTGTCTTTCCAGAACCGAGCTCGATTCCGTCAATGGTCTGGCACGCTCATAAGCTTTGCCGTTTGCCGTGTTGGGCCCTTCCACAAGCTCACCGTGCCCGTGCCACACGCGATACGAAAGGAGACTTCTGCAACCGCAGACGCGTGAAACACCAGCTGCATCAGCGCTGCGTGCCCGGATGGATCACTTTATTACTCTGAAAAACAAACGCGCACATCACAACGCCGCGCAGGAAGTCATGCCAGCGCGGCAAGAGCGCCAGAGGAGTGAGTCGTGAACGTCAGCGTTATCGTGTGTGCATATTCGCTCGAACGATACCACTACTTGCTCCAAACGATACAATCACTCTGCAATCAGGAGTATCCGGTCGCCGAGATCGTCGTGATAATTGACAAAAACGCGACTCTGTACGACCAGATAACGTCCGACGCGGAGAAATATCACTGGCGCAACGTAAAGCTTATCTTCAACGAAGAACTCAAGGGCGTGTCCTATGCGAGAAATGTGGGTATCAAAGAGAGCAGCGGCGATATCGTCGCGCTCATCGACGACGATGCCATGGCCGATCCCAAGTGGACGCAGGCGATGGTCGCATCGTTTGCGGGGGACGCCCGTGTTGGCGCCGTAACTGGATTGACTGTACCGCGGTGGGAAAGCGATAGCTCCTGGTTCCCAACGGAGCTGTACTGGATGATTAGCTGCTCGTACGTCGCCGCGGCGACGACGTACGAGGTTGAGCGTAGTTTCGGCACAAACATGGCCTTCAGAAGGGCGGTGCTTGACCGTATCGGACTGTTTGACGAGCGTCTCGGGTTGCAGGGAAAGAAATGGATTGGCGGTGAGGACACAGAGATCGTCTGGCGGGTACAACAAGCAGGCTTTACGATCCTGTGTAACCCCGACGTAAAGGTTGCGCACGCGATTCCGGGGAGCCGGCTCAAAATCAACGCTTTGCTCAAACGGGCGTTTGTTGGCGGAACGTCAGAAGGGCACATGATAAAGGTCACGCAGCATCGCGTCTCTCCTCGCACAAGGCGGCAGTATCTGTCAACCCTCCTGTTCGAATTCTTCCCGAGAAGAATACGGGACGCTATCGTTCATCGATCGCGCATTGCGCTTAAACAAGTGCTCCTCGTCGGCACGATCCTTGTCTTCTGGGGGTTTGGCTTTTGCTATGGCTACGTCGCATAGAGCCAACGTCGCGCGCGAAGCACTTGCTCAACAGGCGTTGCTTGAGTGCTAGCTGAGATACGGCACGCGCGAAGAGCCGCGGCGTGTAAGCGGAGCGCGGACGGGCGCTGTGCGGTCTCGATGGCTGCGATGCATCAATATCTATTTATCGATGCCTCTCCTACTCAGACTGGCTCGCACTCGTGTGCATCGCGAACGACTGACAAAGGAGGATCGGCAGAAGTCACGTGACCCAAAGCAATCGACGCTCGCCGAACGCAGCGCACCGCAGAAGCTCTGATATCGCAGCGTTCTTTGATTTATACTTCGATTTAGCGCTTATGTGGATCGTTACCGTCGCAGCGATCATCATCATCTTCACGCCCTTCGTAGACGCGGCTGCGGCCCGCGCCATCACGGGTCTCCTCCTTGTTTTCTTCGTCCCGGGCTACGTAGTGCTCGCCGCCGTTTTCCCCCAAAAGGACGGCTTGACGAACGTTGAACGGGTAATTCTCTCGCTCGTGTTCAGCGTCATTATTGTTGGCGGCGTGAGCTTCCTCCTAGGCTACACCTCATTCGGCCTGCGCGCAGCACCGATCGTGGCGTGCACGTCGATCTTCATCGTCGGGGGCAGCATCAGTGCCTACGTCCGCCGCCGTTCTCTCTCCTCGGAGCGGCGTTTTGCGGTCTCCGTTCCCCGCGTTTCGGACGTGAGGCGAGCGATCCCTCGCTGGGGACCTACCGAGAGGCTCGACAAAACGCTCGTCCTCGTGCTCTTGGTCGTGCTCGTCGCGTCTCTTGTCGCGACGGGCTACCTAATCGCGACACCTATAGGCGGTGCCTACAGCGAGCTGTACCTTCTTGGTTCCAGTGGGAAGGCGAGCGAATACCCGACCAATCTGACCGTCAACCAGACGACCAACGTAACTGTTGGCGTCGTCAATCACGAGAACGCGAACGCCAACTACACCCTGGTGGTCACACTCGATAACGCGACTGTCGCCACGCGATCATTTAGCTTGGCGAACAACGAGCAGTGGGAAAACTCCGTCGCGATAACGCCTGACCGAACCGGGCAGGACATGAAACTGAGCTTCCTCCTGTACGAAGACAACAACGCAGCGCCGCTCGAGACGACCCATTTGTGGGTTAATGTGACAAACTGACGTTAAACAAGTAGACGCACACACGCGAAGCAACGCGCTATGTTGGCGCGCGGCGCACACTTAAGTATGAAGATGCCCATGTTGCGTCGTGTTCTCCACGGTTATGATCGCCGTCGCTTTGAATATCCTGTCGACCGTGCCAAGCACTATGGTAGTCGGCCCTATTTTAGCGATCGTTGTCATGCTTCTCACGTTCGCGAGAGCCGCTCTTCGGGAAACCCCACAGTGGAGCAAACGCTTCGAAACGGCGTTCTTCGCGCTGGGTATACCCCTTGGCGTAGCATTCATCATCATCATCGCAGCGAGAATCGCGCCCCGGTTAGCGCGGTAGGCGACATTCGGGCGTCCCGAGACACGCGCTCGGCTCGTACATCAGCTTCAGCCTCGCTATCGAACCATGTTCGTCGACTAAAAAATCAGCGCTTCTGTTGCGTTCAAGCGCTCGCGCAAGAGCAATAAGCAGTTCGTCCCATCTGTAGCCTACGGCGCGTGCAAGCGGTCTTTGCAGTGGCCGACGAGATGCTTCTTAATGACTAACCCTTTCGGTTTGCAGACACTGCAAGCGAGGACAGAGAGTGCAGGAGAATCCCTGTGACCACCATCAGCGTCCCGACGACCGTAAGAAGAATAGTAAGCATCGTTGGACCATACACGACCTTGCCCCAGTGGAGAAAGTCCTGTACGACGTACGCGCCCACCGCCAATCCTAGCGCGATGAGGCACGCGCCAGGAGCGGTGAACACGAGCAGGGGCTTTTGAAACTCGATGTTGCGTGCCACCCCCACAAGCACTTGCATGCCGTGACTCACCGGGTTTTTAGACGAACGCCCCACGTCATAGCGCACGTCGATTCCCACTTCCTTGATCCGCAACTGCGCCTTTGCAGCATCCATGAGCATCTCGCTGTCGATCGCGAGTTCTTCCGAAGCGAACTTGAAAAAAGGTGCGCTCTTCATCGAGAACGCACGGAAACCACTTTGCGTGTCGGTAATGCTGAGGCCCCCGTGGATTCCCCAACGGGTGAACCTATCAAGAACCGCTTGTCCAAACCTGCGGTATCGCGGTATGTTCCTTGTAGCGCCGTTTAGGTAGCGACTTCCATTGACGACGTCGGCTTCGTCGAGCAGAAGCGGTTTTATGAGCTTTGGAATATCATCAGGATTGTGTTGGCCGTCGCCGTCAATGATAACGAGGACGTCAACCCCCGAATGCGTTGCATACTGAAAGATGTCCCGCAAGGCGGCTCCTTTGCCCAGATTTACGTCGTGAACCAGCACGTGAGCGCCAGCCAGGCGCGCGACCTCTGTCGTTTTGTCGGTGGATCCATCGTCAACGACGACGACTTCGTCGGCGTACTGTGAAGCTCGCAAAGCCAAGCTGCCGATCGCGACTTCTTCGTTGTAGCATGGAATGCCCACCATGATCTTCGAGTACGAACCCGCAGGCATAGCGTCAGCTGGTGTCGTTATGTCCTGTGGATCGCGCGCAAGTCCCGTCGATGCCATCGTGCGAGTATGCTCTCTCAGTTTGTTTGTATTCTCGGTGCTGATGGCATAAAGGTTGCTGTTTCGCCCTTTGAAACCGTGGTAAAAAAGGAATGACGGCATTCTCTCCGTTCAATGAAGAGCGGGAGTCGGCTCTTTGTTCCACACGGGCAAGCGCGAAACGTGGGGCATTGTCGTGCCTCCACGTTGCCACGTCGCGCGCCACGACTCGACAGCTAGACGTTAAAAGATTTGGCGCAGCAGGGACAAGTTTTACGGTAATGGGGTGCTCAGCTTTACTGTGGAACGCGCAACAATACGGGTATGTTGTTGCTCACAAATAGCTACGGGCACACGTTTGAAACGTGGTGATTCGCGTGAAGATATTAATTATTACTCCTAGCTATTACCCATGTATTGGGGGCTTAGAGGTGGCTGTTAAAGAGGTTACTGAACGGCTCGCTCAAAAAGGCCACGTCTGTTCTCTCTTCACGCTGAATACGTGCGACGCCAAAGAGGAGGAGGAATTCAATCGGGTTCATATCAAGCGGTTTTCTGCACGCATAAGCAAACGCCTGTTCGGCCTAAGTCCGGAGATGCTCGTCCACGCTGTCAGAAACCGACGTAGCTTGAGCACTTTCGACATCGTTCATGTACACGGTTATTGGACGCTATTGACTTTGCAGATGATTTTCCTCACAACGAAATTGGTTCGCCCTAAACCAAAGGTAGTGTGCTCACCGCACTACCACGCGATGGGACACACGAAATCCACTAGTATTCTACATAAGTTCCTGCTCCCGTTTGGAAAATGGACACTTCGGCAAGTGGACGCACTGATCTGCGTATCAGATTATGAATCATCGTTGCTTCGGCATAGTTTCCAAATCCCGCGGGACAAGGTGTGGACTATTCCAAATGGAGTGCAAAGAATAGAGGCACGAAGAAAACAGAAAGAGGAGGGGCGACCTATTTCACTTCTCTATGTCGGGCGCGTTGAACGATACAAGGGGGTACAGTTTATCCTAAGAGCTATGGCACGACTCAGGACGGACTACCAGGTGAATTCGTCTTTGACCATTGTTGGGGAAGGAACGTACGCCGGCGAACTAAGAGATAGCACCAGAAGACTTGGCCTCGAAGGGTCAGTTAGATGGCTGGCCAATCTTCGAGTCCAGGAGCTAGACAAGGAATACGCAGACGCCAATATGCTTCTTTTGCTTTCGGAGATGGAAGCATATGGGCTTGTAGTAGCCGAAGCACTGGCGCACGGAACGCCTTGTATCGTAAGCGATACGTCAGCACTTACTGAGTTTCTAAACGAACCAGGGTGCTTTGGTATTGACCATCCACCTAATGATGACGCGCTTGCAAACTTAATATTAAACGTCTACAACGACGATGTCGTTGTAGGTCAATTAAGTAGAAAGGTGCGCGTATGGAACGAAGTCGCGAATGATTACGTGCGTGCTTATTGCAGGACGCTTGAGACCTGATTCGATTCGCGCGCTTGTTTCAAGAGCCAACGTTTTGAACATAACGCGCGAGGGAGCCACGAAATGATCCTGCGTAGGATAAGCCTTACTTAATAACAAACAGGATCGGCTTAGAAACATATGAAAGCGCCAAGGGACGACCGAAAAACTGGCTATTCTGTACTTCATCTGATTGACATATTTGACGCGCGCTACGAACGCGATCAACAGCGAATTGTCGCCCTCCAGTCGGAGAGCGCGTATAATGTGACTGTCGTTACGTCAACCTATAATGATGAGTGGCGTCGAAGCCCACACAGCTCGTTTAGAGAATGGGAGGCAGGTTTAAAAGGAGTTGACATCTGCCACTCTCCAGCAGTCAAGTTACCTCTTTTCGAAACGGTAGTTTATCTTCCAGCCTCTCGCGCTTTATGCAACTATGACATCATTCACGCTTATGGGCCGTGGGCCTATTCTTCATATCTCGCGTGCATCCTTAAGGAGTTCACGTCCACCCCGGTCGTTATGCGAGCTGATTTCTCCGAACTAGGATACCAGAGGGCAAAACGAAGCCTTTTCTGGAGATTACTGCTGTACACGCAGTTCAGATATGCAGACGCCATAACGACGTTCACGCAAGCCGAAAAGCATTATCTAACTGATCTCGGGATCGCCGAGAAGAAAATATGGGTGATTCCTGCGGGGGTAGACTTAGCCAAGTTCGGCAACGCGGTGAATAACGCGAGACCAGAGAGAGAGCCTGTTATTGGCTACATCGGCCGTTTCGCTCCGCTTAAAGGCGTGCACCGTTTGGTCGCGCCCCTCTCCCAGATATTGCGAGAGTACGAAAACGTCAAGGTGATATTCGCAGGTCCCCAATACGATCGCGCGTACTTCGCACGCATCGTTAAGGAGATGAGTCAATTTGCCAATTTCACGTACATCGGTACGCCGCACGATTCAGTCACATTCTTCAATCAATGCGACATCATCGTGATTCCGGGGATGAGAGATACAGGTGCTATTACAGCAAAAGAGGCAATGGCCGCTGGCAAAGCCGTTGTTGCCTTTAACGCGTACCCCTTCAATTCTTATATCGCGAACGAACTATCAGGCTTGCTGATCAACGCCGAGAACGATATCTATGAAAGCTGCAAACGACTCATTGAAAACCCAGGTTTTCGAAAAAAGATTCAAAAAGCGGCGTTAATTCAGGCGCGTGATTTTGGTGATCGCGAAATGGTAGGGAAGATCGAGGAGATGTACGATTCAATTCTTACTTTAAAACATGGCGCTGAGCACTAGAGGCGATTATCGTAATAAAAATACGGCCATTTAAGCTCATTCTTTGCACGGCGAACCTCACGCAAGATTTTCCCAGGCGTTGTCACGTCCATGTTGAGTCCGGCCCTCTTCCCGCGGCTTGAAGGAATAAGAATATGATGAAATTATACGACTATAGTGCTACACACTATTTCAGAAAGAGGACGCATTAGGAGATGAACACTCTTCCGAGGGTCGTTATAGTCATTTTGAATTGGAACGGAAAAGAGGATACAGCCGAATGCATAGACTCCCTAAGAGCGATTACGTATCCGAACTACACAATATTGGTAGTCGACAACGGTTCCACAGACGGATCCGTGGAATTCTTAAAAGAAAGGTACTCGCACGTTGAAATCGCGAGGAACAACTCAAACATAGGGTTTGGAGCGGGAAATAACGTCGGAATTGAGCTCGCCCTTAGCATCGGAGCGGACTACGTATTGCTACTAAACAATGACACGGTGGTAGATGCACATTTCCTTGACTATTTGGTGCAGGAAGCCGAAAGCGACCTTCGGATCGGTTTCACCGGACCAAAGATATATCGTCTCTACGAGGGCGAGGCCGCAGAATACGCCGTATGGAAGACGTTCGGATGGAAAAAGATGCCCTTGGACGCTGCGCAGCGGACCACGCTTTTGCATTCTGCAGGCGGTTCGTTTAACGCGTGGCTCGGAAAAATACGCCATAGAGGCGCGGCGGAGTTTGATGTAGGCCAGTACGATGAACAAAGAATAGTCGATTTCGTGGAGGGCTCGTGCGTATTAGTGAGGAGGGAAGTAATCAGCAAGATCGGTCTACTCGATCCTACGTATTTTGCTTATCTGGAAGACGTTGACTGGTGCTTAAGGGGGCAGCACGCTGGGTATGTATCAGTCTTCGTTCCAAGAGCTAAGATTTGGCATAAGGGAAGCAGATCCAGCCCGCACGAAAACAGGGTATATTACTACGCCAGAAACAAGTTGTGGCTAATGCAAAAAAGAACGACAAAGCTGCAGTATTTAGCGTTCCTTTTCAGTTTCTTGCCAATCCAGGCACCGTTAAGTGTTATCATTATTGCAGCTTATCAGAAAAAAAATAAAGCTGCAGAATTGTTTGTTAAAGGCGTGATAGACGGACTTCAGGGACCCCCTTCGAAAAGTTAGCTGCTCTATGGGTGAACGCGCGATATGCCGCGGAGATTAGACCTTGGTAAGCTTCGTGTCAGCCACAATGACTCTTTCAAACTTCTTCGCTGCTCAGTCAAACGAATATGGGATTCAAGATATTGCCGGCCGCTATTTTGCCGATAACCGCGTGGACGCAGCGCGATAAGGAACTTAGCGCCCAGTTTAACACCCCTCGGCGCAGTGTATGAATTCATTCACGAGATGTCCCTATGACAGATTGTTGCCCAAGGGAAGCAAATAGCGTCGGTCTTGGCGTGAATCCACGTGACGGTTTTTTCTGCTTATCTCTTCAGCGTCACACTAATCCACACTATCATCTCTGGTTTTTTGTCCAAAACAGTGACTCAAGATAACTATACGCAGCGAATATACCATCTGTGAATGCAAGAAACACCTCTAGCAGCGCAAAATACTTGCCAGATATTCTCTGAAGATGCGAAAAGCATATATTACGGCCCAAGCAGATTGGTCGCGTACGTTGAATTGAGGACATTCATAGACGGCCCCAAGAAACGTGCAATCGCTATAGTCATCAAAGATCGCCCCTTCCGGCACTGTGGGAACTTCTGCCCCCGTGTATGTCTTTCGTTGCGCTAATAGCGCAGTATCATCGGTTGAGCTAGCAAGGACAACAGAGACAATGGGACACAGTCACTGGGAGCCCATGCAAGACGCGGCCCTATTTTGCGAATTCGCAAGAGGTTAGCTTGGTGAAGGTAAGCGTCATTATACCCACCTATAACAGGGCACACGTCATTGGACGGAGTATCGAAAGCGCTCTCCACCAAACACATCAAGATCTTGAGATATTGGTGATAGATGATGGGTCCACCGACAACACGTTCGATATTGTAAAGCCCTTCTTGCTGCATCCTCAAGTGAAATACTTGCGCCACGAGAAAAGAAAGGGACAGCAGGCGGCACTCAACACCGGAATAACGAACTCGCGCGGGGAGTATATCGCTTTTTTGGATTCAGATGACGTTTGGATTCCTGAGAAGACCGACCTACAGCTGTCCGCCATTAACAAGAAGGGTGGAAACTGCATTGCGCTGACGGCAATGTGGTGGACGGCAGGAGATACCTCAAAGAAGACAAAGTACTCGAAGATGTATAATGGATACGTGTATCCCGAAATGCTTGCTGAACCCGGGCCAAGTTACTGTTGCATGCTCGTACCAACGACGTGCTTACGACAAATTGGATTTTTAGATGAAAGTATTCTGGCTCTTACAGATTGGGATACGTGCATATCCCTTTCGAGATACTATGAATTCGTCACCGTGGACGAACCGTGCGCGATTATCTACACGGATGAGCCAGATTCAATGAACCAAGACAACTTACTACAAGCGCTAAGCCGCGAACGCATCGTCGAAAAAAATCAGCACGATATACTGCGGTACGTCGGACCACGGGGCTTAGCGAGGCATTTTAGGATAACTGCGTTCCTCTTCGATGCTGCAGGCGAATTCGGCCGCTGCAAAGCGTATATGCTGAAAGCGTACAGGACTGACGACAAAAACCCAGCGATGTTTTTGCTGGCATTGTCAACGTTGTTCGGAGAGAGTGTGTTTCATTTCGTGAAGCGCGGCGCAACACCCTTCTACAAGCGCTTGCTCGTCACACCAGCAGGAGTTTGACTGTTATTGTCGCTGCACTCCGCGCCGACTTAACGCGTTCAGCGCTTCACGTGCAAAGCACCGCCAAACTGCCAACTGTCGGGTCTCCGCAAAAGAATGCGAGTCGGATCTCAGCGCGAGCGTTGAAAGACCGACACTGGTCGCCATACGTTCATATAAACCTTTTTTGCGTCAGATTGCTCTGGCCAAGTC
>Ga0326728_10026529_pt1 | contig 10241 bp, 9 predicted proteins | sample MB3enrmetagenome_FD_207602 | JGI IMG/M metagenome (GOLD analysis project Ga0326728, IMG submission 207602) | Lab enriched peat soil microbial communities from McLean, Ithaca, NY, United States - MB31MN | ecosystem: Environmental > Terrestrial > Soil > Wetlands > Peat | place: USA: New York... | reverse complement strand
ACGCCCTGGCGATGTCCGGCCTGGCTTCCGGCATTAACTGGACATCCATCGTCAACGAAATGCTCACCGCAGAGGCCGCCCCCGAGACGCAGATGAATACCGAGGAGACGGCCGATGAGAACAAGAAGACCGCCTATCAAACCATCGGAACTGATTTAACCACTCTGAATACTGACGCCACCACCCTGAGCAACCCGAGTTTTTTTGACTCGCGGACGACATCGGTTTCCGATCCCTCAGTCGCCAGCGCCACAGCCGCCTCCGGCACAGCCCTGGGCAATTATACCTTCAACGTCACCCACCTGGCCAGCGATTCAGTGCAGGTGGGATCCACTGCCAGCGCCCCACTAAGCCCCACCAGCGATGCGGACAGCCTGGTCTTGAGCAGTGCCGGCTTCGCCACCCCCGTCACCGCGGGCACTTTTACGGTCAACGGCCAGACCATCACGGTTTCCACCAGCGATACTTTGCAGGACGTTTTTAACAATATTTATGCCGCTACCGAAAACGGCCCGCACGGCGTGGCTGGCGCGGTCACCGGCAGTTATATTCCCTTGACCGATACCGATGGGAAGACCTCGGGCGACGAGATCGAACTGTCCAGCAGCTATCCCATTACTCTGGGCAGCGACACGGACACCAGCAATTTTCTACAGGCTGCGGAACTCTATAATAATGGCACCGACACCGTGACCAGCGCCGCCGCCTTGGGCGGTGTTAATTTGAGCAACACCCTGGAGGATGCGAAGACCTCCACCACGATCAACGATGGTGGTTCGGGGAACGGCGAATTCCTCATCAACGGAGTGCCGATTTATTTCGACGCCTCGACCGACACCGTAACGGATGTCTTGGACCGCATTAACAATTCCGCCGCGGGAGTCACGGCCACTTACGACTCGGCCAACAACTGTTTCGAACTTACCGATACAAGCCCGGGGGACGTGGGCATCTCGCTCCAGGACGTAAGCGGCAATTTTTTGGCCGCGACCGGCCTGTCAGGCGGAACTTTGCAAGCGGGGAAGAATCTTGAATACAGCATCAACAACGGGGGCACATTGACCAGCCAATCCAACACCATTGATGCGGGGTCCTCTGGCATAACCGGATTGTCCGTCACTGCTTTGGGCCAAGGGACCACCACCATCTCGGTCGGCAGTGACACCTCGACCATTTCTTCGGCGATCAGTTCTTTTGTGACGGACTACAATGCCGTCCAAAACTATATCAGCAGCCAAACCACCTCCACCACCAGTTCCACGGGCACTGTCACACCCGGATTGTTCACCGGTAACATGGATGTCGAAAACATCGCGTTCACTTTGCGGCAGATGGTGGATGCCACGCCTTCGGGCGGGACCACGGGGGTCGAGAACCTGAACGATCTGGGCATAAAATCCAACGGAAATGACAACACCTTGTCGCTTCCCGACACCACAACACTGGACAGCGCGCTGACCAACAATCTGAGCGCGGTTCAGAATTTATTCACCAATTCCACCACCGGCCTGGCGACGACTCTGGGTTCCTATCTAACCGGCGTTACCGGCTCCACCGGCGTGCTGGCCAGCGATGAGTCCAATATGACCACCGAGGCCAAATCCATGGCTGCCAGCATCAGCACATTACAGGCGAAGATCGCGAATGAGCAAACAACGCTGGACAATGAGTTTGCCGCCATGGAAACCGCCATTAACAGCCTCAACACGGACAAGCAATTTTTGAACGACTATTTTAACAGCTCAAGCGCCAGCGACCAATCCGCGCCCAGCTCGGTCAACTCATCCTCATCTTCATCCACAGGTTAGCGTATTCCACATCATGAAAAAAGGCCGGTTTAAACTTGGGCGGAGAGAGCGCGGTTTAAAGCTCTGGTTGTTCTGCTGCGTTATGACGGCTGTCCTGTCCGTCGGGTGCCACGTCCTGCCGCCGTTCCCGAATGTGGTTCAGGACATGGGTCCCCGCTATCGGCCCACCAACGTCTATCGCCGGACTAATTCGCTTCCTGCTCAAATCAAGCGCGTTGCCGTATTGCCGCTCATCACCCCCGATTCCACGGCATTTTTGAGGGCCGGCGTGGAAACCCTCGGGCCGCTCCTTTACGCGGAACTTGAGAAGTGCAAACGGTTTGAAGTGATTCCGGTTTCACCCGAGCAATTGAGACAATGGACGGGCAGGGCCGGATGGAGAACAGACGAGCCGTTGCCGGCGGATTTTTTTGGGCGCGTGGGCGATGCCACCGGCTGTGATGCGATATTATTTTGCCAATTGACCCGCTATCAGCCCTATCAGCCTATGGCGGTGGGATGGAAATTCAGCCTGGTGGCCAACCCGCCACCCGGCCCCCTGTCTATGCAGGAGATGAAAGACAAAATTTTATGGTCCGCTGATGAAGTGCTGGACGCTGGAGAGCCGGGAGTGTCCAATGCGGCCAGAGATTATTACGGGCAACATCTCCGCAATGAGGCGCCTTCAGCGGACGCCTCCACCATCTTGAGTTCGCCGGCCCGGTTCGGCCAGTACACACTGGCCGCTCTTTTGGAGACTTTGCCCGGGAGGCAGGTTGCAAGCCGGTAAGGCCGGCTAAAGTTATTTGGAAAGATGGCCGATAAAGAACGGGGCAAACGATGTTCGACCGGGGAAAGGTGAAACTTGGTGAAAGTTATGGAAATTGATGCCAATATGAGTCCGGGGGCCGTCAATGGCCTGTTTCCGGCCACGCGTTCCGCGACCGGGGCAAAACCGGCTGCGGAGAGCGACTCTTTTGCCAGCTCAACCGCCCTGGAGACGGCATTAAAAAATACCGCCGACACCCGCCCGGAAGCCGTGGCCCGCGGCCTGGGCTTAATCAATAACGGCAATTACCCATCGGCCGATGCGGTCAAACAGCTTTCCGGCTTTCTGGCCAGCCAACTGCAATTCAACCCGGATTAAATCAAAAATTCACCCATGACTCAACGCAATGACCCCTGGCAATCGTATCGCAAAGTGAGCACCCAGACGGCCTCTCCGCCACATCTGGTTTTGATGCTTTACGACGGCGCCATCAGTTTTTTGGAAAGAGGGCTGACGGGATTCAATTATTCTGATCCTTTGAAATTCAACCTGACAGTCAATAATAATGTCCAGCGCGCGCAGGCCATCATCCATGAGATGAACGCCAGGCTGGATATGAAGAAAGGAGGCGAAATCGCCGAAAATTTCCGGCGGCTCTACAGCTACCTCTATCGCCGTCTGCAGGAGGCGAACCTCAAAAAGAAAAAACCGCCGATCGAAGAAGTCATCCGGCACTTGCGCGAACTGCGGGAGAGTTGGGCGGAAATGTTGCGCCGCGGGCAGGGGACTGACGGGGATTTGGCTTCCCTGCCGGCGGGAACGGACCTTCACCCGGGTTGATTTGCCATGAGCGCACGAAAAGAACTGGCCGGAATTTTGGAGCAATGGCTGCAGTTGACCCGGGCGGAAGGCGCGGCTATTCAAGCAGCCGTCTGGCCCGCTGTCAGGCGGATTCAGGCCCGGAGGGCCGCCCTGCGAAAGTCATTCACCGAAGCCGCGCGGACATGCGCTGAAGAGGATGCGGCCGCCGGCCCCGGCAACCCCGCCCCCAGGCCTTTTCGCGCCGAGGCAGGCCGGATTATTTCTTTGCTCACGCGCAACGGCGCGGCGCTGGAGGCGCAGTTGAGCCGGGCGCGGGTCCGGCAGGAATCGCTCGACCAGGCGAACCGGAATTTGCGGAGAATCCAGCGTTCGTATGTCCGCCCGCAACCCCCCACGGCATGGCATTCCTATTCTTGATGGCCAGGCGGCTTCAGAAACCGTCCTGGGTTGATTTGCTCCCCAACCCGGAGTTGTCTCAAACCGATATGCTGGCAAGAGGGGAAGGACTGTGGAGTTGAACGCCAGTCATTTGCCATGCCAGCGGAACAAAATGTTTTAAAAGAGGCGGCTCACCCGATACTGATTGTTGACGATGAAGAGCTGGTCCTGACGACCTTGCGCGAAACCTTGTCGCGCGAAGGCTACCAGGTGGTGACGTCGCCGCATGCGGTGCATGCGGTGAGCATTCTGCAAGAACAGCAGTTTTCGGTGGTGATCAGCGATCAGCACATGCCGCTGGTCACCGGTTTGGAATTCCTGGCGCAGGTCAAGCAAATCCAACCCGATGCCACGCGCATACTCATCACGGGGGTCCTGAGTTTGGGCATGGTGATCGATGCCATCAACAAGGGGGAGATTTTCCGCTTTGTGGTCAAGCCCTGGCTGCGCGAGGAATTGCTGGCCACGGTCAAAAACGCCGTCCAGCGCCATGAATTGATTTGCAGCAACGCCCGGCTGCGCGCCGAGACGATGGCCATGAACGAGGAACTGACCAGGACCAATCAAGCCCTCGCGTTGCAGGTCGCCATGGTGGCCGGGCAGAATAAGCAACTGGAGGTGTTGACCGGGGCGCAGGAGGAAAATTTCCGCCAATCAGTGGAGCTGTGCGTGCAAACGATGCAGACGTTCTATCCCACGTTGGGCAACCAGGCCCGCCGCGTCTTTGTTCTTTGCTCCACCATGGCCAAGGGCATTGGGCTGCCGTCAGAAGAGCGGCAAACGTTGGAAATCAGCGCCTGGATTCACGATATTGGCTTGGTGGGTGTTCCGCGGCGGCTGATCAAGCGCTGGGAAGAGTCGCCCGCGGCCCTGAGCGCGGCGGAGCGCGCGTTGGTGGAGCATCATCCCATCCTCGGCGCTGAGTTGGCCGGCTTTGCCCATCACCTCAAAGAGGTCGGCCCCACCATCCGGGGGCACCATGAGCGTTTTGACGGCAACGGTTATCCCGACCGGCTCAGCGGGCAAAATATTCCGTGGCTGGCGCAGTTGCTGGCGGTGGCCGTGGCCTATGCGGAGTGCGATCCCACCGGCCAGCCCGCGGCGGACAGGATCAGCGCAGGCTCCAATTCGGCCTTCGACCCGGAGGCCGTCAGGGCTTTCCTGAGCACCTTGCCCAAGGTCGTGGTGCCGGGCAAACAACGGGAGGTTTTGCTCTCAGACCTGCGCCCCGGCATGGTGCTCGCCCAAGGCATCTACACGGTCAGCGGGATACTGCTGATCCCTGACGGGCAAAAGTTGACAGGCCCTTATATTGACAAACTCATTAATCACAACCGGATCAACCCCATTTCGCAATCGCTCCTGGTTTATTGTTAGCCCGGCTTTCGCCCGGGGGAGGGCAATTTCAGTATGGGTACCACAGCCGGTAGAACATATTGCCTGCGACCGGCAACGATACGATGATATAGTATTGGCTGCCCACCGACCAGACCTGGTTGGGCGAGAATACCCAAGGCCCTGAACTGAGATTAGAGGTCTGTTGCAGATCATAACAGGGGCCGTTGGTCGCGGTCCATTCGATAATGATATTAGCATTGGCGAGGGATTGCGTGATGGTCAGCGCCGGGGCTGTCGGAAAGGACTGAACCTCGACAGCGCCTATATCGGTCCCATCCGAGGAGTTGGAGAGGGGCCTGATGGGAACCGTGCGCGGCTGGCCGTTTTGGTCAGTCGGGTTACTCCAGACATTAAAGCCGGCATCGATAGCCGGACTGCACGCCATCGGCGGCAAGGTTGGCGTTGGCCCGCCATTATCGTACTGTAGCGGCCCTATATAGGGTTCCAAGTGGCCCAGCGTGCCAACCATCCCCAGTAAGTCGGTGGTAGGCAGCCACCCGCTGCTTCCGGTGGCGTCTCCTATCAAGTTCCAACCCAGACTGGTAACGACAGCATCAATATCCGGACCGACGATGGTGAAACCCGAAGACCCGGAGTTGTCCGCGATGATTGTATTGGCAATCTTGAGACAACCAATATCGGCGAACCACAAACCACCCCCGAATGCCCCTCCCTGGTTGCCTGTGGTGCCGTTAAATCCGCCTTCAGTAGTGTTACCCGTGCCACCCGGTCCGCCGAAACCGGGGTTGCATATGTTATCGTAGACCGTACAAGAATCCAGCCCGCGACAATTCATATTGGGACAGAGAATACAGCCAGATACAACATAAATGGCTCCGCCCGTGGCATTGCCTCCCGCGCCGCCCGCGCCGCCATCACCGGCTGCCCCGACGCCAGCCATCCAGGCATCGCCCCCTTGGCCCCCTTGGCCCCCACTGGTATAGTTATTAAAGAATGTGCTGTTTATAATGCTGAACTGTGAGCTGCTGTATTCAACCTCAATTGCGCCTCCGCCCCCCCCTCCTCCGTTGTCATTTGCACCTGTGCCCGCCCGCCCTCCGTTGCCACCCTGACCGCCGTCATGGCCCTTCCCACCTTTGCCCCCCAACGCGCTGTTAGTGATGAAGGTGCTGCCATAGATAAACAAATCCCCCTTTTCGTGGCTGATGGCGCCGCCTGATCCATAGCCGCCATCGCCGCCGTTCCCCAAGTAAGGTTGAGACGCAGTCTCCCCACTGAAGGCATCGCCGCCCTTTCCGCCCACTGCCGTGCAATTGACCATGATGCAATTGCTCACAGACAAAAAGTTATCCGATTCGTCCAGTATGCCACCACCGAGCGCAGCCGTCCCGGGCCATCCATCGAGGTGGGCAAGAGTTCCGTTGTTGCCGTCTGGCGCCGTATATTGACCGGTCATGGTCAGATTCGAAACCGTGAACGTGATGTGCCCGACTGGGACATGAAACACCCGCCCGCCGGTATTCACTATGGCCAAATTTGTCGCTCCCGGCCCGGCAATGGTCAGGTCAAAGTTGATGGCCAATTCGCCTTGATTGGGGAAGGCGGCGGAGTTGAGTGTGATGGTGGTGCCGCTGGGAAGGGCGAAAATGATGATGTCGTTGGGCCCGGCATGGTTATTGATGACATCTCTTAAGGTGAATGTGCCCGGACCGTTGTCGTCGGCGCTGCTGGTTACAGGCCAATAGACTGCTCTGGCTTCGCTGCAATACCAGAACGCTGTCGCCACTAAAATGATTTCACGGGCGTTTTGCCAAAAATTGCTGTGGGTTTTCATAATTCGTCTCTCGTATTTGTTTTTTGTCCTGGCTGTGCTCAATGTGGAGACACCCATTGCCCCGCCCGCTCCGGCCAAAAAGCAATTTGCCTGCCTTTGCCTCTGGGTGGCTTTCACAACGTAAAGGTATCAAAGCAGGCTTCATGGCTTCGGAATAGCCCTTTGTTTGACTTTTAATTGACGCCGTTTGACCGCCGGGATGTTCACCGGCTCTGACGAAGCTGGAGGCGTTGTCCACGAAACGCAGAGGGGGTCGTGCCGACAAAGGATTTGAAGATGCGGTCGAAATCCGAAGCGGACTGAAAACCGTGCGCCAGAGCGATTTCATTAATCCTGGCGTCCGTGGCCCGTAGTGCTGCCTTGGCTCTCTCGACCCGCAATTGCGTCACGTAATCATGGAATGTCATGCCTGTGAGCCGGCGAAAATGGCGGCAGAAATAGGCCTCGCACAAGTGGAACTCCGCGGCGGTGTGCCGGGTGGTCAAGCGCTCACCAAGGTGTTGCCGGACAAACTGGCCGATTTGAAAAACCAAGGATGGCTTGGTGAGAGAAGCTGGAATGGACTCCTGGGCGATGGCTCCAGCAAAGAGTTGTGCAAGCTGGTCCAGCAACCTCAACGCGGCCTTCAGTTTGGCTCCGGCCATGACCTGAATGGCCAGGTAGGATTTCTGCAGGGACCGCAAATCACCCGTTAGACCACAGCGACGCAATTGCCGGTCCAACCCAGGGCGCTGCCGGATGCCGGCCTCATCCAGGCGGACCTTGCCGCCGAGAATCGTGGCGACATGTCTTCCCAAAACCACCACAGGAATAGCCACTTGCACGATTCCAAATGGACAGCAAATCTGATGCGGCTTCAATTTGCTTCCCATCCGATGATTCAGCTCACAGTGGATCTGGCGGCAAAGGGAACAGCCGCCGCAACAGTGAGCCGCCAAGAGGCGGCAAAATTCGACTTCCTGGCAGCCGAAGTTAATCCGCGTCTCGGGGAGCACGGCCGGAACTAACTTGGCTGCGAGGCCGGTGAGTTGGCGGAATTCAGCCAGCGAACGACGGAACAGTGGAGCTTGGACGAGCCTGTTTAGCTCAGGAGCAGGTGTTTGCTGGTTTTCAATAACTGCTGTCATCGTACTTGCCAGTATATCCCCTCCTTCTCCCTCCTGTAAAGTTACAATAAAGTTAAAATTCTGTAGTGTAATGCCTTAATTTGGTGTAGTGTCAAGCCTGCGGCTCGAAATCGGCGCGCAGCGCCGACACTACAAACATTAAAGTCAACAATCGAATTTCTCAGACCAGGCTTTCCAGGGTGGCCGGCATGCGTTCCAAACTGTGTTTAAGACTGGCCCGGCTGATGGCATTTTCGTCCTCGGTCTGGTGGGCGAAGAGCATCTTCCAACCCGTGGTCTTGCGCCACAGCTCCGGGTCCTTTGGAGGCAGGCGGCCGCTATAGCCGACCTTCCCCTGTTGCACCAGTAAATCCGCCACTTGCACTGCTGCGGCCACAGGACCCTGCGTCGGCGCCAGTTCCGGTTGATGATGAAACTGCACCACTTCCACGAACATCCCGGGCAAGGTCTGTTTCTGGAGGTAAATCGCCCCCAATTCCGCGTGGTCCATGCCCAATACTTCCCGCTCAAGCTCCATCAAATCCATTTCGGCTTCTGTTCGGTGAATATAAATTTCCGCGAAATGCTGCGGGAAGGCCAAAGCCATCGTGATCTTGCCCACGTCATGGATCAATCCCGCCACATAATCACTGTCCGCCTGCTGTGATTGAACCAGGTCAATGACCTCCCGCGTCATCAATGCCGTGCCGATGCAATGGTGCCAGAATCCCCGCCACTCCAGCCGCGTGTGGCCTGCCAGGATTTGAAAATCCTCGATAATCGGCGTCACCATGGCCAGTTGGCGAATCTGTCTCATGCCAAGGTAAAAGACCGCCTCCTCAATGTTCTTGACCGGCTTGGAAATCCCATAATGGACAGAATTGACCAGCCGCAATAACCGCGCCGTCAGGCTCGGATCGCGCCGGATGATCTCTGCAATCTGTGAAGTGTACCTCTGATCGGACCCCACCAATGCCTTCAAGGCATTCTCGATGCTGGCCAGCGACGGCAGGCAGGGGCAGCTTTTCAGCCGGCTCTCAATTTGCCGCCTGTCCAACCGCGGATATGGGGCGCGTGTGGAATTGACTGCAGTGGTCATTTTCCACTCATCGTCAAAAATCCGGCGGAACTGAAGCGCCCGGCACGATTAAAGTTCGCGGCCCAAACCTCCGATACCCTTCTGGATAGCTGTTTTGAGAAATAATGAAATCAGACCCATGAAGCAATGCCTGTTCCGGGACTGGCAAGGTTTGTCTTTTGTCCTCTTCGCTGCTCTGAGCGTGGCGGCCGCTGCTTCGCCTGGACCGGGCTGGCTGCCGCTGGTGGGTCCGACTCCCTTGCGCTTTTCCCCGGCGCCCCGGCCATGCGCCAACCGGTTTGTTTTGCCCGTTCCTGTGCCGGCGCCAAAACCGGCGCCTGTTGTTTCCCAAGCCGATAAGGCGCCGCCGGCGTCCTCCGCGCCGGAACCGCCCGCCGGCATCCTGCGGGCTGACAATGGCATGGCGCAACCGCCGGTGGAATCCCTGCCGCCCGATGCGGTGGTTTCTCCCCAGATGTTGCTCAAGTATTTCACCAAATCCACCAATAGCGCCGCTTCGGCCGCCGTCCCGCTCGGTTTCACTCCGCCTAAAGCTGCGGGGGTGCCTCCCAGCAGGGCCACTTACGAAACCGGTCCATGATGCCATTTTTGTTCCATAGGTCCGGCCTTTCACTCCTGCTGGTCTGCGGCGCAAGTTGCTGCCGGCTCTGGGCGGGTGAGCTTGTGAATTCCACCGCCCCTTCCGCCTCTTCCCCAACGGATTCGACCCCTGCTCCCGGACTGGGCCAGCTCCCCACCCCCGGGACTGTTTCAGCCGCGGTCTCTGCCGAACCTGACAGCCTGAAAAAGTTGCAACTCCAACTCGATTTGGGCAGGGAACAACGACGCCAAAAAAGCACCATCCTGGCCGCTCAAACCCTCACCGGGCTTTTGACGGCGGATGCCCCGGCCGAAATCAAGCGCCTGGCCCTCTTCGAACTCGCCCTGGTGGCGCAGGACGACAATAAACTCGTCCTCGCAGAACAGATTTTCGGCCAGTATCTCCATAACTATTCTGGAGACCCCAGTGCGCCGGAAGTTTTATTGC
>Ga0326728_10026528_pt1 | contig 10241 bp, 8 predicted proteins | sample MB3enrmetagenome_FD_207602 | JGI IMG/M metagenome (GOLD analysis project Ga0326728, IMG submission 207602) | Lab enriched peat soil microbial communities from McLean, Ithaca, NY, United States - MB31MN | ecosystem: Environmental > Terrestrial > Soil > Wetlands > Peat | place: USA: New York... | reverse complement strand
TGGCCGTCGAGCGCAATCAAGAAATCATTCCCGAGGCCCTGGTACTTGACCAGCATCAGCATGCCCATCAGTGTCGCACGGCCTAGGCGGTGGCGGTGTCGGGGAGCAGGGCGCGTACCGCATCGCCGAGGTCGCTGCGGTCGGAGCGGACCCAAACGACGCGTGGGTCACGCTTGAACCAAGCCTCCTGCCGGCGGGCCAACGCGCGCAGCCGGCGGACTGACTCGGCCTTCGCCTGCTCGAACGGGACGCCATCTTCGATGTGGCTCAGCAGTTCGCGATAACCGATCGCCTGACGGGCCGTGCGCGACAATCCGGCCGGCCTTGTCTGAAGTGCCCGGACCTCGTCGAGGAGCCCCCGTCTGAGCTGCTCGTCGAAGCGTTCGGCAAGCCTGCGATCGAGCTCGCTGCGACCGAGGTCGAGCCCGATGATGCTCGAGCTTGTCGCCGGATAGGTGACAAGACCGGGCCCGAAGGAGGAGAATGGCCGCCCACTGCCAAGAGTGACCTCGAGCGCCCGGATGATCCTGCGGCGGTTGGCCGGCTCGACTCTGCGTGCCGCGACCGGGTCCAGCTCACAAAGGCGCCCGAACAGCTCCGCGAGGCCGCCGGGCCGCTCGGCCTGGTCTTCGAGCTCGGTCGCTACTTCGGGAAAGCGGCCTGGGATATCGAGACCGTCGAGGACGGCTCGATGGTAGAGCCCGGTACCTCCCACCAGAAGTGGCACACGCCCCCGAGCATCTATGCCGGCAAGAGCCCGGCACGCCTCTTCTTGGAAAGCGGCCACAGAGAACTCCTCAGAGGGATCGACGACGTCGATGAGATGCCAGGGCGCCACGGCGCGCTCCGAAGGCGTGGGCTTCGCGGTGCCGAGGTCGAGATGGCGGTACACCGCCATCGCGTCCACCGAGACCAGCTCGTAGCGGTCGGGCGCCGAACGGGCCAACTCGAGGGCAAGGGCGGTCTTGCCGGTACCGGTCGGGCCCACGATGAAGACGCGGAGAAGAGGGCGCCGGACGCGGGACAGAGCGGGCCTCTGGTCGACTTTCAGTCCCGAGGCTCCGTCGGTCGCTGTGGTGCCACGCCGTGGCGAGGACGCGAACGTTGCACGAGGCGGTTCTGCATACGCGTCAGCCGCAGCGCCTCCCTGTTCATCGCCGTCTCCAGCGCGTCCTTTGCGAGGTGGCCGCTGGCCCGCGAGCGGATCGAACGACCACGGGCGACGACCAGGACGTCGCATGACACGTATCCGTCGTCGCGGGCCGCATGGTCCCGCGAGAAGACGACCTCTGCCCGCTGAGTCCCCTCGAGAAACTTTTCGAGGTGCTTGGCCTTCTCAACGGCGGCTTCGCGAAGCCCCTCTGGGATGTCCAAGTGGAGGGTGTGCACCGTGATCTCCATGGAACAGCTCCTTTAGGATCAGGAACCCGATCGCCGAACCGATGACGGGCCCACGCGGCTGACCTGGTCTTTGGCCCCACACTCGCCTGCTGAGGGCGTCCCGTGCCTGGTGCGGGCGACCGGCTCGCGCCGACCCTGCCGCACCTGAGCTCACGGTTGGTCCCTTCTCCCGCGGGCACCGCCAACCGGTGTCGCACAGGGCAGGGCTTACGTCTAAACCGCACCATGCTCAGCGACCACGAGTCGCCTTACGTGGGTCGTTTCGCCTGCGACTGGCATCGACTTGCAACCACAGACCCGCGCAGCCCATCAGGGCGAGTCTACGCGCCGGGGTCCCCCGGGCCGGTCGCGGATCAGGTGCCGCTCGTCCAGGAAGCCAAGTAATCCCGCTGTGACTCCGTCGGCTCGTCTATGACTACTCCCATCGTCTCGAGCTTCAGCTTGGCGATCCCGCCGTCCAAGTCGGCCGGCATCGTGTGGACGCCGTTGGACAGCCTGCCGCGACGAGTCGCCAGCCACTCTGCGGCGAGCGCCTGGCTGGCGAACGACAGATCCATGACCGCCGCCGGATGTCCTTCGGCCGCGCTCAGGTTAACGAGGCGACCTTCCGCCAGAAGCAGGATTCGCCGGAGTGTGCCGTCGGAGGCGACCACCGAGAATTCCTCGACCATGGGCCGCACGGTTCGCCGCCTGCCCCTTGCCATCTCCTGCAGTTGGACGAGGTCGATCTCGACGTCGAAGTGACCGGCGTTCGCGAGGATGGCGCCGTCGCGCATCTCGGCAAAATGCTCGCCTCGCAAGACTTGCCTGCTGCCAGTGACGGTGATGAAGACCTCGCCCTCGCGAGCGGCCAGCGCCATCGGCTCGACCCGGAACCCGTCCATGATCGCTTCCAGCGCTCGCAGAGGGTCGATCTCTGTGACGGTGACCTGTGCACCCATGCCTCTCGCCCGGGCGGCAACGCCCTTGCCGCAAAAGCCATATCCGGCCACGACGAACCGCTTGCCTGCAATCAGGATGTTCGTGGCACGGATGATGCCGTCGAGCGTGGACTGCCCCGTCCCGTGCTGGTTGTCGAACAAGTGCCTGGTGCCTGCCTCGTTGACGGCGACAATCGGGTAGCGCAGCGCACCGGCCGCCTCCATGGCCCGGAGGCGGATCACACCGGTCGTCGTGTCCTCGGTACCGCCGATCACCTCCTCGATCTGGTGCGGGCGGGCCTGGTGCAGGCGCGACACCAGATCGCAGCCGTCGTCCATGGTCAGCTGCGGATGTCCGTCGAGAACGGCGTCGATGTGGCGGTAATAGCGCTCCTGGTCCTCGCCTTTCACCGCGAACGTCGCGATTGCTTCATCGGCTACGAGGGAGGCCGCCACGTCGTCCTGGGTCGACAGAGGATTCGACGCGCACACGAGCAATGTGGCCCCTGCGGACTTAAGGGTCTTCAGGAAATTCGCTGTCTCGGTCGTCACGTGCATGCACACCGCGACCACGAGCCCGTCGAGGGGGCGCTCTCGCTCGAATCGCTCGCGGATCGAGCCGAGCACGGGCATGTCCCTGTCCGCCCACGCGATCCTCAGCCGGCCGAGGGCGGCGAGACTCCGGTCCGCGATGTCCGCGCCGACGGGTTGGCCGATCATCGACGTGCCCTAACCAGGCGCCTGTTGCCTCGCGGCTGAGAGGAAGCGCTTCACTTCGTCGAGCACCGGGACCGGACCTGGGTCGACCCCCTCCCGGGTGGCAAGATGCAGCGAGACGAAGTCCCCGAGCATCACGAGGTCGAAGAGCTGCGCGAGAGGCCCGCGTCCGTCGGCTCGCACTTCGATCACGGAGGCCACGGCCTCGCCCACGAACTGCCTCACAAGACCGAAGCGCCGCTCGACCTGCGGGTGCTCGAAGTCACTGCGAAGCGTCACGATTGTCGCCACCTGGCGGGTCACGTCCCCGCTCTGCCCGAATCCGCAGATCTCGTTGTGGCACCACTCCGGCTGCGCGGCATAAAACGCCGGGGCTTTGGCGTTCTCGTTCACCTGGGTCTTCCACCTGTGGGCCGCCACTGCTCCTATCCCGCTCGCACCTTGCAGCAGCGGGACGCGCCTGTCGAGCTGCTTCGCGATCTCGAGCGCGATGCCCCTGCCGCTGACAAGGTCGTCGCGGCGCCTTCGCAGCTGCTCGACGGTCGCGCTGATCGCCGGCGTCATCCCTGCCAGCAGCCCGAGGCGTTCCAGCGCTACAAGAAGGGGCGCCGTCATGGTCGCGACTCCGGCGCGAGGCTGGGGAATTCCCTTGACGGTTGCGAAGACCGGCGCTCCGGCCTCGGCCGCCAGCTCTGCGAGGCGACCTCCACCTGTCACCGCGACAAGCCTTGCTCCCCGCCTGAGGGCGGTCTCGCTGGCCTCGAGAGTCTCCTCGGTCTGCCCTGAGAACGAGACCGCGAAGACCAGGCTGCTCGGCCCGACGAACGACGGGAGGGAGTAGTCGCCGACCAGCACGATCGGGAGGAGCAGCTGGTCCCTGCCGATCGCCTGAAGGATCTCGCCGGCGACGCCGCTTCCTCCCATGCCGAGGACGACGACAGAGCCGAGACCTTCGGGAGAAGGAAGACCGGGCACCTGTGCCGCTTCGGATGCCGAGACCTCCAGCTGCTCCGGCAGGCCCGCAGTCGCAGCGAGCATGTCCTCGCTGTCGGGCGAGACCCAGCTCACTTCGATGAGGCGCTTCCGGCGCCCTCGCCCCAGTCGAAGTTCGCTCTGATGCCCTCCGCCGCAGCCTTGGCGGAGAGTCGCTCATGCTCGGCGTCGCTCACGGTCTCGGCCTCGTCGATCAGCATCACGGGAATCCCGTCGACGATCCTGTAGCGCCGGCGAAGCCGGGGATTGTAGAGCGCCTCCTCGTCGGCGAAGTACAACAGCGGTCCCTTGTCCTCAGGACACGCGAGAAGAGCAAGCAGTTGAGGGTCAAGCGGCATGCGGGACACCTTTCGTGGTCATGACCACTCTGGTCAGGACGGCCGGCTCTCTGCAAGCCGGTGGACCAGGCCGAGAACCTCCTCGAGGTGACGATCACGTTCTGGCGCGTCTCGCGCCTCGAGGTTCAGCCGTAGGAGCGGCTCGGTATTCGACGGCCGCAAGTTGAACCACCAGCTGCCCAAGTCCACGGTGATCCCGTCGAGGTCGTCGATCTCGGCACCCTCGGCCCGGTAGTGCTCGGCCACTTCGCCGACCAGACTCGCCGGATCCGGGACTTCGGTGTTGATCTCGCCCGAGTCCGAGTAGCGCTCAAAAGGTACCCTGAGCTCGGAGAGGGGAACGCCGGCCTTGGAAAGGGCTTCGAGCACGACAAGTGCCGCGATGATCCCGGAGTCCGCGCGGTAGTTCTCCCGGAAGTAGTAGTGACCCGAGTGCTCACCGCCGAAGATCGCGCCGGTCTCGGCCATCACCGCCTTGATGAAAGAGTGGCCTACGCGGGTCCTGATCGGGATACCGCCGTGCTCGCGGATGACCTCCGGCACCGTGTGCGAGCAGATGAGGTTGTAAAGGATCCTCGATCCGGGATGGCACTCGAGCATGACGACGCTGACGATGGCCGTCGTCAGCGATCCGGACATCGGCTGCGCCTTCTCGTCGACGAGGAACACGCGATCCGCGTCGCCGTCGAAGGCCAGGCCGACGTCGCCGTGGCTGAGCAACAGCCGCGAGCACAGGTCGGCCAGGTTCTCGACCTGGATCGGGTCCGCCGGATGGTTGGGGAACGAACCGTCCAGCTCCGGAAAGAGGATCTCGAGCTCGAAGGGCAGACCGGCGAAGACCCGTGGGACGATGAGGCCTCCCATACCGTTGGCCGTGTCCGCGACCACCTTGAGAGGTCTCAGGCCCGCGACGTCGACGAAGGACCGCACGTGCGCGGCGAAATCGTCGAGCAGGTCGACTCGCTCCACGCGTTCGTCGTCCACGACGCTGCCGACACCTCCGTCGGCCGGTGCGAAGGGGAACACCTCGGTCGCGACGCTTTGCACGTCTTTGAGTCCGGAGTCGCGGCCGATCGGACGAGCGCCCGCGAGACAGAGCTTGATGCCGTTGTAGGCAGGCGGGTTATGTGACGCAGTGAGCATCGCCCCGGCGAGGTTGAGCTTGCCCGACGCGAAGTAAAGCAGATCGGTCGATGCCAAGCCGATGTCGACCACACCGAGTCCTACCGACAGCACGCCCGCACTCAGAGCACGACTGAGCTCGAGGCCCGACTTGCGGGCGTCGCGTCCGATGACAACTCGCCTGTCGCTCGGGCCTTGCGCGAGCACGAGCCTGCCGAAGCCGACGCCGACCGCGTAGACCATGCGGGCGTCGAGCTCCTCGGGAACGGTGCCCCTGATGTCGTAAGCCTTGAAGACGGCTGCGAAGGGCGACGAGGAGGATCCTGACAGCTCATGATCCATGGTCAGGCGAGCCTACTCGGGACTCATCGCGCGACGACGATGGCGACAATGGTGACGGCGTTGAATGCCATGTGAGCGACGATCGAGGAGCCGAGGCGCCCTGTGCGCCACGCCAGGGACCCAAGCACGACTCCGAAAGCGGCCAAACCAAGGAACTGCAGCGCCTCGAAGTGAACAAGAGCGAACACGAGCCCAGTCAAGACGATGGAAACTGCGGGGCCGAGCCACGAACCTAGATCTTTGAACCTGCCCATCAGGGCGCGCAGAAGCAGGCCGCGGAAGAACAGCTCTTCGACAACGGGGCTGCCAACACAAACGAGCACGGCCAGCACGACGAGGCCCGGCCCGAAAACATGATTTGTAAGAGTCTGGGCCGGGTGACCGAGCCGTGTGTACAGATGATGGACGAACGGTAGCAGCGGCGCCTCGGCTATCGGAACAAGCAGGTACTGAGACGCCACGCCGGCGACGATCCCGAGAGGAATGTCCGGCCAGGGTCGCAACTCGAGTCCGTAGTCTTTGACAACGCTTCCGGTGCCTTCTCGCGCCACGCGAGCGCCCCTGGCGGCCCTGGCGGCGCGCTCGGCACGCTCTGCCCGGGTCACTGTGTCGTCGCGTACCGCCAAGCGCGTGGCGACGACGACCGCTCCGACAAAACCGGTCCAGAGCGCCATGAGGCTCACGATTTCCTCGCCGTACTGGCTCGGGTGCTGCGAGTGCGGTGTCACGGCCGCGTAGGCCGATACGGCCAGCAAAGCGAGGACGAAGCCAGCCATAAGGCCGAACATCGCCTCGACCAAGCCGAATGAGTTCCCGACCGGAGCTGCCACCGGTGCAGCCGCCCCGGGCACGGGCGCGGTCGTGACCGCCGGCTTTCGACGGCCGCGGCGACTCCTCACGCTGCGAGCGTCGTCGCCGGAGGACACGGCGGTCAAGCCCCCGGCTGGGGCAAGGGCGGGATCGTTCCGCCGGGACCGACCCGCTTGAGCTGCCCGAAACGGGCGCGCGGACCGACCTTGCGCCTGTGCCGCCTACGATATGCGACGTGAGTCGTCAGCCTCAAGACATGCGCCCGGGCAGCGGACCGGGAAGGACCGGCCCAGGTGGCCCATCGGGTTCTGAGCAGGTCTGGCGCTGGGCCATCGCCATCATCGCTGTCATATTGATCGTGCTGTTCATCGGCTCGGGCATGTTCAACCGGAGCACCGCCAAGACGATCAATTTCTCGGCACTCGAGCAGGACATCACTTCCGGTCACGTGCAGACGGCCAACTTCAACAACAGTAACGGTGTCGTCACCGGCACGCTCACCAACGGCCAGAGCTACACCTCGACAGGGCCCGTTCCGCTCCCGGACGTCGTCTTCAATGAGCTCAAAGCCGCAAAGGTCAAGTACACCTTCTCGACTCCCAGCTCGAACGCGCTCGGCGAGGCCCTCGTCTATCTGCTTCCCATCGCCCTAATCATCGGGTTCTTCGTCTGGATGAGCAGGCGAGCCCAGGGCCAGATGTCCGGGATCATGTCGATCGGGCGCTCTCGGGCCAAGGTCTACACGGCCGAGCGCCCGAGGACGACCTTCGACGACGTGGCGGGCTACCAGGGGGTCAAGCAGGAGATCAGCGAGGTTGTCGACTTCCTCAAGTCCCCCGGGCGATTCAAGGAGATCGGAGCACGTGTGCCCAAGGGCGTGCTGCTCGTCGGTCCGCCGGGCACCGGGAAGACTCTGCTCGCACGCGCCGTGGCCGGCGAGGCCGGCGTTCCCTTCCTATCGGTGAGTGGGTCAGACTTCATGGAGATGTTCGTGGGCGTCGGCGCGAGCCGCGTCCGTGATCTCTTCCAGACCGCTCGCAAGCAGGCGCCCGCGATCATCTTCGTCGACGAGATCGACTCCATCGGACGCAAGCGCGGCGCCGGGCTCGGCGGTGGGCACGACGAGCGTGAGCAGACCCTGAACCAGATGCTCTCGGAAATGGACGGTTTCGACGTCTCCGAGGGCATCGTCGTCATGGCCGCGACCAACCGGCCCGACATCCTCGACCCCGCGCTGCTTCGCCCGGGCCGCTTCGACCGTCAGATCGTCGTGCCGCTGCCCGATCTCGATGAGCGTCTGCCCATCCTGCAAGTGCACTGCAAAGACAAGCGCATCGGCCCCGACGTGGACCTGTCGATCATCGCACGTGGGACTCCAGGAATGTCCGGCGCCGACCTGGCCAACCTCGTCAACGAGGGCGCACTGCACGCGGTAAGGCGTGGGAGCCAGTTCATCGAGATGCGTGACTTCGACGCCGCACGGGACCGGATCCTCATGGGCCAGCCTCGCGACAGCCTCGTGCTCTCGGACCTCGAAAGGGCGAGAGTCGCCTTCCACGAGGGCGGCCATGCCGTGCTGGCGTACGTGCTGCCCCACGCCGACCCCCTGCTCAAGGTGAGCATCATCCCGACGGGCCTGGCGCTCGGAGTCACCCAGCAACTTCCGACGGAGGAGAGGCACCTGTACCCCCGCGAGTACATCGAGGACGCGCTCGTGGTGCGCATGGGCGGACGTGTGGCCGAGCTGATGATCTACGGCGACCTTTCCACCGGGGCGAGCGACGACCTCCAGCGCAATACCGAGCTGGCGCGCAAGATGGTCCGCGAGTGGGGCATGTCCGAGCGTGTGGGGCCAATGGCCTGGGGATCGCAGGGCATGGTCTTTTTGGGCGAGGACCTCATGCACACTCGCGACTATTCCGAGGACACCAGCCGAGTTGTCGACGAGGAAGTCGCCAGGATCCTGCGAGAGCAAGAGGCTCGGGCTACGAGCGTGCTCCGCGAGCACAGGGCCGGCCTCGAGGCGGTGGCGCATGCCTTGCTCGAGTTCGAGACGGTCGACGGCGCCGAGATCGCCCGCCTCGTCGACGCTGCCTACGGCAAGCCCGTGCACTCCGGAGCCGAGGGCGAAGAGAAGCGCGCCACGGAGCGATATGCCCCCTCTCTCTCCGGGGGAATCATGGCACCAGCTGGATCCAGGCTGCCTTCAACTGGGACACCCCCGACCGAGGTGTGAGCTCCGGCGATCCGGTTGTCCCGAAGGGCTCCGAGTCACCCATGGGGACCTCGGCCAAGTCTCATCGAAGGACGGGAATCCCCCCGGCAACTGTCGTCACCCCGTGGCGGGGAGTGAGCTGCTGCTCCACCAGGATCGGGGCGGTCGCTGATACCTCGAGGGCGAACGCGGGCGCATGTCGCAGGACTGAGGCGAGATCCACGTTCCGCTCGGAGTGCGCGGACACCTCGACAGCCTCGAGTTCGACGGCCGCCCTCGCCCCAGTGGTGAGCTCGAGCAGCGTCACAGTTGCGTCTCTGGTGCCGGGATCGGCGAGCGTGACCACGTCGTCGATTCGCGGCACGACGATCGCCCCCGGCAACACCCAGCGGTCGTAGGGACCGGCAGTTCCGCTGGTCGCGTTCAGCGTCTCGAAAAGGCGAGCTCTCGGCCTGGTCGTAAGACGCGCCACGACTATGTCGGCGCCCTTCTGGGCCGATATGGTGACCGACCCCATCCCGAGGCCAGCTCCGGGCACGATCGGCGTAGCGAAGTCGACTATGCCCCCGGCCGGGACCTGTTCGCTGAGCGCAGCCACCCGTGCCGATCGACCAGGTGGAGCGACGCTGACCAACACGGATCTCGAGCCCGGGTCGTAGACCGAGAACATGCTCGTCACTCCGCTGCGTGACTGCCTGGTGGCAAAGGCCCACTGAGAGAGCCCACGACCGGGTCCGACGAGCAGGGAGCTTCCGGTGAGGCGCACTTGATTGGCGCGTCGGTGCCTTCCGGAGCCCGAGACGGTGGCAACTCGTTCGGAAGTCGTCTCGAGTGCTCCGACGACCACATCCCCGCTGACGGCCGTGGCGGTGACGGCCATCGAGCTGAGCTGAAAGACCCACCGGCGAAGATCCAGGACCACAAGGCCAGCAGCCGGGACGGTCAGCCCCTGAAAGGCGGGCGGCGACGTCAGCGCGGTTCCGTTCGAGACGCTCACGTCCACCACGGCAGGCGTTGCATTGGGATCGTAGAGCGAGAGCCTGACATCGGAGTTCCCGAAGGTGCTACCCGTCGGTACGTAGCCCTGAGGTGCTGCCCCAAGGGTGCACGGAGAAAAAAGCAGGACGGAGCCGCCGACGCTTGCCCCGCCGACGATCGATTCGCCAACACCGACACCGCCCCCGTCCGTCTCGACCGACACCGCCGCGAAACCCGCCGGACCGTGACCGGACAGCGCCAGGACCACCTGCGACTCTCCGTCAACCTCGAGCCGAGCCCTCGAAACAGACTCCGCGCTGGAGATGCCTCCGACCGGTAGCCCTGTGCGCGACACCGTGACCATGACCCCGACTGGAGATGGCCCGCTGTTGACGATCGCGATCC
>Ga0326728_10026527_pt1 | contig 10241 bp, 8 predicted proteins | sample MB3enrmetagenome_FD_207602 | JGI IMG/M metagenome (GOLD analysis project Ga0326728, IMG submission 207602) | Lab enriched peat soil microbial communities from McLean, Ithaca, NY, United States - MB31MN | ecosystem: Environmental > Terrestrial > Soil > Wetlands > Peat | place: USA: New York... | reverse complement strand
AAACTCCGCTGTCAGACATACCCATGCCGCGTCTAGGCGTAATCGAGTCGATTTCATCTAAGAATACCACTGAAGGCGCTGCCATACGGGCTTTTCGGAATATTTCACGTATGGCTTTTTCTGATTCCCCGACCCATTTGGAGAAGACTTCTGGGCCTTTAATCGATATGAAGTTGGCTTCGCTTTCTGTCGCCACTGCTCTGGCTAAAAGTGTTTTGCCGCAGCCAGGTGGACCGTAAAGGAGGATGCCTTTTGGCGGTCTAATTCCAAGCTTCGTGAAAATTTCTGGGCTCTTCAGTGGCCACTCCACGGCTTCTATGAGGTGCTGTTTTACGTTTTCAAGTCCGCCTACGTCGTCCCAATGGACAGTTGGGACTTCAATGTACACCTCTCGCATGGCTGTTGGTGTAATTTCTTTGTATGCGTTTTCAAAATCGCTCATCTGTACTTCCATCTTTTCAAGCACGGCTGGTGGAATGCGTTCTTCTTCAAGGTTAATCTGCGGGAGGTATCTGCGTAATGCTTTCATGGCTGTTTCTCTGCCCAGTGCAGATAAGTCGGCTCCTGTGTAACCGTGTGTCATTTCAGCAAGGCGGTCAAGGTTGACTCCTTCGCCTTTTTCTCCTTCTTTGTAAGGAACCAGCGGCATTCCCCGTGTGTGTATTTGCAGGACTTCGTATCTTCCTTTCCTGTCAGGTACGCCGATTTCTATTTCGCGGTCGAATCTTCCTGGTCTACGCAGTGCAGGGTCAAGTGCACCTGGACGGTTGGTTGCGCCGATAACTATGACGTTTCCTCTTCCGCTTAAGCCATCCATTAACGCGAGGAGCTGTGCAACTACGCGTCTTTCAACTTCGCCTGTAACCTCTTCCCGTTTAGGCGCTATAGCGTCAAGCTCATCGACGAATATTATGCTCGGAGCGTTCTGCTGGGCTTGCTGGAAAATCTCTCGCAAACGCGCTTCAGATTCTCCGTAGAATTTACTCATGATTTCTGGGCCGTTGATGGAGTAGAAGTTGGCTTCTGACTCGTTCGCGACTGCTCGGGCTAATAATGTTTTGCCGCAGCCTGGGGGACCATGAAGCAGCACACCCTTTGGCGGTTCTATTCCTAAGCGTTGGAAGAGTTCTGGGTGGCGCAGCGGCAGCTCGACCATTTCGCGGACACGTTGAATTTCTTCATGTAAGCCGCCGATGTCTTCATAGGTGGTTCTAGGTAAACCCTTGCCTTCAGGCGCGGGCTCGTTTAGAATGGTTAAACGTGTTTCGGCTGTTACTTTTATTATGCCGTGGGGTCGGGTTTTTGAGACTGTGAATGGAATGGCGTGCCCCAACATCATCACTAGGGTTGTGTCGCCCTCCACGAGGGTACGTTCCATAAGGCGGTTTTTAACAAAGTTAGTGAAGTCTTCGTCAACGTTTAGCCGCATGTCAACTGGTGCAAGCGTTATACTCATGGCTGTTTTGACTTTTGCTGGCCTCACGACAACATACTCGTTTATGGCTACCCCAGAGTTTTTGCGTGTGAAACCGTCGATACGAATTATATCACGGTTTTGGTCTTCACTGTAGGCTGGCCAAGCTATGGCTGACGTTGTGCGTTTGTTTATAATTTCTATTACATCTCCAGCGCTTATGCCTAGCTTTTGCATAGTTCGCTGGTCAATGCGAGCGATTCCTCTGCCCACATCTCTTTGCCTTGCGTCTCCGACACGTAATTGAACTTCGCTCAAACAGAATCCTCCAAATAATCCGATGCTAAAGATACATGTTTGAAAGAACGTTTATGACTATATAAACTTTAAAGCGTAACGCCTAAGACTCTAAGGTGCTTAATAGCGAAAAGATTGATGGGTTTTCGTTGAACAGTCGTAGTGTTTTATCGGCTGGTTCTACGCACCATGACAGTTTGCGCTTGGCTGATGCCTGGAATTTTAGCGAGTTTTTCTTCGAACTCGTCAACTATGCCTGTTTTGTCCTCTGGGAATTTTACTTGAACAAGCAGCGCTTTAAGTCCAAAGGCTATGGGTTCTTCGCCGTAACCTTCGATTGCTGAGAATTCAGGCGCGATGTTTTGGATTTTATTTTTGAGGTCATCAAAGTTTTCCACTATATCTTCTGGAAACACCTTGTATGTTACTAAAACGCTTCCCATGTTAAATCGCCTATGGTCCTGTGAATCCGCATTTTGGACACTTGTATAAGCGGCCGAATTTGCGGCATTTTCCATCCCGTTTAATCTGGATTTCTCCGCAGTTTGGACAGAGGAATTTTGTGGATTCGCTGCCCGGCGGAATTGGTTTGCCGCAGCTTGTACAGGTGACCAAAGACAGTGTAGTTGCTCTTTCTGTCATAATCTGCATCTCTTGCGCTTCTAAATGTAAGTCTTACTTATATATCTACTATGCTTAAAATGAGGAATCTTTAGGTCTTTTATGCTGCGTCTTTGCTATCGTTCAGGCTAGAGTACATTTTGTATCTATCTTAGTACTCTTCATAACATGCCCCATGTGAGGATCTATTTTGTTGTTATAACTTGCTTTTTTAGTTATTTTTTGGAAGACTTATTTTATCAAGATACTTTTCTAAGAATTAATTTGTCTACGTCCAGCGTAGCTGTAATCTTCGAGCCAGGCTCTATTTTCAGAGCTTTCCTCATCGCCGCTGGAATGACAACTTGTCCCTTTCGACCGACTTTCCTTTCTTCTTGAATCATTCCCTCACCAAGTAACATATCCACAATTTCACTTAAGAGGCATTCGCAAGTTTATTAAGAAGGTTTCTTGCCTATTTTTATTGTCGTGGTAAATTTTGGGTGTAGATTTCAAGGACCTTGTTCCGAAAACTCCCGTTAAGCTAGAGGATTTAGGCGGCAAAGTCATTGCCATCGATGCTTATAACGCGATTTACCAGTTTCTCTCCATTATCCGCCAGCCAGACGGTACACCCTTAAAAGACAGCACCGGAAAAATCACCAGTCACCTGAGCGGCTTATTCTACCGCACAAGTAACCTTGTAGAAATGGGCATAAAACCAATCTACGTTTTCGATGGCGTTCCGCCGACTTTGAAGGCAGCTGAGATTGAGCGGCGCAGGCAAGTCAAGGTGGAAGCAACCGTGCACTATGAGAAAGCAGCGGCAAAAGGTGACACCGCAAAGATGCGGATGTTCGCTCAAGCAGCAACAAGCATGAAAGATTACATGCAAGACGACAGCCGAAAACTCTTGGAGCTTATGGGTTTGCCATGGATTCAGGCGCCAAGCGAAGGTGAAGCCCAAGCCGCATACATGACCAAACGCGGCGACGCTGATTACTGTGCAAGCCAAGACTATGACAGCTTGCTTTTTGGAGCGCCTAAACTGCTAAGAAACGTAACTATTTCTGGCAGACGGAAGCTGCCCAGTAAAAACATCTACATTGATGTTGTTCCTGAGGTGATTGAGCTTTCCAAAACGCTGGAGCAGTGCGGCTTAACGTATGAACAGTTAATCGATGTTGGCATACTGATCGGCACAGACTTCAACCCAAATGGCATAAAAGGGCTCGGGCCAAAAACAGCTTTGAAATTAATCAAACAGTACGGAACATTAGAGAATGCGCTGCCTAACATTAAAAACGCTAGTTTCCCTGTTGAGCCGAACTGTATACGAGAAGTATTTTTGCATCCCCAAGTAACTGATAACTATAAGCTGGAATGGAGAGAACCAAACGTTGAAGGAATCATCGATTTCTTATGCAGGCAGAGGGATTTCTCAGAGGACAGAGTCAGAAAATCCTTAGACAAAATGCTTGAAGGCTCCAAGAAGCAGAAGGGAAAAATGACGCTGGAAAAATGGTTTGGTTAAAGGTTAGTTTTGGTCATATTCGCCTAACTTGATTTCGGGACAAGGCGGCCCGCTTAAGTTGCGATTAGTTGTTAAGGCTATTGAACATGTCTTGAGTAGTTGATTCTAGCAGCTTAAGTTCTAACTTTGCAACTTGAGAGAATAAGAAATTGTAAAATTCGTTGGACATATCCATTAAAGTTATTGCTTCTTTTGGCTTCATTAATTCCCCGTCATCTATTTTACTATTGAGTTTAAGAATTTTATGCACAATCATTAGTTAATCCGTACGCTGAGAATTCGCTCGAAGCCACTTTTTGCTTTAAATGCGAAAAGAAGATTGCAAAGTTTAAGATACTCAAGTGAGGCTATCTACTCCATTTCTTAATCCTTTTTACCGAGTACATTCAAGAGTTAAGATGTGCTCGATAGTAGGATAGGATAAAAATACTTAGAGTATTTTCACTTTACCGTAACACACTTCGCCAGGTTCCTTGGCATATCCGGGTCGTATCCTTTCTCAAGAGCAACATAATACGCTAAAAGCTGCAGGGGCAACACAAAAGGAATCGGCGACAGAACACTAGGAATACCCTTCGGAACCTCAACGCAATCATCAGCTAAAGCTTTGATGTCCTCGTCTCCTTCCTCGGCAATGGCAATTATGTGGGCGCCTCTGGCTTTCATTTCCATAATGTTGCCAATCAGCGTCTTATGGCAGTCATCCTTGGGGCAAATGAAAACTACTGGGAAGCCACTTTCAACCAGACTAATTGGACCATGCTTGCTTTCGCCTGCTGGGAACGCTATCGAAGGAATATAAGCGATTTCCATTAGTTTAAGTCTGCCTTCATAAGCGGTGGCGGTGCTGATTCCTCTGCCTAAGAAAAAGAACACTTTAGAATCCTTGTATTTCTTGGCGATTTGCTTAACTTTTTCCTCTTGCGTCCTAACTATTATATCAGCAATTTCAGGTAATTTATCCAAATTTTCTTCAAGGCTGTCTATTTCGTCTTGAGAAACTTTGCCTCTTTTCTTTGCCAATCTAAGCGCAAGCTGCGCCATCACGGAAAGCTGAGATGTAAAAGTTTTCGTTGCTGCGACTCCAATCTCTGGACCAGCTTGCGTGCCAATATAAACACGGGAAATACGTGTCAAAGTAGAGCCGATAACGTTAGTTAAGCTTAGAATCGTGGCTGCACGTTGCTGGGCGCAGGTAACGGCTGCTATGGTGTCAGCTGTTTCGCCTGACTGACTAACCGCTAAGATGGTGCTGTCAATGTTTACTGATTTGCCATGTTGTTCTATGAATTCTGAAGCGTAAACGGGGTAAGTGGGCAAGAACGCAAGTTTAGAGAACATGTATGAAGCCGCTAAACATGCATGGTAGCTTGTTCCACAAGCAACAAGAAAAACCTCGTTCGCACGGTCCAGAAAAGTTGTAAGTAAATCCAGATAATGCTCCTGCATTCTCAGCGTGTTCCGAAGAGTTCCAGGCTGCTCATGAATCTCTTTGATCATAAAGTGCGGATAGCCTTGTTTAATAGCCATTTCAGCCGTCCACTCAATAGTTTCTGGTTTCCGACTGACAGGGCTGAGATCCTGAATCTTCTTAATCTCATAACCTTGCGCTGACAGAATAACCAGTTCACCATCATTCACCATGACTGCCTTGTTGGTAACTGGCAGAAACGCTGGAATATCAGAAGCGCAAAAAACACCGTTGTCATTGATGCCTAAAACCAAGGGGCTCTCATTTCTGGCGCAGATAATCTTGTCTGGCTCTTTGGTGGAGATTATGGCGAGGGCATAGGAACCTTCAAGGCGCTTGAGGCTTTCTTGAACTGCCTCGAGAAAGGAGAGTGAAGGGTTCTGTTTGAGGGTTTGCTCAATAAGGTGTGGAATTACTTCTGTGTCTGTTTTGGAAACAAACGTGTGATCAAGATTTTGCAGTTCTGTTCTAAGCTCCATGAAATTCTCGATGATTCCGTTATGAACAACCATTATTTCTCCTGTGCAGTCGGCGTGAGGGTGAGCGTTAACTTTTAAGGGTGCACCATGCGTCGCCCAACGTGTGTGACCGATACCTATGCTGCCTGGTAAATCGTCAAGGTTAAGGATTCTGTGGACCTCATCGATTTTCCCTTGGTCCTTTTTTAGGTAAATCTTTCCATCAGATATTGTTGCTATGCCTACTGAGTCGTAGCCGCGGTATTCAAGCCGTTTAAGTGATGAGTGAATTAGGGGAGCGGCGTTTCCTTCTTTTAAGACACAACCGAATATTCCACACATTTCAGAAGCCTCGCTTTTCACAATGGTATACGCTTAGGGAGGCTGTGTTTCGCTAATAAGCATTTTTAAAATTTCAGTTTCACCGCTCAAAAATTTCTTTTAGCGTGTCTTACTATTTATTCGTGCAAGCGAAGCTTTTAAGCAATTTAAGCTTGAATTTTTTGAACCATTATAAATAAATTTTTTATAGTACCTGCATGTTATCTACCCTTTCGATTACACATGGATAAAAAACTGCTTCTCCAAGACAACGGTAACACCCAAGAAGTAAAAGAAATCAGCATAATAGACGATTCACAAAAACTAAAAACGATACTGGGCAGCCTAAGCTGGAAAATCTTAACAATGTTATCAAAAAAGGAGATGTACCCCTTAGAAATCGCGCGGCAACTTGGTGTGCATGAACAAAAAGTCTACTACCACATTAGAAAACTAGCCAAAGCAGGAGCCATAGCCGTTGAGCGTGAGGAAAAAAAGAAAGGTGCGACAGCAAAATATTACAAAACGGTGTCACCAGCTTTCGGCATTGAGTTTCCAGACGGCTACAAAGCAATCCAAAACCTTAGCCTCTTAAGCATCGACAAGAAACTTCAAGAGTTCTTCAAAGAATTCATCAGCAACGGCGTTTTTGACGGAAAAATAGTTGTAGGAAGCCCGCAGCCGCATGGTCCATTTAAAACCAGCGCCAGAGACGGGCACTACGCAGCACACTTGGCGCTTTTCATCGGTCAATTTGCCAAAATGCCGACAGAATTCGCTGTGAAACTTGACGTTGACGTGAAAGCGGAGAAAGAGGAAAAGAACAATTTAATCCTTGTTGGGGGGCCAGGAACAAACCTTCTTACACAGGAAATAAACGAATATTTACCCATCAAATTCATAATGCAATCTTCAGAGCAAGGATTCTTGCTGGGCGGTTTATCATCAAAGAAGACTTTGCAGGTTTACACTTCGGATGTTTCAGGATTAATTGCAAAAATCGTGAATCCATGGGATAAGACCAAACGCATCGTGGTTTTAGCAGGAAACAAAGCCGTAGGAACAAAAGCATGCGTTTTAGCGTTGACTAATTTTTGGAAGAAAACACTGGAGAAATACAAGGGCGAGGACACCTTCGCAGTGGTGATTCACGGGTTTGATTTGGATGGGGACGGCAAAGTGGATTCGATTGAGGTTAGCGAGTAATTGAGTGCTAAAGAAACAAGAGAAAACATCGTAGCATTTGGGCATGAAAACATTCAAGCCATTCATCCTTCAACTTTAATGTTTACAAGGGAAAAGCACCTTTCAAAAACTGGCGACTGCGTAGCGGGAGTAGCTGCGGACAAAGCAGTAGCTGACTTAAACCAGGAATTCAAAGAGAAATTGAAAAGACCAAACGCTAAATTAACTATCATTATTGAGGCTGAAGGCTTAACCGAACAAATAGACGCCTTAGGCTCGCCAAAATTGATTTTAACTCACCCAACCGACATGGTCATCCGAAAAAGCAACTATATCTGCGACCGAACATTGGCAATTCGCGCTGATAAATCAGCAAATGATTTACCAAGAGAATTAGTGGAGAAGCTAAAAAATCCACAACAGAAAATCAACATTACCCTTGTTCTTCATGGTTAAGCAATTTTAGCATCTAAAACAACCTGCGACTCGTAGGGTGCAGTTTCCCGGATGCTTTTTGCATAAAGAAACGCTTCCACTTTTCTGCCCGTTGATTCTACAGCTTGGGAAAATCGAAACTTGAGGTTTTCTATCGAGTCAGGTGAACGAACAAAAGCGTAAAAATGAATTATTCCACCCTGAGGCTTGATTGCTTGGCAAGCGGCATCAACGAATTCGATTGCTGTTTCAGGCAAATTCATTATCACCCGGTCAGCTGAGCCCTTAAGCCGCGTTGCGGTAATTTGCTTTGCATCTCCAAGGATTGGGAAGACTCTGTTTTCAACCCTGTTTGCCCTTGCATTTATTTTAAGCAACTCAACGGCGTCAGGATTAATATCAACAGCGTAAACCCTAACGTTCGGGTTTTTTTTGGCAATTAGCACTGAGAACGGTCCAACTCCAGCAAATAAATCCACCACAGTTTCACCAGTTTGCACGAGCGATGCCACACGCTGGTGCTCATGGGAGAGCCGAGGCGAAAAATATGCTTTGGCTACGTCAACGTAGTATTGGCAGCCGAATTCCCTGTGTACAGTTTGGGTTTTGTGTTCTCCGGCGATAAAAGTGAACTCGCGCAACCGGTAAGTTCCACTTATTGCTCCTGCTTTTGCGAGTACAGCTCTGATGTTTCTGTGCGTTTTTAGGATTGCTTCGCCGATAAGGTTTTCGTATGCTTTCAATTCTGGCGGAATTTCGATGACGGCTATGTCCCCTGTTATGTCCAATGCTTGAGGCAAACTCGCCAGCAAATAGGGAGGCAAATTGTTTTCGAGAACCTGCGGGACGGATTGTGTGGTCGATTTCTTTTCAGCGAAAAGGTTAGTTGATAATTGCGTTTCGGGCACTTCGCTTTTTAGCGTTGCTAACTCTTTCTCATCCGGTTGGCTAACCAAGGGGATGCAAAGGTTGCCTTCCTCCCGCTGAATTTCCAATGACTTATCTAGAAGTTCAAGTTTATTGGCTAAGGCTATTGCTATCTCGCCTTGTTTTTTTGGAATTTTTATGCAAATGGTTGATTTGGGCATGCGATCAGCTGCTTTTTTCTATCCTATAGAGGTTGTTTACTTTTTGAGTGGTGAATTGGGCGTTTAAGATTTTTTCCATCAGCCAGATGTTAGCTTCAATATGCTCAGAGATTGCTCTAACCAGAAAAGCTGATTTGCCCTGTGCCAGCGCCATGTAGGGAATGAGCATGTCTGCTAAGTAAACATCAACCGTTGGTTCAACTGTCAACTCGGTTAAAAGCTTTTCAGCGGCTTCTTTTCCGACGGCTTCACTCATTTTACGGAGTTCACCTATTGCGTCAGCGCCTATTATTACGCCTGTGTCGGTTTCAGCCCACAAAACGATGGAACTTCCCTTTTGGAAAAGGTTAGACTGATCATTTACAACCTCGATAGAAGCGTCATAGCCCCTTTGTGAGAGGCAGTCTTCTGCTGCTTTTGCTTGTCGCTCTGCCACTTGTCTATCAGCCAAAAAAGTGCAGACTGAAACACCCTTTATTCTCTCTAACTTGCCAAAGTTTTCAAGCTGGATCGGCTTTAGTGCTCGGTTCGGTTTTGTGGTCATTGTTACTTCCCCCATTCCTTTTGGGTAATAACCGTATTTTTGAACGGTTATGGTAGCATCAACCCCCATCTGTTTCAGCGCTGGCAAAAGAACATAACGCATATAGTTGATTGTTGGTGCATGGGTTGTGTCTGTTCCGCCTTTGGCTACATGCAAGTGTACAGGGTTATCAGCGAACAAACAAACAGGTAAAGTTGCAAGTAGAAGCATCGGGATGCTTCCAGCGGTTTCGATTTCCGCTTCAATGTTACCGCCCTTTATTTGCTGAGGTATGAACCAAAGCTCCCTTGAGCCTAAGGCTGCTCCTTGTACTTTGGCGCCGCAGAGTTTGGCCGCTGTCAGCACTGCTTCCAAATGCTGATGTTTTAAGCCTGGTTGCGGGCGGTTCTGCCTAATGTTGCATATGTGCAGTGGCTGTTTTGTGATGGCTGCCAAGGCTACGGAAAGGCGAAGTATTGTGCCGCTTCCGCTTTTTTGGCTCCCGTCGATTTCAATCATGCCCTGTTTTCTTCCAGACTTAAGTTATTGTGTTTATTGCAAATAATTAATAAGCGTCTTGGGGTTATTTAGAAGTTTAAGGGAGCGTTTGCATGAGCACAGACAAAGAAAAACTCAATGAGCTCGTCGTAAAGGTTGATAAAATTCTTAAAGCTTTAAGCGATATTTCAGAAGAGATGCGTTCCGTTTCATCATCAATCAAGTCTCTCGCAGGGGGGCAAATTGCCCAGCCGGCAGCTACTCAAGCCACACCGCCTGAAACTGGTGTGAAACAGAGGTCGCTTGATGAAATTCGCATGTCATTCCCCGAGGAGCTTGAGGCCCGATTAAGCTTTGAGGATAAGGGCGATTACATGATAATTAAACCGAAGCAGTTTTTGGGTTCAGAAAACTTTG
>Ga0326728_10026526_pt1 | contig 10242 bp, 8 predicted proteins | sample MB3enrmetagenome_FD_207602 | JGI IMG/M metagenome (GOLD analysis project Ga0326728, IMG submission 207602) | Lab enriched peat soil microbial communities from McLean, Ithaca, NY, United States - MB31MN | ecosystem: Environmental > Terrestrial > Soil > Wetlands > Peat | place: USA: New York... | reverse complement strand
AAGGTGGCCTTCAGCGGCGGAATCGACGACCAGCGCCTCGAAGATTACAGTCCCCAGGAAGTCAAGGACATGGTTCGCCGGACGATCGACATCCTCGGACGCCCTTACGGGAATAGTTACATTGTGGCGGCGGCGAATGCGATTCTTCCCTCCGTGCCGCTCGAAAATCTTGCGGCCATGGTCGAGGCTTGTCATGAGCAATGATGCTTTAACCCCGGGCAACCCTGAACCGGGTCAGGATTCCGGCCGGGTTAAGAGCTATCACCGCACCGGCCGCATCCTGAGCGTGGCAGGCTACATGACTGATCTGGTCCTGCTTCTCGCCCTGGTTTTCACCGGGGCCACCGTGACGTTGCGCAACCAGGCCCTGCACGCGAGTCCGCGCCTCTGGCTCGCCCTGCTGATTTATCTGCTCCTTTTCGGGATCATCACGCAAGTGGTGAGCCTTCCCTTCGACTTCCTGCGCGGCTTCTGGTTGGAGCATCGCTACGCGCTCTCCAACCAATCGCTGGGCGCCTGGGTGAAGGATCAATTGAAGGGCCTTGCCGTGGGAGGGACGCTGGGCCTGCTGGCCGTGGAGTTCCTTTACGCCGCCATCCGCCGCTGGCCCGAGCGTTGGTGGTTGGTGTGCGCCATCGTTTTCATAGGGTTCTTTGTGCTGCTCGCCAACCTCGCCCCCGTCCTTATTTTTCCCATTTTCTTTAAGGTGAAGCCCCTCGAGAATCCTTCCTTGACGGAGCGCCTGCTGGAGCTTTCGCGGCGCGCCGGCACCCGCGTGAAGGGCGTGTTTGAATGGAAACTCAGCGAAAAGAGCAAGAAGGCCAACGCCGCGCTGATGGGGCTGGGCAACACGCGCCGGATTATCCTGTCGGATACGCTCCTGGAACGATTTCAGGATGAGGAAGTGGAAGCGGTATTGGCACATGAATTGGGCCACCACGTTCACCACGATATTTTTAAGAGTATCGCCATTCAGGGCGGGGCTTTGTTCGTGGGCTTCTACCTCATTCATCGCGCCCTGGACTGGTTCGCGCCGCATTTTGGATATCACGGCGCGGCGGATTTCGCCAACCTGCCGCTTCTCGCCCTGGTCACCACAGCTCTTTCCCTTGTCCTTCTACCTGTCGTGAATTCCTACTCGCGCGCCATGGAGCGCCAGGCGGATGCATACGCGTTGCGTGCGTTTTGTTCGCCCGGACCCTTCATCACCAGCATGGAAAAGCTGGCGGATCTCAACCTCGCCGAACGCCAGCCCAATCCGTGGATTGAATTTATCTTTCACAGCCACCCCTCCATCCAAAAACGCATTGCGTTTGCGCAGAAGTTTGTGGCTTGAACGAATTGCCCTGCCTTGGTCGAATCGCCCGGCATCCGTAGCGCAGCCCCCCGCCTTTGAGGTCTGCGGTTCTTACCGTGAATTGCGCACCCAACCCACGGGTTGGAGTCGGTCCTAGAGATGGATGGATATTGCAAGTGAAGAGCCGCGGACCCCAAAACCGGGGGTCCGCGCTACGTCTGGCACGCCGCGCGGCGCTACGCGCTAGTCCAGGGGTTGACGACGGGGACGGGGAGGTCTTCAAAATTTGATGTGTTGCGGGTGGCGAGAGTGGCCTGGCAAGCAAGCACGATGCCTGCGATCATCGTGTCTCTGAGATCGCCGGGGCGTCCTTTCCTGTGACGGGCAGCCATCAGGTCGCCGGCGAGTTGCGCCGCTGCCGCGTCGAACGAGGCAATCCGCCCATCAATCTTGTCGGTCAGGACGGTGTCAAGAGCCTGCACTAATGCCGCGCGCCGCTTTCCTGCCGGCATAATCTGCAATCCGAACCGGATTTCAAGAACCGTTACGGAGGTGGTCCAGACGGAGGTCCTCGGCTGTTTATCCAGCCAGGCGATTACCCGTGGGTCGGGGTTCCGGCTCATCAACGCCGAAATCACGTTGGTGTCGAGGATAATCATTCGTCAAAAGACGGGGGCTTGATTTCATTTCCGCGAAGTTCAGGAATATCCGCGTCCAGACCGATGTTTCTAAACAAGAAGGCGATTTCAGTTCCCAGCCCGCGGGCGGGGGTCACTTCTTCCCTGGCGGCATCGCGCAGAATATCCCGCACTTCTTCCTCCATGCTCCGGCCGTGCCGCTTGGCGCGACGCTGTAACCGTAGCTTGATCCCTGCTTCAAGATTGCGTACCACCAATTGGGCCACCGGAATGTCCTCCTGATATCACGATATCACAATATCCGCTTAAAGCCAACAATTAAGGCTGCCCCGCTGACAATTGCCTTCCGTGGCGGTCAGGAGTAAATTATCGGCGGGGGCAGTCGGCGTAAGGGAGAAGGTTTGAGGGAGGGTTTGTGAGCGCTGGACGCCGCGATATGATGGGGCAAAGGCTTATTCTGGCCGCGTGGCTTTGGATGGGCGCATTGGGCATGGCTTCCGCGCAAACGATGGAGGTCAGTCCCCCTCGAGTGTTGGTGGATGAAACCGCCGTGATCCGCGCCCAAGGATGCCAGCCGAGCGAGCACCTTTCCATCCAGGCTGAATTGGTTGATGGAGGGGGCAACTCCTGGTCCTCGCAGGCGGAGTTTGTTGCCGACGCTCAAGGGACGATCGACGCTTCCCAGCAAGCCCCCTCAAAAGGCTCTTACGACGGAGTTTCGGCGATGGGCCTGATCTGGTCGATGAAGCCGGAGGAGAAACATGTGACGTCGTATCAACCACCGCCTGACCTGGGCACACAAGTCATTGAATTCTCGTTGATGAGAAATGGACACTCCATCGCCAGCGCCCATATGGAACAACTCGGGGTCGCCGAAGGAGTGCATCAGATCAAAGTCGAGGGGCAACTTCACGGTGTGCTCTACCTGCCCGATTCGATAGAACGCCGACCGGGCGTGCTGGTGGTGGGAGGATCGGAAGGCGGCATGCCCACCCGCAAGGCGGCCTGGTTGGCCTCGCGGGGCTATGCGGCGTTGGGGCTCGCCTACTTCCGCTTTGACGATCTGCCGGGTCAAATGGAAGGCATTCCGCTGGAGTACTTCGGGCAGGCGCTCGCCTGGATGACGCAGCGGCCGGAAATCCTTCCCGATCACATCGCCGTGGTGGGAACATCGCGCGGCGGCGAACTGGCACTTCAGTTGGGTTCCATGTATCCGCAGATTAAGGCGGTGGTGGCTTACGTGCCGGCCAACGTGCGTTATCCCGGCTGCTGCGGCGACATTCATGTCCCCGCCTGGACCTGGCAGGGGCGGCCGCTGGCGTTCGTGAACCCGCGGCTCACGCCGGGGAATCCGGCGGCGATCCCGGCCATTATCGCCGCGGAGCGAACCCACGGCCCGATTCTGCTCATCTCCGGCGAGAATGATGGAGTGTGGGATTCGACGCGCATGGCGAATGCTGTCGCCTACCGCCTGAAACAAGCTCATTTCCCCTACCCCTACGAACATTTGAAGTACCCCCATGCGGGCCATCGGGCGGGCCGGCCGGAAATTGTTCCCGCGTGGCACGGCGCCGTCAGCAATCCCACCTCGGGAAGAGAGAACAACCTGGGTGGGAACGCGCCGGGGGATGCACAATCCTCGCTCGACGCCATTCCCAAAGTGCTCGAGTTCTTGCGCGCGAGTTTGGCAGAACAGAGTTCCAAAAAGTGACCGTAGCGCAGACATCCGCCTTTGAGGTCTGCGGTTCTTACCGTGCCGCACACTCTCAAACCCGCGGACAGGCGTCCATCTTGGCCATTCCCGGTTTTGGCAAGAGAAGAGCCGCGGACCCCAAAAACGACGGTCTGCTACTCCATTTCATAAACTGGCGGGCCCATTATATAATCCCTGATTATCCCTGCGTCTGAACGCGCCGGGATTTTCACGGGTCAAAGGCAGGAGGCGCCGATGATCAGCGTTCGTACCCTGATGGTAATCGCCGTTTTCGCTTCGTGCTGCGGGGCGCCGGATGTTGCCACAGCTCAGGACAAAGCGATGCCGCACCTGCCGGCCGCGGATGGCGGTGTTTTTGTTACACCGGTGGCGGGCGCACCGTTTTCCGCGGAGGTCGTGCGCGTCATGACCCGAATCGGAATCGCCAGGAGCGGTCGGGGTCGAGCCCTAGGGATTGAATTGCCCGCATAGACGGGGTTGCCGCTCATCCCGGAAATGACCCCGGTGGTGGCAAGCAGCCCGTCTGGGTGGAGGCTATGACAAAATGTCGCCGCACCCCCCTTATTCCCCAAATACCTTGTAAAGTTTGGAGGAGTTATTGATCCTAAAGCATTTATAGCTGGTTTTAATACTCCGGGGGCTATTGTCAAGTAAAAATCGCTTGGGTGGGGCATAAAGGCGACAATAAATTCAAATCACGCGCTACCGCGGTTCCTCCCAGGAGCGGCAGATGCGCTCCAGGGTGTCGATCATGTTTTCCACTTGCTCGGGGTCGGGCGGGCGTCCGGCATGGACGGCGGCGTTGCGGATTCTCCAAGCCTTATCGAGTTGGGCCTTGTCTTCCAGAGAGATGTAGCCGTCCTCGGCGAGGCGATCGAAAAGAATTTCAATGGCGCCGCGGACGTTCAAGTTCATGCCGCCGCAGAGCTCGCGGGCGGCCACGCGGAGGAGGCGCTCGTATTCTTCTCCGGCGATTTTACCCGCCAGCTTGGGTTCTTCCTCCACCAGAATGCGCGCCAGTTCCAGCGGCCCGTAGTTGCGCAGGAAGGGCCGCAGCACCTGTGCCACGCGGCGGCGCTGAATCCAGACGTCGGCATCGAACTCCGCATGCGAGGTGGAAATTTCGCTGGCGTGCGTTTCCCCGGCCACCAATTCATGGTAGGTCCACAGCGCTGTCTCCGTATCGGCCACCGATTCCAGGCGAAAGTGTTCCTTCCAGGAGCGCAGCTCTTCGCAATAGGCCAGGTAGAGGTCAATGGTGCGCGGCCGATGCACCTGAAGAAGGTTCATGATGGGCGTCGAGAAAACCCCGTAGCGATCAGGATGAGCAAAACGCAGGATGAGGGAGACCATCCCGATGCTGTGCAGCACGTCGAGCGCGCGCCGCACCAGTTCGCGCGGATCGACGGGCAGCGGACCCAGCACCAGCCGCGCCTTTTTCAAAACCTGGTCCAGCTCCTTTTCGTTGGGCTTGGCCCAGTAACGCCCAAAGGGGGTGGCGGCAGGGTCGAAAATATTCAGGACGTCCTTCGCCGCCAGCCAGCGATTGCCCGTGCAAAGCGGCTCAAACTTTTTCTCCAGCGCACGGAAGGAATACGCGCGCCCGAACTTCTGCTTGCAGACTTCGGGGAACCGATCGAGATAGAACTTAAGATCAAAACCGGCCATGCGAGCCTCCGCGTGAAGATATCATGGAATCGGGCCATCGGACCATCGGTTCATCGGGTCATCGGAGGGGAATTCTTATCGTAAATTCGCTATTAATTTATGAAAATAAATGAGATGTAGCGATTTTATGGACTCTAAAAGGCCGAAAACCCGCAAAGTTTTCCACAACCCCAGTAAATTACAGAAGACAGCCAAGTTACCAAGATAAGTTTTCCCTTCACCCCAACAAATACATAAAAATAAGCAGGTTATTTGAACTGCGGGGATTGGCGCTGGGGATGAGAGGATGGGTCATGCGCCCTCCTGAGTCTGGGCTGCCAGTTGCCGATGTCGCCCCCGCTTTCTATCATTGGCCGAAATCGGCCACCAATCGGCTGAATTTAGGCAGGGTTGTGCAATGGGGGCTAAGGCACCGGAAAAGATAGACCCTTCTAAGTAGCTATCGTGCAAGAAGATAAACACATCGGGTGATTTCATGGTTTGGCCCGCGGCTTGCCCATAAGGGGCTGGACGTAGTTTGGGAGCAGTTCAGTTGGTGTCCTGAAGAGGTGGGCCATGAAGAACCGATTCTTGCTGATCGCACTCGCAGTTCTCTCTGCGGGATTATTTCTCACATCCAGCGTTCGGGCAGGGGACGATCCCGAGTCCGCGCCGGTGGGCCAGCCCGAGGCGCAGCCGTCTGCACCTTCTGAGGTTGGGCGCCTCAGCGTGGTTCATGGGACCGTTTCAACCATGCACGGCGACGGCAGCCAATGGGTGGTGGGCGTGGTGAATACTCCCGTGGTTCCGGGCGACAAGGTGGCGACGGGGGATCGGTCGCGGGCGGAAGTCCAGCTTGATCCCGCTAACTTACTTCGGCTCGATGAGCGCACCGAAGCCCAGGTGGCAGACTTGGAGCAGAACAAGATTCAACTGCAATTGGCCTCGGGCCTGGTGGATCTCAGCGTTCTTAACGGCACGCAGGCGGACATGGAAGTTGACACGCCGAACATGGGCGTACATCCGCTGGCGCCGGGGTTTTATCGCATTCAGGTGAATTCCCCCAGTGAAACCCTGCTGGTCGTGGAACAAGGCGAGGCGGAAGTTTTGACCAACGATGGCAGCACCAAAGTTGAGGCCGGCCAGATCATCAATATTCGCGGCACGGACCATCCTGAGTACAAGATTGATCCCGCACCGGGCAGAGACGATTTTGACAAGTGGGCCATGGACCGCGACCAGCAGATTCAAGGTGCGCAGGCCTGGCAGCACACGGGTCCTGAATACACCGGATCGAGCGACCTCGATGCCTACGGTCAATGGAATGAGGTGCCGGACTACGGTTGGTGCTGGACGCCCGAAGTGGACGCCGGTTGGGTGCCCTACAGCGCCGGTAATTGGGGTTATGAGCCTTATTGGGGATGGACATGGATTTCCGCCGAGCCCTGGGGCTGGGCTCCCTATCACTATGGCCGTTGGTTTATGTATGGCGGCGCCTGGCGCTGGTGGCCGGCCAGGGGCTTTTATGGTCCCCGTGCCATGTGGGCGCCCGCCTACGTCTCTTTCTTCGGGTTTGGTGGTCGGGGAATTGGAGTAGGCTTTGGCTTCGGGTTTGGCTCGATTGGCTGGCTGGCACTCGGTCCGCGTGACGTCTTCCATCCCTGGTACGGGGCGGGCCACAGCTTTGCCGCCATGGGCTTTAACGACATCCATGGCACCGGCAATATACGCGCTGGTGGGCCGCGCTTCGGCTCCAACCTGGAAACCATGACCACCGATGCGCACGTGCGCAGCGCCCTCCGCAGCGTCTCGTCGCAGGACTTTGCCAGCGGGCGCATGGGCCGCGCCATGCCGGTGAGCGAAAATATGATGCACAGCGCCAGCATGATCCGGGGTTCTCTGCCCGTGGCGCACACCCAGGCCAGTATGGGGCGCCCCACCGGCAATTTCGCGGGCAATCGATCGATGACCGGCAGCGGCGAGCACTTCTTCTCCAGCCGCGGTGAGGCAGGTACTGGACGAGCCGGAGGGTACTCGGAAGGTTTGGGGGCGCGGTCAAACTCCATGGCGACCGGCCGCCCGGGAACGGGTCAAGTGGGCGTCCGTACCCCGTCGTATAACTGGCAACGTTATGCGACCCCCGCCCGGTCGCCCGAGTCGGGCAATAGCTCAGGGTTCCAAGGGAGAAGCGGTGGGAACCAGTACAATTGGCAGCGGTACGCCAGCCCCAATCCCTACAGCGGCGGACGGCAGAGCTATTACGGCCAGCAAGGGAACTCGCGCGGGTGGAACGCTCCGGCGCCTCGTTCGGGAGGTTCCTACTATGGCAGCGGTTCGCGCCCGCCGCTTAACCTGAATCGTCCCATCATGAGTCCCCGCAATAATGGAGGCAGCAGTTCGGGCAGCGGCCGCGGTTCCGCCCCCCGGAACAGCGGTGGTGGCCACAACTATTCTGCGCCTAAAGGCGGTGGCGGTGGTGGGGGCGGTGGCCACAGCGGCGGTGGCGGCGGCCATGGCGGGCGGCATTAAGCTCTCGCAGTTAAGCTCACCTACAACAGGGGCGACGGCAGGAACCTCAACTCAACCCGCCGCCGCCCCTGCCTTCCTTTTAGGCCAAGCTGAAACCCAGATCCTCGATGCAGTCATTCCCGGCACAATCCGAAGGTAATGCGATATACTCCTTGCGCCCCCAAATGCTAAGAAAGGCAGGAGAGGAATCCTTATGTCTTGCATGGTAACGCTTCTCGCTTTGATCTTTCCCCGCATCGTCCTGCTGTGCGTATTCCTCTTCTCGCATTACCTGGAGCGCGCCTATCACGGGCTGCTCCTGCCTCTCCTGGGCTTCATCTTTCTGCCCATTACAACCCTGACTTACGCGTGGCTGATGAATACCCACCGGCCGATCGCCGGCCTGAATCTGGTGATTTTGATTGTCGCTGTGGTCCTCGATTTGGGCGGTCTGGGCCGTGGCGAGCATGAACGGCGCAACCGATGATGGCGCCGCCCTGTGACCATGGACCAGCCTGGATGAAAGCATAGCCAGCGGAGAACGCGCGGCGTCCGACTGTTGACTTTTGCCCTTTGCCTTTTGCCTGGCTTTTGTTGCCCCGCATGATCCTTGACACCTGACACTTGTTGCTTGCCTCCTGCCCGGTACCGAAAGTAGAGTAGAATGGAAATATGGCCCCTCGAATCAAGCTTCTCGCTGAAACCACAGCGCCAGTGGATGAGATTGCGCTAATCCTGCGCGCCGAGCATAGCGACCCTTTCCATATTTTAGGAATTCACCAAGTGGAGGTGCAGGGCCGGCCGGCGGTCGCCATTCGCGCTTACCTGCCGCGCACGCGTGACGCCTGGGTGGTGCGCGGACCGGGCGCGGGCGACGTCATACCGCTCCGGCGCATCCACGCAGACGGCTTCTTCGAAGCGGTCTTCCCGGGCGAGCAGACGCTGTTCCCCTATCGCCTGCGCACCGATCCTTCCGGCCAAAACGACTTCGAGGATCCTTACCGCTTCACGCCCGTCCTTACCGATTTCGACCTTTACCTGCTGGCGGAAGGCACGCATTACAAGACCTATGAAAAGCTGGGCGCGCACCAAACCGAAATTGACGGCGTGCGCGGCGTGTCCTTCGCGGTGTGGGCGCCGAATGCCAAGCGCGTGAGCGTGGTGGGCAATTTCAACCAGTGGGATGGACGGCGTCATCCTCTGCGCGTTCGGGGGAGCACAGGAGTTTGGGAAATTTTCCTTCCGGGCCTGGGCGAAGGGGAGCTTTACAAATTCGAAATCAAGGGCCGGCAGAAAAACTACCTGGGGTTGAAAGCGGACCCCTATGGTTTCTATTCCGAGTTGCGACCCCAGACCGCCTCGATTGTCTGCAATCTCGACCGCTATACCTGGAACGACCAGGCATGGATGGCGGAGCGCGAGGCGCGCCAGCATTTCCGCGCCCCGCTGGCCATTTACGAAGTTCACCTGGGCTCGTGGCGGCGCTCGCCGAGTGGGGAACATGCCGTACTGAACTATCGTGAAATCGCCGTCCAACTGGCGGAGTACGCCTTGAAGATGGGTTTTACGCACGTGGAATTGCTGCCCGTGACCGAGTATCCGCTGGATGAATCGTGGGGCTACCAGACCACCGGGTATTTCGCGCCCACCAGCCGCTACGGCACGCCGCAAGATTTCATGTACTTCGTCGATTACCTGCACCAGCGCGGGATTGGGGTGATTCTGGACTGGGTGCCGGCGCATTTTCCCTCGGACGCGCACGGCCTGGCGTACTTCGACGGCACCTACCTCTACGAACATGACGACCCGCGCCTGCGCGAGCATCCGGACTGGCACACGCTGATCTTCAATTACGGCCGCAACGAGGTGCGCAGTTTCCTTTGGGCCAGCGCGCTGTTCTGGATGGAAAAATATCATATCGACGGCCTGCGCGTGGACGCGGTGGCCTCCATGCTCTACCTCGACTACTCGCGCAAGGCCGGCGAATGGGTGCCCAATGTCTTTGGGGGCAACGAAAACCTGGAGGCCATCAGCTTCCTGAAACGCTTCAACGAACTCACCCACCAGTATCATCCCGGCGCCCTGACCATCGCCGAGGAATCCACTTCCTGGCCCATGGTTTCGCGGCCCACTTACGTCGGCGGGCTGGGTTTCAACCTGAAATGGAACATGGGATGGATGCACGACATGCTGCGGTATTTTTCCACTGACCCCATCTTCCGCCGCTACCACCACTCCGACCTGACGTTTTCCCTGCTCTATGCCTTCACGGAAAACTTTGTGCTGGTGCTCTCCCACGACGAGGTGGTGCACGGGAAGCGCGCGCTGCTGGCGAAAATGCCCGGGGATTATTGGCAGCAATTCGCCAACCTGCGGGCCCTCTATGCTTTTCTGTACGCCCACCCTGGAAAGAAAATGCTCTTTATGGGAGCCGAGTT
>Ga0326728_10026525_pt1 | contig 10242 bp, 8 predicted proteins | sample MB3enrmetagenome_FD_207602 | JGI IMG/M metagenome (GOLD analysis project Ga0326728, IMG submission 207602) | Lab enriched peat soil microbial communities from McLean, Ithaca, NY, United States - MB31MN | ecosystem: Environmental > Terrestrial > Soil > Wetlands > Peat | place: USA: New York... | reverse complement strand
CCGAGCACATTATCCAGGAATCGATGGGACGCATTGCACAGGGACGCACCTGCATCATCATCGCCCACCGGCTTTCCACCGTCACCAACGCCGACCGCATCGTCGTTTTCGAAGAGGGTAAAATCGTCGAAACCGGCACCCATAACGAACTCATGGCCCAACAAGGCGTTTATTACCAGTTATTCCAGACGCTCAGCTCCCCGGGACTGGAATAACCGGGATACAATGATAAGGTAGAAGTGGCCCTTTTTCCCGTGAATTAGCATTAAAAAAGTGCCGAATTTTAGGGTCAGACAGCCCTGATTCTTTGACAATCCCCAAATTTCTGGTTATATTTTAGAGAGAATTACAGGAGGGTTTTTATGACGATTGTAGATTTATTCAAACTGGACGGGCGGAAAGCGCTGGTCACCGGCGCCGGGCGAGGCATCGGCCGGGTCATGGCTATTTCGCTGGCCGAGGCCGGCTGCGATATCGGTATTTTTGAAAAGAATATCAGCGATGCGCAGAATGTTGTCGCTGAAATCAAAAAACTGGGTAAAAAAGCCTATGCCATCGAAGGCGATGTCACCAAAAAGGACGAGGTCGAGAAGGCCTTCAACGCTTTAGCCAAACAGCTGGGCGGGTTGGATATCGTGATTAATAATGCCGGCGTCTGCATTCACGAAGCCGCCGAAACCACCCCGGAAGAACACCTCGATTTCGTGGTTGATACGGATTTAAAGGGCGTATTCTACTGCTGCCAGGCTGCCGCCAAAATCATGATTCCGAAAAAGAAAGGCAGCATCATCAATATCGCCTCAATGTCCGGCACTGTGGCTAATTATCCCCAGAAACAGGCGCATTACAACGCCGCCAAAGCCGGCGTCATCCTGCTCACCAAATGCATGGCCATCGAATGGGTCGGTCAGGGCATCCGTGTCAATTGCATCAGCCCCGGCTATACCCGCACCGAGATGACGGTTAAACTTTCCGCCCCCGAAATGATTAAACAGTGGGAGTCCCTGACCCCGATGAAACGCATGGCCGACCCGCAGGAACTGTGCGGGGCCGCCATTTACCTGGCCTCGGACGCCGCCTCCTTCACCACCGGCAGCGATATTATCGTGGACGGCGGTTATACCGCCATGTAATCCCGCTACCCCGCGTTTTTCAACTAAAGAGCCGTACCGGAAAGTACGGCTCTTTTATTTTGCAATTGGGTATGTGGTTTAACTAAGCTTGATAAAGCGGTAATATTAAGCTAACCGGATTGACGGGCGGGAAACTCCGGACACTTGTAACGGCAGGCAAATAATTAGAGATGAAATTCTAATGGCTGAAATAACGATGTACGGCACAACGTGGTGCCCGGATTGCGCCCGGGCCAAGCAGGTATTCAACAAACTCAAAATCCCGTTTGACTGGGTGGATATCGACCGGGACGAAACAGCGGCCGCCGCTGTAGCAAAAATCAACGGCGGCTTCAAAAGCGTGCCGACCATCGTCTTCCCGGATAACGCAGTGCTGGTCGAACCCGGCAACGCCGAATTGGAAAAGAAATTACGCTCCTTAATTTCCGGAGAAAACTGACTTTCACCGGATTATCAAGTATAAAAAGGCGCAATATTTTGTTGTACCAATCAGCCTTTCCGCTGCGCTTACAAACCAATAAACCGGCGTTAACCTAATATGCCGGCGCCGGCCGCGGCGGAGGGAACTTGATGTTCATCCCGGTGAATAATTTTTCCTGGGTGCCGTCGCAATTGCTCTTGGTCTGAATCCCGATGTGCGGATTGGCGCAGTAACCGCCTGATTTGTTGTTCGGTCTGGCGGCAATCCACCAGCCGCATTGTTTTTCGCCTTCCCGGCAAAGACACGACATTTTGCTGCCTCCTTCTTCTTGATATTGTTGGCAATCTTATTCTGGCGCAGCGACTGTACCCGTGTCCGGTAAAAAGGTACTAAAGTAATTGTACTAAAGGTTCATTTTTGCGGGAATAAAGGCTAACCGGCCATTTTAATTTTGTCCATTTATCAACAGGCTTTTCTTTTCCGTTTTCTGCTATGATATTAGATGTTATCGGAACAATTCATATCCTGTTTATTGTTTATGTTTTGCATAAACCGCCGTAGAAATAGATGAAAGTTAAGAAATATTTACAGGTGTTAAGTATTTGTATTGCCTGCATCGTGGCTGTAACGGGATTAGCAGGCTGCAAAACCGCGACTGTTTCTTCTACCGCAGCTGCAAATTCCTCTATTTACAATAAGTCTGATTGGGCTGCTTATACCGATGGCAACACCGTTGGGCAGGTGCTGGTAAAGGGAAATGGCCTCTGGGCAGCCACAGAGGGCGGGGCCGTGGAATGGAATATAGCTACCGGCGCTTATCAAAAATTTACGACGATGGATGGGCTGATAAGCAACTATATTACAGGAGCCGCTCAGGACAAAGACGGTAATCTCTGGTTTGTGACGATTGAAGGAGTCACTGAATATAACGGTAAAACCTGGCAAAATTTTCCCAATACTGATATTAACAGCGCGATATCAATCGGGGTTGCATCAATCGCCTTCGATAGTAAAAATAAGCTCTATCTCGGCATGAGCGACGGCAGTATTTACCTCTTTAACGGCAAATATCAACAGATAAAAATTCCGGATCAAACACCACCCGGTCCGGCGCCCGCCATCAGAGCAATCACTGCGCTCGCTGTTGATAAAAATAATAGTCTTTGGTCCGTCAATTGGCAAGGAATTCAACGTTATAACGGCAAATCATGGGTAGACAGTCAGGATATTCCCGGGTTTCCTCAAGGTACTATCAGTTTTATCGGCACAGATAAAAATGATGATTTATGGTTTCAGGATACATCCGATTTTGCCACTACTTATTTGTACCGCTATGATGGGAAAACATGGCAAAAAATCGAGATGTCACCAACCGGTTCCGAAGCCCAATCAATCACAATAGATGACAAAGGAAATGTCTGGTGCGCTTGTCTTAATACATTATATTGCTATAATGGCAAAACCTGGCAAAATTATAGCTGCCCGGTTCGTGACATCGGTTCGATCGCTGCTGATGACAAAGGGAACATCTGGTGCGGAGCAAATTCAGACGGGGTGTTACGTTTCGACGGCAGTTCGTGGAAAACCTATCTCACGGATGATACCAAAGGCATCGACGAGCAAACTTTTATGGCCGCCGATAACGACGGCAATATCTGGTTTGATTCAGGTAACGGCTTGAGCCGCTTCGACGGGAAAAATTGGAAAATAATTAATCCGGATATTTTCGGCGTGACTTCTTTTGCACAAGATGCGCAAGGCAATGTGTGGTGCTGGTCAGGAGGCACACTTTATTTTTACGACGGAACATCCTGGAATACGGTCACGCTGCCTTTCGGAGTATTTGGTTCTTTTAATTCCGTCCTGGAAGACAATACCGACGGGATATGGGTTAGCACCGATACTATTGTTGCCCGGTACGACGGCAAATCCTGGAACACGTTTAATATCGGAGATATCTTTGGCGTACCGCCGTTAACTTCCCTTATCAATTCCATTGCCGTTGATAATCAAAACACAATCTGGGTGGCTACTGAGGACGGCATCCTGCATTTTGACGGCGCTAACTGGAAAATTTACACTACCGCGGACGGATTAACTGATAATGACATCGCCGGACTGTATCAGGATAAATCCGGTAACATCTGGGCTTACGGATACGGTAACGGCCTTTACCTTTTTAACGGCACTGCCTGGCTGTCATTTTTACCCGACGACCATATATTTGATGTTGCACAAGACCAGAACGGCAATGTCTGGTTAGCGACAGACCATGGTGTCGTCAAATATAACGGAAACACGTTCCAGAGTTATACTACAGCTGACGGCATACCGGGCAACTCGATACATGCAATCGTTGTTGACAACCACAATGATATATGGTGTGGAACCAGTTACGGGGTAGGTTATTATGACGGTAAAACATGGCAATCATTTTCAACAATAGACGGGCTGGCCGGCGACCTGGTTGTACAAATAGTAAACGAAAAATCGGGGGATATCTGGTTCTCCTGTCCGTTTGGCGGGTTAAGCCGCTATGCCCCTGCGAACTAACAACAAAAGGGTAAAAAAGAGGAGTGCTTTCGCACTCCTCTTTCTATCGTTCTTGTCGGGAACTGTTTCTGGTTTATTTATATCCCCTCGTGTATTTCTTTTCCGCTTTAAACATTTCGTCCACCAGTTGCTTGGTCTCATCGATGGTGCAGACAGCGCTGGTCAGCGGGTCCAGCAAAACGGACTGGAATATTTTAGTTTTATCCTTTTCCATGATGCCGCGCACGGCCAGTTCCTGCACGCTGATATTGGAGCGGTTTAAGGCAGCCAATTGCACCGGCAAATCCCCGACATAACAGGGGTTGATGCCCTGTTTGTCCACCAGGCACGGCACCTCCACGCAGCAGCCGTCCGGCAGGTTGGTAATCAGGCCTTTGTTCATCACGTTGGCGTTAATCCGCAAAGGTATCCCCGTCTCCAGCGCGCGGATAATCGTCGAGCCGTACTCGCCGCTATGCACCGTCGGGAATTTGAAATCACCCGCAATCTGGTCCCTCAATTCCTTGTCCGTGGCTTCATAACTGGGACGGATGACCTTCTTATTTAGCAGATATTTCGCCAGCAGTTCCGGCCGCTTCTGGAAATACGGCACATAAATTGACATATGGATGCTGGACTCGGTGACGAAATACCCGAAGGCTTTCAGCACTTCCGCCCGCACCACGTCCGGCCCCGCCCAGTGCGCGTCATCCGCCGAATAAACCGCCGGGTCTTCCAGCTTCTTGCGCAGCAGCGGATAGGCGTCCTCGCCTTTCCATTTCAACTCCAGGAACCAGGCCATATGGTTGATGCCCGCCACCCAGTACGAGACTTCATCCGTCGGTACACCCATGTATTTCGCCAGGTTCGCCGCTGTACTCTGCACGCTGTGGCACAGACCCACCGTCTTGATTTTGGTATAATCGTTGATTGCCCAGGTGATAATCGCCATCGGGTTCGTGTAGTTCATCAGCCAGGCGTCCGGGCAGAGCTTTTCCATATCGCGGCAGATATCCAGCATCGCCGGCACATGGCGCGCCCCGTAAAAAACACCGCCGGCATTAATCGTATCGCCGCGCCCCAGTTCGATGCCGTGAAAGGCGGTCGGCGACGGGTCTTTGACCGGAACCCGCTGTCCCACTTTGATTGTGGTCAGCACGTAATCGGCGCCGTCCAGCGCTTTTTTGCGGTCCGTAGTCGCTTCGATTTTGGTGTTGTATTTATTTTGCTTTACGAGTTTATTAGCGAAAGCCGCAATCAAATCCAACGGTTCCTGCGCGATATCCATCAGACAAATCGTGCTGTCCCGCAACTCCGGATAGGAAATGACATCGGTAATCAGATGTTTCGAAAAAGTGTGGCTGCCCGCGCCGATAAGTACGATTTTTGCCATTTTTATCTCCTGCTATTTCTTTAATTACTATCGCTAAGTATATAGACCCTGGTATTCAAAACTAGATTCGCGATTTCTTTAGCTAAGCTGTCCGCAATCTTCAGGATTGTCGGATCAAGTCCGACAATGACAAAGAAACATGATAGATTCAAGCTTCTGCTTGAATCTATCATCGCCGGCTTGTCATTCCCGACCTGATCGGGAATCCATATAAATAATTCCAAACATTAATTTTCGGATACCCTCCAAGATACGGATTATTTGTTATTTGTAACCCTGCACGTATTTGGTTTCCGCGGCGAACATTTCGTCCACCATCTTTCTGGTCTCATCCAGGGTCAGCATCGCCGCCGTAATCGGGTCCAGCAAGATGGCGTGGAAGATTTTCGTTTTGTCCTTTTCCGCCACGCCCCGTACAATCAGTTCCTGCATCCCTACATTGTTGATATTCAAAGCCGCAATTTGCGGCGGCAAATTGCCGATATGGCAAGGGTGGATGCCTTCCCCGTCCACCAGGCACGGTACTTCGACGCAGCAGCCTTCCGGCAGGTTGGTAATCAGACCTTTGTTCTTGACGTTGCCGTAAATCACCGCCGGCTCGCCGGTCTCGATAGAATGAATGATGATGGAGCCGTACTCACCGCTGTGGTCCACCGGGAACTTGAAATTGTCGGCCAGTTTTTTCTTCAGCAGTTCATCCTGTTCTTTATCCCGCGCATGGTTGTTGGCAATGTTACTCTGGTATTTGGTGCCGCTGGAAATTTTGTATTGTTCGATGGTTTCCGGCCGCTTGCGGAAATAAGGCACGTAAGACGCGCAGTGCCCGCTCGATTCAGTGACATAGTAGCCGAATGTTTTGAACATTTCCGCCCGGACGATATCCGCCCCGGCATAATGCGCGTCCGCGCCGGAATAAACCGCCGGGTTTTTAAATTTTTCCCGCAGCAGCGGATAGGCGTCTTTCCCCTGCCAGTTGAATTCCAGGAACCAGGCGAAATGATTTATTCCCGCCACCCAGTAGGAAATTTCCTCGAACGGCTTATCAATGTATTTGGAAAGTGTTTTCGCTGTGCCGTATACGCTGTGGCACAGGCCGATACTCTTGATTTTAGTGTAATCATTAATCGACCAGGTAATCGTCGCCATCGGATTCGTATAGTTTAAAAGCAAAGCCCTGGGGCATAGTTCTTCCATATCGCGGCAGATTTGTAAAATCGGCGGCACATGCCGGATGGAATCGAACGCGCCGCCAGACCCGATGCAGGCCATATCGCCCTGGTCCACGCCGTATTTCAACGCAATCGACCTTTCGATATCCAGATGGTGCACGCCCCCTACTTTGAGCGTAATCAGCACATAGTCCGCGCCATCCAGGGCCTTACGGCGGTCGGTCGTTGACTCTATTTTCGTGTTGAATTTATTCTGTTCCACCAGCCTTTTCGCGAAGGCCGTCGCCAAATCCAGCGGCTCCTGTGCGATGTCCATCAGACAAATCGTGCCCTCACGCAATTCCGGATAGGAGACGATATCGGTGATGAAACGGCTGGAAAAAACGTGGCTGCCCGCCCCCACAATTACAATCTTGGCCATTTTAAACCCCCTGATATTCACATATCTGTTCAGATTATATTAAAAACAATTTCAAAAACCCCACGCTGAGGTGGTTGCTTCTGCGCTGCACGCCATGATATTCAAGATGGAATCAATTATAGCCTAATTCGGACGGTTATTTCCCGAAACTCTTTTTTACATCCCGGTCGATCCAGTACCGCGCTCCGTAATAACTCAACAAACTCGGGCCGCCGGAACCCATCCACACCGAATGCCCCTGCGCCGCGTAGGCCTTGACCCACGGCTGGAACAGCGAATACTGTAATGGCAACAACAAAGACACCGCATAATGCTGCCGCGCGACGTGTTCGTTAGCGTCCCGGATGACCTTCTTCAGTTCGTCGTCGTTTTTCGCCGCGGTCGCCCGCGGATAAAATGAATCGAAAACCGGGTTGCTGACATGAGCGAAATTCGCCGCATAACCGGTCTGGAACTGCGTTACCACCCGCAGCGGCGGTTTGTTATGTCCCAACGGCCCGTAAGGCCGGTACATCAACGCGTCGTGCTTCTGCTCGACTTCCACAAAATTGACCCAGTCGGCGGGTTCCATCACCTGTATCTCCATGTCAATGCCGATATCCGCGAAGTAAGACTTCACCACGTTCAGCAGGTTCAAATCGCCGTCACTGGCCGCCACGATGTGCGTCTTAAAGCCTTTCGGGAATCCGGCTTCCGACAGCAGCTGTTTCGCTGCCGCGGGATTGTAACAGTACTCATCCTTTAATTCCGCCGGCCATTCTTCATATGGGAATCCCCATCCCTTCATCTCCCGGTTAGTCAAGGTAGACGGGTACGGTTCCACCGTGCCGCCATAGTAAGATTTGGCGATGGTCGGCAGGTCGACGGCCATCTGCATCGCCTTCCGCACGCGGATGTCGTTAAACGGCGCTTTATCGTTTCTCATCTGCACCGTAGTGGCAGGGTCGCCGGAAGTGACAATCATCTGTATTTCCGGGTTCGATTGTTGGATTGCCTGGGCCTGTTTATATGAAATCGAATGGATAATATCCAGTTTACCGGCGCGCATCGCTGCCACAGCTTCCGTTTCATCGGGGATAATCAGGTATTTAATCCCGTCAACGTAGGGCAGCTTGTTCTCCGGATGCCGCTCATCATACGCCCAGTAATCGGGGTTCCGCACCAGCGTCGCGGAACGGCCGGCAGCAAAATCCTGCAAAATAAACGGCCCCGTGCCCACGGCATGATGCCAGTCCCGCATGTCCCCCCACATTTGGACAGCATCGGGGTTCTCCAGGCATTGCGCCAGGCTGATGTTGTGCAGCGCTTCCATGATTAAATCCGGGTTCAATGTTTTAAACTTGAAGACCACGGTGTATTTGTCCGCTGCCGTTACCGAGGCCAAATCCTGGATTCTCACATCGGTCGAACGGTAAGGGCTGGGCTTATCGAAACCCCCGCCGAGGCCGTAAAACCGGTTGTAGTGAAATACCACGTCTTCGGCCACAAATTCCCGCCCGTTGGCCGGCGGCCGGTTCTGCCAGTGTATCCCTTGGCGCAGGTGGACGACATGGGTCCTTGGCTCCGGGAATTCCCAGCTCTCACACAAATTGCCTTTCCAGCTCTGGAAACGGTTACCGCCGACTTTGGTATCTTTGACTGATGGGTCCAGCGTCCAGTCCGGCACTACCAGCCTTTCCAGCCACGCCCCGTAAATACCGGTGGCTTCCCCGAAATAAGGGTCGAAATTGACAATATTCCGGCTGGCGCGCACCGTTAGTTCTCCGCCGTATTGCGGCGTACCGAGCTTATCCCACCACTTTGCGGCATTGTTTTCCATGATATCTCCTTTCAATCCGGGAACCTGTCACAACATAGGATTCGTAGGTTTGTGGAGGCTGCTTAGCTATCGGAATAACCGGCGTAACCGGTTAATTTTTCCCATTTTAAAATCGTTTTCAGCGTAAAGATTAGCGATATTTTAACAGTGCCTAATAACCTTGTCAAATAAAACAGGCATCGGAACAAAAGGGGAAACTTCTGTTTGGCATGTTGATTTTCAATCCGGGCAATCCTGCTGCCCGCTGATAATTGATAGCTGTCCGCCGTCAGCTTAACAATCTCCTCCTGTCTGTTGAAATGTCTTTTGTACTATGCTATTATGAGTCTCATTAATATGATTATTTCCTTCATTATTCTATGTTAAAGGATAGTTAATGCCCTATATTGACGATTATCTGGCCGAAGTAAAAACCATCGCCACGCTAATCGACAGTGACGCCATCGAACGGACCATCGATATCCTGATTGATATCCGGGAGAAAAAGGGCCGCCTCTTTTTCCTCGGCGTGGGCGGCGGCGCGGGCAATGCCTCCCATGCAGTTAACGATTTCCGTAAAATTGCCGGTTTCGAAGCCTATGCCCCCACCGATAATGTCTCCGAACTGACCGCCCGCATCAACGACGACGGCTGGGAAACCAGCTTCGCAGGCTGGCTGCGGGGCAGCAACCTCACCAATAAGGACGGTATTTTTGTGCTTTCGGTCGGCGGCGGAAACCGGGAAAAGAACGTCAGCACCAATCTGGTAAAAGCACTGGAATACGCGCATAAAATCGGCGCCCGGATAGTGGGCATTGTCGGACGGGACGGCGGTTATACGGCACAGGTGGCGGACGCATGTATCATCATTCCGGTCGTAAACAGCGGCGCCGTCACCCCGCATACCGAAGCTTTTCAGAGCGTCATCTGGCACCTCATCGCCTCCGACCCGTTATTACGAACCTCAGAAATGAAGTGGGAAGCGACGAAATGAGATTGAGCAACCGGACAAAAGCCGTCTTTCTGGACCGGGACGGGGTGGTCAACGAACTCGTTTATTTTCCGGAACAGGGAATTATTGATTCGCCGTTTATCGCCGGTCAGTTTCGCCTTTGCCGCGGCGTTCCCCTGGCGATTAAAAAATTCCAGCGCGCCGGTTATAAAGTAATCATCGTCTCCAACCAGCCGGGTATCGCCAAAGGGCACATGACACTGAAAGACTTCAAGCAAATCACCAATATCATGAAAACGCAATTGTGCGCCGAAGATGTCCTGCTTGACGGCGAATATTACTGTCTGCATCACCCTGAAGCCAGAATTGCCCGCTACCGCGCCGATTGCGCCTGCCGTAAACCCAAACCCGGCCTGATTTATC
>Ga0326728_10026524_pt1 | contig 10243 bp, 3 predicted proteins | sample MB3enrmetagenome_FD_207602 | JGI IMG/M metagenome (GOLD analysis project Ga0326728, IMG submission 207602) | Lab enriched peat soil microbial communities from McLean, Ithaca, NY, United States - MB31MN | ecosystem: Environmental > Terrestrial > Soil > Wetlands > Peat | place: USA: New York... | reverse complement strand
AGATGGCAGGGCATGGGCCCGGGAGCGCACCGGCAAATGACTCATCCCGCTGCCCCCGGCACCAACAGCCCTCCGCAATAACGGGAACCTTTCAGGTGAAAAACTCAAGGACGTCCGCCAGGGCGTCCTTTTTGTTTTAGAGCGGATCAAGAAAAACCGCAGCCATTTGGCCAGACAGAGAAGGAAAAGGCATCTTTGCGATTCCACGCACTTCATTCACCAAAACGTTTCACCTTGCTCAAGTTCGCGGCTGACGGCTTCCATCAGAAAATAGTCACCCCAGCTCGAATACGCGGGTTTGTCGCCATAGGCGCTTTTCAAAATGCCAGGGCATTCCGGCCGGGTGTCCAGATAATCCTCGCGGCATATCCGCTCCAGCAGCCGGTTTTTGGCCGTCAAGAGTTCCGCATCGGCGACGTGATGCCTGGCGAGCTCCTGAATGCCGCAAACCACGATGGCCGCCGCCGAGGCGTCCCGCACCCGCGGCTTTTCTGGCGACATGCGAAAATCCCACAGCGGCACCCATTCCTGATCCAGCTGTTGCAAAAATTGTTTGGCGAGCCAGGCCGAGACGTCCCGGTATTTCCCGTCGCGCGTATATCCGTAACTCAAGGCAAAACCATAAATCGCCCAAGCCGCGCCCCGCGCCCAATAGGAATCCCTGGACGCCCCGCAATAATTGTCCACTTCCGCCGGCTGGCCCGTGCCCAGGTCGAAGCGCAGGGCGTGAATGACTGAGCCGTCTGACCGGATAAAATTCTTCCGCACCATGTCCGCATGGCGCACCGCGATTTTACGGACCCTGCCAGCTCCCGTCTCATTGCAGGCCCAATACAGCAATGGCAGATTCATCAGGCTGTCAATGATCGCCATGTTGTCCGTCCGCAATTTTCCGTTGCCAATGGGGGATTCTGCTTCGTCCATCCGCCCCCACGCCCGGAGGAAACTGCCTTTCTCATTGAACCGCCGGGACAATACTTCGGCGGAGCGCAGGCCGACTTCGCGGTGTTCTTTGTCGCCGGCAAGCTTGTAAAGCGCGACCGAATACAGCGAGTAAAGGAAGCCGAGATCGTGGTGGGTGTCCAGAGGGCGGTTGAACACTTTCTCGCGGTAGTGTGGCGCGAGACGCAGGACTTGCTTGAGGAAGTATTCGTCTTCCGTCTCCCGCCAGGCGATCAACGCCATGCCGGTGAAAAAGGAAGAGGTCCAGTTCCCGATCTCGTAGAAGCCTTCATTGTAATTAAAATAATTGCCGTCCACCGCCCACGCGGCGGATTTGGGCTGGTCGGCCAGGCGCTTGATATTGCCGCGCGTCTTGCGGACACACAAATCGAATATGCCGACCAGTTGCCCGCGAGTCAGGGATGTTTGCCCGGTGTATTGTAATTGCTGTGTTTTCATGGCGTCAAAAATTCACTTCCCCCCATAAATTTGAACTGAGTTGCCACCGTAATTGACCACGGCATCAGCGGTTGGCGTCAACGCAACCCCACTGCCGTGGCTGCCGGAAACCCAGACGATCCGGAAAGTGCGGTTGGTCAACATGCCGGGGAAACCGCCCTGTCGCGCACCGATGGTGAGCGTCTGCGTTGTGTCGTCCCATGTGAACGGAATCGTCGCGTAGCTGCCGGTTTCGTAATCGTAATTGTCGCCCTCGTCTTCGTAGAGCGTGAAGCTGCCGCCGGCGCCGCGATACACGCGCAGTTCAACCGGGTCGTTGGTCTGCATCGCGTATTGAATTGCCGGACCGTAAGGAATGATGGAACCGGCGCGCACAAAAAGCGGCAGCTTGTCAATCGTCGCCGCCGCGCTGATGGTCTGGCCGCCGGCGTTGGTCGCGCCGGTCCAGAAATCATACCACGTCGCGCCGGAGGGGAGATATACATTCCGATTTGTCGCGCCCGCAACCGTCACCGGACAAGGCATGAGCGCGGGACCAAACAGGTATTGATCGGGAATGTTGAACACGTTGGTGTCCGACTGAAAATCCATCACCAGCGGGCGCATCATGGTGTAGCCGCCGCTGCCCACCATCCACGACACGGAGTAAATATAGGGCAGCAAATCATACCGCAGTTGGTCGAAGTTGGTCAGAATGGTCTGCGTCGCCGCGGGAAAATTGTAAATCGCCTTGTCGTTGTTGCCGTGGATGCGAAGCATCGGGCAGAAGGTGCTGAACTGAAACCAGCGCGTGAACAACTCGTCGTAAGCGGCATTGCCCGGAGAATTGTCGTTGAACCCGCCGGTGTCGGTGTTCCAGTACGGAAGGCCGCTGATGGAAAAGTTCAGGCCGGCGGGAATCTGCTGCGCGAGCACGGCAAAAGTGCCGTTGATGTCGCCCGACCACGTCACGGCGGCGTTGCGTTGCTGGCCCGCCCACGCCGAACGCGTGAGGATGAAGACACGCTTGTTGGAATTGGTTGCGCGCTGGCCGGTGTAAGCGCTCGTCGTGTGCATCAGCGGATAAGCATTGAACACCCGCGCCCCCGGCCCGGCGGCGGTGTTGTAATTGCGAAACTCGCCCCAGTTGCCGCTCAACTCAGGCTCGCTGGCATCGAACCACCAGCCGTCAATGCCGAGGTTGAAAAGATTCGTGGCGATTTCAGCCCAGTAAACCTGCCGCGCGCCGGCGTTGAACGGGTCATACCATTGCCCCCAGCCGGGCGGATAAACGTTCGCCAGCACGTTGGTGTAAAGTCCGTTCACCGCCGTTAGCAAATTCGCGTTCAGGATGTTGGTGTCGAACCGCGCCCAGGTGGAGACGATCAGATGCACATTTTCGTTGTGCAATGTCTGCATCATTTGGGTGACGTTCGGATAGCGGCTGGTGTCGAACAAATGCGAGCCCCACGGATTGGGCGTCCAGTATTGCCAGTCCTGAATCACGCCATCCAAAGGCCAGCCAAGCGAACGATAATTTGCCGCGACATTCAACACTTCGGTCTGGTTCGTGTAATGATTGCGGCACTGCCAAAGTCCCCAGGCCCAGCGGTCGAACAGCGGGGGATTGCCGGTCAAATTCCGGTAGCCGGCGATCACGTCGTCCAGGGCCGGCCCATACATGAAATAATAATCCACCGCGCCCGCCGCCTGGGAGGTCCAGGTGAGATTTGTCGGATTGCTCCGGCCCACGCTCACGTCGCTGATGGCCGGATTGTCCCAGAAAATTCCATACCCCCGGCTGGACACCAACACCGGCACGGAGCCTTGCGAAGGATTTTGATTCTGCAAATGAACGCTCGAACCGCGGTAGTTCATCATCCCGGAGGAGTGTTCACCCAGACCGTAAATGGCTTCGGCAGGTGAAATCAGAAATTGCTGCCGGCTCTGCAAGGTCGCGCCCCACGCGGCGGTCACCGGCGTCAGCGATCTCCCCCCGGCGGGCGATTCGCTCAAAATAACCGCGCCATTTGTGTCGTAAAACGCCACCGCGCCCGTCGCGGGATTCACGCGCACTTGCAACTGCGGCGTATCGAGACCCATCCCGTTGGTGTCCTGGGCGGCGACCCAGCCGGCGTTCGCTGCGGCCGCGATCACGGCGAAACTGTTCGTCGGAATCAAATTGGTTTGCGACCAGGCCACCCGCACCACGCGCGGCGAAAACACCTGCAGCCGCAAGGTGCCGGGATTCATTTGAAACGTGAGGCCGTCGGCATTGGTCTGCCAGGAAACGACCGGAATCGGCAATGCGCCATTCAGATATTGCAACCGGTAAAACGCCGCGCCCTTGGTCGTGGAATCGGACAAAAGGTTTGAACCGTTCACGCTGGAGACATTTAGCCGGGCATAATCCCATGAGGCCATGTCCGCGCTGTTTTGCAAAAGATAACCGGAATTGTTCGTTGGCCACGACAGTTGGATCTGCCTGCCCGAGGCCAGCCTGGCCGCCAGTTCCGGATGCGCCTGCGGCGTCAGTTGCAGCAAGAACACCCGGTCGCCAATGAGCGTATTCAACGTATTGTCCGGCGTGCCGGCGGTGTTGCCGCTGTAAGCCGTACCGCCGCTGAAAACATTGGTGGAATTCCCCAGCCATTCAAAAAAGCAGTTGTTGTTCGTGACGCTGGTCAAATCAAAACCGTAAACGGCGTTCGTCGCAAGCCAAAGAGCCGTATCCAGCGTGAAATGCATCCACATTCCATCGCCATTGATCGAGCCGGTCGCGGATGTCGGCCAGCCTTCCGCGCCGGTCGGCGCGTAAGTTTCCGAACGCAAAACGAAATTCGCCGTGCCCGCCTGCGAGGGGCTGGTGATGCGCAGCGTCAAGCCGCCGCCGGCGGCCATTTGCCACCAGGTGCCGTTGCTGTTCGGCGTTTTTGGGTCGGCGGTATTGGCCGTGTAGCCACAGTGCTCGATCCAAATATCGGTAAGCTGATAGCCGCCCGGGCTGGCGCCGGTGGTAAAAGTTTGCCCCTGCGCCACCCGATCTTGCGCCACATAAGTTGAACCGTCGTTGGCGGCGCCATTGGTTGCGGGCGCGCTGCCGGAATAAACGTTGTGCATGTCCATGTCCGCGCCGGCCAGATTGCAGATGTCATAAAGACCGGGAACCGGCAGCGCCGATTCCAGGGACAATGTCACCCCAAACGCCGACAGCGGATTGCTGATCGGGGCCAGAAAAGTCAAAAGCACCAAAGATTGCAGTCTTCTCATAAAGCATTACGGATATACCAGCCGAAAAAATTCGTCCCATTGATTCATCGGGAAACTCAGCTGGTTGGTCTGCAAGGAGCTGCTGACCATCCCCCAGTCATTCGTGTTGGAACTGATGCCGTTCGTCAGATTGTTGGTCTGCACCAACAGCCGCCAGCCGGTGTGGTCGGCGGGCCACGACAATGTCAAATTCGTCCCGCTCACACTCCAGGAAATATTGGTCGGCGTTGTGGAAACGACGCTGACAACCGCCAGCTTGCCGTTGGCGGACAGGGTGTTGCTCCAACCCAGGCCGCTGTTCAGCGGCGGCAGATTCGTCGCCGCGAACTTTCCGCCATAACTCCCGGCGGGAAACATCTTAAAAGCATCGCCGGCCACGAACGCCGTGCCACCGATGTTGGTCACGGTCAGTGTGCCGCCATAATTCAGCGTGCCGCTGGTGACAACGACTTGATCCGCCGTTGGGGTGTTTGTGCGATTTATTTTCATCAAAGTGATGCCGTTCAAAACGGGTGCCGTGCCAAAAGTAAGCGTGCCGATGGCGGAACTGCCGGGAGCAAGCGTGCCGTTGATGATCGCGCCGCCAGTCACGCTGCCGTTGCCATTCAACGTCTGATTTGCTCCGAGCGTGAAACTGACCGCGGAAACATCAAGGTTCGCGCCGCTGCCAACCGTGATTGCCGATGAACCGGCGATGGAACCGCTGTTGGTCAACGCCAGCGTGCCGCCACTGATGAGCGTGCCGCCGGTGTAAGTGTTGTTGGCGGTCAGGAACAGCGTGCCGGCGCCAGCCTTCGTCAATCCGCCACTGGAAACGGCGCCAAGACTGGCCGTGGCCGTGGCGGTTCCGACACCCGCGCCGGTCGAACCCCCGTTGCCACCCGCCAGCGTAACCGTCGGCGCGCTGGTGTAATCCGAACCCGGACTGGTAACGGTGATGCCGGTGATCTTGCCGCTCGACGGGTCAAAGTTCGCCACCGCCGCCGCCCCCTTGCCGCCGCCGCCGGTGATTTTCACCAGCGGAGCGCCGATGTAGCCATTGGTCGTGCCGCCGAGGGCGATGCTCGTCACCCCATTGCCGGAAGGGGCAAGCAGCGGAACCCCGACTTTTGGATTGAAACCATTGGCGTCAATCGTGGCCCCGCCGGAGCAGATGTAAATCGCCGTGTTGTTGATGAACAGTCCGTTGCCATCCGTCGCCGTGGCCTTCACGGTGCCGCCGTTGAAATTAAAAAATGTGTTCACCGCCGCCGAATTGTTGTTGTAGGAATAGCTCATGTCCAATTCGCCGCCGCCGGCCACCGTGATGACGTTGGTGCTGCTGGCGCTGTTCACGTCGTTCAGGCAAAAACCGGAGCTGCCGACAAGGGTCAGCCTGCCCGTTCCGGTGATGTTGATGGACGCGTAGTCGCCGGCGGTGTTATTGATCAGTTCCTGAACACCATTGGCGCTGATCGCCAGCGTGCCGCCGGTGAGGTTGATTCCGCTGGAGGCCACGACGCCGTTGTGATTGACATAAAGCGGATTGCTCTGACCGGTTCCGGAAACCGTCACCGTGCCGCTGGGAGCATCCAACACGGCCACCGAACCGGGCTGGCCACCGCTGTTGCCCATCCACAACCGACCGGTGATGCCAATCGTGCCGGTGTTATAGAGGTAACCGTAGGAATTGCCCGAGTTGGGCAGATACGTCCCCGCCGCGTTGCCTTGAGATGACGTGATGTTGAACGTTCCCGCGTTGTAAAGCGCCGCGCTCTGAAGACTGTTTGCCCCGCCATCCGCAAAATCTCCACCGTATTGAGTGTTCCAAGTCAGCGTGGCACCACTGGATATTCCCACAATCGCCGTCGTGTTGGCCGTGTTGCCGATGTTGTTGAAGCCTCCACCCGTCAAGCTTCCGGACGCGGTTGTATTGGCGGTGATGTTCAAACGTCCCGCACCGATCAGAACATTGCCGCCGAGCGTGTTGTTGCCGGAAAAAACCGTCGTGCCACCGTTCAGCGTAGTCGTGCCGGAGTAAGTGTTCGCGCCGGAAAGCGTCAGCGTGTTGGTGCCGCCCCTGCTTAAATTGCCGGAACCGGAAATAACGCCGGACAAGGTCTGCGCTGAACTGCTGTTGTATGTCAGTGATGAATTGTCCGCAACATTCCCGGCGTAGGTTCCACCACCGAGATTGCCCGCGCCGCCGATCGTCAGTGTGCCGGCGCCGTAAATCGCGATGCCGCCGACAAAGGTGTTCGACGTGTTTAGCGTAACTGAGCCGCTGCCCAGCAGGCTCAAAGACGTCGGGCCGCCGATGCCGTAACCGCCGCTGGAATTGAGCGTGTAATTCTGCGTCTGGTTGCTGAACGTAACGCTGACTGGCGAAACATTGGCCGCAAGATTGACCGTTGTTGAAAGCGCCGTATCGTCAAACTGCGCCGCGCCGCCGTCCTGATACGTCGTCGGCAATCCTCCCGCCAGCCAGTTGGTCGCCACACCAATGTCCCAATTGCTGTTCGCCCCGGCGCGCCAGACGATGGGCGACACCGTCGCATTCGCCTCGGGACTGTTCAGGCCCGTGCCGTTCGCATTGGATGCCGAGACGACATAGTAATATGTCACCGAACCGTACATACCGGTGTTGGTATAACCGGTCGAAGTAATGCCAGTGGCAACGACGGCGTAAGGCCCGCCGCTGAAGTTCGCGCGCAGGATGTTGTAACTGGTTGCGCCGCTGCTGGCAGGCCAAGACAGGACAATGGCCCCGGTCGTTCCGGGAACCGCCGTCAGGCTCGCCGGCGCGGATGGCGCGGTCAACGTCGTCGCGTTGACTTCGGCAGAATTGGTCGTGCCTCCGTCATTGGCGGCAGCGATGACATAATAATATGTCGTGCCGCCCACCAAACCAATGTCGCTGAAATTGGTCGCCGTCAGCGGCACCGAAATCGTCGTGTAAGGCCCGCCGCCGACCATGGAACGGCGCACATAATAATTCGTCGCGCCCGCGTCCGGCGACCAGGTGAGATTGATTTGATTGGCGGAAACCGCCGTGGCCACGACGTTCGTCGGCGCGGGCGGCTGCACCGGATAACCCGCGGCGAGCGCCGCGATTTGCGCCGCGCTCAACGCGCCATTGTAAATGCGGAAGTCGTCCACCTTGCCGTTGAGGTAGGGATCGCCAGAATATTGTGATTTACCGATGCAATTTTGCGATGTGCTTCCCAATTGCGAAGGCGTAATGGTGATGGCGCTGCTTCCCACCGGTGCTCCGTCCACATAAAGAGTACCGTTGGTTCCCGCCAGCGTGACGGCCACATGATGCCAACTGCCCACGGGCAGCGCGGAAGTTCCGTTCATCACCTGCTCCGTGCCGCCACCACCGGTGGTGATGGTAAAACGCACCACGCCGGAACTACCCTGCGGCGTCAAAAGCATGTAGCGTGTCGGCGTGGTGTAATATGTGGAACCCCAGACAGCGTTGGTCTCCCAGCCGAAATCGAATATGCGCATCCAGGTGGTGATGGAAGTCAAATTCACCCAGGCCGCGATGGTGAAATCGTTCAGATTGGTCGTGATGTTGTTCGGCAGGCTGACATATTGCTGGCTGCTGCTGCTCAAGTTCACACAGTTGTTGCTGTGGCCAGTTGTCCACGTCGCGCCGTTCATCAACGTACCGGTCCAGCCGTTGCCAGTCGCATCGGCGGCGTTCGTGCCGCTGATTTCGTTGAATTTATAATATGCCACTAACTGCGGTTGCACGGTGAGGTTCGCCTCAACCGCATTGCCGCTTTCACCCAGCGGTGTCAATGCGGAAACGGTATAATAATACGTCACGCCGTTGGTCACATTGCTGTCGGTATAGGTCAGCAGGTTCGTCGTGATGGTCGCAATGGTCGTGTAAGGCCCGCCGCTGGTGGTCGCCCGCTTGACAAAATAATTGGTCGCGTTGGCCGTGCCCCACCAGTTAAGCTGCACCTGTTGCGGCCCGTTTAATTTTGCCGTCAAGCCGCTGGGATTGGCCCCGACCACTATCGGGGTGAGCGAACACGTCAGCGTCGTGAATCCCAGTTCGTCACCGTTGCCGCCCGAACCGTCAGGCCGCAGATTCGCGGCGTATTGCGCCGACCAGGGTGCGGCGATGCCCTTGAGGTTGACGTAATGATTGTAGATCAAATCCCAACAGGGACGGGAGTCGCCCTGGCTGTTGTTGGAAATATTCGATTGATACACACCATCGCAATTATCGTACGGCAAATACGGCACCGTGTTGCCCAGATTATATTTGGCAAAGTATTCGCACAGCGACAGCACGCGGTTGTTCTCATAGGCGAACAAATCGGTGCCCTGGTTGTAGGACATCGTGCAAATCTCCCCCAATAGGGCCACTTCCAAGCCGGAATGCCCCTGGTCGCGGCCTTCTTCCTGCCCCTGGCCAAGGTAGCCGGGAAACATGTTGTACACGGTCTGCTCGATGTTGCCGTTGCCAATGCCGGATTTGAAATAATTCAGCGCCTCGTTGTAAATGTTGGTGTCATCGCAAAGGATGCCGATGGACATCATCGAGGCCATACAACAGAGATCCCAGTTTGCCCACATGTAGGTGGAACAAGTGCCGTCATGAGCGCTTAAAAAGGCGTTGTTCATGGGCTCCCAAAGATTGACCATCCATGCCTGAAAATTCGTTACATCGGAAGACGTCCAATTGGTGTAGCTGCGCATGATGTCCCCCACACAGGCGAATTGGCAGCCGTAAAGCTCCAGCAGGGTGATATTCGGATCGCCGCAAAGGTTGGTACAAACTATGGCCCACTGGTTCAGGATGTTGGTCACGGCGTTGGCGTAGTTGTTGTCGCCGGTGATTTTCCACCGCAACGCCAGTTGATACGCGGCCTCCGTGTCCCAGTAGGCATACTGGTAATTGTCGGAAGGGAAACAGGCCCCGCCGCCGTTTCCCCGCTGCAGGATTGGCATCGGCGTCGGCGTGTAGTTTGAAGAGACCCCGGTGTTGATCAGTATGTTCCAATCATCAATCCACGGATGCGCGCCCGCCGCCACCTTCGCCTTCATGCGGTCGAAATCCGCCTGGGTGTGCAACGCGCCGGGATGAACGAACGGCTGGGCGGAAAGTGGAAACCCCAATGACACGATCACGAGAAAAATGACGGTGAAAATTGCGGATGGAATGGTGCAAATGGACAAGCCTTGTCCGAAAAGCATATCCTCCCTCCGGCTTGTCATTTTCTTTTCACGTATCACCGTGGTGTTCATGGATTAATGAGATGGCAAAATTCCTTTTTATGCGCGGATACCACAATGATTCGTGCGGGAACCTTCAAAGCAGACCGCTTCTCAACAGGCCTGGCAACAGGCATTGAATCACGGATTGGCAGGAAATAACCAATGTTGGTAAACAAAATTGTAATCCGCACCTCCTACCGCGGGTTGTTTGTTCACCGGGGCGTAAATAAAATCATAATCCAACCCCTGGCCGCCTAAATTCCCGGCGTAAAGTATGGTGGAATCTGTCCAATAGTGGTGTTCCACATGGCCGTCAACAAAGCATTCGGTATTTACATTGCCATGATACAGCGCAAAAATATCGCGGAAGGTC
>Ga0326728_10026523_pt1 | contig 10244 bp, 6 predicted proteins | sample MB3enrmetagenome_FD_207602 | JGI IMG/M metagenome (GOLD analysis project Ga0326728, IMG submission 207602) | Lab enriched peat soil microbial communities from McLean, Ithaca, NY, United States - MB31MN | ecosystem: Environmental > Terrestrial > Soil > Wetlands > Peat | place: USA: New York... | reverse complement strand
CTCGTCCGCAAGGTCGGCGACCGAATCGACGACCCGGGACGGGCGGTAGGGGAAGCGCTCGATCGACTCGCGTCGGGTCACACCTGAAAGCACGAGGATCGTCTCGAGGCCGGCCTCGATGCCGGCGACGACGTCCGTGTCCATCCGGTCGCCGACCATGGCCGTCGTCACGGAGTGGGCCCCGAGGACGTTGAGACCCTCGCGGATCATGAGCGGGTTCGGCTTGCCGACGAAGTAGGGGACCTGCCCCGTGGCGTGCTGGATCATCGCCGCGACCGAGCCGGTGGCCGGCAGGTTGCCTTCGGGAGAGGGCCCGACCGGGTCCGGGTTGGTGGCGATGAAACGCGCCCCCCGGTCGATCAGCCGGATCGCCCTGGTGATCGCCTCGAAGCTGTAGGTGCGGGTCTCGCCGAGCACGACGTAGTCGGGATTGCGCTCGGTGAGCACGTAGCCGATGTCGTGCAACGCGCTCGTCAGCCCCGCCTCGCCGATGACGAAGGCGCGCCCCCCGGGTCGTTGGCTGTCGAGGAAGCGGGCGGTCGCCAGCGCCGACGTCCACAGCGCCTCGGGTGGGATCGAGAGCCCGCTGTCCGCGAGGCGCGAGGCCAGGTCTTTCGGGGAGAAGCGCGAGTTGTTCGTGAGCACGAGGAAGCTGAATCCCGCCTTGTCGAGGGCCGCGAGGAAGCGGTCGGCACCCGGCACGGCCACTCCCCCGTTGACCAGCACGCCGTCCATGTCGCACATCCAGCTCACGGTCGGTTGGCGGTTTCTCATGGATCCAGTATGCCGGTTGATGTGGCGCGGGGCGCGGGTGCCCACCTGCGAGAACCGGACCCGCGCCACGAGCCATTCGTCACGGGCGACCCGCGAATCTCGGGGCCTACGATGCCAAGTCGCGATGTTCCTTCGTCAGAACGCCTCGCGTCCGTGGCTCCGACTCCCTCCGGCTCTCGGCCGCGGCCGTGCCGTCGCCACGGTGCTGTGCGCCAGTATCGCCGTCACCTTGTGTCTGACGGCATCGCCGACGGTCGGTGCCCTCTCCGCGCGCGCGCCGCATGCCGCCCCATCCGGCTACGTCCTCATCTACAACGGCCCCGCGGTGTGCGACGGCTGCGCCGCGGCGATCGGGCACGCCGTCGTCGTGGCGGGTTTCCCGGCCCGCTACGTGGCCCGCGCCAGCAGCGTCGCCGGCCTGCTGCCGGGGGCGCGCCTGTTCGTCGTGCCCGGGACGAACGACAACATCGAGCCCATGAGGCGGACGTTCGACCGCGTCATCGGCGCCCCCCTCCGCGCCTGGCTCCTCGGCGGCGGTCGCTACCTGGGACTGTGCGGCGGGGCCTTCCTCGCCGTGCAGCGCTACTGGCTGACGGCGACACAGACCGTCCCGGCCCTCGGCATCGTGCCGGCGACCGCCGACACCTACGCCGACAATGAGAACGCGCGCCTCGAGAAGGTGCGCTGGTTCGGCCAGGTCCGCTGGATGTACTACCAGGGCGGCCCGTATTTCATGCTGAATGGTGCCCACGCCGGGGTGACGGTCGACGCCACCTACGCCGACGGCTCGATCGCCGCGCTCTCCTACCGCTACGGCAGGGGAACGGTCCTCGTCTCGGGCGTCCACCCCGAGGCGACGATCGCGTGGCTGACCTGGGACGGCCTCAACCCGAGAGGATGGGAGCCGACGTTCCCGCTGGCCGTGGCGATGATCAGAAAACTCCTCTCGTAGCGGTCGGGGAGCGGCCGAGGCGGACGTGGAACACGTGACGAGAGTTCAAAGGTCGCCGCGTCGGCGGGAGGCGCAGATCCACACGCCTTGACCACTGCTCGCCTCATTGAAGACGGACCCGTCGGGTTCGGCGGCGGCAATCCGCACTCGTCGACGGGCACGGGCCGCTCAGATCGCACCTGATCGGTGCGCCGGCGGGGACGCGGACCGCTCCCGAGGAAGAACGGCCGCGCTCAGCCGCCCGCGTCGAGGGCGAAAAAAACGTCCAGGCGGCTCACCGCGCCGGAGCGCTCGAATACCGCGGCACTGGTCTCACGGTCGAGGCCGAGACCCTCGAGTGTGCGATGGCGGCCGTCAGCGAACGTGGTCTCGATGCGCGCCGGGCCGTCGCCGTGGACCACGACCGGCACCGAGCAGATTGTGAACGCCAGCGTGCCGATCTCGAGGTCAAGGCTGTCCTCGTCGCCGTCCACGTCGTAGAAGTGGAAAGTCCGCGCCTCGTTCAACAGCTCGCCGCGGCTGAGCAGGTGACGGCGGAAGACAAGCCGTCCATCCGTCACGGCGGCGCCCATCTCCCCGAGACGGGCGATGAGGTCCTCTTTCACCTGGCCCGTCATCCCCGGCTGCTGAACCCCGGCGAATCCCGGCGTGTGGGAGTAGGGGTCGGTGGGGATGGCGCCGTAAGCGTCGGGGGGCTTGTGGACACCGATTCCCGCGCGGATCTCGAAGTAGTGAGCCTGCAGGCGCCCGACCACCTCGGCGGTCTCGCCGGCAAGCGCCGCGCGGTCGATGGCCTCTTGGACAGCGAGGGCGAGCTTGGAGACCATGTGCCAGTAGATGCACCCGAGCCCCTCGTATTTGTAGAACGTCCCCGAGCGACCGGTGAAAGAACGGTGGTTGAAGACCTCCTCGTACAGCGCCAGGATCTGCGCCTCGTCCTGGTCGCTCAGGCCGAGTGGCACCAACGCCTCCACCAGCGCCCCGGCGTTGCTCAACGCGGCGTGGAAATGGGCCACACCGGTCACGTCGGCGACCACGATCCGGTCGTCGCCGGCGGCGAGCATGTCACTGAGAACCGGCGACTTCGCCAGGGCGGCAGCAGGGATGTTGTTCTTCTCCAAGAAACCGGGCAGTGTGCGGTCGGGGTACAACATGTAACTTGCCTGGTCGGCACGGTAAAGACGGCTGTGGCGCAGGGCGTCGAGAAGGTCGGCCGCCTCGGCGCCTGACAGGACGCCCGAGCCGAGCACCGCCGCCTGGCCCTCCAGCATCTCGTAGAGGTGGCTCACCGCAACCCCGTCGCCTTCCAGCTCCATGAGGTTGTAGGACTGGTAGAGGCCATCGCTGCGGCGGTTGGCCCTGATGGAGGAGTCGACGTGGCGGAGCGCCACGTCGAAAAAGGCGTCAAGCTCGGCGGCGGTCACCGGCGCCAGTGCACCCGAGAAACCACTGGCGTAGAGCCTGGCCCGGTAATCGCTACCGGCCGAGCCCAGGGCGTCGAGAACATCCTTGCGGGCGCGGTCCGTCACCGGGCCGTCAAGCACGCTTGCGAACTTCGTCAGCGCTCCCGCCACGCGCTGGAACGCCTCGGCCACTTCCAGAGAAACCTCGAACGTGGACACTCCGGCCGTCCGGAACAGGTCGCGGCAGAACGACAGGTAACGGCGTAGGTAGTACAGGGTCACCATCGAGACGCCGTTGCCGACCAGCGCGTTGTTGGCGTCGTTCCACTCCGGACGCTGCGTGTTCAGCCACAGGCCGGCTTCGGGGATGTAGTTGAAGAGGCGGGCCAAGGCCAGAACGAGAAGCTTCTCCGTCAGAGTGACCCGGTAAGGCGCCCCGTCCGGCCCGGGGAGCGCCTTGCCGTCGGCGCCCATTGCGGCGACACGCTGGCGGATCGCGGCATCGAGGACGTCGTCGAAGTCGATGGTGTTGCGCGAGTCTTCGAGCATCGCAGCGTAGGGCTTGATGCGGTAGGGGACGTCGGCGTAGGTGAAGACGCGTCGTGTCAGCAGGCCTGCCAACGCCCCGGGGTGATACCGGGCCGAGACCTCGAGCAAATCCAAGAAATAGACCACCTGGTGGTCGCCCCAGTAGCCGATGTGCGACCAGATGCCGGCCGGGTCGACCACCTCCCATTCGAAACCGTCGCGCGTGATGCGGTAGGGGTTGTGGCCGTCGGCGGTGGAGGCGTCGGCAAACTTGAAGATCATGCTCGCGACGTAACCGGGGAACGAGAGCGCCAGTGCTTCCCAGTTCTGGAAAATGTCGCGCCAGTTCCCCTCGTAGTGGCGCCTCTTCTCACCGTGTGCGCCCTTGACCTCTATGGAGAAGGTGTTCCAGGGCCGGCTCGGGTCTCCGTGGCGGCGGCTGAACGTGAGCGGCAGGTACTCGTAGGCCAACCGCTCCAGGTCGGGATCCTCGCTCTCGCGGGCCAGCAACAGCAAGCGACCATGCGGCAACGTCGCCGGCAAGCCGGCGAGGAAGCTCCTCTGGCGCTCGAAGACCGACTGGTTGGCCTTGGCAACGAAGGCCGCGAAGTCGGACCGGGAGATCTCGTAGCCGGAATCAGGGATCCCACCGCGCATGATGTTGAACAGCGCGTTGGAGAAAAGCCGCCAGACGCTGAGGTCGTCACCGGTGCACTGGAGCCCGTCGACCTCGGCCACCGTCTTGACCAGGCTGCGTGTGCCGCTGTCTACGTCCTCGTCCACCCGATGGCGCAGGTCGGCCCCGGACGCGAGGAGCCGACGGACAACGGCGACGCCGGCCCGGTCCTGCTCGACGTCCGCCACGATCGTCCAGGGTTGCCTGGCCCCGGCCTCGAGCACTACCTGGGCGATGAGGAAATAGGCACCGCGTCGGCCGCGGATGAGCGTCTCGGTCTCCACGGGCAGGCCACGACGGAAACGGTCGAGCTGGGCCGAGCAAAGCAGGTGGTGCCGCGCCTCGACACCCTCGGACCACACCACCGTGGACCGCAGTGCTTCGTTGGGCTCGGGCCGATCGTGCGGGATCGAGCTGAGCTTGAAAAGGCCCAGGCCAGTCGTGGGCTCGAGCTCGTTCTCCTTGTAGCCATCCGCCAGGGTGCTGAGTTCAAGCTGGAACCGGCTCGTGAGGCCAGCGGGTATCAGGTTCTGGATCCCGTCCAGGACCTCGACCTCCGCCGGGGCGGTCGCGAGGTTGGCCAGGGTGCAACGGCGGACGAAGCCGAAGAGTTCGCTCGTCGCCCAGCCGGCGGAGAACGACAGCCCGAGGTCGTGGTTGATCTCCTCGAAGACGATCCTGTTGCCGTACACGCTCTTGGACAGGCTCCGAGTGGTCCGGTAGAGACCCTCGAACCGCTGCGAGAACGGCTCCCAAAGCGCAGTGCGCCCGTTCCGGGTGACCCGCAAGATCGTCTTGCCGCCCGTCTGGTCCTGGCTGTCGTGTATCCGGTCGTCGGTGCAGTACGGGAACAGGGCGTGGTCAGGGCCCCGCCGGCCGGCGGTGAGCGCGCCCGTGCTCGAGATGAACATCCAGTGGTCCGAGTCGCTGACCAGACTCATCAGGAACGGCGCCATGGCGTCGCAGTTGACGATGCGATAGAACGGCTGGCCGTCGATGTCGACGAAGCAACCCTGGACCTCGAGCCGGCGGTACTTGAGGGGCGCCTCGCCGACACAGACCTCCTGGGACGGCCCGGCGCCAGGGGCCCGAAGCTCGGGACTGGTCAACGACCGCTTCTTGTGCGCTGCAGACCAGTCCGAATCCTCTTGCGCTTCAGGCCCGTTCGAATTCGGTCATCCTAGTCACCGGGATGTCCCGCCCACGGGCCGAAGTCGGGTCTTGCGCGTTCAGACCCGCCAGCCATGCGAGCCGGAGAGTCCGGCCCCAACGACGCCGGGAACAGACCGCCTCCTGACCGGGCCGTCGCGCCTCTCGGCGGATGCAGATCCTTGTCTGGACCAACTGTGCACTCATCCACAGCGTTCGCCTGATTGCTACCCGACGATCGGAGACACCCTCGCCGGGGCTTGGCTGCCGATTGTGGGTGGCTCGCCCGGCTCCCGTACGTCTCGCTCTGCTAATGTGATATCACTATGATAATCAAGAGGGTACGAGGCGAGGCAACCGGGAGGTCCGCCAACATGACTGCGCAACCACCAGACGACGGAAGCCGGAACCCGGGGCAGGTGATCGAAAGCAAGGCTTGGTCGGCGCCAGGTGTCCTCGTGCTGTTCCTCGGCATCGGGATGACGATGGCGGCCGGCACGCTGATGGGATTCGGCGCCGCCGAGGGCGGATGGATAGGGGCCGGCCCGATAACCCGCCTCGCGGTCAGCTTCGCCCTGCTCATCGCGGCCGATCTGACGTTCCGCGGCCTGACAGCCGTCGTTCCCGGGGAAGCACGTGTCGTCCAGCTCTTCGGCAGGTACCACGGGACCATTCGCGCCTCCGGCTTGCACTGGGTGAACCCCTTCGCCAAGAGACGGAAGGTGTCCACCCGCGTCCGGAACCACGAGACCGCGGCCGCAAAGGTGAACGACGCGGACGGCAATCCGATCGAGATCGCGGCGGTGGTCGTCTGGCAGGTCCAAGACACGGCAAAGGCCATCTACGCGGTCGACGACTTCACCAATTTCGTCGCCATCCAAACTGAGACGGCAGTCCGACACACGGCATCGAGCTACCCCTACGACAACCGCGGGAGCGGCGCTCTGTCCCTGCGGGACAACGCCGAGGAGATCACGCAGCGGCTGTCGGCCGAGATCACTGACCGCGTGAGGTCTGCTGGAGTAACGATCATCGAGTCACGGCTCACCCGGCTGTCCTACGCCCCGGAGATCGCTCAGGCGATGCTGCGGGTGCAACAGGCGAGCGCCGTGGTGGCTGCTCGACAGCGGATCGTCGAAGGGGCTGTCGGCATGGTCGAGCTGGCTTTGCAGCGGCTTGAGGAAAGGGACGTCGTCGAGCTCGACGAGGAGAAGAAGGCTGCAATGGTGTCCAACCTGCTCGTCGTCCTTTGCAGCGAGCAGGCGACCCAGCAGGTTGTAAATACTGGCTCCCTCTACCAGTAGGAGCGGTGCCGCAACACGATGAGTGAGCGCAAGGGCGTACTGCTGCGGCTCGACCCGGCCGTCCATGACGCACTGGCCCACTGGGCCGCCGACGAGCTGCGTAGCACGAACGCGCAGATCGAGTTCCTGTTGCGCAGGGCACTGGCCGGGGCTGGCCGGCTACCCGGCCACGCGGCGAGGATGCGCAAACCCGGGCGGCCGAGGCGAGAGAACCCGCCCGGAGGCGCGGCCCAGAGGGTGCGAAGCTAGGCGGTCTTGTTCCGCTTCCTCACGCGACTGGAGGTCGACTCTTACCCGTTTCCGGCGGGACATCTCGTAGGCGCGCCAGCAGATCAGCCCCGCTGCCACGTCGGCGAACATGGATCGCCGTGTCCGGCTAGGTGCGCGCGATGATGCAAGCACACGGATTGTGAACGGAGGCCCCGTGTCGGATCGATTGCCGCCTGCCGGCTGGTATCCCGATCCGTGGCGGGTTGCTGCGCAGAGATGGTGGGACGGGAGACAATGGACCCCTTGGGTGTTCCCGCCGACACCGTCGACGGGTATGTCCGCGGCCGAGGTGGCGTCGCCGGACTTGCGCTGCCTGGTCATGTGCAATGGCGGGGATTTCGGGTCCATTCGCACCTAACGGACGCGGCGATGTGGACCGCGCTCGACAGACCAGTGCACCATCGTGACGAGTTCCCCGATCGAGGCAAGACTGTTCGTTGCCCGCACGAACACGGACGAGCCCGAAGACTCGCTGAACCAACCCGCCGAACCGTCTCGCACGAGCAGAGTGGGGGTTGGGCGGAGAATGACGCAGACCAGCAGCCGCCCAACTCACAGCCTGACCTGATCCTCCACTCTTGCCATCCGGCATCTCGGGCGCGCCGTATTCGTCCACGAGCGCCGACTTGTCCATCGGCGCGGAGTCTCTCGGTGGGCGCTGACGGACTCGAACCGCCGACCTGCTCGTTGTAAGCGAGCTGCTCTAACCACCTGAGCTAAGCGCCCGTTGCACGTTCGGCGCGCCCACCGCCTGCAGCTCTCGCCGGCGACCGATCGGTTGCGCCCGGCAATTGTCGCATCTGGATCGGGCCCGTCGCCCTAGGGGCTCTCCGAACCCGACGGCGCGAAAGCGTCAACCGTGACCGATCCCCCGCAAGGCGTCATCGTGACGGGGACGGCCAGCGCCTCACCTGTCCCGGGGATCGCGACATCCACCGAGGCGACCGTCGAGCATCCCACTCCCTCCACCGGGACATCGTTGATGATCACTATGAATTCAGCCGTCCCGTCGCTCGCCAGCGTCACAAGACCCGGCGCTTCGCCCCCGTCCATCGACGTGATCGAAAGCCTCGGCCCCGCACCGGCCCCGGAAGCACCGGACGGGCCAAAGAACTCGAGCGAGGGGAAGCCGTCGAGCGTGCAGGGAGCCGGACCCCGATTGGTGAGCGTGAACACGATGTAGGACGTGCCGGCGGCAACGCCGCCCGGCGCGGCCGTGATGCCGAGCAAGCCCGTCGAACAGGTCGTCTCGGCGGGCGTCGTCGGCACCGTGCTCGTCGAACTCGTCGAGGTGGAGGTCGACGTCGACGTGGACGTCGAAGTCGGCGGCGCGTGGTGGTGATGGTGGTGGGTCACCGACGAACAGGCGCCGAGAACGGCACCCCCTGCCAGCACGACGGCCAGCAGCACCGCGCGCCGGCCGGCCAGGTGACCCACGATTGCCTCCCTCCTCCTCTACGGGAAGAGGCCCCGCAACCGTGTCGCCTCGGCGACGCGGTCGAGACCCAGCGCCACGGCGGCCCGGCGCAACGGCACCTTCAAGGCGGTCGATTTCTGCCAGGTCGCGTCGAACGCCCGCTCCATCGTCTCCCGGTGCCGGGTTGAGAAGACACCGGACTCCCAGGCGTAGCCCTGGCGGGCCTGGGCCCATTCGAAGTACGACGCGACCACGCCACCGGCGTTGGCGAGCACGTCGGGTACGACCGTGACCCCCCGCTCCTCGAGGATCGGGTCGGCCTCGGGTGTCGTCGGCCCGTTCGCCGCCTCGACGAGCACCTTGCCCCCGAACGACGAGGCCACCTCGGCGGTGACGGCCCCGGCGAGTGCCGCCGGGATGGCGAGCTCGCACTCGAGCGAGAAAAGGGACGCCGGGTCGATCTCCTCGGCGTTGGCGAAGCCGGCGACCGTGCCGGCGCGCGCGAAATGGTCGCCGAGGGCGGCGGGGTCGATCCCGCCCGGATTGTGGATTGCACCGCCCACGTCGGCGACGGCGACGACGCGCACGCCGAGCGACGAGAGCAGGAAGACGAGGGGCGCGCCGACCTTGCCGTAACCCTGGATGACCGCCCGCGACCCGGTGATCGTCATGCCGAGCTCCCGGAACGTCGCCTGGGCGCAGAGCACCACGCCCGACGAGGTCGCGCCGACATGGCCGGCGATCCCCCCGATGGCGATCGGCTTGCCGGTGACGACCCCGGGGGTCACATTGCCCCGCATCATCGAGACGGTGTCCATGATCCAGGACATCATCCGGGCGTCGGTGTTCACGTCCGGCGCCGGGACGTCGCGGTCCGGCCCGAGAAGCGAGGCGATGTCGAAGGCGTAGCGCCGCGTGAGCCGCTCGAGCTCGGCCTCCGACAGCGACGCCGGATCGACGACCACGCCGCCTTTGGCGCCGCCGAACGGAATGTCGACGACGGCGCACTTGATCGTCATGTCGGCGGCGAGCGCCATCACTTCGCGCACGTCGACGTCGGGATGGAACCGGATCCCGCCCTTGCCGGGCCCACGGGCCGTGCTGTGCTGGACCCGCCAGCCGGTGAAGATCTCGAGGTGCCCGTCGTCGCGGCGGATCGGGATCGCGACCTCGAGGATTCGCTCCGGCTTGACGATGATCTGGGTGAGCCCGTCCTCGAGCCCGAGCAGGCCCGCGGCGTCCTCGATCCGGGCGCAGATGGCGTCCCAGGAATCGGCACCCACACTGGTCATGCAATCACCTCGTCGCCACAGCCACTCCTGCGAGCGTACCGCCGGGCCGTCAGGCGATGGACCCACCTGCACGCATCTTGGGACCGGAGTTCCGGTCCGAGAGCTGCTCGGCCTCGAAAGTCGACGAGATCAGCGGCGACTGGCTGAGCAGCAGCAGTGAGTAGAACATCAGGCCGAGGAAGAGCCCCTCGCCGATCGCCCGGGATCCCGTCGCGTGGACGTGGTCCCGGAACAGCCAGATGCCCATGACGATGCTGGAGAGCGGGTTCACGATGAGGAGGGCCGCCTGCGACGCGGCGACCGGACCGGCATCGAGGGCGTGCTGGGCGATGACGAGCCCGACGAGCCCGACCAGGGCGACCGAGTACGCCGCGGGGTGCTCGAAGACGTAGACGATCCCGTGGGGCCATTCGTTGGCGACGGTCTTGATGAACGCCGCCGTCAGCGCGAAGCAGATCCCGGCACTGACGCCGTACCAT
>Ga0326728_10026519_pt1 | contig 10245 bp, 8 predicted proteins | sample MB3enrmetagenome_FD_207602 | JGI IMG/M metagenome (GOLD analysis project Ga0326728, IMG submission 207602) | Lab enriched peat soil microbial communities from McLean, Ithaca, NY, United States - MB31MN | ecosystem: Environmental > Terrestrial > Soil > Wetlands > Peat | place: USA: New York... | reverse complement strand
TCGGGAATTTGAGCGACGCCCGGCCCCGGGGGCGCGGCCCCGACGCCCAGGAAAGCAGTTTCCTTAAGGCCGGTGTCCATCAGATTTTGCAGCATCTGCAGCATGCCCGGATGGATGGGCCTGGGGAGTGTGGGAGGCTGGCCCAGGAGGATGGTGCTGAACTCCATATTTTTTAGGAGAACGGTATCGGTGATTTCCGGGTTACAAGAGCGCAACTCCAGGAGGCCGTCAATCAGGTAGGCGCCGGTGGCGTTGGGCAGCAAAACGGTATAATTCTCCGTGCCTCGCACCCCCATCACCGCGGTGTGGGTTTCCATGAGAAAATCCGGCTCCGGCATCTTCAGGAGGCGGGGCACCAAGGTGTGGATTACTCCTTTAAAGAAGCGCAGCACCGCCCGGCGCTGCCCCAGGTCGGCTTCATAAACAAAGTCCGCCACGGCCAGGCGGCTCTCCGGGGCCAGGGTCACCAGGCTGTCGTCCATGAACTTCACCCGGGCCCTGCCCGTGGATTTAGTGCGGATAACATCCCCGGGCTCCACGCCATCGTTCACCCGGGCCGGCAGCGCCGGAACTTTCCCCTGTTTTAAGAGGTCAACCTGGCCTTCTACCACGGTGAAGCGGCCCACCACCGCGGCCTGGACCCCGGAGGCCAGCATCAGACTAAACGACAGCAGGGCAAACGTGAACCATTTTTGACTTTTCTTCATTCCCCCAGGTCCTTAATGGAATCGGTCCATCCCTGCCGACCCCTGAGGCGCCAAAGCCAATACTCCAGGGGCAAAGGTAGTATAGCCGCCCTCCCCGTTGGATGGCAAAATTGAGATTGTTGAGAAAGTTTCAGGGAAATCGAGGTCTAAGGCCTCTATTTCCTTAATAAAGCTTAAGGGGTTGGGGGAGATGGTTTGGGGGAGGGGGCAAGGGTATGTGCCCCCTCGACCCCTCTCCCAAGGAATATTTGCAACAATCTCAATTGGTAAGAAACCGATATTTTTAAAAAAGGGCGACCCAGCGGGTCGCCCCTACGATAAGTCATTATGATTGTTCAATCAACTGCAGGAATTCCTCAAACAAATATTTCGCGTCGTGCGGCCCCGGGCAGGCCTCCGGGTGATATTGCACCGAAAAGGCCCGCAGCCCCGGATGGCGCAGGCCTTCCAGGGTGTTGTCGTTCAGATTGATGTGGGTCAGTTCCACCGCTGGGTCCGGGATGGACTGCAAATCCACGGCAAAGCCGTGATTCTGGGAGGTGATTTCCACTCGCCCGGAGAGCTGGCTCTTCACCGGCTGGTTAGCGCCCCGGTGGCCGAACTTGAGCTTGAAGGTCCGGCCGCCCAGGGCCAGGCCCAGGAGCTGATGCCCCAGGCAAATCCCGAACATCGGGGCCGCGCCCAGGCACTGCCGGACGTTTTCCACCGCGTAGGTGACCGCGGCCGGATCGCCCGGGCCGTTGCTCAGAATGATGCCATCGGGTTTGAGGCGCAGAATGTCCGGTGCCGGTGTACTGGCCGGGACCACCAGAACATGGAGGCCACGCTCGATTAAGCTCCTGATTATATTAAACTTTACGCCATAATCATACAGCACTACCTTCTTGCCGGAACGCTGTTTACATAAGGTTTCCAGGTCCATTTCCGCCGTCTCCGGGGGGAATTCCGGAAACCAGTAAGGCCGCCGACAGGTGACCAGGGGCACCAGGTCCTGGCCCTCCATGCTGGGGAGCTCCCGAGCCCGGCGCACCAGGGACTGGGGGTCCAGGTCCACCGTGGAGATGAGGCCCCGCATGGCCCCCACTTCCCGCAGGCGTTTGGTGATGGCCCGGGTGTCGAAGCCCTCCACCCCCAGCTTGCCCACGGCCTTGAGATAATCGGCCAGCGGGCCCTGGGCCCGCCAGTTGGAAGGGTAGGGGTGGTACTCCTTGACAATGAAGCCCTCCACCTGCACCCCCCGGGATTCGATATCTTCGGAGTTGATGCCGTAATTGCCGATCAAGGGATAGGTCATGGTGACGATCTGACCTTTGTAAGAGGGATCAGTGAGGATTTCCTGATAGCCGGTCATGGCGGTGTTGAACACCACTTCCCCGGCGGACTCCCCCTCACCGGTAAATGACCGCCCCCAGAGAACCAGGCCGTCTTCCAACGCCAATAATGCCTTCAAATTGCTAACCTCGAACCGCGCTAAGAATTTCAATTGAATATAACATATCCTGTCTGGCTTGCGGCAGCATTTTGCCTTGGTAAAGAGCGGCTCCGGAAAACGACCTCATATAACGCCCGTGGCGGGGCGATTTTGGGGCAGGCAAGGGTTTTATATTCCTATTTTGATTTGTGCTGGATCAAAAAAGGGAAAGAGAGCTCCAAATTGAGAAGGTTTATTAAAGAAATTGCGGCCCCAGACCTCAAGTTTCCTGAAAACTTAAGAGGGATTGGCAGGGAAGTTAGAGGGGAGGGAAGGGCAGGGGCCCTTACAGAAAATTCCGCCCGGCTCTCCTCAGGGGACTTTTCCAACCATCTCATTTTTGCCTTATTTGGGTTCGACTGCTGGCTTTTCGCCGCCAAAGTTCGGCGATCAACTCTGCCTGACGCCGGGCCGCGCCCTGATGTGGGACCAGCGCCGCCTGGGCCCGGGCTCCCAGGTCCCGGCGCCGCTCGGGGTCTTTCAAAAGTTGTAAGCCGGCTACGGCCAGGGAAGCGGCATCAGTCACGGTCATCCCGGCCCCGGCCTCTTCCAGGATTTCCACGGCCCAGCGGAAGTTTTCCAGGTGGGGGCCATAAAAGGGAGATAAGCCCCAGGCCGCGGGTTCCAGAATATTTTGGCCGCCGTGCGGCACGAGGCTTCCGCCCACAAAGGCCAAATCCGCCGCGCCATAAAGGCTGAAGAGGTCGCCGATGGTGTCCACCAGCACCACGGGATGGCGGCGGGCTTCCAGGCCCGCCAGCAGGCGGCTCCAGTAATGAAAAGCCAGGCGGCGATTGGTCAATCTTTCCGCCAGACTGGTGGCGCGCTCCGGATGGCGGGGGGCCAGGACCAGCAGCAAAGCAGGGTAGGGGCCCCGGAGCTGCTCATAGGCCGCCAGCACCACCTCTTCTTCCCCCGGATGGGTGGAGGCGGCCAGAAAGACCGGCTCCTTCCCGGCAGAAAGGTCCTGCCCCCCCTGCAGCAATCTTCGAAAATTTCGGGCCTTGACCTCATCCCGTTCTTGGAGCAAACGATCGTACTTCAAGTTGCCGCCAAGATGGAGTTTCTCCTCTGGCACCCCCAATTCCTTCAGTCGCTGATAATCCTGTCGGCCGCTTGCGGACAATAGATCATATTTATTAATAAGGTCAATGGCATATCGCCGATATCTCAGGAATCTTATGAAGCTTTTGTCCGACATCCGGGCGTTGGCCAGGGCCAGGAGCACCCCGCGCTGCTGGCATAAGTCAAGGAAATTAGGCCAGATTTCCGATTCAAGCGTAATGATCAGGTGAGGTCGCAGCCGCTCCAGGTAACGCCGCACCGCCCAAGGGATGTCCAGGGGAAAGTAGCATACCAGGGCGCCCAGTGGCAGAAAATGTTTCCGCGCCAGGGCCTGGCCGGTTTCCGTGCCGGTGCTGACCGTCAGGGCCGCACTAGGCCACAATTTTCTCAATTCCCAGGCCAGGGGCGCCGCGGCCAGGATTTCCCCCATCGAGACTCCGTGCAGCCATATGCGGGGGTAGCCTGCCGGCGGGCCGCTCGGCAGCTCCAGCCCCAGGCGGGGGCGAAAACTTTCTCCCTGACCCCGGGATTTCAAGTGCCAGTAAAACCAGGGCCAGCCTGAAAGGCCAGCCACGGTGCTCAGGCCACGATATGCCAAGAATAATAGGCGGTTAGTGGTCAAATTTAAGATATTTTCTAATGATAAATAATAAAAATTAAGAATAGTTCTTAATTTTTATCAGCCACTGCTCCCGGACCTGAAGGTAATCTTTCAAAATTTGCCCATGGTCAAAGGCCAGGTCCCGTGGCAAGTCATCCGGATGAAAAATCTTCAGGCTCCGGGCATCGTCCCCCGCCTTGGGGGTGCCGTCCGCCCAGGCCACAAAGACTGTGCTGATATTGTGTTGCCGGGGGTCGCGTTTGGGGTCCGAATAGGTATGGAACTGCCCCAGCAGTGATACCTGCAATCCGGTTTCCTCCCGGGCCTCCCGCCGGGCTGCGTCCTCCAGCGATTCGCCGTAATCCACGAAGCCCCCGGGTAAGGCCCAACCCAACGGCGGCTTGGCCCTTTGGATCAACACCAGCCCTTGTCCCGGGGTTTCAATGATAAGGTCCACCGTCGGGGTAGGATTTTGGTAGCGCCGCAGGACATAACCGCAATTAGGACATTTTTCTTCGAGCGACATATGTTAGTTTACATAATATATATTATCAGACGTTTTAAAGGGGGCCTTAAAACGCATCTTTCGCAAAATTTTTGAAATCTTGATAATTAATGGCGACGATCTGCCAGGTTTTCGTCTGGGGCGCCCGCCGCATTTCGAAGCGCAATGGCTTTTGGCTCTTGGGCTCCACCAGGGTTACCATGGCTTCCCCGCCTTGGACCTCGATCTTGGCGGTCGTGGCCGCGGCCACAATCCCCAGAATTTGCGAATTATCCAAATTAATTAAATATTTTTCCAACAATCCTCTTATCTCTTTTTCAAAAGCGTCGAAGAGCTTTGGTAGGAATAACCTGGCGAATTTGCCTCCCATTTTGCGGCTCATCCGGTGCCAGTCGTCTTCTTGGCCGCTCGGCGGTTCCTCCAGGTCCTGACTGGAGGCCGCGATGATATTATTTAAAATAGCCTTTAAATCCAAATACTTAAAAAATTCTGGCATATTTTTGGTTTTAAGGGCCAGAGCCAGGCGCTGCAAGGCGTAGCGCGGAGAGTTCACCCAATACCAATAGGCCCCCTCGGCCAAAGCGGCGCTCAAGAGTGCGATTATCAGGACAATTATCCAAGTGCGGCGTCGCATGGTGCCTCCTTAAGGCAAGCTTGGCATCAGCGCGGTTTTCAGGTAGATATACTATAATCTGCCGAGAGAATCGAGGCCATGACCCACGAAAAATTGCTCTCCCGCCATCCCCTGGAAAATGGCTTGACCCTGGAATTTTGGGACCTTTCCCGGCCAATGCTCGGTGACCGCTGGCTGGTCACTCTGGAAATCCGTCTCCCCGTTCCCATTGGGCCCGCCAGCTTGCCGCCGGACCTCCTGCCCCAGGAGGCGACCATCATCCGGGCTCTGGGACCCGCGGTCGTATTTTCCCAGCGCGACGAACGCCACTTCATCCCCGCCCCGGAGTATGACGCCACCCTGAAGGAAATGGCGACCCGCTTGCTGGCCCTGGCACCGGCTTATTTCGGCCATCCGGAGTTTGCCGGTCGCTTGATTCGCAAGCGCTACGCCGAATATCAGGAAAGGCAGCGCCGGGAAAGTCTTAAAAGTTAGTAGTAGCGCGGCTTTAAGCCGACGACCGCATATAAGGCCCGTAGGGCCTCGATTTTGAGTTAGGCAAGGGGTTTGGTCGGGTCCTGAGTTTCGGGCTCCAAGTTTTTGGGCGCCAGCAACGGCCAAGAGCGACAAATATTTTTGGCTGGCGGGAAATAACCTCCATTGTTTATTAAAATAAAAATCCAAAAAACTCAAAGCTCGCAGCAAAGATAATGGAATATTGGTTAATAGGGCAGGCGCGTCTACCGGTGGTCCGAATCTCCGCTAAAGGGCTGCGTTGGCAGCGCACCGGCCACCCCTGGCTTTACCGGGATGATCTGACCGGCGAGGACCAGTTGCCCTCCGGAGAGCTGGTCGCGGTGCTGGGGCCCCAGGACCGGTTTCTGGGCCAGGCCTTCTACAGCGCCAAGTCCCGCATCGCCTTGCGTTTGGTTACCTATGGGGAAGAGCCGGTTGACCGAGACTTTTGGGAGCGGCGGCTCCTGTTGGCCCAGGATTATCGCCGGAAAGTGGTTCAAGACAGCGATGCCTTTCGCCTCATTTATGCCGAATCCGACGGCTTCCCGGGATTGGTGGCCGACTCCTATGCCGGGCATCTGGTCTTGCAGAGCCTGCATCCGGGTATGGAGCGGCGTCTGCCGGAGATTATCGCTCTCTTGGAGCAGCGCTTGCGCCCTCAATCCATCACCCTGCGCCACGACCCCGAGGTGCGCCAATTGGAAGGGCTGCCGCTGGAAGTGAAGACGGTTTCCGGGGTTATGCCTGAGCGGGTCGAGGTGCGCCTCGGCGGGTTGCACCTGTGGGTGGATATCCGCCGGGGCCAGAAAACCGGCCTCTTCCTGGATCAGCGGGAAAACCTGGCGGTAGCCGCCTGGTTTGCCCAGGGCCGTATCCTGGATGCCTTCGCCTACCAGGGCGCCTTTGCCCTGCACCTGGCCCCCCGGGCCGAACAGGTCACCCTGGTGGAAAGTTCCGCCGTGGCCCTGGAAATGGCCCGGGAAAATGCGCAGCTCAACCAACTGGCCAACCTCGAATTCGTGCGGGAAAACGTCTTTGCCTACCTGAAGGCCGCGGTGGCCGCGGGAAGGCGCTTCGATACGATTGTCCTGGACCCGCCGGCCTTTGCCAAGAGCCGCGGCGAGCGAGCCGCCGCCGCCAAGGGCTATCGGGAAGTCAACCGCCGGGCCTTCCAGCTCCTCTCGCCCGGCGGAGTGCTGATCACCTGCTCCTGCTCCTACAACCTCAACGAGGCGGAATTCCTGGGGATCGTCCGGGAGGCTGCCGGCGAGGCCCGGCGCCAGGCCAGGCTCATCGAGCGTCGGGGCGCCGCCCGGGACCATCCGGCCCTGCTCTCCCTGCCGGAGAGCCAGTATTTGAAATGTTTTATCCTGGCAGTGGAATAATTTTCCGCCAAATTGACCGGGGTTTGGTTCTGGACCCTGGATCAGAAGCTCAATAAAGTCGCCGGAAAACTTGGCCTGGCATCTTGAGCCGGTTTATCCGGCCTTTTTTTTCTTCTGCACCTACCCCCGCCGTGTCCTTGCGCCGCATTGACTGCCCCGTCCGAATCCATTAGAATGAGGCCATGTCCTGCAAGCCTTCTGCCTGGAAGCTGATGTTGGCCTGGTTCCTGGTTTTATGCCTGATTATTCCGGTTGCCGCAGCAACCGCCGCCAATCCTGGGCCCCCCCAGCCCCAGATTCTGGAGGCTTCCCAGGCTCCCCAGGCTACCTTAATTATGCGCCAGGTGGCCCTAAGCTATGCCCCCCAGATTTCTGCGGCTGAACGGGACCGGGATTGTCTTGAGAAAATCGCCTTGGCTAAACGTTTACTTAAGGTTCGGCGCCTGGTGGAGCTGCGCCAGGAGACCCTGGCCCTGATGCCCCCGGAAATGGAGAGCTCCTGGGAATCCCTGCGCCTCCGCCGCTTCGCCAACGGCGACCGGGTCGGGGTCACCCTGAGCGTCCCGGTTTGGGTGCCGGCCCGGGCCCAGAAGCTTCAGGCATACTGCGCCTTTGAGAAGAATTGGCGGACCGTGGCCCTCACCACCCCCCGGAAATCGGGCTACGTCTGGTTTGACCCTTCCCTGGCCGATATCAACAATAAGGCCGGCTACCGGGTGGAAACCATCCAGTTCGAGGTCAACAGCAAATTCGCCCCCCTGGCGGGCCTGCTCCTGGAGTACGCTTTCCGGGAGGGCTATTACGACCCCGCCAGGCGCCTGCCCCTCATGTCGGTGCGGGGTGGCGAAGACACCTATGCGGTCAGCGCCCTCACCTCCCCGGTAGTGACGGAGTGCCTCAGTTTTCCAGACAATGACGGCGATTCCCTGGCGGCTAGCGTGGCGATGTGCTGTTACGACAACCTGGCGGAGGTCTTCCACGGCCATCACGCCCCCGCTTCCAACCACCGCCTGGGTCTGGCCCTGGACCTCAACGACTTCAACTACTCGGGAGTTTGCGACGGCTGCCCCAATCCCATCAGCCACGCCCTGCGCCAATACAACCGGGACGCTATGCACAAACTCGACGCCCGGCAGATTCCCGCCTGGGTTTACCGGGACTGCAAGTGGATCGGGCTGCGCATTCCCCAGGAATGGACCTACGAAGGCTATAAAACCGACTGGGAGCATGTGGATGTGGGGACGAAATGAAGAGGGGCCAGGGGTAAGTGGTCATTGGTTAGGGCGGGGCTCCATGCCCGCTATCCTTGAAAAACTTTGGTAGCGCAGGCTTCCAGCCTGCACTGCACATGCGGACGCCCGTGGTACCAGGTTTTAGTGTAGGGTGGGTACTGCCCACCATGTCCTCTAATCGTAATAACCAAACAATTTATTACAGCAGATTTGTTCAATGAGGGGAAGATAATGGGACAAAATGCAACCTATCTGACAAAAAATTATCCAGGGAAAGAAAGGGAACTTTGGAATCCTTGCATCATAGAATTTTTTCGCAAGCATAAGCCTATGTTGCCAATATCGGTATGCATTGATAACCCTACTGCTACTGGTCCTTGGTTTAAGTCGAGGCCTCAATTCGGGGAATTAAGTGTCGAAGGCAAAATCTTGGAGGAAGGCCAGGACTTTTTGGAAGAGATAGGAGCCATGTTTGGAAAAAACTTAAAGGGTCCGCCAAATGGCCGAATTACGGAAACCGGGAATATTGCCGGAATAGAACCTGACATAATTATTATGAGCAATCAAGTTGTCTATATTGTAGAAGTAAAACCTTACGACAGTTCATCATTTACCGGAAATCAGGAGGCCGGTAAAGGAAAAGGAGCCTACCTAAAATTTGTCAAATGGATTAATGAGAAAAAGAATATTCCTTGCGAATATCTCGTAATCATGTCAGTTGGATGCAATAATTCTTTGTACAAAGGCGTAGTGGAATTACAAAAAGAATTAAAAGAACATTTTTGGCTCTTATTGTTAGAGGATATTTTCTCCAAAATGGATGAAGAAAATTATAAATACCGGTATGTTAAAGAAGAATGGCGAGAATACACGGATAAAGATATTGATTATTCCTTTACTTAAATTATTTAGGCTGAAAAGTTTCTTACTTGTTATCAATTCGCCGTCTGGGATACCGGTTTTTTACGTGTAACTCACAACCGAAAACCGAAAACTGAAAACGGTGTTAATAGATTTCATCAACCAGCTGAAAGAGTCCGCGTACCATCGGGATATCATTAGTCATTACCGCTACTTGCCCGAAAACCCGGTGGAATACGGGCCGGATGATCTGGGGCTGCCCGCCCCCCTGGCCGCGGCCCTGGCGCGCCTGGGCATTCCCCGCCTCTACCGCCATCAGGCCGCGGCCCTGGCGGCCATCCGGGCCGGCAAAAACGTCCTGGTGGCCACCCCCACCGCCAGCGGCAAGACCATGATTTACAATTTGCCGGTCTTGGAAGCGCTGCTCCAGGACGATGGCGGCCGCGCCCTCTATCTTTTCCCCCTGAAGGCCCTGGAGCAGGACCAGCTCAAGGCCCTGAAGGAACTGGACGCCGCCCTGCCCTCCCCGCATCTAAGGGCCGCCATCTTTGACGGCGACACCCCGCCGAGCCAGCGCCAGAGCCTCAAGGCCCGCCCGCCTCACGTGCTCATCAGCAACCCGGACATGCTACATCTGGGCCTGCTGCCCTTCCACGCCTCCTGGTCCGGTCTTTTTGGCCGCCTCAAATTCGTGGTCATCGATGAGGTCCACACTTACCGGGGCATTATGGGTAGCCACCTGGCCCAGGTGCTCAAGCGCTTGAGGCGCGTTTGCGCCCATTACGGCTCCCAGCCCCAATTTATCCTGTCTTCCGCCACCATCGCCCAACCGGAAATTTTTATCAGACAGTTAACCGGGCTGGAGGTGGAAACCATCGCGGACAGCGGCGCGCCCCAACCTGGACGCCACTTTCTCTTCTTTAACCCGCCGGCCGGGGCGCCCGCGGTGGCGGCCCAAATCTTCGCCCAGGCAGTGCGAGAGGGCTTCAATACCATCTGCTTCACCCAGTCCCGCAAACTGACGGAACTTATTCACCTCTGGTCTATGCGCCTGGTCCCGGAACTGAAACGCTATATCAGCTCCTACCGGGCCGGGTTCCTGCCGGAGGAGCGCCGGGAGATCGAACAGGCCATGGCCGCGGGCCGGATGCGGGGGGTGATCTCCACCAGCGCCCTGGAAATGGGGATTGACATCGGCGGCCTGGACATTTGCCTGCTGGTGGGTTATCCCGGCACCATGGTCACTACCCGGCAGCGGGCCGGCCGGGTGGGCCGCCAGGGCCGGGACT
>Ga0326728_10026518_pt1 | contig 10245 bp, 9 predicted proteins | sample MB3enrmetagenome_FD_207602 | JGI IMG/M metagenome (GOLD analysis project Ga0326728, IMG submission 207602) | Lab enriched peat soil microbial communities from McLean, Ithaca, NY, United States - MB31MN | ecosystem: Environmental > Terrestrial > Soil > Wetlands > Peat | place: USA: New York... | reverse complement strand
TTGCAGCCGGGCCCGGTGGTGCCGGCCCATCCCGCGGCTACGGTCCTCGCGCTGCTCGCCTTACGCAGCGGGAAGGCGGGCAAAATCGAACGCATGGTCGCGACCGTGTTTGAACCGGCGTCCGAGAACGGCCAGAAGGGAATGGACGAACTGCACGAGCAAACGGTGAATCTGCTTTCCTTCCAGGAATTGCCGAAAAATGTGTTCGACATCCAGGTGGCTTTCAATTTGGTGCCGCGCTACGGACAGAGGTCTGAATTGGCGCTGGACGCTGTGTCGCAGCGCATCCGGAAGCACTACCGGCGCATTGCCCGTGGCGCAGCCGAGCCGGCGCTGCAGGTGCTGCAAGCGCCGGTCTTCCATGGGCACGGTTTTTCGGTTTACCTGGAGATGGAGAAGCCAGTCGCGATCGCAGATCTTTCGCAGGCCCTCACGGGAGAGCACGTGGTCGTGAGCGGCAGTCCGGAAGATGTGCCCACCAGCGTGAGCGCTGCCGGTCAGGAAGATATTTTGGTCTCGCTCACCAGCGACGCCAATCACAAGCACGGCATATGGCTCTGGGCAACGACTGATAACCTTCGCGTTGCCGCTTTGACCGCAGTCGAATGCGCCGAGACCATGACCGCATCGCGGCCGCGAGGTCAGATTCAATGATTGGGCGGACGACGAACCGGTGGGCGGCCGCAGTGGCACTTGGAATGGGCCTGGCGTCGGTCTCGGCCGGCTGCGGCTACCACACCGCCGGAAATGCAGTCGAACTGCCGCAGAACATCCGCACCATCGCGATTCCCGGCTTCGTGAGCCACAGCCAGACGTTTCGCATCGAGCAACTGTTGACGGACGCTGTCGTGCGCGAATTCAACGCCCGCACCCAGTATCATGTAATTCATGAAACCAACGGCGACGCGGATGCGCTGCTGAAGGCGACTGTTTTATCGGCGTCGGCGAATCCGCTCGTCTACGATTCCACCACCGGGCGCGCGATCAGCGCCCTGGTCACCGTGAGCGTGCAGGTGACGCTGACCGACCGTCACGGCAAGGTGCTCTTCGAGAATCCTGCCTATCTTTTCCACGATCAGTACGAAATTTCGCGCGATCTCACCAGTTTTTTTCAGGAAGATTCTCCGGCCGTCGATCGCCTGTCGCGGGATTTCGCGCGGACGCTCGTAGCCAACATCCTGGAGGCCTACTAATGGCGATGCGCGCCTTCAGCCAGGCGGACCGCTTTCTCTCCGAACTGGAGTCGCGCCAGCTGAAGCCCGCTTATGTCATGGTTGGCGATGAAGCGTTTTTTCGCAAACGCTGCCGCGACGCCATTCTCGAGCACCTGGTCGCGCCCGACTCGCGGGACTTCGGCTTGTTTGAGTTCGACCTCGCCGAAACTTCACTGACGGAAGTTCTGGATCGCGCCCGCACGCCCTCGCTGATGGCGCCGTTTCAGGTGTTCTTCGTGCGCGGCGTGAAGACCTTGTTTGGCCGCGGCTCAAACGAAGAAAAGATCGCAGCCATCGAAGCGTACTGCAAGAATCCCAATCCCGACGCGCTCCTGGTGTTTGTTGCCGACCACATCAGCATTCCCGCCGACGCCCGCCGCATGGAGATGACGGACAAGGACCGGTACCAGAAGATCCGTGAAGACCTGGGTCCGTTCTGCGGCATTGTGGAACTGTCGCGCGTGCAAGAGGGGGAAGCCGTCCGCTGGATTGGCGAGTACTGCGCCACGCGCGCCGTCAAAATCGATGCCGACGGCGCCCGCGAGTTAGTGGACGCGCTGGGCGGCGACATGATGATGGTTTCCAATGAACTGGAGAAGTTGATTCTCTACGTCGGCGAAAAGAAAAAAATCACGCTCGGCGATGTCGAGACCATGGTGCTCGCCGCGAAACAGCGCTCGCTGTATGAGTTGACCGACGCGATTTCCGCCAAAGACCGGGTGCGCGCGCTCGAGGTCCTCGATGCGCTGCTTTCGACCGGCGACGGCGAAGAAGCGGCCATTGGCCATCTCTACATGCTGGCCAAGACGTTTCGCCAGATGCTGGTCATCCGGGAGCGCAACGTGCGCGACCAGCGCATGCTTTGGGCGGCCTTGTGGCAGGGCTTTCGCGTGCCGCCGTTTGCCGCCGACGATATCATTCGGCAGGCGCGGCGTTACAAGTCGAAGCGCGAACTGACGCGCTCCATTCGGCTGGTTGCGAAAGCCGATCTAGCGTTGCGCTCGAATCCTCCCGGCAAACGGCTGATCCTCGAAAAGCTGGTCCTCGATCTCTCTAGCGAGCCCAAGCCTGAAGCGGCTGGTGGATGGATGCAGGAAGAATTGCCGGTGTGAGGTAAGCCTCAGATCCTGATGCTAAGTCCAGGCGACGTTATCTCCTATCTAGAGATGTGTGCTCCGTTTGGAGTGAATCTCTAACGCGGGATGAACTATCGCATTAGGGATGGTGAGAGCCTCATTCTGATGAGCCAGAGATCAGGCGCGCCATATCAGGACAGGGTCGAGCAGGACGGACGCATCATCATCTATGAGGGGCACGATGTACCGCGGACTAGAGGCGTCGTTGATCCCAAGATAGTGGACCAGCCCGAGTTTCAACCAAACAGGAAGCCAACCCAAAATGGATTGTTCGCAGAGGCAGCAAGAAGGTTTAAGGATGGAACTGCCGCTCCGGAACGGGTGAGAGTCTTTGAGAAGATCCGCGATGGAATATGGGTTTACAACGGAGTCTTTGAACTGATCGATTCGTGGCAGGAGAAATCCGGATCTCGAAAAGTGTTCAAATTCAAGTTGCAGCTAGTCGGCGACGTGCCGTTTTCGGAGAGGTCCCGCAGTGTCTCTCTTGAGCATGACCGCGTTATTCCTACTCACGTCAAGTTGGAGGTATGGAAACGGGATAAGGGGTGCTGCGTGAGGTGTGGGAGTTCCAGGAATTTGCATTTCGACCACATAATTCCCTACTCCCTTGGAGGCTCGTCGAAAGATGCCGAGAACATCCAGCTGTTGTGCGCCAAACATAACCTCGCGAAGCACGATGCTATTCAGTGACCGTGCGTGACCTCGCGAGCTAGTAAGACGACTCCCTACCCTTTCGCCTCGGCCTCAGCCACTGCCTGCCGTAGCTCCTCAACACCCGGGAAATCCGGCTTGATCTTCACCACGCGGTCCAGTTGCTTCCGGGCCAGGTCGGCCTGACCACTCTTGGCGTAAGCGAGACCCAGGTGATAGTTGAAGAGGGCGCTGTCCGGCTCCTTTTTCAGCGCTTCTTTGAAGTGAGTAATAGCGGACGTGTAGACGCCCTTGTGGTAGAAAGCCCAGCCCAGCGTGTCGGCGGCGTTCGGATTATTGGGAAGCTGACGGCGGGCAGTCTGCGCCATCGCGAAAGCAACGTCCACATTGCCGCCCTGCTGCAGCATCACGTACGCCAAGTTGTTGGAGGCCAGCGGATTGTCGGGCTGAATCTCCAGCACCTTCTGATACTGCTGCTTGGCGTGGTCCCAATCCTGCTTACTCTCGTAGATGCCGCCCGCCAGCAGGTTGAAAGTGGCCTCCCTGGGATTGGCTTTGGATCCGTCGAGATAAGTCTGCAGCGCCTGATCGGTATTGCCGCGCGCGCTCTGCACCATGCCGAGCCTGACCAGCGCTTCGCTGTTCTTCTTATCCAAGTCGGAGGCTTGTTTGAACTCCTGTTCCGCCCCCGCCAGATCTTTCTTCTGTTCCATCAGGAGTTGGCCCAGCATGATGTGAAACCCGGCATTCTTGGGATACCTGGCCAAGTATGTCTTCGCGGTAGCGAGGGCCCGGTCCGGCTGCTTCTGCACCAGGTCTATGTTGAGCACGCCGCCCAGCGCGTCGGTGGAATTCGGATCCTGATCGAGGGCCTGCTGGTAGGCTTTTTGCGCTTCGGCGTACTGGCTCTGCGCCCTCCGCAGGTTGCCCAACTGCACATAGGCGGAGGAATTATTGGGTTCCTTTTCCAGGGACCGATGGATGTACTCATCCGCGGTTGCGTACTGATTGCGATCGATTTCGGCGATCGCGCGCAGCAGGTATCCGTCAGAAGCTGCGGGCTGCAAGGCGATGATCTGGTCCGCTTCCTGCGCGAGACCCGAGGCATCGCTCCGGTGAATGGCAACGCCCGCCAACGCCCGGTGCGCCTCCACGATGTCAGGACGCAGCCGAACCGCATCGCGCCACTCCGCCTCTGCCCGGTTGGAGTTGCCCAGTTGGTCGAATGCCAGACCCTCCTGATAATGCGCCACGGCGTTATCGGGATCGTTCTTCAACACCGCTTGCAGCGTATTGACGGCGTCGTTGGCCTTGCCGCTGCGAATCTCGATCTCGCCCCTGTAAACCTGGGCGTCGGGATCATCCGGCTTGGCCTTCACGACTTCATCATTCAACTTGCGAGCATCGTCGAGCCGGTCTTTCAGGATGAGTAGCTGAATGTAATTCTTCTTGACCACCATGTCCTTCGGATGATCCCGATAGAGCGCGGCATACTCGTCCGTGGCTTTGTCGAGCTGGTTATTGGCAAAATAGAAATCGCCAAGCATGCGGTAGCCCACGGAATTATTCGGGAAGTCCTTTTTCGATTGGCGCAGGAATTCCTCGGCTTGTCCGAGCTTGTTCTCGGCGATGTACAGGCTGGCAAGAGAGATCCTGGGACTGGGATCGTCGGCTGCGGTGGCAATCGCCTGCTGGAACGACTGCGCGGCCTCGGGAAACCGCCCGCGAGTCTGGTAGAAGTTCCCCAGCGAGACCAGCGCATTCGTGGACCGGGGGCTCAGTTCGACCGCTTTCTTGAAACTGTCCTCCGCCGGGATCCACTGCTGCCCGCGCATCTGGAGCATCGCCAAATTTAGATAAGTGTCGGAACGGCTGGGATCGAGGTCCTTTGCCTTCTGCAGGTCCGCCAGCGCATCCGTGGTGTCATTCATACCGGCGTGGTAGTTGGCCCATGCGAGATAGACGTCGAGGTTCTTGGGCTGCTTTGCCACTAGCAGGTCCAAATGCTCCTTCGCGTCATTGAACTGACGGCCGAGGATCAGCAGGTTGGCCAGGTCAAGGTGCGCGGCATATTGGTCCGGCTGGAGCTGGATGGTGGTCGACAGTTCCTGGTAGGCGGTTGGCCATTGCTGTAGCTTCATCGCCGCCAGCGCCAGCTTGTAATGGGCGTCGGCGAAACGCGCATCAACCTGGATGGCGTTCTCGAACTGAATCTCGGCTTCCCGGTACTGGCCTTTGTCGAAATAGCGCTGGCCACTCTCCAGGTACTTCTGCTTGCGAACGTTCGGATCTCGCGAGCAACCTGTCAGCAACACCCCTAGCAAGCAAACCGCCGCTACTGCATATTGAAATCTTGACCCTTTAGCCATACCCATATCTCTGAACGCCTCGTATCGCGCAAACTTTGTCTTATCAACGCCCTACCGAACCAAGGTACCCTCTCGGGCGCAAGCCGGAAAAGTTACTGCGGTTATTATCGCAAACTCGGACAAACGGCCAGAACCCGACTGGCCCCGTCATTAAGCATACGCCCGTGGACAAGTGCTTTGGTAATCTGCCCCAAGCGGCCCGGGCATGGCATAGTTCAATTGGCTATGACCCACTTCCCCCTATCCAATGCCAACGGACGTTCCCCGCGAGTACAACTCAATGGATCGGTCGCGGCCGCAGTGATGGCCGAGGGCGGTCAGCGGGCGCGCGCAAAACTACAATCCATTTCCATCACCGGCGGATTGCTGCAGTTGCAGCACGAGCTTTCCACCGGAGATTTCGTCGAAATCGCTTTCCACACCCGATCCGGTCCCATCTGCGGAATGGCCGAAATGCTGCACCCGACCCGCAAGTTTCAGAGTGCGTGTCTTCAGCCCTTCCGCTTCATTGCCCTCGCCGACGACGACCACCGCAAGCTGCGTATGGCGCTCGATTCCGCTCTGGACCGTAGTTTCCTGGACCCGGTTTCCGAGCAGATGCAGACGCCGCCCGGATTCTAAGGCGGGGTGCAAAGGGCAGTGGCCGGTGGTCAGTGGTCAGCGGTCAGTAAAACCACCGCAAGCCCTATCGTTTACCAGTTGCCTACCAACCGACATCCGTCATCGATCCACTGACCGCTGTTCACTATTCACTGGCCACTGACCACTGACCACTTTCTTGCTGCTTCGCTATACTGAATCCTCCGGGATGACGACCGAGACCATCACTCACTCCGCCGAGGAGACGATCGCTTACGGCAGGGGCCTGGCCGCCGAACTGTCTCCTCCTCTCATCGTGCTGCTGCGCGGCGACCTTGGGGCGGGAAAGACGACCCTGGTGAAGGGGATCGCGGAAGGCTTCGAGGCCGCTCGCGCCGAGGACGTGACCAGCCCCACCTTCACGCTCGTCCACGAATATCGCGGACCCCAAACCACCCTGTACCACATCGACCTTTACCGCATCGATACCCAGCGCGAACTGGAAACGCTAGGTCTGGACGACTTGCTCGCGCCCAATTGCATCTTACTGATAGAGTGGGGAGAGAAGTTCCCTCGCTTCGAACGCGATCAGAACGTGGAAATCACCCTGGAGCGGGTGGGGGACACTGAGCGCAGAATTCAACGGACCACGCGTTGAATCCGAGGGGCTGACGACATTAGCCTGACGACAGTGGACCGCCAGTATTGGATCGCGGCGCATTTCAATCAACTGAATTTGGAGCCAGAATCAACTTGAAGCCCACTCATTTCGCCTTTATCTGCCTATTGGTCTTATTGCTTTTGGTCACTGCGGCTTTTTGCGCCGCGCAAAGCGTGCCAAAGCTCGCGACCTCGGACGCGAACCAGTCGGCCCAACCGCAATCCGCTCAACCGCCCGCGACTGGCGCCAGCCACACACCCGAGCAGACGTTGCCTCCTGCCAAACCGTCAGCCGGCCAACCGGCTCAATCTGCCGATCAAACTCAGAGCCAGAGCAAAGACAGCCAGGGTGCAAAAGACGCGGCGGACGAGACATCCGGCACGTCCAAAGACCGGCTCTTTTTTGCTTTGCCCAACTTCTTGACCTTGGAGAACGCTAGCAACGTTCCGCCCCTGACGACCGGGCAAAAATACGCGGTGGTCGCCCGGGGCTCATTCGACCCCATTCAGATTGTCTGGTACGGCGCGCTCTCCGGTATCAGCCAGGCCGAAAATAGCGAGCCTGGTTTCGGACAGGGGGCCGAAGGGTACGGCAAGCGCTACGGGGCCTACGCTGCCGACGGCACCATCGAGAATTTTTTTGTGGGGGCGATTCTTCCCTCCGCGCTCCACCAGGATCCGCGCTATTTTCAGTCAGGCCGCGGCAGCTTCTTTAACCGCACTGAGTATGCCGTTAGCCGGATCTTTGTCACGCGGAGCGACTCCGGGCACCGTCAATTTAACTTCTCCGAAATTGTTGGCAGCGCCATCGCGTCGGGCATTTCTACCTATAGTTACCATCCCGGCCGCACTTTGATCGGTAGGAATAGTAACGGCGCCTTGGATTACACGGCCAGTGACCGCACCTTGAAAAATACAGCCAGCGTATGGGGATCGCAGGTGGGCTACGACACGATTACGCTAGTGATCAAGGAGTTCTGGCCCGATATCCGGCGGAAAATAAGGAAGCAGCCTCATTGATTCGGTGGGCGATGATGGAACGCCCTCCTTACATCGAAGATACGTGGAAGATCGTTGGGTTCACTTCCTCATCCAATCAAGTGATGACCCCGGGAACTGAAGCAACCATCAGGAAAGCTGCCGAGCGAGATCTGGAAGTGGGCGTAATCTGCGCCGATCGCGATGGCAATCGCATTCGCATCGACCGTGTTGATCCGGGCGCCGAAATACTTTCCTACCATTTTCTGAACGACGAACTGCGCGTGCAGGAAGGTATTCAGGAGTGTTCCACCCAACAATTTCTGGCAGCAGGCTGGTACATGGCAGCCCCGGGAACATCCCTGTAGCAGGCTGCCCCGTGGTCCAGCCGGGCGGGGACGCCCGGCTCTCCATTCACGAGCGCCCTACGAAGCCGAAACCCAATTGCGGCGCTCGAGAAAGGTTGGGGGCTCGTAGGTGCGTCCTTTTGCCAACCGGCGATCTTCCCGGCGTGTGGACCACAACAGGATCGGGCCGAGCGAGGCGGCGGTGAGGCGGGCGACGACCGGGAACTCCTTCTCGACTTCGCGGCGCAGTTTGTGAATCCGGTCACTAACGCTGCGATTGACTTTCTTGAATTCCTTCTCCATCACCCAAAGCGCCGCATTGTAAGCGCTGCTGAGCTTCTTCATTTCTCGCGTAAAGCGCTCACGGACGCGTGGATCGGGGTAGTCCTTGTAGCGTTGCCAGCCTTTGAGCATGGTCTGGCACATGCGATAAAGACTCGGCCCATTGCTCTCAAAATCGCGCCAGAACGCCCAATCCAGGAACCTCTTGGAATCCTCACGGGAGATGGCGGCGTGCCGGAAGTTGAATTTGTACTGCCCATGGACATCGGCGAAGTCAATGTCCGGCAGCAGACGACCCTGATCGGACATTTCCTGGTAAAGCGGCGTGCCCGGAACCGGGGTGTAGAGCATGAACTGATGAAAATCGGTCTGGTAGTTGACCGCCGACTCGATTTCCTCGACGATATTGTCGGGCGTGTGGTGCTCGAGTCCGACGATGGTCGAACCCTGCACTCGTATCCCGTGTTCGCGAAGCTCGCGCGTAAGTTGCCCGACTTCTTCACCCTGCAGCTTGCTATAGCTGGACCGGGGAGATTCCAAACCCATCCATACCCAGGAAATGCCGAGTTCGACCAGTTCCAGCATGGTGTATTTGCGAATTGCGTTGGCGGAAGCAAACACCGAAAGCTCCCAGCTCTTGCCCGCCTCCTTCATGCGCTTCAGCAGTTGCATGGCGCGCGTGCGGTGCAGCAGGAAGTTTTCGTCCATCACAAAGAAGGAATTTACTTTGAGTTTGGCTTCGATCCCGCACATCACCTCAAACAGTTCATCGCCGGTCTCGTAAAAGTTGACGAACTTTCCTTTGCCGCCAAAAAAAGCGGACGTGGTACAGAAGTTGCACCCCATGGGGCAACCCACCGACGGGATGATGGTCGCTGCCGTGCTGCCCTTACGATTCGGGAGACGGATTCCCATGATGCGCGTCTCCACACCGGAAACAATCATAGGATGTTTAATCGGCGCGTGTTCGTCTTCTCCCAGGTAGCGGCGCATCCAGGAGATGCCTTCACCCTTTACGATGTGGTCGGCGTCGATCATGGTCTCAATGCCGGGAATGGCGGCTACGTGCCCGCCTACGATGATCGTAGAATGCGGCGATAGCTCTCGCACCATGCGGCACATCTCCTGGACCTTGCCCACGTTCACGATGATCGAAGAGATGCCAACCACGTCGTAGTGGTTCCTGGTCAATTCGCGAGCAAAAGCTTTGCGGGTGGGAAAATCCAGCACACTGCAGGGCGCCGAAATATTTTCCTGAATCATCATGATGCCCCAGGAACGATGGAACATGCGCAGCGAGAAGCTGCCTTGCGCGCGCGTGACCTGGTTGTGATAGAGCTCCATCGGATTGATGGACCGGCTGCCAAATTTGTCGTCTTGCGCATAAGGCCCGAAAACCGAACTGAGCAGGATGCGAGCGCGACTTCCCTTCGGGTGAGTTTCTATAGATCCCATGCTTGAAGGATATTGCGCGGCACAGGTCCTGCGCCGTGATCCCAGATCACATTACAAAAATATTACGTGTCATGGGCGCGAAAAAAAAATAAGGAATTCCTTAACAGAAGGCCGAACTTTGTCTTACGCACTTTGGTTCATAAACTTTAGTTTTACGAATTGTTTATGAGCGTCTTATTCGGAATGGAAGAGGCGAAAATAAAATCTCTCCGCAGCCTTGCCGGGATTTCAGAGCATTATGGGCCGCAAGTCTCGCAACTGGGATCGCGGGTTTTCAGAACCCCAGCTTTCAGAACCCCAGCTTTTCAGAACCCCATGATGTTGTATCCGCAGTCCACGTAGATGGTCTCGCCGGTGATGCCGGAACTGGCATCGGAGGCAAGAAACACGCCAGTGCTGCCCACCTCGCTGACTTCCACATTGCGTTGCAGAGGCGCGCGCTCGGCATGGCCTTTCATCATGTCTCCCAGGCCTGCAATTCCGCGCGCGGCCAGCGTTTTGACCGGCCCCGCCGAGATCGCGTTGACGCGAATTTTCTTTCGGCCCAAGTCGTGCGCCAGGTAGCGCACGGTGC
>Ga0326728_10026517_pt1 | contig 10245 bp, 4 predicted proteins | sample MB3enrmetagenome_FD_207602 | JGI IMG/M metagenome (GOLD analysis project Ga0326728, IMG submission 207602) | Lab enriched peat soil microbial communities from McLean, Ithaca, NY, United States - MB31MN | ecosystem: Environmental > Terrestrial > Soil > Wetlands > Peat | place: USA: New York... | reverse complement strand
GGTTTCGCGGCCGGCGCGATTCTGGCCGGACTGGCGGTGATTCTTCTTGGCCTTTTTCCTTTTCTCGGCCGCGCCTACTTTCCTCGAACCGATCCCGGCCAATTCGTGATCGACGTACACATGCCGAGTGGAACGCGGTTGGAGGTGAGCGATCAATATATTGCCAAAGTAGAAGGCGTGATTCGCAGCGTGGTCAAGCCCGGCGATCTGGACATGATTGTTTCCAACATCGGCGTTTACCCCGATCTTTCCGCTATCTTCACCACCAACGCGTCCATGGACACGGCCTTTGTGCAAACCAGCCTCAAGAAGGACCATAGCGTCGGAAGCTATGAATACATGCGGCGTGTCCAGGCAACGCTGTCGCACGAGATGCCGGAGCTTTCAACGTATTTTCAGGTTGGCGGCCTGGTGGACGGCGTAATCAACCAAGGCCTGCCTGCTCCCATCGATGTTCAGGTCGGCTCCAACAATATGGACGCTGCCTACGCGCTGGCTAAGACATTGGCGGCAAAGATTCAGGTCATCCCCAACGTGAGCAGCGTTTACATTCCGCAGAACCTGGATTATCCGGGAATCGCGCTGAATATCGATCGCGAAAAAGCCAGCCTGATGGGACTTTCCGCAGAGGACGTCGTGGACAACGTGATCACCGCCATGACTTCCGACGGCATGATCGCGCCGAGTTACTGGATCGACCCCAAAAGCGGAAACAACTACATGGTCACGGTGCAGTACACAAATCGCTGGATCAATAACATGTCGATTGAGGATTTCAAGAACATTCCGCTGCGCGGGGTTCATACCTCGGGCTACGCTCCGGACGACGAAGGCCGGGCGGCGTCGAATCTGCCGGCCTCGGTCTGGAGAGGCGATCACGCAGCGGGTTTCACGCCGCTCGACTCAGTGGCTGACATCGCGATGATCAACACGCCGACGGAGGTGGACCACTACCAGATCCGGCGAGTGATCGACATTCTTGTGGCCACCAAGACCGAGGCGCTGCAGGGAGTGGGAGCGAGGATTCAGAAACTGCTGAACTCGACCCAGACCGATCGCAACACCACTCTGACGGTGCACGGCGCGGTGGTGAATATGAACCAGGCATTCAAGGACTTCGGGATCGGGCTTTGCATTGCCGTTCTGATGGTTTACCTGATTCTGATGGCGCAGTTCAAGTCGTTCATCGACCCATTCATCATTCTGATGGCGATTCCGCCCGGGCTGGCGGGGGTGGTGATGATTCTGCTCTTCACGGGCAGCACGCTCAACATCATGTCGCTGATGGGCGTGATCATGATGACCGGCATCGTGGTTTCGAACAGCATCCTGATCGTCGAGTTCGCGGGCATATTGCACAGGCAGGGACAGCCGCTTCTTGAAGCTGTGGTGCACTCCTGCAAGATTCGCCTGCGGCCCATCCTGATGACTTCGCTGGCGACGCTGCTGGGAATGATTCCCATGGCGCTCGGCATTGAAACCGGCAGCGAGCAGTACGCACCCTTGGCGCGCGCGGTCATTGGCGGGCTGGGCGCTTCAGTTGCGGTTACCGTGTTCCTCGTTCCCGCGGTGTACTTGATGATTCACGGCAGGGGAAACCGCATGATGGCTGCAGCGGGAGGCGCCGACCATGAGTGAGACGCGCGAGAGGCAAAGGGTGACGATCACGATGAATCGCGAAAGCGGGAAAACCGGCGGCGGAGGCGCGAACTGATGCCGAAATTCGCACTGAGATTCCCGTTTTTCATTCTTATGCTTTGCCTGCTTGTGGTGCTGGTCGGCGTGGTCACGGTTGCGCGCATGCCGGTGGACCTCTTTCCGCCGATCGATATGCCGGTGGTGGTCGTGGCGACGTTTTACAACGGAATGCCTCCAGAGCAGATCGAAGCCGACATCACCAATACGTTCGAGCGCTTTTTTACGCTGGCCGCCAATGTCGACCACAGCGAGTCGCGATCGCTCACCGGCGTAAGCCTGATCAAGATCTACTTCAAGCCGGGCACCGATCCCAATGCGGCGCTGAGCAACATCGCCAACCTCGCCATGGCCGATCTCCGCCGCCTTCCTCCAGGCACGCTGCCTCCTGTGGTGCTGGGGATGACGGCTTCGACGCAGCCGGTGTGCCTGGTCACGCTGAAGGGCGAGGGCCTGAACGAGACTCGCCTCAAGGATTTGGCGCAGTTCGAAGTACGCAACCAAATCTCGAATGTGCAGGGCGCCTCGGTCCCGCAACCCTACGGCGGAACCTACCGCCAGATTCAGATCTACGTCGATCCGCTCAAGCTTGAAGCGCGCAACATGAGCCTGAACGACGTGGTCAAGTCGGTAAACAGCTCCAACCTGATTCTGCCGGCCGGCGACGTTCGCATTGGTTCAAAGGACTACAACATCTACGCGAACAGCCAGTTTCCCGACGCCAGATCGATGAACGAAATGCCGCTGAAGTCGGTGGGCAACTCCTCCGTTCTTGTGGCCGACGTTGCCAAGGCAGAAGACTCCGGCGCTTTGCAGTACAACATCGTGCGCATCGACGGCCAGCGCTCAGTCTACGTGCCCATTTTCAAGCAGGGAGGTGACAGCAACACGATCGAAATCGTGGACGGAATCAAGGCCGCAGTGAAAAAGCTCCTCGACATTCCCAGCAACCTCCAGACCGCGGTGGTCTTCGATCAATCGGTCTTCGTCAAGCTGGCTATCGCCAACGTCACGCGCGAAGCGGTCATCGGACTCGTGATGACGGGTGTCATGATTCTCATTTTTTTGGGTAGCCCGCGAGCGACAGTTGCGGTTTTGCTCGCCGTGCCGCTCTCCATGCTGGTTTGCCTGCTGATCGTCAACTTTATGGGCGGCTCCATCAACACCATGATTTTGGGCGGATTGGCGCTGGTCTTCTCGCGGCTCATCGACAACGGAGTTATTGTGCTCGAAAACATTTTCCGGCACATGGAGCTGGGCAAATCACCGCCCGTTGCAGCGGCGGAAGGCGGCACCGAAGTTTCAATGGCCGTGCTGGCGGCCACGTTCACAACGGCGATCGTATTTTTCCCGGTGACTTCATTCAGCGGTGTCAGCAAGTACATCTTTACGCCGCTCGCGCTGGGAGTCGTGTTTTCAATCTTCGCGTCCTATTTTTTCGCTATGACGGTTGTGCCTCTCTTCTGTGCGAAGTTCATTCGCCAGGATCCGCTGGGCCTAGAGCACGAAGGCGACATAGATGCTTGCGAAGGAACCAAGCCGAATTTCTTCAAGCGCTTTCTGCTCGTCTTTAATCGGTACTTCCAGCGCCTTCTCAGCAGCTATGAGACATTCGCTTACACGGTGCTGCGCCGGCCGGGACTTGCCACTGCCGTGATGCTGGGCGGGCTGGCCCTGATTCTCGCGGCGTGTATTCCGTTTCTTGGCCGCGCCTATTTTCCGCGCACCGATCCCGGGCAATTCATCATCAACGTGCGCATGCCCAGCGGCACGCGTCTCGAGGCAAGCAACGAATACATCGCCAAAGTCGAAGGCATCATTCGCGGCGTGGTGAAGCCGAAGGATCTGGGCATGATCGTGTCGAACATCGGCGTCTATCCCGACCTTTCGGCCATTTACACCACCAATGCGTCCATGGATACGGCGTTCGTGCAGACCAGCCTGAAAGAAGGCAACAGCGTTGGCAGCTATGAGTACATGCGCCGCGTGCAGTCCGCGTTGTCACGGCAGATGCCGGAACTCTCCACCTATTTTCAGGCGGGCGGCCTGGTCGACGGGGTCATCAACCAGGGTCTGCCGGCGCCCATCGACGTTCAGATCAAATCGAACAACATGGACAGCGCCTACAATCTGGCGAGCCAATTGGCCGCGAAAATCCAGTCCATGCCCAACGTAAGCGGAGTCTATATTCCGCAAAGCGTAAACTACCCCGGGCTGGCGCTGAACATCGACCGCGAGCGCGCCAGCCTGATCGGCCTCTCGGCGCGAGACGTAGTTGACGACGTGATCACGGCGCTCACCTCCGACGGTATGGTGGCGCCGAGCTACTGGATCGATCCACACACCGGCAACAACTATATGGTCACCGTGCAATACGCCAACCAGTGGATCGACAACATGTCGCTCGAAGACATGAAGAACATTCCGCTGCGGGGCGTACGCCCTACAGGTTATTCTCCGATGCAAGAGAGCGGACAGGCCGATCCCGCTTCGCCGTCGGACATGACCGGCGACCACACCGCAGGCTACGTGCCGCTTGGCGAAGTGGCTGACATTTCCCAGATCAATACGCCCACCGAAGTCGATCACTATCAGATTCGTCGCGTGATCGACATTTTCGTGTCCACCAAAACCGAGGCTCTGCAGGGTGTCGGAGCGAGAATCAACCGCCTGCTGGCCAATACCAAGCACGACCGCAATACGGTGATCGATATGCGCGGAGCGGTTGTGAGCATGAACGAAGCCTTCCACGACTTCGGCTACGGCCTGATTATCGCCGTACTGCTGGTGTACCTGATCTTGATGGCACAGTTCACTTCGTTTATCGATCCATTCATCATTCTGCTGGCCATTCCGCCGGGACTCGCCGGGGTGGTTCTCATTCTGCTCTTCACCGGCAGCACGCTCAACATCATGTCGCTCATGGGCGTAATCATGATGGCCGGCATCGTGGTCTCGAACAGCATTCTGATTGTTGAGTTCGCCGGCATTCTGCACAGAGAGGGCGAGCCGCTGCTGCAGGCAACGGTGACGGCATGCCGCGTTCGATTGCGGCCCATTTTGATGACTTCGCTGGCCACTCTATTGGGCATGATTCCGCTCGCTCTCGGCCTCGAAGCGGGCAGCGAACAATACGCGCCGTTGGCCCGCGCCATCATCGGCGGACTCGCCTTTTCTGTCGTGGTCACCGTTTTTCTGGTTCCAGCTGTGTATCTCCTGATCCACGGTCGGCGGAGTGAAGAAACCGCCGCAGAGGGAATCGATCATGCGTAAGGCAACTGAAGCCGCCTTTGATTTCGTCTTCTGCGCTGCTTTTTTCGCTGCATTGTCCGCGGCAGCGCCTGCGCAAAAGCCTCCGCTTCCCAACGCGCCTGCAAGTCCACTTGCCACTAGCCTCACACAGGCTTCAGCCTCAACCGTGGCGGCGGATCCGCAGACGCAAACCGGCGCACCGCCGGCCGCGCAGCCGTCTGGGCCATCACTGACTATTGCGCAAGCCGAGCAGATGGCGATCCGCAACAATCCAAGCATTAGTGTGGCGCGGTTGCTGGCGCTGGCGCAGGCGCAGGTGACGCGCGAAGCGCGGGCGGCGGAACTGCCGACGGCGACCGGCGATCTGACCGCCGTAGACGCACATGAAAACACCCGGATTACCGCGGGGATGCTGAACAATCCCACTGTTTACAATCGCGCGGCCGGCGGCCTCAGCGTCAGCCAATTGATCACCGACTTTGGCCACACGCACAATCTCGTGCTCAGCGCCGAATCCAGCGCGAAGGCGCAGCTTGAAAGCGAGCGAGCTACGGAACTCGATATTACACTGACCGTGGATCAGGCTTTCTATCAGGCGCTCACCGCGCAGGCTGTGCTCAAAGTGGCACAGGAAACTCTTACCCAGCGCCAAGCGACGGCCGATCAGGTTCGTGCACTGACCGAGGCCAAGATTCGCTCAGATCTCGACCGCAGCTTCGCCGATGTTCAGGTCTCGCAGTCGCAGCTGCTGCTGCTCGACGCGCAGAACAATGCACAGGCCAGCATGGCCGCCCTGAACGACGTGCTTGGTTCCGAGCAGAACCAGCAGTACAGTCTCGTCGACGAGACTAACGGCAATCCGCCGGCGGCGCCCAGCGATCCTGAAGCGTTTGTGAAAGCTGCATTCAGTGCGCGTCCCGATCTGGCGGCAATGAATGATAACTTTGCCGCGGCTCGCGAATTCAGTACCGCGGAGCGCGATCTTTGGCTGCCGACGATTTCTGCAATAGCCGAGGTGGGCGGCACGCCGGTGCGCGCCGACCAGATCCAGTCTTCCTGGTACGGCGCCGCAGGAGCCAACGTGAGCATCCCGGTCTTCAACGGCTTTCTCTTCAACGCCGATGCAAAGGAAGCGAAGCTGCGAGCTCAAGCTGCCCAGGAGAACGTGCACAATCTGCGCGACACGATCGCTCGCGACGTGCGCACAGCCGTGCTGAACGCACAAACAGCCTATCAACGCATCGCCGTGACTAGGCAGTTGCTCGATCAGGCCAACTTCGCGCTAGACTTGGCGTCCGCGCGCTACAAGATCGGTTTGAGCGGCATCGTCGAGATCAGCCAGGCACAACTCAACCAGACGCAGGCTGAAATCGACAACACCAATGCTCGCTATTCCTATGAAACGGCGTTAGCGGTGGTGCGCTATGAAACCGGCCAGTAGGACGTCTAGAGAAGCGAACACCGGGATTCCGGGCGAGTCACCGGCAACGGCAACTTGCGTGATTCGGACGGCAGCTAAGGTTCGACACCGCTCCAGGCACAAAACCGTTCAACGAAGGTGTGAACAGACCTGCGTCGCCGAAGCCTCCGGTCCAATCGATCAATCTTCGTCTTTAGTGCGGGCGGCCGGGCAGCACAAAGTGCTCGGCGCAGCGTGGCTCATAGGAGTCGCCGGGCACCTTGATGGGGCTGTCGAAGGGCGCCGGCTTGCCGTCGATTAACCGCTGCGAGTAAAGCGCGCGTGCTCCGCAACTGCAATAAGCTATGCACTCGGTGATATTGCCGCCATATGCATTTACCAGCCAGGTCAGGTTGAGCATCTCGCCAAAAGGCATGGCGCGAAAGTCGAGATCGAGGCCGCAAACCAGAACGTCGTGGCCGGCATCGAGCAGATACTTGACAAATAGAAACAGCTGATCGACAAACTGTCCTTCGTCGATCGCGATACACTCCACGCGTTTGCCGATTTTCTGCTCGGTGTCGCGAATCGCGCCCAGGACTTCCCATGGGTTGGCGGCGCGGAATTCAACGGCGCTCATTTTGCCGCCGCCGTTGGGATTGCGGCTTTCGACCACGCCGGGACCGCCCTTGGTATCGTCACTCGGCTTGAGCACCATTACGTATTGCTTCGCATACTGGCGGCGCATATCCGCGCGGCGCTGCAGCTCCGCCGTTTTGTTGCTACGCATCGGTCCCATCATCAATTCAAGCTTGCCTTGCACGTGCGAATCTCCCAGAGTCAGATCGAGATGAAGTCCAGAACCCAAAGGCGTGGAACGCCCTTCCGGGTTTTCATCATAACGCGGCAGAGACTGTGAATGCTGTGCGCGTCGACGCGGTTTGGGGCGACTTTTCCACTATGAAAGAGCCGCGCGGCGCGGAGGGCCACCTGCGCCGCGAATTACCTTTCAACAGCTCTTAATTCCGCGTCCACGGCAGCCTTCATCACGCCGCAATCGCCAAAGAAGTGGACGAAATCGCCGGAGAGAGTCCGAGGCTCGCCTGGCGAGGCCGCCATTCGCTCCGCAGCAGCCCGCGCCAGAGACGGATCAACGCCGCGCTGCGGAACCGACGTCATGCGCATCGCGCCTCCGCCCTGGGCATCGAGAATGAGTGAAGTGAGCTTGCGCGCGAGCGGCAGCGGAAAGCTCTCCGACACGAAGACAAGTTTGCCGCGCGTAGTGATGACCACCGGGCCCTCGTTGGTTGAGTAGACCTGCTCGACGGAGCCGTCGCTAGAGGGAGCATCGAGATCGGCGCTGGCCTGCAATTGAACATTGGAGTATTTGCGGCCCAGGTTCTTCGCATAGAGTTTCGAAAAAACCTGCGCCGAATCGGCACTCTTCCAGACTGAAAGATAAAAGAGGCCGATCGATTTGGTGCTCGCCTGTTCTTCGGGCGTCGTGGCGCTGCGGAGTTGCCCCGCCCAGTAAAGGCCGCCATCCCAGGCCGGCGTCAGGTCGCGGGACGCGTTGTCGCCGCCGAAGAGCTCGGTGATGATGTGCACGTCGAGTTCGCCAATCTGGCCGATGTCGTAGGGCACGTATTGCGCGTCCACGAGGGGATGGATATTGGGTAGCAGAGGAATGGCCGGAATCTTCTTCTGCTCATAGACGCGCGGGTTGATGATCTCCCAGCTCGACGAGGGCGGGCGGTCGAGGGCACCCGCAAATGCTGCGGTTTGGCCCTGGTCCATCCAGATGTCCTGCTCAAAGCTCAGGCCCTCGCGGTACGGAAACAGCATCGATTCCGAAAGCAGAAGGGGCGCGCGCGCCATCACGGGTGAGTCCTCGGTGGAGTTCATCTGCGAGCGAACGACATCGAGCACTTCGGGATCCTTGACGAGGCTCTTGCCCAGCGGCTTCAGGATGTAGTCCATCATCACGGCCGTCGCCTGGCCTTCCGCCACGGCGTCGCGTGCCGTGTCCATTTCGTCGCGGGCCAGGTGATCCTGGTCGCCGGCAGCGTCCTTCGAGACGTCGTCGGGAGTCTGGTTATCCCACTTCTCCAGGTCCGAGTGCTGATCCTGCAAGGCGTGCGTCAGCTCGTGGGCCATCACCGGCTTTTGCTCATCGGGATCCACCCAATCCAGAATGTTCACGGTCTTGGTCTTCGAATCGTAGTAGGCCTCAATCTGTTCCTTGAGGAGCGCCAGCAAAAAGGGCTTGAGCTCGAAGTCTTGGTCCAGCAGGCCAAACTTTTTTAGCACGATCTCATCGCGCTCCAGCCGCTTGGCGCCTTCGTCTTCATTGAACTTTTCGTCAAGGTAGCTCTCTACGGCGGTGCGCGTGGTCAGGGTGCGCTTGACAGTGCTCTTGATGGGCAGGCCGGTCTCGTCGGATGAGAACTTGATGAGCTCGTCAACCAGCGCGAAAAGTTGTTTCGCCTGTTCGGGCGTAATCTTCGTGGCAGATTTGTCGGGTTGCGATTTTCCGGTCTGATTGTCCTGAACGGGAGAAGCCTTTGCGGCACCGGCCGGCGGAGCAGCCTGAGGCGGAGGTGCGGCCTGTTGGGGCGCGGGAGCCGATTGCTGCGCAAACGCTGCCGCCGCCAAAGAGAGCACGAGAGCAGCGACTCCCCAGCGCCCGATTTCTACCGCTTTTATGTGCCGATTCCTCATTCATTCTCCCTGCGGGATTGGATGCGCATCCGGGTTCGCGGCCCGGAATTCTAGCTTCTCACTTCAAGGCTATAATCAGGATGCGGTTTGACGCCAAGTTTAGTCAGAAAATCCGGCGTCGAGCCACGGGAAAGCTCCCAATGCCCGAGACCGATCTCGCCCAAAATCTGCAGGCTACAGCGTTGGCCGTCCTGCTTGAGTCTTCACATACATCGCACGAACTCACCGTTTACCGGGGCGTGTTGACCCCCGGAGAGTTGGACGCGCCGGAAACGGAAACAGCGGCGCTGGCGTTCGGAGCCGCGATCCACGATCTGGGCTGGATGCGCCGTGTCGCCGTCCGTGGAGCCGACCGCTTCCGCTGGTTAAGCGGAATGGTCACCAACACCGTCAACGATCTTTTTCCCAACACCGGCGCCTGGAACCTGGTGCTCAACGCCCAAGGCCACATTCAGGGCGATTTAACAGTGTGGCGCGGCAGCGAGGAATCCTCACCGAAGCGGCGTAGCGCCGCGGCGGCGACACTGGCAGGCGACCCCCTATTGGGAACTCCGTTTGCCGGCGAGTCCGAACTCGAACTGGAGATTGCAGCCGATCAGTTTGATAAGCTGCTGGCTCACCTGAACAAGTTCATCATCATGGACGACGTGGAGCTGGTCCCGCTCGGAGACGAGCAGGTGGGAGAGGCGGGCTCGGAGACGGTTGTGGGCATGACCGGGCCGCAGGCCGGCGAAGTGCTGGAACGTGTGGGCCTGCCGGTCATCGGCAGCGCGATGGCGGGGACGACCGTTGAGTGGAATGGCTGGAACCTGAGAATTCTCCGCACCCATGGCGTACTCGCGCAACACTACGAGTTTTGGCTGCCGTCGGCGGGGCTGGCCAAGCTATGGTCGTGCCTGCGCACCGGCGGAGCGACTCCAGTTGGCGGTCGATCGCTTGACGCCTTTCGCATCGCGGAAGGAATTCCGGTCTATGGAATCGACATGATGGAGCGCGACCTGCCACAGGAGACTTCGCAGATGCGTGCGCTTCACTTTGCCAAGGGCTGCTACCTGGGCCAGGAGATCGTTGAGCGCATTCGCTCGCGCGGCAATGTGCACCGGCATCTGCGGCCCCTCGAGCTTTCGGGTCCGGTGCCCCAGAACGGAGCCGAGTTGAAGCTTGAAGATGGAACGGCT
>Ga0326728_10026513_pt1 | contig 10248 bp, 8 predicted proteins | sample MB3enrmetagenome_FD_207602 | JGI IMG/M metagenome (GOLD analysis project Ga0326728, IMG submission 207602) | Lab enriched peat soil microbial communities from McLean, Ithaca, NY, United States - MB31MN | ecosystem: Environmental > Terrestrial > Soil > Wetlands > Peat | place: USA: New York... | reverse complement strand
GCTGCGTCTTGCCGGTGCCGGGCTCGCCCTTGATGAGCAGCGGCCGCTGCAGGGTAATGGCTGCATTGACCGCGAGAGTGAGGTCATCTGTGGCGACGTAGCGAGCGGTTGTACCGAACCGGGCCTCGCTCACTGGAACAGCTTCATGGCGTTCTCGAGCGTGCGCAGCACGCCCCAGATCAGCGGAATGCCCACGAGGATCCACAGCAGGATCAGGCGCAGCTGCATCATCCGGTGCCTCCCGTGCCGGAACCGGCGTAGTGGTGCCGGGAGTCGACCGGCCTCATCAGCAGATTGGCGATCAGGCCGATCAACAGCAGCGCACACATGATGTACATCGTCACGGTGTAAGCCTGTGCCTTGGGTACACCCCTGTCGATCTGCGCCTGCCGCAGGTAGTTGACCAGCACCGGTCCCAGCACGCCGGCGGTGGACCAGGCGGTGAGCAGCCGGCCGTGAATCGCGCCGACCTGCAGGGTGCCGAATACATCGCGCAGATAAGCCGGAATCGTGGCGAATCCGCCGCCGTACATCGACAGAATGACCGCGAAGGCGATGACGAAGCCGGGCATCGATCCCGCCCTGCCGATCGAGGGCACCGAGAAATACAGGGCTATGCCGAGCACGAAGAAGACGATGTACGTATTACGCCGGCCGATATAGTCCGACGTGGAAGCCCAGATGAACCGACCGGCCATGTTGAACAGGCTCAGCAGCCCGACGAAGCCCGCGGCAGCCGCGGCGGTGACGCGCCCCGTGAACATCTCCTGGATCATCGGCGAGGCCTGCCCGAGCACGCCAATGCCCGCCGTGACGTTCATGCACAGGACGATCCACAGCAACCAGAACTGCGGCGTCGCGAATGCGGTATGCACCTCGACGTTCGCGGTGGTCACCAGCTTCTTCGGCTGCGACGGCGGAACCCAGCCTGCAGGCCTCCAGTCATCCGCGGGTACACGCACGACGATGGCGCCGATCGTCATGAAGACAAAGTAGAGAATACCCATGGTGACGAACGTCTCGAGCACGCCATTGGACGTGGCCGACTTGAAGTGATCCATGAGCTTCACCGAGAGAGGCGCTGCGATGAGCGCCCCGCCGCCAAATCCCATGATGGCCATGCCGGTCGCCATTCCCGGCCGGTCGGGAAACCACTTGATCAGCGTCGAGACCGGCGAGATGTAGCCGATGCCGAGCCCGCAGCCTCCCAGGACGCCGTAGCCCAGATAAAGCAGCCACAGCTGATGCTGGCTGATTCCGAGCGCCGAGACCAGGAACCCTCCGCCGAAGCAGACTGCGGCTGCCAGCATCGCCTTGCGCGGGCCGGCGGATTCGACCCAGCGGCCGAAAACGGCTGCGGAAAGGCCCAGGAAGAGGATGGCGATGGAGAAGATCCAGCCCAGCTGGACCAGCGTCCAGTCATCCGGCGCGGACTTGCTGATCCCGATGAGCTTGCTCAACGGCAGATTGAACGTAGAGAACGCGTAGGCCTGTCCGATCGAGAGATGCACGGCCAGCGCAGCAGGCGGCACTGCGAATCGGTTGTACCCGGGCGGCGCGACGGTGCGTTGACGATCGAGAAAGCTGGGCATCAAGGGTCCGCTTGAAGGCTGGCGGCCATCCGATTGTAGTGAGATACGGTCGGGGACGAAAGCGTATAAGTTAGCGTGATGTCAGCCCAGGATCCAACACCGGAATGCGCGGTCCCGATACCCTACGACGCGCTCGACCCGTGCACGCTGCGGGCAGTCGTGGAATCCTTTGTTCTGCGCGAGGGGACCGAATACGGGTGTCGGGAGTTCTCGCTGCCGGAGAAGGTCGAGCATGTCCTGCAGCAGCTGCGCGCGGGCCAGGCAACGGTCATGTTCGAGCCAGTGTCCCAGAGCGTGAGCATCGTGCCTACCAGAGATGCACGCGCTGCTCGGGCGCCAGATACATCTTGTCCTCCGGCTTGACATCGAAGGCCGCATAGAAGGCGTCCTGGTTGCGCTCGGGCAGCAACCCACGGAACCGATCCGGCGAGTGGGGATCCACCTTGATGAGCATGATCGCCATGTTCTCGCGGGTCTTGCCGCGCCAGGCCTGGGCAAATCCCATGAAGAATCGCTGATCGCCGCTCAGTCCGTCGATGACGGGTGCCGGCTGGTCCTTGAGCGACAGCCGGTAGGCCTGATAGGCCGTGGCGAGACCGCTGTTGTCGGCAATGTTCTCGCCGAGGGTCAGCTCCCCGTTGATTGGATAGCCAGGCACCGGGGAGTAAGCGGCATACTGCTGCACCAGGCTCCTGGTGCGGTCCCTGAAATGCTGCAGATCCTCCGCGGTGAACCAGCCCGGAGCAGCCAGCAGCCGGCCGTCCCCGTCGTACTGGCTGCCCTGGTCGTCGAACCCATGGCTGATCTCGTGCCCGATGATCGCGCCGATTGCGCCATAATTGACGGCATCGTCCGCCTGCGGATCGAAAAACGGCGGCTGCAGGATCGCCGCCGGGAAGACGATCTCGTTGAACTCGGGGTTGTAATAGGCATTGACCGTCGGCGCCGTCATGCCCCATTCGGTCCGATCGAGCGGTTTGCCGAGCTTGTTGACGTTGCGCCGAAATTCGAACTCTGTCGCACGCGTGACATCGCCGACCAGATCGCCGCGGTCGATCCTGAGTGCACTGTAGTCGCGCGGCTTGTCCGGATAGCCGATCTTGGTGGTGAGCTTCTCCTGGGCCTTCTGGCGCGTCTCGGGACCCATCCAGTCGCTCTTGTCGATATCGGACTTGAACGCGGCCAGCAGATTGCGGATCAGTGCATCGGCACGCGCCTTGGCCTCCGGGGGAAAATTGCGGGCCACGTACAGCTTGCCCAGACCCTCTCCGATCGAGCCGTCGATGAGCCTCAGGCCGCGCTTCCATCGCGGCCGGATCTGCGGAGTACCGCTGAGCTCGCGGCCCTGAAAGGCGAAATTCTCATCGACGAACGCCTTGCTCAGGTACGGCGCATAGTGCGTCACGAGGTGATAGCGGAAATAGGCCTTCCACGCCGGTACCGGGGTGTGCTGAAGCAGCTGGTTGAATCCCGAGATGTAGCTGGGCTGGCTGATCACGAGGTACTCGACCTTTCCCTGCACGCCGCTGGCGCCGAGGTACGCGCTCCAGTCATAGCCGGGCGCCAGCGCGGCGAGCTTGGGAATCTCAACCCGGTTGTAGGTCTTCACCGGATCCCGGTTCTGAACCTTGGTCCATGACACCTTGGCGAGCGCCGTCTCGAGCCCGAGAACGGCTTTGGCCTCGCCCGCCGCATCCTTCTCGCCGAGCAGCGTCAGCATCCGCCCGATGTGCGCCAGGTATTCGTCGCGCGTGTGCTTGAGCTTCGGATCATTCAGCAGGTAATAGTCGCGATCGGGCATGCCGAGACCGTCCTGAGCGACGTCGTAGACGTACTGGGTCGGATCGTGTGCATCCTGGTGCACGGTGGGCGTATAGGGCGCGGTGGCTCCGATCTCGTTGAAATGCGCGATGAGCGCGGGCACGTCATGCCAGCTCTTGAGCGCATCGATCTGCCGCAGCTGCGCATCGAGCGGCTTGGCGCCCAGCGTCTCGATGGCCGACTCGTCCATGAACGTCGCATACAGATCCGCAATTTTCTGCTGGTCAGGATCGGTCGGGTCGACTTTCTTCTGCAGGTCATCGATGAGCGCGTGCAGCTGCTCTTCGACGCGGTCGCTGATGAGGTAGAACTGGTCGTAGCCGGACTTGTCCGCTGGGAGCTCGAAGCTGTCCAGCCATTTGCCATTGACGTGACGGTATAGATCGTCCTGGGGCCGGACGCTGTCGTCGAAGTACTGACTGTCCAGGCCGGACTTCAGCGGCGGCGGCAGGCTCGCTGGCTGCGAGGTGGCGTTCGATCCGCAGCCGGACAGCACACCGATTCCGAGAGTGGCGATCAGCCAGGGGCTCCGCATGGTGGAATTCCTTGAAGACGTGTTCAGAACTTTCCCGTGCTGCATCTTAGCGGCAGGGGCGCGCGCGAGCCATGCAAGCTTCGACGGGATTCAGGACTGATAGAGCGTAGCGTACGATTCCCGCAGCCGCTTCTTTTCCACTTTGCCCAGTGCATTGCGCGGCAGATCGGTCACGAACAGGACACGCTTGGGCAGCTTGTACGCGGCCAGCCGGGCACGCAATGCCGCGAGCAGTTCCTGCTCCGACAGGGCTGCCGCATCGGAGCTGGGCACCACGGCAGCCGTCACGCACTCGCCGAAGTCGGAATGCGGCAACCCGAAGACCGCGGATTCCGTGACGCCCGGCAGCTGATCGAGCTCGTCCTCGATCTCCTTCGGATACACATTGTAGCCTCCACTGATGATCAGATCACGTGCGCGGCCGACGATCGTCAGATACCCACGCTCGTCCAGGCGCCCCAGATCGCCGGTCATGAAAAATCCATCGGGTCGAAACTCGGCGCGGGTCTTTTCAGGCTGCCGCCAGTAGCCGGCAAACACGTTCGGCCCCCTGACCTCGATGAGCCCGATCTGACCGGGTGTCAGCGTTGTACCGCTGGCGGCATCGGTGACGCGCAGCTCCACGTCCGGCAATGGCAGGCCCACCGATCCCGGGACCCGCTCGCCGTCATAGGGATTGGAGGTGTTCATGCCCGTCTCGGACATCCCGTAGCGCTCGAGCAGTGCGTGCCCGGTGCGCTCGCGCCACTCGCGATGCGTCTCGGCCAGCAGCGGCGCGGAGCCGGAAATGAATACCCGGCAGCGCGCCGCGCACGCCCGATCCAGCCGGGAGTCCTTCAGCAGCCGCACGTAGAACGTGGGCACCCCCATGAACACGGTGGCTTCCGGCAGATGGCGCAGCACCGCGTCCACCTCGAAGCGCGGCAGAAAGCGCAGGCTGCTGCCGGCGGCCAGCGTGACATTGAGCGCCACGAAGAGGCCGTGGATGTGGAAGATCGGCAGTGCGTGCAGCAGCACGTCCCCGCTGGTGAAACGCCACAGCTGGGCGAGCGTGCGGGCGTTGGCCACGAGGTTGCGCTGCGTGAGCATGGCCCCCTTGGATCTTCCGGTGGTTCCGGATGTGTACAGGATGGCGGCCAGTTCCTCATCGGCGCGCGCAATCGTCGCGAACCGAGTCGGCTGCGTGGCTGCCTGCTGCAGCAACGAGCCCTCACCCGCCGGTCCGAGGGTCACGGTTGCGCGCACGCCCAGGCGGGCTGCCGGCGCAGCGAGCTCACTCTCGCGCGCGGGCGTGCAGACGAACAGAGCCGGCTGCGCGTCCGCGAGGAAATACTCGAGCTCCGCGCGGGTGTAGGCGGTATTGAGCGGCAGGTAGACGGCACCCGCGCGCAGGGCCGCCAGATACAGCAGCACCGCCTCGGGACTCTTGTCCACCTGGACGGCCACGCGGTCGCCGGGGCGGACGCCGAGCGCGATCAGCGCATGGGCCAGTCGGGCCGATCCCTCCATCGCCGCCGCGTAGGTCAGCGTCGGCCGCCCATCGGTGGACAGGAACGGCCGCTCGAGCGCGGCGCCCGAGGGAAACAACGCTCCGAATACGGAGCTCATCGATCTAATTTAATGATCATTAATCGCTGAATTCTGCTCTTTTTAACTCATAAAATCGACCATATAGTGGTCTGTAACCAGGAGACACCTATGCAGACGATGCAGACCCAGGAGATTCGCCGCAGCAGCGAGCGCGGCTTTGCCGACCACGGCTGGCTCAAGTCATTCCATTCCTTCTCATTCGCGGATTACTTCGATCCGCAGCACGTCGAATTCGGTCCGTTGCGCGTGATCAACGAAGACCGTGTTGCGCCCGGCGCAGGGTTCGGCACACACGGGCATCGGGACATGGAGATCATCAGCTATGTGCTGTCGGGTCAATTGGCGCATCGGGACTCGATGGGCCATGGCTCGACGCTCCGGCCGGGCGACGTGCAGCGCATGAGCGCAGGCACCGGCGTGCGCCACAGCGAGTACAACGGCTCGAGCGAGCAGCCGGTGCACTTCCTGCAGATATGGATTGCCCCGGATCGTGCCGGGCTGGCACCGGGCTACGAGGAGCGTCGCTTCGAGACCGGCGAGAAGCGTGGTCGCCTGCGACTGATCGCCTCGCCCGATGGCTCACACGCCTCCGTCCAGGTGCACCAGGACGTGCGCCTGTACGCGGGATTGTTCGATGGCGCCGAACGGGCCGTGCTCGATGTGGGACCGGACCGGCGTCTCTACGTGCATGTCGCGCGCGGGAGCCTCGAGGCCCATGGGGTGGCCCTGTCGGCAGGGGATGCCCTCAAGCTCGCCGGTGCCCCGACACTCACGCTCGAAGGCGGGCAGGACTCAGAAGTGCTCGTGTTCGACCTGCCGTCCTGACGCAGCCCGGCGCATCAGTTCCGGGAGGCCCGCACGAGCCGTTCGAGTTCCGGCACGATCTGGAAGAGGTCGCCGACCAGCCCCACATCGGCCACTTCGAAGATCGGCGCTTCACTGTCCTTGTTGACCGCTACGATCGTGCGGGCATCCTTGATGCCCGTCAGGTGCTGGATGGCACCGGAGATTCCAAGGGCGAGGTATAGCTCCGGCGCGATGATCTTGCCGGTCTGACCCACCTGCATCTCATTCGGCACGTAGCCCGCATCGACGGCAGCCCGTGAGGCCCCAACGGCGGCGCCCAGTGCATCAGCCAGGCTGTAGAGGATCTTGAAATTCTCGGCGCTGGCGAGTGCGCGGCCGCCCGACACGACGCGCCTGGCCGTCTGCAGGTCCGGCCGATCGGACTTGGCCTCAGTTCTGCCGACGAAGCGCGTGTGCGCCGGCAGGTCGACCTGGACCTGCGCGGCCTCCACCGCAGCGTTGCCGCCGGTAGGGGCCGGCTGGAAGGAAGCCATGCGCACGGTGGCCACGACGATCGCATCCGCAGGCGCCTCGACGGTCATGAGCGCATTGCCTGCATACACGGGACGCACGAACCGGTGGCTGGATTCCACGGCCATGACATCGCTGATCTGGCCGACGCCGAGCAGCGCTGCAACGCGCGGCATGAGGTCTTTGCCGAACGTGGTCGAGGGACCGAGCAGGTGCGTGTAGCCGCGCGCCAATGCCGCAAGCTGCGGCGCGTACACCGCCGCGAGCGGCTCCGCATTCTCTGCGCGCTCGAGGGTCAGCACGCGGCTCACCCCGTTGAGTGACGCCGCCTCGGCAGCGATCGGCCCGGTCTGCGCAGCCAGCACCGCCACATCCACTGACGCGCCGCCGAGAGCCGCCGCGCAGCTGACGCACTTGGCGGTGCTTGGGTTGAGCCGGCCATTGCCGTGCTCTGCAATGATCAGGATCTTGCTCATTCAAATGACTCCGCGCTGTTTCATTGCCCCGAACAGCTCATCGACACTCTTGACCATGACGCCGCGCGATCGCACGGGCGGGGGCGCATAGCTCACGGCGCGAGGCGCCGTGGCGGCCGCCTCCACCCCGAGATCGGCCAGTGTCGTGATGTCGAGAGGCTTCTTCTTGGCCTTCATGATGTCCGGAAGCTTGATGTAGCGGGGCTCATTGAGACGCAGATCCGTGGTCACGACCGCTGGCAGATCGACTTCGATCGTTTCCAGACCCGTGTCCACCTCCCGGGTCACCCGCGCCTTGCCGCCGTCGAGCTCGAGCTTGGAGGCATATGTGGCCTGCGGGCGATCCCACAGGGCCGCCAGCATCTGCCCGGTCTGCCCATTGTCATCATCGATGGCCTGTTTGCCCAGGATGACGAGCTGAGGCTGGTGCTTGCGTGCCAGCGCCAGAAAAATGCGCGCCGCCGTCAGCGGCGCCACCGCGGCGTCGACCTGCACGAGCAGGGCGCGATCGGCCCCCATGGCCAGTGCGCTGCGCAGCTGCTGCTGTGCGTCGGCCGGACCGATGCCCACTGCGATGACCTCGCTCGCGGCACCGCGCTCCCTGATGCGCAGCGCCTCCTCGAGCGCAATCTCGTCGAACGGGTTGATGCTCATCTTGACGCCGTCCGTCACGACGCCGGAGCCATCGGGTTTGACCCGCACCCGGACGCTGTAGTCGATGACGCGCTTGATGCCCACCAGAATCGTGCTCATGAACCGACTTCCCCTTGAGTGCCTGCCTTGGGTCCCGACCAGCGGGCGCGCCGCCCCGTAGCCGCGCGCGGCCGCAAAGGATAGCCGATAATGGCCCGGATGAAATTCTCGAGTCTGCGCGCATTCGTCAGCGGTGGGGCCTCGGGCCTGGGTCGTGCGGTGGCCAGCGCCGTGGTCGGCGCGGGCGGCTCGGCGATCCTGCTGGATATCAATCCAGAGCAGGGGGCGGCCGCGTCGGCGGAAATCGGTCCCGGAGCCTTTTTCTGTCCGGGCGACGTCACCGAGGAGCACAGCATCGAGCGGGCCATGGAAGTGGCCCAGGCGCAGCTCGGTGGTCTGGATCTCGCTGTGATGTGTGCCGGCATCGGAACGGCCGGACGCCTGATAGGTCGCTCCGGACCGATGAGCGCCGAGTTCTTCCGTCGCATGATCGAAATCAATCTGGTGGGAACCCTGCTGTGTTGCAAGGCGGCGGCGCTGCGAATGCAACAGAATGCGCCCAACGAGGAGGGCGAGCGCGGCGTCATCATCACGACAGCCTCCATCGCCGCCTTCGACGGGCAGATCGGCCAGGTGGCATATGCCGCCTCCAAGGGCGGAATCGTGGGCATGACGCTGCCGCTGGCCCGGGAACTGGCGTCCTCGGGAATCCGCGTGGTCACCATTGCACCGGGACTTTTCCGCACACCCCTGCTCGCGGGTCTGCCCGAGGCCGCCCAGGTCTCGTTGGGCCAGCAGGTGCCCTTCCCGCCGAGGCTCGGGCGCCCCGAGGAATATGCCGCACTGGTGCGGCAGATCGTCGAGAACAGCATGCTCAACGGCGAGACGATCCGGCTCGACGGCGCACTGCGCATGGCGCCCCGCTGACCTCGCGATCGCCCTGAGCCGATGCGATTCAGCCCGGATTCATTCGAATCGCGTAGCATCGCGTCAGGAAACCGCACGCATAACCGTGCGTGTCCGTGGCAATCTGACGGTGGGTTCAGTAACTTCTACCCTCGACCGGTTGCCCCTCCACCGACACAATGGCACCGGGCACGGACTGCGTTATGTCCCAAAGCGCGGTCGGTCTCATCGGCTCATGAAGGAAAGAGTGTGCGCTCAATTCGATGGCTGCTGCTGACGCTGATGGTCGTAGCGGTCGTGCCCCGGCTTTCCAGTGCCGCTGCACCCCCCGCCCGCCCCCTGCAGGCGCCGGTGATGGCATTCGGATTCGAAAACGTGCAGAGGCTGGCGCAGCAGCGCGCCGACCAGCCCTACCACGAGCCCGCCGACAAACTGCCCGAGGCGCTGGCCAGGCTCAGCTACGAGGACTACCAGGATATCCGCTTCAAGCCGGAGAGTTCCCTGTGGCGCAACCAGCGCCTGTTCGAGGTCGAGTTCTTCCATCGCGGCTCCAACTACGACCGGCGCATCAATGTCTATGAAGTCACCGAGCAGGGCGTCGCGCCGGTGCGCTATGACCCCTCCCAGTTCGATTTCGGGCGTAACGCAGGCCTCTCCAAGGTGCTGACACCGGATCTCGGATATGCGGGCCTGCGTGTGCACTTCCCGCTCAACACGGCCGATTACAAGGACGAGCTCATCGCGTTCCTGGGTGCCTCGTACTTCCGGGTACTCGGTCGCGGACAGCTCTACGGTGCCTCTGCGCGCGGGCTTGCCATCAATGTCGCCAGCACCAGCGGCGAGGAATTCCCCTACTTCAGCGATTTCTGGCTGGTGCGACCGAGGCCTGATCAGCACACCCTGACCATCTTCGCGCTGCTGGACAGCCCGAGCGTCTCCGGCGCGTATCGTTTCGAGATCCGTCCGGGCGCAGAATCCGATGTCGAGGTCACAGCCACCCTGTATGCACGCAAGGACATCGAAAAACTGGGGATTGCCCCGCTGACATCCATGTACCTGTACGGGGAGGAGCACCGGCGCCAGTTCGATAATTTCCGTCCCGAGGTGCACGACAGCGACGGACTGCTCATGAACAACGGTGGCGGCGAATGGCTCTGGCGACCCCTGTTCAACCCGAAGTCGCTGCGGGTCTCGAGCTTTTCGGACGACCATCCCCGCGGCTTCGGTCTGGCGCAGCGCGACCGGGACTTTTCCCACTATCAGGATGAGGATGCGCATTACCAGCGGCGGCCAAGCTACTGGGTGAGCCCGCTGCAGG
>Ga0326728_10026512_pt1 | contig 10248 bp, 7 predicted proteins | sample MB3enrmetagenome_FD_207602 | JGI IMG/M metagenome (GOLD analysis project Ga0326728, IMG submission 207602) | Lab enriched peat soil microbial communities from McLean, Ithaca, NY, United States - MB31MN | ecosystem: Environmental > Terrestrial > Soil > Wetlands > Peat | place: USA: New York... | reverse complement strand
GTGAAATTTTCTTACTCCCTGCAAAATCTTTCCGCACTTCTAACTCCGCCTCTGTCAACGCATTCAGCGCCTCCGACACTACCTTCCCCGCCGGACCCGGTCTGTTATCGGCGAATTAGGGATGACACCAGTGTAATAGCCATTGCGTAATGTGTTCGCAGCCGCCAAAGCGGGTAGGCTGGCACAGAGGGTCGCTTTTTAGCGTCTGTGCTGGCCAGCCTCGTCCGCGAGGAGGGCAAGGCGGACCTGCTCGACGAGCTCGCCAAGCCGCTGGCTGAGCATAAATAGCCAGCGGCCAAGCCATGGTGCTTATCGAACCCGGCGGCGCGTGGGCTCGCAGAGTAGGGCCGAACGGCGTTCGGCCCACTGCGGGGCGAGCGCCGCTCGCCCCTACACGCCCTTGGCTGGGGCGACCCGCGGTCCTAGAAGCCCCTTGGCATGTTTGGTAGCGGCCAGAGGTCGCTCTGCGCCGCTCGCTTTCTTTTCAAAAGGTCAACGAGTTGTCTCCACCGCGCCGGAAGCATTCATGGCTTTCGGAGTTGCCCCTCCACTGGCTATGCCCGGCCCCACTTCAAGAGCCTGTACTATGGCCTCCCGAGGACAGTCATTGACCTTGCTCCCCCCATCGATGAGGTCCATGGATTGCCCGGTGTCCAGAGCGTCATAAGTCGCCAGGAGCTGTGATCGCCGCGCAATTTCTCTGGCCCACTCACTCCGGGCTTCCACCGCATACCGGGCAAAAACGGCGGCCATTTCCATGGGGCCATACCAGAGCGAACGTTCGCAGCAGTCCGAAGATTCCGGGTAGGCCCACGCTCCACTCTTAGTGTCTGCGATCTCCCTAAGGGACCATCTTCCGGCGAGGCTTTGCCACGGGTGTACTCTCCGGCAGCGCGCCCTTCTACGAGCCGAGGTGAGCCGTCAGCTCCCACAAGTTCTTTCGGGAAATCGCAAACCCCAAAGAACAGCGGTCTGCGCCAGCCAGCGCGCCTTCGAGGCCCTTCGCACCGAAGCGGATTACCAGAAAGCCCTCGCCAAGATGCGGGGCGGCAAGCCGCAGCCCGAAGCCGCACCTTGATGGAAATTCCTTTTTGCCCATCACGGTCCCGCGAGGCGGGATAGGATAGCCGTCACACCCAGCGCAGAGCGTCGCCCGCCATTCTTATTGGCGGGCGAGATAGGCAGGCGGCGGGCTCACGAGTGATCCGCTCCTAGCTTGTATATCCTTGCAACTTAACGGGAATTCGGGTGAGGCGAGTCAAGCGACCACTGTCATAGTCCAATCCTTGTCACAAGCGTGCGCGGTTTCGGCCTGACTGCTTGCTGCTATACAGGTGCTGATCTGCCTTGTTCAAGAGGGATTCCGCCGAATCCCCAGGAGCGGCCATGGTAGCCCCCACCGAGATGGTCACCTGGATCTGTGAGCCTTCCACCGGCACTGTGCACCGAGCGACCACTGCCCTGCATCTCTCGGACGTGTCCGCCAGGATGTCTTTCGTAATGCCGGGGAGAATTACCATGAATTCGTCGCCCCCCCAACGTCCCAGCACGTCGGACGCACGCAAACAACCGGACAGAGTCTTTGCAACAGTGACCAGCGCAGCATCGCCGGCGGCATGGCCGTAGGTATCGTTGATGTTCTTGAGTTCGTCCAAGTCGGCCAGCATGATTCCGAACGGGGTGCCGAACTTGGAATGTTGATCGAGTTGCTGAAAGAGCTGTTGCTCCAAATAGCGACGGTTTGCCACCTGGGACGCTGAATCCAGAAATGCCAACTCCGCAAGCTCCCTGGCTCTCTCTTGCGCGGCCCGCTGCCGCGAGTTGTCATTGAAGATCTCGACCGCACCGACAACTTCACCGTCTCTGCCCCGAACTGCGCAGACACGAACCTCCACAGGGACCCTGTGGCCACGTTTATGGTGAAGATAAATGTCCGCCCGATGCGGACGACCATCCGCTATGGTGCGGCTGAGAGGGCACTCTCCCTGGCAGAGCAGGCGCCCGGAGTCGTCGACGTGCATCAGAATGTTGTCGCCACAGCGTGTCCCTACAACTTCTTCGGCGCTGTATCCGGTAAGGTATTCCGCTGCTTGGTTCCAGTACGTAATCCTACGGTTTAGATCAGTGAAGTAGACACCGTCAAAAAGGTTGTCCAGTATCCGTTTGAAGAGACTGTCCATTTCATCTGACGACGAAGCCGGTGAAGAAGGAGCTGGAGGCTCCATATGTTTTCTCCCTCAGCAGACGCCTCGATCTGCACAACACATAAGGGATCATCGCCGACGCTGTTGCGGCGCTGCTACAGACGGAAGCAATACTGACGCCCTTAAGTGTTAACATTTTAGCACTGGTCCCTGCCGTGTGCAATGTTCCAGTGTTCCGTCAGAAACTTCGCACAGCACGAAACACAGAGCAGAAGGTACGGACCAGGTGCTCTTCATTCTGACTTCTGACTCCTGCCCTTTCCCTACCCGTTTGGAGAAGGCAGCGCTGGCCCCCTTCCTGGGCTGCCGGGGTCGCTCGGGATGAAAAAAGATCAAAAAAAGAGGCAGCAGCGGAGGCAGTTGGGTGCAGACTGGCAGTAACCTGGGTTCCAAAAATGGAAATCCTGGCTCAGAACAACGGTGGGGTCCATTCCAATGGGTATGTCCGCATAGCGTCAGATCAGGATTATTCCTTCACGCTTTGCACGGCCTGGGCATAGTTCAATACCTGCCCGCCATGTTCCTTCTGATAAGTCTCTGCCTCCGCGCGCGTCTTAAACGCCACCAGCGTGGGGAGGCAGCGGTCGTAGTCGCGAACCGAAACGCCCTGAGGTTGCCGCTGGACTGCTGCGCTGTGCATCGCACAGTATTCGATGTTCCCGCCCTCGTCGTAGTAGGCGGTGTCCGCGGGGATTGACTCGCCGGAATTCAAATCCGTAGCCCAGACCTTCTGAACTTTGCCGGGATGATTTACCGCATAGTGCATCCCGCAACGAGGGCAGCAAGCGTGTTCCGTGTGACCATCCGTCTCGACGAGAAAAGCCATTCCACCATGAATGGCGCGGCCGCAGATATTGCAGAAGTTCGGGTTGGGCCTTGTCTCATAGCGATAGGCGAAGTAGCTAGAAAGGCCAATAGCCGCGAGAGCCAGAAACGTCATCAGCGTCTCCCTCAGTTTCATGGTTTCCCTCCGCTTCGGTTTTATCTCAGGCTCGGTTTCACTTCAAAGTTCCATTTCCAGATCGCGTAGACGGCCGGGTAAACCGCCAACTCCATGATGAACGATGTGAAGATGCCGCCAATCATGGGGGCGGCGATGCGCTTCATGACGTCTGAGCCCGTCCCCGAGGACCACATGATGGGAAGAAGCCCCATGAACATGCACGCCACAGTCATTACTTTGGGCCGCACCCGCTTCACCGCCCCGTGCAGAATGGCCTCTTTCAGGTCTTGCCAGCTTTTGAGCCGCCCATCCTTCTCCCATTCATGATAAGCCAAGTCGAGGTAGAGCAGCATGAAAACCCCGGTCTCCGCATCCACTCCCATCAAGGCGATCAGGCCCACCCATACTGCAATGCTCATGTTGTATCCCAACCAGTGGAGAAGCCAGATTGCACCGACAGCCGAGAATGGCACGGCGAGAAAGACAATCAACGTTTTTACGACGGATTTCGTATTCAGGTAGAGCAATACGAAGATAATGAAGATGGTGATGGGCAGGACGAGGGTGAGCCGCCGGCGGACGCGCTGGAGGAACTCATATTGGCCGCTCCACGTCAGGCTGTATCCGGTGGGCAGGTGAGGTTCTACTCTCTCGCGCACTAACCGTCGGGCCTCATCCACATAACTGCCCAAGTCGCGTCCACCCACATCCACGTACACATAGCCGCTGAGCAGGCCGTTTTCGTCACGGATCATGCTCGGTCCTTCGACCATGCGGATCTCCGCGAGCTGGGCCATGGGAATCTGCGCTCCCGATGGAGCCGTCACCAGCACGCGGCTGAGCGCGTCCACGTTGCTGCGGAAATCGCGGAAATAGCGAATGTTCACACCGTAGCGCTCCCGGCCTTCGACGGTGGTCGTCACATTCTCCCCGCCCACTGCCGACATGATGTAGCTTTCCACATCATCTACCGTTAAGCCGTATCGCGCTAACTGATCGCGCTGCAGGTCAAAATCCAGGAAGTAGCCGCCGCTGGTTCGCTCCGCATACACACTGCGAGTGCCGGGCACCTGGGCGAGTGTGCGTTCAATCTCCTCACCGATCTGCTGGATTTGAGTCAGGTCCGACCCGTGGACCTTGATGCCTACCGGGGTACGCACGCCCGTTGTCAGCATGTCGATGCGGTTGCGGATGGGCATGGTCCAGGCATTGGTCGTCCCGGGGATTTTGAGTGCCCGATCCATCTCATCGACGAGTTCTTCCTGGCTGATGCAGTCCGGCCAAGCTCGGCGAAGTATGCCTTTCAGCCATTCCGGCGCCCAAGCCGAGTACCACTGCCGCTTCTTCCGCCATTGATCTTGAGGCTTCAAAACCACTGTGGTCTCGACCATCGAGAACGGCGCGGGATCGGTGGAGGTTTCCGCGCGTCCTGCCTTGCCAAACACCCGCTCGACTTCGGGAAAAGTGCGCAGCACTCGGTCCTGTATCTGCAAGAGCCGCGCCGCCTCGGTGACGGAGATTCCAGGCAGCGTAGTGGGCATATACAGAATTACGCCTTCATTTAGGGGCGGCATGAACTCCGAACCCAGCCTCTGGAAGACCGGCACGGTGAGGGCAACGGTAGCGATGGCAGCGAGCACTACCGTCCACTTGAAGCGCAGCGCCAGCTCTGCAACCGGATGATAGAGACGCATCAGGACGCGGCTGATGGGATGCTTCTCTTCCTTGTGGATTTTGCCCACCAGCACGGCGTTCACAATCCAGCTCAGGAACTTCGGGCGAAAATCGAAAGAGTTTGCGTGTGTAAAAAGCAAGCGCATAGCCGGGTCGAGGGTGATGGCGAGGACTGCTGCTATGGCCATGGAGAAATTCTTGGTGAATGCCAATGGCTTGAAAAGCCTGCCCTCCTGCGCCTCCAACGCAAAGATGGGCATGAACGAGACCGCGATCACCAGCAACGAGAAGAAACTCGCTCCACCAACTTCCTTCACAGCATCCACAACTACTTCGTGATAGTCCCGCTTCCTCCCTTGCGCGTCCCACTCCTCCAGCTTCTTATGGGTTTGTTCGACCACTACGACCGCCGCATCTACCATGGCGCCAATGGCAATGGCGATGCCGCCCAAGGACATGATGTTGGACGTGACTCCGACCAGCTTCATGGGAATAAACAAAATCAGTACGGTGATGGGGATGGTGAGGATCGGAATCAGCGCGCTAGGTATATGCCACAAGAAGATCAGGATTACGATGCTGACGATAGAGATTTCCTCGATCAGCGTGTGCTCGAGCGTAGTGATTGACCGGAGAATCAGCTCCGAACGGTCATAAGTGGTCACGACTTTGACGCCGGGAGGAAGCGAGGGGCCTATCTCATCCAGCCTGGCTTTTACGCGCTCGATCACCTTGAGCGCATTCTCCCCATGGCGCATGATGACCACGGCGCCCACCACGTCGCCCTTGCCGTCCAGGTCGGCGATCCCTCGCCGAATGTCGGGGCCTAACGTGACTTGCCCAACGTCCTTCACGGTCACGGGCGTGCCTGTCATGGGATTCACTCCCACCACGATCCGGCTCAGATCTGACACCGAATGCGCGTAACCACGGCCGCGTACCATGAACTCCCGGCTCGCGAACTCCACCAATCGCCCGCCCACATCGTTGTTGCCGCGCCGCACGGCCTCGGAAACTTTTTCCAGCGGAATCTTGTAGGCCGCAAGAGCATTGGGATCCACCTGAATCTGATACTGTCGGACCAGCCCTCCTATAGGGGCCACTTCCGCCACGCCCGGGACGCTCTGTAGGTAGTAGCGCAGGTACCAATCCTGGAAGGAGCGCAGGGCATCCAGGCTGTGGCGCCCTGTTGTGTCGACCAGCGCGTATTGAAAGATCCAGCCGATGGCCGTGGCATCCGGACCCAACTCCACTTGCACGCCCGCAGGCAGCCGCGGGGTTATCTTGGAAAGATATTCCAGGGTGCGCGACCGCGCCCAGTAGATATCCGTGCCTTCGTCGAAGATGATGTAAATGTATGAGTATCCGAAGTCCGAAAAGCCCCGGATGTCCTTTACTTTCGGCGCACCGAGCATGGCGCTGATAACCGGGTAGGTAACCTGGTCTTCCATGATGTCCGGACTGCGGTCCCAGCGCGAATAGACGATTACCTGCGTGTCAGAGAGATCAGGGATGGCGTCGAGCGGAAGGTTGTGGAGCGACCACCACCCGCCGGCCATCGCCGTTGCCACAAAAAGGAAGACGGCAAACTTATTCTTGGCGCAGGATTCGATGATTCGATTGATCATGACGGCTCACTCCCTTCGTTCCGGCGCCCCGGCAGCGGGTGGCGTCCCCGTCTGCTCGTCTTGCTTCATCCCTGGCATGCCCGGCATACCGGCCATCCCCGCGACGGCCTCGCGCAAGCTGCTCTCCGAATCCAGCAGGAAGTTGGCGCGGGTTACCACGCGTTCGCCGGCTCGAAGACCGCTCAGGATGGCGATGTAATCCTGTGTGCGCTCACCGACCTTGACTTCACGCGGGGCAAATGCGCCCATGCCGAGGTCCACGAAAACCACCTGGCGCGTGCCGGAGTCAAGCACGGCATCCACAGGTACGGTCAGTTGCCGGCCAAAAGACTTGTGCAGTTCCACGTTCACAAACATTCCGGGCTTTAGCTTCAATTCCGGATTAGGAAATTCCATGCGCGCTGTCCCGGTTCGCGTATCTGCCTTGACTTCGGGATTGACAAAAACAAGCCGGCCCTTCCAGGAGTCGCCGGGCAGGGATTCTGTCGTCACAGTTGCTTCCTGGCCCAGGCTGACCGCGGGCATCTCAAATTCGTAGACGTCTGCCTGCACCCAGACCCTGCTGAGGTCCACCAGCTTGTAGAGTTCCGTGTCAGGCGTCACGTATTGATTGGGATATGCCTTGCGTTCCATGACGTAGCCGGAGGCGGGCGCATAAAACGTAATCTCGTGTTGTGGCTTGCCGGTCTCCTCTAATTGTCCGATTTGTGCTTCGGTCAAATCCCAGAGCGTGAGCCGGCGGCGCGCAGCCTCCAGCAGCGACTCGGTCCCTGATGAAACCTCCAAGTAGGGACTGGCTGCAAGTGACTTGCGGGCTCGAAGCGCCAGCAAATATTCCTGCTCGGTGGCAAGCAGGTCGGGGCTGTAAAGTGTGAACAGCGGTTCTCCCTTTTTGACGGGTTGCCACGTGAAATCCACGAAGACTTTCTGGATCCAGCCGTTGACCTTCACGTGCACGTCGGCCAACCGCGTTTCGTCAATAGCAACCTGGCCCACTGTGCGGATCGTCTTTTCGATTGGGCGGTACTCAGCCAAGGCTGTCGTCACTCCCATGAGCTGCCGGCGGGCTGGGCTGATTTGAACCGTGCCGGGCGGTAACGGCCCCGCGGCGGCGATCCGCTGCTCGTCGGCGTAGACCGGGACCAGCTTCATCCCGCAATCCGGCGCGATGCCCGGCTTGTCGGACTTGTACCAGGGATGCATGGGGTCTTGGTAATAGAGAATCTTCTGGCCGGTGGTATCCCTGGTTGGCCCCAGCACGGCAGGGGAACTCGGTGGCGGGTTCAGAAAAGTGGCCAACTTTTCACGCGTGGGCCGCCAGACAAAGATCAGGATCACAATCAAACTGACCAGGCCCGCGCCGGCCAGGAATGCGGTAATGCTGCTTCCAGTCTCTCTTCTTTTTTCCATAGTTCACCTCTTCCTGCTGAATCAAGTCTCTGAATCCTGAATCCTGTTCTTACTGAATCAGATTCAGGGCGGTAAGCTCTTCCAGACGAGCCAATGCTTTCTGGTGATTGGCGATTTGTTCCTTGTAGCTCAGTTCGTAATCGAGCAGCGTGGTGAAATTGCCGAGAACGTTCAGGAAATCCACGGCCCCGGTTTCATAGCTGGAAATTGAGGATTCCAGGGCCAGCGAAGACTGAGGGACAATCCCTTGCGAGTAGAGTTCCAGAAGCTGCTCGGAGGCTTGTACGTCCAGGAACTCCTGTTTGATGCGGTAGCGGAGCGTCGTCAACTCATTGGCTTCCATCTGCCGGGAAGACTCCAGATTCGCCGCCGCTTCCGCGATGGCCATGGCCTGCTTCCTGCGGCGGAAAATCGGCAGCGAAGTCGAGAAGGTGATGCCATACATGTCCGGCAGGCGGTCGCGTTGCATGTAGGCGTAGCCGACGCTGAAGTCCGGACGGACCTCTCTTTTCGCCAGATCCATTGAGAGGCGGTTCTCTGACACCATCGTCCGTTGCTGTTTCAGAGCCGGGTAATTCGCCTGGGCAGCGGCCTGTAGTTCATCGAGCGAAGCGCCGACGTTGCTGATCTTGAGCTCCTCGGGTGTGCTTATGGGCGCATCCACAGGGAGGTTTAGGAGGCTGTTAAGCTGCGCCTGGAAAGTCTGCCGCGATTGCTCCAGCACGGTCTGCCGCTCGAGGAGCCGCGTCAATTCCACCTGCGCCTTTAGAACATCCTGTTGTGCTGCTTTGCCAACCGAGTAACGGATTTCGGCAATCTTCTCGAACTTTTTCAGGAGCTCGCGGTCCTTGCGAAGGGTGGAGAGACTCTGGTCTGTGAACCAGAGGTCGAAATAAGCCTGCTTCACTTCCGCCGCGATGCGCCGCCACACAGCTTCGTAAGCAAGAGTTTCTGCGTCAGCGTCGCGCGAGGCGATTTCAGTGCGAAGGCGCGTCTTGCCGGGATAGGGAATCTCCTGCTCGGCCATGATCTGGCGGGCGCTCGAAGGGTCACCGGCCATGACCGTAAACGGTGGAAGGACATTGCCGCCGTAGCTCACGGAAAGCTTGGGGTCAGGCCACGCTCCAGCCTGCGGAACCCGCGCGCGCTTGGCCTGAACAGCACGCCGGGCTGCCTGAATTTCCGGGTTGCGCTCCATTGCTTCTTGAACCAACGCCGTAAGGCTCGCAACTCCTTTGGCCTCGGCCGGCGCGGCACTCGGTCCTTGATGCTGCGAGAAGAGGCGCGATGGCGCACAAAGAAAGATCAGAAAGATGATCCAGGGACGCATGCTCGAATCTCCATTCCAGTTTTTGGGTGTGGTCTCATTTGGAATTGCGTTCCGCAGGAAACACCAGTCATTCCCGTCCCGCCATGGCGGGACGGGAATGACTGCGACTTAGAGCGCCCATGTCTCGCAAATGACACCAGTGCCGATTTATGGGTTAAGTTGACAACAACAAGTTTTCGTCTTGATTCCCTGCCCATCTCCGGCGGGCAAGAGAATCAAACAAAAACAAATGGGGTGGGTAATTGGGAGTTTTTCAGATCAGGAGCAGACAAGTCTGGAGCAGCGGGGTTAGAGGAGGCAAGGTGAGGCCGGAAGACGTAAGCCTTTCGGTCCGCCTCTGGACGAGTGGTGGAATCGAGTCAGTCGCGTGGCTCGTTTGGATGGGCAAGATGGTTACGGAGTGGTCGGTACCGCTCGTGACTTCCGCTATAGACGCTTGGAGGGTCAAGGCCATTGCCAGACAGCAGTCCGGGACGGCAGAACGGCTTGGAAGCGACTTGCCCCTTGGGGCGGGGCAGCAGTCGTGGCTCGCGCATGGCCGAGAGAAACAAATCTCGCGTAGACCCGAGAACTGCAGTAACAACACACCGAGCAGAATGTACGTCAAGCGCCTCAAAATTAATCCTCACGCAGCATTATAGGCTGAATACGTCCTCCAAGCAAGCCGCACTCCAACGCACTGCCAACGCACTCCAACGGACTCCATGTCTCTTGACAAACTGGAGGAGATAGGCTAGCATACTGAGCGGTTGGTTCAAGGTTCAAGGTTCAAGGTTCAAGGTTCAAGGTTCAGGGTTCAGGGTTCAGGAGTCAGGGGCCGGGAAGAAACTTCGATAAGGCGTCAGCCAGGGCGAGCATAGCGACAAACTGCTTTGCTCCCTCTGGGCAAGATTTCGCTTAGAAAAAGAAAAGGAAAAACGCAGTAACATTAAAATTGAACGGATGATTATTGTGCTTGTTCCGGCGAATAAAAGGCGATATAATGCCGGACATGAAAAAACCTAAACGCAAGGGCATGATGACGATCCAGAGATTCCGGCGGCTTTTCGGCGAGGAAGA
>Ga0326728_10026510_pt1 | contig 10249 bp, 11 predicted proteins | sample MB3enrmetagenome_FD_207602 | JGI IMG/M metagenome (GOLD analysis project Ga0326728, IMG submission 207602) | Lab enriched peat soil microbial communities from McLean, Ithaca, NY, United States - MB31MN | ecosystem: Environmental > Terrestrial > Soil > Wetlands > Peat | place: USA: New York... | reverse complement strand
ATAGCGAAACGCCCAAGTAGACGAGATACGGCTCCTCGACGTTTCTCGAGGCGGGGCGCAGCATGTCGTTGTGGCAGAAGACGCCGCCCGGTTTGAGAACCCGATGGATTTCCTTGAACGCCCGGATGATCTCGAGATGGCGCGAGGCGAACTGGAGCGTCACCGCATCGAATGTCTGGTCGGGAAACGGCAGCGCATGAGCGTCGCAGACCTGGGCGCGGATCGTCAGGTTGCGCTCGCGGGCGCGGCGCTGACCCTCGGCGGTCATGTGCGGACTGCCGTCCACTGTGTGGATTTCGAGCGTCGCGTCCTTTGCCAGAAGCCGCAGCGGAATATCGTGCGTGCCCGAGCAGACGTCGAGCACTTTCGATCCGGGCGGCAGATGCCGGTGAATCGCGGCGGCGAACTTATCGCTCCATCGTGAACAATTCCCGAGCGACGCGATCGCATTGCCCTTATCGTAATAGGTCGGCACGTCGCGAAAGACTTCGGGGATCAGCGTCCGCCACGTGTCGGCGAAAAGGCGTGCGCGGAGGTCCTCCTTCCGCAAAAAATGGTCCGAGATGCTCAACCGGATTCTCCCCTTGAACTTTCCTCAACCCAACATGCCGACCGTGTTCCCCGGCCGGCGCGCGCCTCAAGGCGAAATCTGCAACGGTTTGGCCTTCCAGGCAATCGTCAACGACCGGCAGGACACGCGCTCGGTGCAGTCCAATAGCCAGGTATGGGAACCCATATCAAGCCGATAAACTCTTGCGTTTCGGCCTAAACGACGGGTTCCCCGATCCGGGCAGGCGAATTCCGACGACCGGAGCGCCGGAACCGGCTGACGCTCAGCCGATCCACAGCCCTTCCAGCCGCACCTGCAAGCCATCTCCGCTACGGTTGATGTAGTTGACTAGCCCGCTGTGCCGCCATTGCAGCATGCAGCGCCGGGGTTGGAAGAAGTACCGCCTGCCGATCGCGCTTTCGCTGCGGGTGTCGACGATCAGGCCTTCGTATCCCTCGGCGATATAGTAGCCGATGTCCTTGAACCCCTTCTCGCGCGCGCCGAGCGGACCGGTCACGCACCAGACGATCACGCCGGTGCGGCGATCGACCTCGATCACCACGCCGCAATGGGTGATCGGACAGCCGCAGGACATACCGAGCGGGCGGCCAATCATCAGGTCTCCAACGCCGATCTCCATCTCGCGGGTGAGCATGGGGTTGTGCGGTATGATGATTTCGCGCGGGCCGGGGTCCTCGGGGAAATGCTCCAGGTAGAAGTCGAATTCCCGGCCCAGCGTATCGCGCCAGATTGGCGCCGCGCCGCCAGGCGGAACGCCGGCGTCCTGCCGCGCGACCGGGGCGGAGATCGTTGGCATAGCGAGCCGGTTCGCCGAACGCGCAATACAGCGCTTGATCAGATCCGGTCGTTTCTCAAGCTGCTCGGCAAGGGCGCCGCAGGTGCGGAAACCGCACAGGCCGCAGTTGGCGCCCGGAAGGTCGGCGGCGGTTAATTCTTGTGTGACAGACATGGTTTGTCATCCTCTTCGCAGCGTCGGCATCAGCGCCGCGCCGTGGCGATGCGCCGCAGGCCGCCGACCAGGGTCGGCAAAATGTCGATCGTCCGATCCACCTCCGCTTCTGTATTGAACCGGCCAAGCGTCAGCCTGAGCGCGCCGCGGGCTCGGAACGGGTCGAAGCCAAGCGCCCGCAGCACGTAGGACGGTTCCGCCGCGTGCGAGGCGCTGCACGCGCTGCCGGTGGACGCCATGATCCCCGCCTCGTCGAGCGCCAGCAGCAGCCGGATGGCCTCCCCCTCTTGGCCGGCGAAGCCGAGGCAGACATGGCCGGGCAAACGCCGCTGCCGATGGCCGATCACGTAGGCTTGCGGACATGCCGACAGAATGCCCGCGATCAGCCGTTCGCGCAGCGCCGTCAGCCGCACATTGTCGTCGGCCATCTCTGCGGCGGCCAATTCCGCCGCGACGCCGAAACCGACGATGCCGGCGACGTTCTCGGTCGCCGAGCGCAGGCCGCGCTCCTGTCCGCCGCCGTGAATGATCGGGCTTAACGTCACGCCGTCGCGGACATAGAGCGCGCCGACGCCCTTCGGTCCGTGCAGTTTGTGCGCCGAGAGCGACAGCAGGTCGATCGGCTGTTCGGCGAGGTTGAACGGCGTCTTTCCCACAGCCTGCACCGCGTCGGTATGGAACAGCGCGCCGGCCTCGCGCGCTGCCCGGCCGATCTCGGTCACGGGCTGGATGGCGCCGATCACGTTGTTCGCCGCCATGATCGACACCATGCGCGTGCGCGGCTTCATGCTGTCTCGGACAACCGCGGGATCGACCAGCCCGTCGGCGTCGACCGGCACGTGGGTGACCGCGACGCCGCGCCGCTCCAGGGCCCGCGCGGTTTCCAGGATCGCCGGATGTTCGATGGCGGACGTGACCAGATGCCCGGAACCGGACGCCCCGTCGGCGGCGGCAAGGGCGAGGTTGTCAGCCTCGGTGCCGCTGGCCGTAAAGACGATCTCGCGCGGGCGGGCGCCGAGAAGGGCGGCCACCTGGGCGCGGGCGGTCTCCACGGCGTCCCTGGCCTGGCGGCCGAGCGTGTGCAGGCTGGAGGGGTTGCCGAAAGCCTGGGCGTGCCAAGGCTCCATGGCCTTCACGACCCGCGGGTCCACGGGTGTGGTTGCCGAGTTGTCCAGGTAAATCGCCATATCTACTCGCCCCGGTAGAAAGTCTGGTTGTCCAGGGCGCGCACCACGCCGAAATGCGATTGCCAGCCGATCGTTTTCTTGCCCACACAGATCGTGCAGGTGCCGACCGGGGGATTGCCGCGCAACGCCAGGTCTTCGTCCACCTCCGGCGTGGCGGCGATCGCATCGGCGATCGGGTCGATGCCGATGCCGTACAGGGCGTTGACCTCTCGGATGCGGACGTTGGGCGCCGCTTCGAGGATACGCGCTCGAAACACCTCCCGTTCCGCCTGCGATACGCGGTCGATCTTGGTCACCACGGCGATATCGGCGAGCGACAGCATCGGCCCGATCTTGCGCGGCAGGTTCATGCCGCTGGTCGCCTCGACCACGACGATCCCCAGACCGCCATCGACGTACGGCGAACAGCGCAGGCACAACCCGGCGGTTTCGACCAGCAGCACGTCGGCCCCCGACCTGGCGGCCCATTGCAGCGCGTCGCCCAGGACCATGACGTTGCAGTGGTCCGGACACAGGTCCCCGGAGTAGACCTTGCGCGTCGGAACGCCGAAATCGCGGGCGAACTGTTCGTCTTCCTCGGCGAACTGGACATCGATTTTCAGGAAGGCGACCGACCAGCCGCGCCGCGCCAGGCGCGGGATGACGTGACGCAATACCGCGGACTTGCCGGTTGTGGCGGTGCCGGCGCAGACGGCGAGTTTCATGCCAGGCCTCCTGTTTCGAAACTGTCGATACGTTCGCCCGAGCGGATGCGGTCGCGCAGGTCGGCCAGGACATCGTCCAGGTGGCCGACAATCGGCGCCAACTGACGCTCCCGTTCGTCGGTATGCAGGACCTGGGAGATCCGCCCGTCCTTCAGCACCAGCCGGTAGTCGGACAGCAGGGCGATGCGCGGGTCATGCGTGACGAAAATGAAAATCTTCCTATGGGCGCGCAGAAGTTCGAGCGCGCGCGAGCGGTTGATGCCGGCGTTCTCGACCTCGTCGAGCAGCACGATCGGGGTGTCGCAGATGATCGTTGCATCGGCGATCAGCAGCGAGCGCGTCTGCCCCCCCGACAGCTCGGTCATCCGGCTGGAGAGCGAGATCGGTTCGCCGGTGAGTTGATTGGCGAAGGCCAGGGTCTGCCGCACCGCCTTTTCGATCTCGCCGGCGGAGGCGCGGCGAATGCCGGCGTGGGTGTGGAGGAACTCATCGACTGGCAGGTCGGACAGGAACGTCGTGTGCTGGGTGATGAGCGCGATCGGGTTGCAGGCCGGATCGTCGCGGTATTCCTCGGGCGGCCGCTGGCCGTCGATCAGGATGCGGCGGCCGGTGGGGGTGTCGGCATCGGCGAACAACTCGATATCGTTGATCAGCGTTGTCTTTCCGGAACCGGTGCGGCCCACCACGCTGACGACGTCGCCCATCTGAAGATCGAGACGATCGATGGCGTCCGGCGCGCCGTCGCGGCCGTGCCCGCCAAGGATAGAGATTTGTTGGATGTCGCCTTGCGCCGAACGATAGCGGCTGGACGCGATGGGCGCCGCGTGACTGCATCCATTCGTGCGACATGCGTCTTGCGGCGGGTGAGCCGGTTGAGGGTTCGTCGGCAGAAGCGAACTCAGCATGATCGTCTCCTTTGCCATGCCCACCTGAGCGCAAGCCGCATGCCAGGCGCTAAGTCGTTATTTTGGCTGAATTTTCTTCGGTGGCGGGTTGGCGTTCCGCCGCTCCGGCGACAGGCGCCGCCGCGCCGCCGTCGCCCCAGCAGCAGCGGGCGCCAAGAACGCCGCGCCCGTCCATACGAACCCCATGGCCGGCGAGGCCGAGAGCCGCGAGCCTTCTCGACGGGTTGAACGACTTGACGGTCCGCATCGCGCTTTCCTTTTCGACCGGGCGCCGTCTCCCATTGGCAACGGTTATGTCTATATAGTTAGTAGAATTACTGGACGATGGCAAGGCGTTTCGCAGCGCCGTCGCCGCGGCGGCCGCTGGCGCGCGATCATGGCTTCGCCTTCTACGACGCGCTCATCGTCGCCGCCGCTATCGAAGCCGGCTGCGACACCCTGTTCACCGAAGACATGCAGCACGGCCTAACGATCGACAAGTTGACGATCTGCGATCCCTTTCGGCAAAGCGCCTCATGACCTCCGGACCCCTCTCCCGCGCGTTCGCCTAAGGCGTTCAAACATCCTTCGTCGTCGGCGGCCGCATCGGCCCGTCGCCGTCAAGTCCTGGCGAACGCGCAGCATTGACCCGTGTGAATCGGGCTCGGCATTGCCGCCGAGCACGGATCAGGCGCAGCGGACCCGGAAGATATCGAATTTGAATGTGCGAATCCGAAAGCCGGCGTGCAGCGTTCGGTGAAACGCCCGTCTTCCGGCGGGATATTCACCCGGAGGCCGCATCGTTTGCGAAGCGCAGGACCCCTCTTGCTCAGGGCGACGGTGTATGAAAAGATGTCCAAATTATCATACTGAAGGCAATGACGCCCTCGAAAGGCGGGGGACATGGAGCGGGTCACCATCAGCATGTCCGACGAGTTCGCCGCCGAACTCGCCGCCTTCATGGACGATTACCACTACGAGAATCGATCCGAAGCGGTGCGCGACCTCGCGCGCCTCGGTCTGGAGAAGGCGCGGATCGATCACAGCGTGAAGGGGCAATGCGTCGCGACGCTTTCCTACGTCTTCAACCACCACACGCGCGAGCTGGCGAAGCGGCTGACGGACGCGCATCACGACCATCACGATCTTCAGGTCGCGACGATGCACGTTCATCTCGACCACGACAATTGTCTCGAAGTGGCGGTCCTGCGCGGCGACGCCTCCGCCGTCAGGGAGTTCTCCAAGGCCGTGATCGCCGAGCGCAGCGTCCGATACGGCCAAGTGAGTTTCGTGCCCGTCGCGATGGAGACCGAGGCGCACGCGCACGACGACGCCGGGCGCGCGCGCGCTCACGCGCATCTGCACGCGCATCCGAAGGATTGAGGCGAGCTGGGCGGCCCGACCGGGCGGCCTCGGCAGGGCGAGTCGATAACTTGGGGAATCAATAACATGAGCGTCAGTCTGTCCAACCTGTTCAACGACGAGCAAGAAAACATCCGCGGCAAGGTGATCGGCGTTTACGCTTTGCTGTTCGCCTTCAACATCGCCGCGTGGGTCTGGGCGCTGGTTGCGTTCCATGATTTCCCGGTCCTCTTGGGAACCGCGGCGCTCGCGTACAGCTTCGGCCTACGGCACGCGTTCGACGCCGATCACATCGCGGCGATCGACAACGTGACCCGCAAGCTGATGCAGGAAGGGCGGCGCCCCGTGGCGGTCGGCTTGTTCTTCTCGCTTGGACATTCTGCGATCGTGGTCGGGCTCAGCGTCGCCATTGCGGTCACGGCGACCGCTCTGCAAGACCGGTTCGATTCGTTCAAGAGCTTCGGCGGCGTGGTCGGCACGTTGGTTTCGGCGCTGTTTCTGTTCGGCATCGCGATCGCCAACGTTCTGGTGCTGATTTCCGTCTATCGCACCTTTCGAACCGTCAAGAACGGCGGCCGGTTCGTCGAGGAGGACCTCGATCTGGCGCTTTCCAAGCGAGGGCTGCTCGGTCGCCTGTTCCGCCGCTTCTTCCGCATGATCGAACGCAGTTGGCAGATGTTCCCGCTCGGCGCTCTCTTCGGCCTCGGTTTCGACACCGCAACCGAGGTCGGCCTGTTGGGGATTTCGGCCGCTGAAGCGTCGCAAGGCCTGTCGATCTGGTCGATTCTGGTCTTTCCGGCGCTGTTCGCCGCCGGCATGACGTTGATCGACACGACGGACAGCGTCTTGATGCTGGGGGCGTATGGATGGGCTTTCGTCAAACCGATCCGCAAACTCTACTACAATCTCACCATCACCGCCGTGTCGGTGATCATCGCCGTCGTGGTCGGCGGCCTCGAGACCCTCAATCTCATCGGCGATCAACTCGGCCTGACCGACGGCGGCGGTTTCTGGGGCGCGATCGGGTCGCTGAACGACAACTTCGGCGTCCTCGGCTTCGCCATCATCGGACTTTTCATCGTCGCCTGGCTGGTCTCCTACGTCGTCTATCGCGCCAATCGCTATGACGACATCGAAGCCTCGCTGACTTAGCGGCCGCCAATCATACCGCCATCCTCGGCCTTGACAGCGGCGGGGGTTCCGTCGTAGATGTCACCGTATGGTGACATCTACGACACAACGCGGCTCGACCCGCGACTCGGAAGCGATGCGCGCGCGCATCCTCGAGGCGGTGGGCAAGATGATCGTGCGCGACGGGCTGGCGGCGATCGGCGTCAATGCGCTGGCGCGCGAGGCGGGCTGCGACAAGGTGCTCATCTACCGCTATTTTCGCGACCTCGAAGGGGTCTATGCGGCCTACGCGGCGCAGAGCGATTTCTGGTGGAGCGTCGACGAATTGACGCGCGGGATCGACCCGTCGCGGCTGACGGCGGTCGAGGCGATCAAGACGCTGCTTCGCCGCCACGCGCGCGCCTTGCGGGCGCGGCCCGTGACGCTCGCCGTGCTGGCGGCCGAGCTGACGAATCGCACGCGGCTGGTCGTCGCGCTCGAAGCGGTGCGCGAGCGCCGCGCGCAAGAATTGGCGGCGTGGATCGGCGAACGCTACCGCTTGCCTCAATCCCGGGACGTCGAAGCCGTCGCCATGCTGCTCGGCGTCGCCGTCAACTATCTCGCCGTGCGCGCGCGGACCATCCGCGTGATGAGCGGCGTCGGCATAAGGACCGACGGCGATTGGGAACGGATTTTCGCCGCGATCGACTCGGTGATCGACGGCGTCTTGCGCGATGCGTGAATTTTTTTGCGCGGAATGTCACCCACCGGTGACAATGAAAAGGAGAACGGTCATGACAGCCTTCGATTTAAGCCGGCGAGGCGCGCTCGCCTACGGCGGCGCTACGGTCCTGCTGGCGTCGACCGGCGGGACGCCGCGCGCGTTCGACGCGGCGGGCCGCCCGCCGCCCGCCGACGACGCCTACGCGCCGTGGCGGATGTGGGACGATCCCGCGATCGCCGGAACGCCGTTGGCGCTGGTCGCGGCGGGCGTTCTCGCCGCCAACCCGCACGACACGCAGCCGTGGCTGTTCGCGGTGAGCGCCGACGCGATCGACATCTTCGCCGATCGGACGCGCAATCTCGGCGCCATGGACGCCTACGTGCGCGAAATGCATCTCGGTCTCGGCTGCGCGATCGAGAACATGGCTGTCGCCGCCGGCCCCAACGGCTATGCCGTCGAAGTCGAAGCGAGGCCGGGATCGTTGACGGCGCTCGACGAGCGGCAAGCGCCGGTTCACGCGGCGACGCTCAGCCTGACGCGGCGCGAGCGCACGGCGCTCGACGCGCTCTATCGCGCCATCCCTTTTCGCCACACCAACCGTTACGCCTACGATCGGGGCAGGGCGCCGCCGCAAGACTGGCGCGATTTCGCCGCCCGCGCCGACTTCGGCGACGACATCAGCGTGGTCCTCATCGACGACGGCGAGCCGCGCCGCCTGTTCGACGCCGCGGTCGTCGAGGCGACGCAAGCGATCATCGCCGACAGAATCATGATCGCCGACAGCGACCGCTGGTTCCGCGCCTCGAGCGCCGAAATCGACGCCCATCGCGACGGGCCGACGCTCGAGGCCGCCGGCCTGTCCTTCCTCACGCTGACGTTCGCGCGGCTGTTTCCGGTCTCCGCCGAGACCAGCCATCAGGCCTGGCTCAACCAGACGCGCGACGTCCAGCTCGCCAGCGCGCCGCTCGTCGGGCTCATCGCCGTGCGCGACCGCTACGACCGCCGAAACGCGATCGCGGCGGGCCGCGCCTGGCAGCGCCTGCATTTGAGCGCGACCGCGCAAGGGCTGGCGATGCAGCCGCTCAACCAGCCCATCGAGATGATCGACCGCGAGCGGCGGGCCGGGCGCGGCGCGAATTGGGCGGCGCGGATGGCGCGCCTCACGGGCGAGGACTGGCAGGCGACGTTCTCGTTCCGCGCCGGCTTCGCCTCGCAAGCGGCGCCGGCGAGCCCCCGCCGACGCCTGAAGGACGTGCTGACCGGCTAGCGAAGGCAAATCTCCGCGCGCGGCTGTAGGCGCGACCGCCGGTCGCGCTCGTTCGGCCGCGACGACGCCGCCGCAAAAAGGCGCTCACGCGCCGGACGCGCTCGGCGCGCGCGTCTACGAGCGTCTCGATCGGTTGCGAAGACCCTCGCGCCCGCTCAGTGGAAGGCCGGATGGACGAAGATGACGATGGTCAGCGCCAAGCCGATGAAGAAGAACGTCGAGCGCAAGGGCCGCCGATCCATCAGATAAGCCGCCATGTGAGCGAGGCGCGCCACGATGAAGGCGACGGCGAGCCAGTCGACGGCCGCGTTGGCGCCTTCGACGAGATGCGAAACGATCACCGCCGCGGCGAAAAACGGAAAGGCCTCGAAGCCGTTGCAATGGGCGCCGTAGGCGCGCGCGGCGAGCCCCTCCAGGGCTTGCGCGCCGACGCGCGGCGTGTTCGGATTGAGCTTGCTCGAGGCGAGCCCGAAGGGAACGTAGGGCAGCAGGGCGGCGACGAGCACGCACCAAAACGCGACGGTCATGGGAATCCCCCCGAGGGTGAAACGGCGCGGCCGGACCATAGCGCGGCGCGCTCGGCGACGATAGGGCGCGCCTTCGCTCGACGGCGGCAAGCGCTGCGCCAGCCTCGCCGAAGCGCGCGACGCCATCGATTCTCTCGATCGCCGGATCATCGCGCCGATGGCGGAGCGCGGGAAATACGTCGCAGAGGCGGGCCGCTTCAAGGCCGATCCCGCAGCGGTCAGCGCGCCGGCGCGGGTCGAGGCGATCATCGCCAGGGTCAAAGCGCGCGCGAAGACGGCCTCGCGGAAAGCGTCGCCGAACGCAGCTATCGCGCGATGATCGCCGCTTTCGAGGATTTCGAGCGCGAGGAATGGACGCGCCGCAACGCGGGCGGCGCCGGCGAAGTCAAGTGAGGGACTGAGGCGACGCGCCTTGCCGGTTCACCCGCCCGCCGCGCGCACGACGGACACGGCGCCGTCGATGACGAACTGCACCGCCAGCGCCGCGAGCACCACGCCGAGCATGCGCGACAGCACGACGGCGCCGGTCGCTCCAAGCAGGCGCGAGAAGCGCTCGGCGGCGAGAAAAGCGACGAAACACACCGCCATGACCAGCGCGACGATCGCCATCAGGCCGGCCAGCGCCAGCGGGTCGCCGCCGGCGCGTCCGGCCAACAGCATCGTCGCGGTGATCGAGCCGGGCCCCGCCATCAACGGAATGGCCAGCGGGACGGCGGCGACGTTGCGGATGTGGTCGATCGACACGGCCTCGCTCGCTTGATCGCGTCGGCGCTCGGCCCTCGGCGCGAACACCATGTCGAAGGCGATGTAGAACAGCAGCAGGCCGCCGGCGATGCGAAACGCCGGAATCGATATGCCGAGCGCGTCCATGACCGCCCGGCCGCCGAAGGCGAAAGCGGCGAGAATGGCGAAGGCGATCAGGCAGGCGCGCAACGCGACTTCGCGCTTGGCGGCGTCGGTCATG
>Ga0326728_10026508_pt1 | contig 10250 bp, 13 predicted proteins | sample MB3enrmetagenome_FD_207602 | JGI IMG/M metagenome (GOLD analysis project Ga0326728, IMG submission 207602) | Lab enriched peat soil microbial communities from McLean, Ithaca, NY, United States - MB31MN | ecosystem: Environmental > Terrestrial > Soil > Wetlands > Peat | place: USA: New York... | reverse complement strand
CTGTTTTTCATGTGCATCAGCTTCGAGATGCAATAAATCAGAATATCCTTGTCGAACACCGTCGGCAGGCCGCGCACGCTCGGAATGATCTCCAAGCGATGTCCGTCATGCTCGTAGGTAAGTTCACGCGTCTCAGGTTTCGTCGACAATGAAAAAAGCGGGTGCTCCATCGACGCCATATCCGAACGCGGCACCACGTCGAGAATATCGAGAACGAAGAAATCGCGGACCGGATGGCGATCAGGGAGAAACAATTGACTCATAATCGAAGCCTACCAGTCTCAAACTAACTAATCAACCGATTCGCACTATCGCCAACCACTTCGCACTATCGACACCCGATTCGCACTATTAACTACCGCTTCGCACCTTCGGCCACCGCTTCGCACTTTTGATCACTGCTTCGCACCTTCGGTCACCACTTCGCACTCTTGCTCCCTACTTCGCACGTTCACTCACCGTTTCGCACTTTCGGTCACCGAATTTCGCACCTTTGATCTCCGCTCTTCGCACTTCCGGTCACCTATCTTCGCACCTTTGGTAACCGAGCGATTCTCTATGTTTATGAATTACAATGGAAAATCAGGTTATCCACAGCCCGTAACTTATCTAACTAAGAGTCTAACTTATTTAACTCCCAGTGATTTTTTAAATGAAAATGGAAGGGAAAGGTCCTCGGAACCAGATTTTACGCTTTAGCAGAGCCATTTTGCCTGGCGAGGCCACGTTTCTCCAGTTCCTCACTCAGCACCGCACCAATTCGGCATTTGCTCTGATGCTCATCAGGCCAAATGACCAAAGAGGCAAATTGCCAAATGAACATGACCAATTGCACTAATGCGTACCTGACCAAAAACACAAATGGCCAATTGGTTTGTGAGTTAATGAATTGAAACAAGGGCTAAAAACTTCCTTTGGCAATTAGGCCAAGAGGCCAGCAGAACTACAGGCCAAATGAGCAAATGAGCAAATGACCAAGCGTTACCGAGTTAAACTATTTAGTTGATTATTCGGGGCAGGCCTCGCTAAAATCACTTTGCTCTTTTGCCGCTTTGACCAGATGGGCAAAGATGCACTTGTTCATTTGCCCTGTTTTCTCTCTCCGGGTTTCTTCATGATTATTTCCTTCGCATCCTCGAAGGGCGGTGTCGGCAAATCGACTATCTGCGCCGCCATAGGCGCTCGCCTCGCCCAAAGGGGTGAAGAGGTCCTGATTCTCGATCTCGATCAGAACCGGACCGTCGAGCGCTGGGGGCGCAAGGCCAATATCAAAGGCCTCGAAGTCAAGGCTGTCGAACGCGATAGCTTCACGACCGTGATTCGTGAAGCCGCGCTCGCAAATGTCGTCGATCACATTCTCATCGATCTCGCGGGCTCACGCGAAGCGACGGTCTTGAAGGCCATCTCCCGGTCCGATCTAGTCGTTATCCCGGCTCAGGCGTCTGAGCCCGATCTGCGCGAAGCGCTGGTCGTCGTCTCCGACATCAAGGATGTCGCCGAAGAGAAGGGCGCTTCAATCCCTTACCGGCTGCTTCTGACCAAAATGCCGGCCCTTCGCACCCGCGTAACCGATTTCGCCTATCAGGAACTGGCGCGGCAGGGACTTCCCATCTTCCGCACAGTCATGGTCGAGCGTGTCGCCTACAGAGAAATGTTTCTGACCGGCTTCCCGCCCGACCCCACAAGCGGGGCAGGGCTCGAAGTCGCCGCCCTCGCGACCGAGATGGAAGAGATCGTCAAATCCTCCAAACCGCAGGCCGCTCCACGTGTAAACGCTGGGCAGGGAGCGAATTCATGACCTCACTGAAACCTACGCGGCCGCCGTTCCAGGCGATCGAACTCGATTCCTTCGACGCCCGCCTCGAGGCCAAGGCCGCTGAAAAGGGGATTCCGACGCTCGTCACGGCCAAACCAGTGCAGGCTCCGGACCCTGCGCCTCTCGTGGCTCCGCCCGTTGAGTCACGCGCTCGAAGGCCGGGCAGGGGACCTCTTAATGAATCGACCCCGCGGTCGCGAATGAAAGGGCTCAAAATCGAGCTGCCGGACTATGCCTGGGTTGCGCTCAAAAAAAGAACCGCGGAGGAGATGGTTTCGCTGCGCTATTTCCTCATGGAGGCGCTGCGCGCTAAAGGCATTCCGATCAATGAGGCAGATATGGTCGAGGACGGACGGCGCTTTCGTGACTGAGCATCAGGTCAAATGGGCAAATGGGAAATTGGTTGTTTGCCCTTAGAGAAGCTTAAAGGACACGAAATTTGTGGCCAACGATCCGGTTCTCATCGCTTATGCCGTCCGGCGCAGCCCCAAAACAAGGCGCGTTCAATATGAACGCATTGGCCGCGCCTATCCGCATAATACCGGCGAGGGGCTGACCCTTATCCTCGAAGCCATGCCGCTGAAGGGCAGGCATATCGTACTTTTAGAACTCGACGAGGCCGACGACCGGCGTCTTCTTGCCGAGGCAAAGCGCCAAGCGCGCGAGCATAAGGGCAGGGGGCCGACCGACGAACGAAAGAGCAAAGGCTCTCGCGGCGGGGCATATCAGGGCAGGGAAGTCGTCAGCAAGCGCGATCTGGAGCAGCCAAAGTAGCCGCGTCTGTGCTGCGCTCTTCGCGAGACCTAGCATCGCCGGAGTACGCTGATTTCGTCAATGAACGCCAAAGATATTTCTTGTCCATTGCGCCAGCATAGCTTTAGACTAAATAGTTGCCCGCCGCACGAAATTTTCCCAACCGGATGCAACCTAAGCCGCCTAAGGGCACACGCGTTCATAAAGTGGGCAGAAAGCTATGTCCGATCAGCCACCACGATCAGCGCCTCTACAAGCAGTAGCCGCTATCTGGGGCAATCGCTGGGCGCGCATTCTCATTCTAATCTTTCTTGCCTTCGAGATTTACAATACGGCGATATTGCCGGCGATTCGAGGCACCTTCGAGACCATGGGCGCTAAAGCGGAAATGGAGGCGAAAACCTCCATATTTCGCCATCCCGAGTAACGCCGCGCCGCTTCCGAGAGTTTGACGGCGCCGATGTAAACCACCCGCGCCATTCAGAGAAACCATGTCCGATCAAGCACCGCGATCTCTGCCACTGCAGGCAATAGGCGCCATCTGGCGCAACCGCTGGGCACGCATTCTCATTCTTATCTTTCTTGCCTTCGAGATTTACAATACGGCGATATTACCAGCGATCCGGGGCACCTACGAAACCATGGGCATCCGAGCGGAAACGCAAGCCAAAACAGGCAGGGCTGTAGACCTTTCCGGCGACGATGAGATTGCTAGACTAATAGCCAGGAAAAGAGAATTGGAAGGTGAGCTAAGACGCGCTCAGGGCAACCGATAACAACAGTTCATTGACGGAAAGCTCTACCGTCCGAACAGCAGATAAAGCCCACCGGCTATCAATCCCAGCACCACCACCATCACAACGTCGCCCAAATGCACAAGCCAGCGCGGAACGGTGGCCGGGGCAGGGGGCGTATAAGCGACAAAGGGCCTATCTTTCGGCCAGGCATGTTCTCCGCCACACTTATCGGCCACCAAATCCCAACGTTTATCGATGAATTCAAGACGAAGCCGGTCATGCAGCATAGCAGCCTCGACAGGCGTGCAGTCCGCGCAGTTGAGATGCATCGGAACGCTTCGCCGGTCGTCAGCAAAGTTCGCGACCATCACGAGGGCGCCGTCCGTCGTCAGTAACCGACCCGCGCCACTCTTGCTCTTATTCGCCAGGACATCGAGCAACGCCCGATCGGCCGAAGAATGGTAAAGCTGCTCAGCCCTTTCGACCGCAAACGACACCAGCTTTTCCCAAGGCCGAGCTTCCTCAAAAGCGCCATGCCGCACCGAGCCTATCGACACAAATTGCAATACGCCCGAAGCGTCGGGCCGGATCAAACAGGCGACGCGGGCAGGGGATATGCCGTCGGGCGCAAAGAGGTTCCGGTCTTCCTCCCAGGTCACGACCGGTAAGCCTTGATCGTCCGCCGCTACGGGATCAAGCCTGATCGCCATCAGCATTCACCTTTATGCTCGATGAAAAATCGGGAATGTCGCGGTCGATCATGGTTTCGAGGTCTCTATCGCCGGATGCGATCCGCCTGGCCATGTTCTTCGCAGATTGCTCAAAAAGATTACGCACCAGACGGCCATTTGCGAAATCAACCGTGATCGTTTGTTTGAGGCTGCTGCAAACTGCCCTTACCTTGTATCCCGCATTTTCGGAAAGGCGCATCTCATTGCTAAGCACGAAAGTCTCGAATATCTGCAGCATCTCGTCGGCAGAGTAATCACGGAACTGAATAACGTTCGTAAAGCGCGAAGCGAGGCCTGGATTGGACGCAACAAATTCCTTCATCTCGGAGGGATACCCAGCAGCGATCACGACCAGCCTGTCGCGGTAGTCTTCCATCCCCTTCAGGAGAATATCGACAGCTTCTTGCCCATACTGATTGCCAAGCCCAGGACGCGTCAGCGCGTAGGCCTCGTCGATAAACAGCACGCCGTCCAAAGCCTTTTCGATCATCGCTTTTGTTTTGGCGGTCGATTCGCCCAAGAATTGCCCAGTCAGACCGCTTTTGTCCGTTTCCACCAGATGACCGCTTTTCAGCAAGTTCAGCGATGCGTAGATATCGCCAAGCAATCGCGCAACGGTCGTCTTGCCGGTGCCCGGATTTCCCGTAAATACGAGATGCATGGCCAGCTGAAGAGGCTTCAGCCCGCGCTCCGCGCGTTGCTGATTAAAAAGTGCGATGTCGACAAGCTGACGGATTTCGCTTTTGACTTCAGGTAAGCCGATCAAGCCATCAAGCCGCGCAAGACTCTGTTCTAATTTTCCTCCGCCGGCCGCCTGTGGCTGCGGATCAACAGAGGCAGCTGGGCCAGAGGGCAATACCGAACCCGAAGCAGTGACCTCGGTTTCTTCTTCAGGACCTGACGGGGGAATTGGAGCGACATACAAAGATTGTAACGGATGCAGCAGAAACGAAATCCGGCTCGTTACCTCGGACGCATCAGGCTTCTGCACCGCAAACAGCTCGCCCTCCACTTCATCGTAAGTAGGGTTGGTCGGCGAAACGTACCGGAGGGGATTGTTGGTCGCTCGGTAGGCCAGAAACCACCGCTTGGCCGCATCGGCGTCCGCCGGAATACCAAGACCAAACCGGCACAAACGCCCAAGGTGAATCCCGTTAAGATCGCCACTGCCGCTCTTCTGATAATCGCTCACCGCCTTCGCATAGAAATCATTCGCTTTGCGGGGGTTTGGGGTTACACCTAGCCCAATACGGTAAAGATCGCCCAGCGCGTGCGACGCGAATCCACCCAGATCATCCTTCTCGGCTATCGAAAGAGCTTTTTCATACCACCGCCGGGCTAGCACCACATCCGGATCAACCCCCAGTCCGTGCTGATACATGTAACCAATGGTCGCTACGAAATCGGGCTCGAACTTCATGACGTCGTCGATCTTATTTGGCGTCCGCTGCTTTTCACCCTCAAAAGAGGATATACCCAGCTTCAGATATTGCAGGGCCCGAGGATAATCCGGCGCGCCCCCCAGCCCATAAAAATGTGCGGCACCAAGTAACATCGAGGCCAGCGACGCCCCCAAATCCTTGCCTATACCCAACCAATGCCGCGCCTGCGCAAAATCTTGGGCTACGAAGAGCATGCTGAGATCGGTCGTTCCCAAAAACCTGCGCATTTCATCTTTCATCGACCTTGGCAGAAGCCCGACGAACGGCGTGGCCACTCGAATGCCCAGCAGGATCGCTTGCGGTATCTCCTCGCGCGGCATCATACGCTTGACGCCGCCGATTCCCCCCGCCAGATACAACGCACCCCTCCAGGTCGCCTCGCGCCGGAACTCCTCATCGCGCTGGCTCAGCTCCCGAGGCGGCGCCGGCGTTACCAAAGGCTCGACAAATACAGCCGTAGAAGATGACGTTGCATTGGGATTTTGCCCAAAAGACACCTGAGTTCGTGTATCGCCTGACATAATCACTTTACCCGTGCATTGTGTGACCGAAACTCAAAAAGTTCGCTACCATCACGAGAGCACCGTCCGTCGTCAGCAGCCGCCCCGCGCCGCTCTTGCTCTTGTTCGCCAAGACATCGAGCAACGCCCGATCCGCCGAGGAATGATAAAGCTGCTCAGCCCTTTCGACCGCAAACGACACCAGCTTTTCCCAGGGCCGGGCTTCCTCAAAAGCGCCATGCCGCACCGGGCCAACCGATACGAACTGCAATACGCCCGCAGCATCGGGCCGAATGAAGCAAGTGACACGCGCGCGGCTTGAACCATCCGGCGAAAACAGGTTCCGGTCTTCCTCCCAGCTCACGACTGGCAAACCTTGCGCATCTACTGATTGCTCGCCGAGCTTAATCGCCATCACGGTGCCCCGATGTCGAGTGCCTCGAAAGCCCCGCTTGCCGATTGGCTCACGGGGCGAACTCGCGTGAATGATACAATTAGGAAGACGCTTGCGGCACACTAATCATTACGGAACCCGAGGGCTACAGCTACTAAGCCAATAAATAACAATATCAATGCCGTTGCAAAGCCAGCGATGACTATACCGCCAAAAAGCCAGTTCGCATCCGGATTACTTTGAGCCAAGCTGTAACACAAAAGGGGGGTGAGAACCAACATAAGGATGGCGGCAATTCTGCCCATAATGTACCTCCAGTTGATTGACGCGATGAACCGAAAACACTGGCATCTAACAAACTCGATTTCACTTTGCCCGCGCAAGCACAGCGCTGCAATGTAAAATGCCGCGACATTGTCGGCCTTTTTTCACATGGTCCCCCTCGACCGTCCATCCACTTCAATTCGTCCCGATCACAGATCTCTCTCCGCATCCTGGGCAAGCTAAAAGTCACGCGTCTCCGGCCAGATTAGGCAGTCCCCATCGTTCCAGAAAACCCCTTGCAATACAGAGCTATAACTAATTAGATAATAGATTAGATAATTAAGGGAATCCCATGAGAGTCACCTGTTCCGAATTTCGCGCCAATTTCGGACGCTATCTCGACATCACTCTCACCGAGCCCGTGATCATCACGAATTTTGCCCGCGATCAGGGCGTGCTGATCTCGGCGGAAATCTTTCATGCGCTGCGCGCTAGAAAATCAGCCGAACTACAAAAACCGCCCGGCGAAACCATCACCATCCCCATTACCGACTTTCAAAAAGCTTACGCGCATTACCAAGAAGTTGCCCTCAGCAACCCGATCATCATCACCACCCATTTCCGCGAAAAGACGGTGCTGCTTTCGCCAGCCGACTTCGATGAGCTTTTTGAGGGGAGCCTTCCCGAGCATGTCCACGCCACGCTCGCCAACACGCCGGCAAAAATCCCTACGAGTGAATTTCAGCAAAAGGTCGGACAGTACCTGATCGCGGCGATCGAGAGTCCGATCATCATCACAAAACACGGACGGGAAAAGAATGCCTTACTCTCCGTGGGCGCGTTTCGCGATCTCCTTCGTGGAAAAGCTGCGAAAGCGGAAAATGAACAAGCCGCCCTCACCGTCACCGCTACCGAATTCCAGAACAACACCGGCTACTATCAAGACATATCGATCACCAGGCCCGTCATCATCGCCGTCAAGGAGGTCGATCAAAACGTCCTTGTATCTGCCGAGAGTTTCAAACGGCTGTCTGGCGTCGGAGATGTCAGAGAGGTAAGTAATAAGGGCCGGCGACCTCTGCCGCTTGCGGAACTCCGCGGGAAGTACAGCGAGGCGCTCTCAATTCCTAATAGGCGATCAGCTGGACCCGTTCCGCCTCTACCGTTGTTGCACGATCATCAATTGCACCAACACCTGCCCCAAAGGCCTAAACCCCGCCAAAGCGATTGCGGAGACGAAGAAGAAGATGATGGTGGAGGGGCAGGGTTAAATGGGTTTGAGATTGCGCCGGAACGTAACTGCAAATATCCGGGCATTAGCCGCCTTACATGGATGGACCGCCACCACGCCCCATTCCTGCCGCACTCAAAAGATTTCCGAAGCTAGTATTTCCATCTACACTAAAATCTCTGAGCTTTGCAAGATTACTACCGCCGCTGCGATTCGCGTAATCGAGAGAAATCTGCTCAACAAGATGACGGTTCGCCAAATCGGCCCTGGCGCCTTCCGCTTCTGATCTCGCTTTAAGAACATTGGCATTCAGCGTTTCAGCTTCCAGTTCGGCCTTAAGGGCCTTCGAAGCGAGCTCTAAAACAGCGCCGGCTTGAGCCGTTGGCACTTTGGCTTCCACAAGTTGCAATAGATTGCTGCCACCCTTCTTACCCGCATCGACTAAATCCTGAAGCCTGATGCCGTACTTCTTTAGCAAATCGTCGGCGACTCCTCCTTTCGCCAGAGCGTCCGCCCCAGAACTTATGGAGTCGCTGCCCATCTTGGTAGCGTTAGCGCCTTGAGTTAGTATCTCCAACCGTTGCTTCGCCTGAAGATTGCTTGTGCCTTCAACTTGATCTCTCACTGTGGTCGGCGATATACCTCGATCAGCTAACCCAGAGGCGAATGTTCCTTGTTCCTCAGTCAGAGCTACTAATTGCTGTCTCTTTTTCTCCAAGTCAGCGAGCCTCCCTAACAAGGTTTTTCTTTCTTCTGGAGTTAGTGCTTGTGGAGTTGACATTTTATATTCCTATTTGCTCTCGTTCCTTCTATTATCTTCCATCCTAAGCCGTAGGCTGAAATGTTAGTGGCGCCGTGCTTGCCGCAGCGAGATTTACGCCCGCATTGGCCGCAACTGTAGCTTTCTTAGGCGATTGGTACTCTGCGGCCTTCAAACGGCCTATATAGCCGCTATTTCCATTGACCGCGCTGCCCTCAACTGCATCGCTTAAAGAAACTAAAGCACTCGCTTTGACGTCGGGACTATTTTCGCCAGTAGCCCCCAGAGATGCTTTTATTCTCGCAATTTCTTCGTCAATGGCCGCAACTTGTTCTGCTTTGGGATTTGTTCGAGAGTAGTGAAAATCTTCGCCTGCCGCTAAATTCTCACCTACTAATTTAGAATTTTTTGCGCCGAGACTTTTGCCACCAATAAAGGGAACCCAGGAGGGAAATTTATCGATACCGATAGCACCGGTTACATCCTGAAAATGCGTGCCAAAAGCCCAGGTAAAAAGGGCACCAATCCCCAAAGGACTAGCCAACACCCGACCCATTGTGCCACCCACACTAGGAGGCGCAAATGCTTCAGCGACCGCCCCTGCGGCCCCTTCTTTGTCTATATGTCGCGCGTATAAAGTCGTATACGCGCCTTTTCCCTCCGCACCACCTATTTTTATTGCAGATGCCAGCCCCTTACCTACTATTTCAGCACTGTCCTCATGGATTGGTGCTTTAAATGCAGCGGTAATGAAGGGTTTCTCTTTGGCTATTTCAGCAGCACTAAGAGGAACCTTAATCCCCGCCATTTTTCCTAGGAATCGTAAAGCACCAATCATCTTTTCCTCCTAATCTACTCCACGGACATATTACTTTACAGTTTTTATGATAACTTGATTCGATTAAGGAGTGTTTAACTTGTAAAGTCTTTGCAACCCCTTGAATTTACTTCATTTCAACTAGAGCATCTGCGAATCTTGAGTTCATAACGGTCAAGATCGGCTTTCCCGCAGCGGGACCGGTGCCTAAAACGCCAGGCCTCACCCATGTGGACCGCGTAGCCATGCCCTCCAATTCGCCACAACTTCGCATAATAGGTCAAAAGCCGTGATGAGCAACGCGCGTGGACACCCGTAAACCGTCACAACCTACTTTTGACAATTGGCGTTACATTCAGCGAAGGTTTCTTTGCAACCCTCGCGTGAGGTATATCTCGGGTAGTTAGGATCGTAACCCTGTTCCGCCATATGGAAACATATTTGGAGGTCGGCCAGACAGGCGCGCTGGCATGCCTTAATGTCTTCGTAGCTATCGACGAGAATTATGCGAGCCGGTTTCGCCAAAATACCAGACTGCGTCGGCAGGCCTTCGGCCATCCCATAAGGAGTCGACAGTAGGACTGCTGCGAGAAAGACAATCGCAATGCGTAGATGTCCGAACATATGAAGTTCCTTTTCTCTGCTTCCCAAATTATAAATTCTTGACCTCGTCCACCTTGCTGTAATCAGTCATGCGGATATCCATGGGCGTGCATATTTTTACAACGGTATTTATGTGTTTATCGCTCCGATAGCCTCACGCTATCAGAGTGAAAATGTCTGTATTTTGATGTCGGCGAGAGCA
>Ga0326728_10026507_pt1 | contig 10250 bp, 9 predicted proteins | sample MB3enrmetagenome_FD_207602 | JGI IMG/M metagenome (GOLD analysis project Ga0326728, IMG submission 207602) | Lab enriched peat soil microbial communities from McLean, Ithaca, NY, United States - MB31MN | ecosystem: Environmental > Terrestrial > Soil > Wetlands > Peat | place: USA: New York... | reverse complement strand
CGCCGCAACCGCAAGTGGGTGGTGGTGACGGCGGCGGGCTCCCTGGCGTATTTCGGTTTCTACCGCGAGGGCTGCATCTGCCCGATCGGCTCCATTCAGAATGTCACGGTGGCGCTGACGGACCCCAGATACTCCATCCCAATCGTCGTAACCGCCACGTTCGTTTTGCCGCTGGCCGTGGCGCTGTTCTTCGGCCGCGCCTTCTGCGGCGGTGTCTGCCCGCTGGGCGCGATTCAGGAACTGGTGGTTTTGAAGCCGATCCGGACACCCCGGCGCCTGGACCGGGCGCTGGGCCTCCTGAAGTATGTCTATCTCGGCCTGGCGATCCTGTTCGCCGTCAAGCCCGCGCTGGCGCGCGACTTTCTGATCTGCCGGTTCGACCCCTTCGTCGGGCTCTTCCGGCGCGAAGGCGCTCCGCACATGCTCATGCTCGGCGGGGCGTTCCTGGTGGGGGGCATGTTCATCGGGCGGCCCTACTGCCGTTATCTGTGTCCCTACGGCGCCCTGCTTTCGTGGTGCTCCCGGCTGGCATACCGCGGGGTGACGGTTACGCCCGATAAAGAGCTCGACTGCGGGCTGTGCGCCGGGGCTTGCCCGTACGGTGCCATAGAGGAAATGCGAACCGTGCGCTGGGACTGCCTCTACTGCGCCCGCTGTTACGCATTCTGCCCACGCGATGGGCAACTGGCGCGGGCCAAGGCTCCTCTCGTGCGGCTGCCGGGAGCGACGTCATGAGCACGCTGACGCGGGCCGCAGCCGCCACGATCGCCGCATTGGTGGCGATTCTGCTCGTGGATTACGCGGTGGCCACCCGGCGAGCCCCGCGAGACGACAAGCTCATCGCGGACCTTCAGCGGCAGAGCCAGACGGACGCGGCATTGGCGTCCAGACTCGACAGCGAACAGAAGCGGATAACGGCGGCGCACCTTTCCCGCAGGAGCAGGGACAGGGCGGTCTCCGGGATGTTGATCGCCGCTGCGGCGGTGTTCATCCTATTTTCCGGGCGGCTCGTGGGGCGCATGTCCCTTCCCGCCGCTCCCGCGCGCAATCGCAAACCGGCGCGCCCGCGCTTTCTCAAACCTCCGGCCGCGGTGTTGAAGAGCCCGAACCGGACCCTGATCCGCTATCGGATCACCGACGACTGCATCGGCTGCACGGTGTGCGCGCAGGTGTGCCCGAAAGGAGCCATTCGATTCCGCCCGTACGAGAAGCACCGAGTGGACCATGAGCTTTGCACGCCCTGCGACATGTGCCGCCGGGTTTGCCAGGAAGACGCGGTCGAGATCGTAATGACCGCCCCTGCTCCCGTTATGGATTCGGGCGCTTGATGTCGTAGCAATAAAGGGTGTCTTGGTCGCGCAGGTAGAGGCGGCCGTTGGCGACCACCGGCGGGGTCCAGGTGTTCAAATCGCCGTGTGGGATCTCGAAACGCGAGATTTCGCGGTACGCGGCCGGCGAGGGGTCGATCAGTCCGGCCATCCCGTCCTCGCCCATCACGTACAGGCGCCGGTCGGCATAGATCAGAGAGCCTTTCCCGACGCTGCGGTTGCGCCACGCCACCTCGCCGGTAGAAAATTTCATGGCTGTGAGAATGGTGCTGGAAAAGCCGTAAAGGTAATCGCCCACCAGGACCGAGGTGCAGTAGTGGTTGCGCATCTCCCGGTTGAAGTAGACCTCGGCGGCCTCGACCGAACGGCCGGTTGGGGTGAGTTTCAGCAGCACGCAGCCCGTGCCGTAGTCGGAGGAAAAGAACACCTGACCGTCGTGGACGATGGGCGTGGCGATGTTCGCCGTGGGGTTGGCCACCTTGCCGTACCGCCACAGCAACTCGCCGTCCTTCGCGTCCAGGCCGAGCGCCGCTTCCGCGGTGAACACCGCCAGCCTGCGGGCGCCACCGGCATCGAAGGCCACGATCGAGGAATAGCCGGCCCTGTCATTCTGCGACTTCCACCGCGGCTCTCCGGTGGCCTTGTCCAGCGCCACGACTGCCGCGCCGCTTCCGCCCGGCGTGACCAACAGCCGGTCGCCCTCCACCAGCGGGGATTCGCAGTAGCCGCGGTTCGGCAGGCGGCCGCCGAAGCGTTCGGTCAAGCTCACTTCCCAGATGCGTTTACCGGTTTCGCTGTCGAGGCAAACCAGCACGCCGTCCGCGGAGATGGCGTAGAGCCGCGGGCCGTCCACCGTGGGCGTGCCGCGCGGGCCACCGCCTTTATCGTTGGCGAAGGAGCGGCCGGTGAATGTCTTCCACAGCGTATTGCCGGTGTTGATGTCGATCGCCAGGACGAACTCCTGGCTCCCCTGCTGGCCCTGGGTGAACAGGCGGGTACCGACTACCGCAAAAGAGGAATAACCAGAGCCGATCCCCCGCGCCTTCCAAACCAGCCGGGGGCCGCCCGCAGGCCACGCGGCCAGCAGGCCGGTCTCGGCAGAAATTCCATCGCGGCCGGGTCCTCTCCACTGCGGCCAGTCATCCGCCAGCGCGACGGCGCACGCGAGAAGCGGAAAGAAGCCGATGAAGCCATGTCTGGCCACGCCGAAAGGTTAACGCCCGGCACCAGCGCTGTCAACGCTGCGCCGATTTTTTGTCGCGGCAAAGTGATAATGTCCTATTTGGGCAAAGTAGAAATGTCCTATTGACAGGGTCCAGCCTGGACTCTCGCTGCTCCCAAATGCTTATGTTTTCACAGCCTCCGGAAACCGTGCCATTCTCTCTATGTCACACTGTAGACGGGGCTTACATCGTCATGCTCCTTGCTCGGCGTGGAGCAAAATGCTCCAAGACACTCCGCCGCTAGGAGCGGATTCGCGTGATTGATAAGCAGAACAGTCCTCGCCAACAACGGACTGCGATTAAGGCGATGGCGCCGGGGCGCGATGCGTGTGGCCCCGCCGAAATCCCGGCGTCGATCGCCACCTTGACCCAAGTAGGCATCGGCACCGTGCGCACCGGGCCGTGCTTCCCAACGAGATCGACGATGCCCCAGCGGCTGTCGCGCTGCATTTCCCTCTCCGCCCGCCGCGCCGTCTCCTCGTAGCACTCCCGCACCGTCGGTAGACGCAGTTCCTTCAGGTGCCCCATCAGCGCCGGCCGCACCTCCACCGTCGCGCTCATTGCCGCACCGCCGTTTCCGCGCACAACTCATCGAAACTGGCCAGGTTCACCGTCGCCACTTCCACCACCGTCACCGGCGTGATCGTGTCCAGCCGCCGCAGCACTTCCCCGATTGACTCCAACGTGATCGCCGCCTCCGCCTTCCCCTGCAACAACTCCCGCAACGCCTCGTCCACGGGCGTTTCGCCCTCCTCCGCCGCCCGCTTCAGAATCTTCAAGTACTCCTTTACCGCCGAGCCGGGCGCGGTCTCCTGCAGCGCATCGTAGGCCATGCGGAACCGGCTGGTCGGAAACAGATCTTCCTTGTAGCGGTAGTTTTCGAAGGCCCCCGGCTTCCGCACCAGCCACTCGATGATGTGCCGGTAGTCCACCCGGTGCTTCGCTCGTCCGCGCAGCCGCGGCAGATCTTCCACTCTCTTCTGTCCGTACCAGACCTCCACGTGGTCCAGGTACAAGCGCGCTTCCACCTTCTCCCCGATCAGCCGGCTGTTCACCGAATACGCATTCCGGTCCACATGAGTCAGGCTGCCCGAATCCACCCTCACCCTCTCCCGCTTGGCCGATTCCATCCGCCGCCTAACTGCCATCCTCTCAACGTGGACGCGTGACGCTTTACCGAGCACTTGCCGGGTTACGCATCGGCGTTTCGTTACCGCTCAAAAATTACTATGGACCGCCTGACGAGCAGTTCTCAGCCTGGGTAACGGGACACGGAAAGGGTGAGTAACGCGAGCAATTGGCCTCGGCTCCCGGCACGGTCGGCATCGTGGTCGAGGATCCGAAGGTGCCGCCGTGCGCGCGGGCGCGGATGGGCATGCTCGCGTTTCCGGAGACGCGGCCGCCCGACGCGGCGGTCGATTTCGTCGCCTTCCGTCTCGCGCTTGCGCGCGCCGGCACGCCGCGCCCGCCGACGGCAAACGCACTCCCGGCGCCAGGAAGCGCCCGCGGCTGGAACGCGGCGAACCGAAACCGCGTCCGCCGTCTGCGTCTCTTCGCCTGCGCCCCCAGCTTGGCTCTCGTCCCCCGCGCCCTCCGCCGCGCGATCGCGCGATGGCACGCCGCGTCTCGCCGACGTCAACGCGCTCCCGGCGCCGGCAAGCGCGCGCAGGTAAACGCGCCGAACCGAAACCGCGACCGCCGACCGCACAGCCCGGTGCGGCGGTCGATCCCTCGCCCTTCCCGCGGGCACGATCACGGGATTTGGCCTACAGGCGGGAGGTAGTCTCGTCGAGCGCGACATCCGCGTGCCTCGTAACTCGGACGAACGACGTGGTCCGACGAGCCGGTCCCCATTTGTCAGCGCGGGCCGTCGATCCCGCCGCCCGATCGTGCGATTGGCCCGCGAGCGCGGTGGGCTCGTGACGCGCACCGTCGGGCGCCGCGGCCCGCGCCTCTCGTACGAGTTCGCTGCGGCGAGACTTCCGGCGTGCGATCGCGCGATGGGACGCAGCGACTCGCCGACGTCAAACGCGCTCTTGGCGCCGGGAAGCTCCCGCGGGTGGGACGCGCCGAACCGAAACCGCGACCGACGGCCACGGCTCCCAGCGGAGTCTCCGGCGCGGCGTCTGCTTTCGTGGCGGACAAAACCCCTCAGATCAGCCCGCACTGGCTGCGCCACGCGCACGCCTCCCACGCCCTCGACAACGGCGCGCCTATCCATTTGGTTCAGGCGACACTCGGCCACCGTTCTGTCGCCACCACCAGCGCCTACCTGCACGCCCGCCCGGGTACTTTGATACACAGGGCCGGGCGTGTCAGCCGGCCCAAAAATGGATTCCCCCCTATTTCCCCTCTACAGCAGGTTTAATACACACCCTTTTGAGGCGGGTGCCGGGAGCTAATCTTAAGAAACGCCTCAAGTTAGCACGACTGAATATTTATGTCCAATACCCCCCTCCTCCCCCGAAAAAGGGGAAATCCGGAGCGAGTTTGCGGAGTTTCCATTTCCGCTAGCGTAGTTCCCACCGGAGTCTCTGGCCGGCCCGCCATCCCGGCCTCTGCGAAGCTTTGCGTGTGCTGTGCGTGCGACTGGCCTACTTAGTCGACACCTGGGTGATGACCCCATGTATAGGCTGCGATCCGAAGTGGGTCGCTCCCGCGCCGGTGTAGACCAACGTAACGTTCGAAAACGACACCGTGGATCCCCCGGTGATACAGACCTGGAGAGCTGAGGATCCCTTGGCCTCGAAGGGCGCGGGGCTGCCGTTACCCGCAGTGGTGATTGGCCCGGTAATGACGACGCCGACGGTTCCGGTCGCGGGGCTGTTCGCCGGGCAGACGCTGACGTCGTAGCTGACTGTCGCGTTTGTCATGGTGAGGTGGTGAGTATGCGGAGTGCGGGTGGAGGGATTGGTGGGATCCACCGCAGTGGCACTGGTGATCCCGTAATCGGAGGTCTCCATGGTCAGGTCCGCTGTGAAGCTGGCCGCGCCGGTCCGGTCCACGTCCAGGGTCCAGACGCCACGAATTTCCCAAGGGCCGCCGGATAGGTTCGATGGCGTATAGTCGCTCACCGTGCCTTTGAAGTGCACGGTCCTCAGGTCCTGAGCCCGCACTAAGCCCATCGCCACGATGGCAGTGAGGCCGAAAAACATCAGTCTGCGTTGTATTCTCATATTCCTCCTCTAAGACTCCTTATTTGCGATTCCACGCTGGTTCTCACATCGACTGCTCAATTAGGTATGGCGTCAGCCGCTCGCGAAAACGGTAACCGCTGAAGTTTTTTTTTCGTATACTGAACCTCAATCGTCATGGCGGAAGACGCGCAGCACGGATCGCCCCAGGAAGTGACCGAATTGCTGCTGGCCTGGAGCCGGGGAGACGCAGCGGCTTTTGACCGGTTGGCTTCCATGGTCTACAACGAGTTGCACCGGCTCGCTCGCCGCTATATGGCGCGCGAACGGCGGGACCACACCCTGCAGGCCACCGCGCTGGTGCACGAGGCCTTCTTGCGGCTCGCCGATTTTCGAGGTTTGCAGTGGAAGAACCGTCTCCATTTCTTCGCGATTTCGGCGCAGGCAATGCGGCGCGTCCTGGTGGATTTTGCGCGCTCGCGGGAGCGCCTGAAGCGAGGCGCGAATCCGCAGCGGCTATCGCTGGACGAATGTGCCAATGTCGGCGCGCAACATGACGCCATGCTGCTGGCTCTGGATGAGGCGCTGGAGGCGCTCGCCTTGACAGACCCCCGCAAGTGCCGGGTGGTGGAGATGAAATTCTTCGGCGGGCTGACCACCGAAGAGATCGCCACCCAGTTACAAATCTCGCCGGAATCGGTGCTGAGGGATTGGAAGCTGGCTAAGCTGTGGCTGCTGCGCGAGATGAGCGCGAAGGAAGGCGACGGCCAGCCGCGGCGCATCCAGTCTCGTGAAAATTGATTTGTGATAGCGGCCCGGTGCGGGTATACTGCGCGTGTGGCCCAGGACGGCAACCCCACGGCGCCTCGCAGCAGGATCGAAGAGATCGTTCTGACGGCGCTTGAGCTGTCGGGGGATCAACGTACGGCTTATCTGGAAACAGCTTGTGGGCAGGATGGCGAACTCCGCCGGGAAGTGGAATCCATGCTCGCGCAGGAGAACCGGGCCCAAACGTTTCTGGAAACTCCCGCATTGGAGGCGGCGGCTCGGGCTTTGGCCGGCGGCGCGCCGGCCCGCATCGAAGGCCGCACGGCCGGCCCCTATCGCATCGAGGCCCTGATTGGCGTGGGCGGCATGGGGGAAGTGTATCGTGCCCTGGACACCCGGCTGCGGCGCCCCGTGGCGCTCAAGTTTCTGGCCGGCGTGTTCTCGACGGAGACCGCCGCGGTCGAGCGATTCGGCCGCGAGGCGCGTGCCGCCTCCGCGCTCAACCATCCCAACATTTGCACGGTGTACGACGTGGGCGAAATCGAGGGCCGGCCGTTCATCGCCATGGAGTGTCTGGAAGGCAAGACTTTGCGGGCGTGCCTCGGCGAAGGCTTGACAGAGCGACTGGCGCTCGATTACGGAGTCCAGATATCTCAGGGGCTGGCCGCGGCCCATCAGAAAGACATCGTCCATTGCGATCTGAAACCGGAGAATCTCTGGATCACGGCCGAGGGTCGGGTCAAGATCCTGGATTTCGGCCTTGCCAAGTTTGCCGGAGCTGCCCGGCCGTCCGATGCCAGCGGAGCAGTGACCGATCCGGGCAGGGTCATGGGCACCGCGGGGTATATGTCGCCGGAGCAGGTTCGGGCGCAGCCCCTCGATCACCGTTCGGACATATTTTCGCTCGGCGCGATTCTCCATGAGATGCTGGCCGGCAGCCGGGCTTTTCAGGGCGCTTCGACGGTGGACACGATGTTCGCGATCCTCCATAACGAACCGCCGGAGCTGCCGCAACCGGCTCTCAACGGGCTGGTGAGGCGGTGCCTGGAGAAAGATCCGGCGCGCCGTTTTCAATCCGCAGAGGAGGTTACCGGACAACTCACAGCCGCGCTTGAGGGACGGCTTGTGGCCGCCGGAGAATCCGCCAAACCAGCACGCCGCTCACGCCGCGCCGTGCTGATCGCCGGGAGCGCGTTCTCAGCGGCGGCGCTGGCGGGGGCTTGGAAGTGGCGGAACCGTTTGCCCTGGGCATCGCGTCCACGGATCGCCAGGCTGGCTGTGCTGCCGTTCACAGACCTCTCGGCTGGAGGCGCGCAGGAAGCCTTTACCGACGGCATGACGGACCTGCTGATTACCGATCTCGGCCAGATCGGCGCACTGCGCGTGATCGCCCGGCCGTCGGTGATGCAGTTCCAAGGAACGAAACAGCCGCTGCGGGAAATCGCCCGCAGGTTGGGAGTGGAAAGTATTGTCGTGGGGACCGTACAGTCGTCCGGCAACCGGGTGCGCATCACCGCCCAACTCATCGATCCCGAGACCGACCAGCAGACATGGTCCGGAGCTTACGAGCGGGAATTGACCGACGTGCTGGCGCTGCAGAGCGAGGTCGCGCGTGCGATTGCCGACGAGATTCAGGCGCGAGTGACGGTGGAGGAGGTGCGGCGGCTGGCGCACAATCGGAAGATCGTGCCGGCGGCGCTGGGCGCCTATCTGCGGGGCCGCTATTATTGGGATCAGTTCACGGATGAATCGCTGACGAAGGCCATCGAGTGTTACGAAGAGGCGATTCAATTAGACCCGGGGTATGCCGCTGCCTATGCCGGCGTGGCCATTTGTTGGGGTGGACTCATTTTCTCGGACGCGCGGCCGTGGGAGGAAGCGATCTCCAAGGCTCGAGAGGCGGCCACCAAGGCCATCACGCTCGACGACGAATTATCCGAAGCCCACCAGGCCATGGCGTTGGTTCACTACCACGAGTGGGATTGGAAAGGCGTTGAGACCGAGGTTCGGAAAGCCATCGCGCTCAATACGGGGTACTCCACATCGCACGTGCTGTACAGCAACATGCTGCGCCATCTGGGGCGCGGCGACGAGAGCATTGCCGAAGCCAAAGCTGCCCTCGACGTGGATCCGCTTTCCATGGTGACCAACCAGATGTTGGGCAATGCCTACGCGAGCGCGAGGCGCTACCAGGAGGCGATCGGGCAGTACCAGAAGGGGCTGGAACTCCACGCCGACGATTCTTCCCTGCAACTGCTGCTGGGTTGGGCATACGTGTACAACGGCGCCTTGGACCAGGGCATCGCGGCCATTCAGAGCAGCCTGGACGTGGATGGGATCGACCCGCGCCTGTCGCCCGACCTGGCCGTGATCGACGCTATGCGGGGCGAGACGAACGAGGCCCGGCAGACACTGAACCGCCTGTTGACGCTGGCCGAAAGCCAGCCGGTGTCGCCTGGCATGATCGCGTTGGTGTATATCGCGGTGGATGATTGGACGCAGGGCCTGAACTGGCTGGAGAAAGCTCACCAGCAACACTCTTCCGTGATGACGTGGCTGAAGACCGATCCGCGCTTCGACAAAGTCCGCGGCGAGGCGAGGTTTCAGGAGCTGATGCGGCGCGTGGGTCTGATTTAGCGGCTCAGCGCTTCGAGCAGGTACAGGTCGTGGCTTTGGTGGAGTCCGGGAGGATCGTGCTTGCTCCTTCGCACGGCTTGCGGGTGGAAAAGACCTTGGTGAATCCGACCGTGGTCACCAGGTAGCGGAGGTGACCGTTGATGCCCCAAAGCGAGTGCCCCACCGAGACGTACACATTGGTGGATGCGTTGGCCTGGTAGGCGATGGAGCCGGCGACGTCGAGCAGCCGGCTGCGGGAGATGCGGTCGTGATTCAGGTATTGCTCTTCGGTAAGGTTATCGGGGAACAGGTTATAGTCGAGGTCGATGCCGTTGTGCGAATAGAGCAATACGCTGGACGCCTGAACGGTGAAGCGGCGGCTGACGAGATAACCGAACTGCAGTTCGCCGTAGCTTCGTTTAGGCGCGATGTTGGCCGCGACCAGGGGTGAAGCTCCAAAGGCATATTGTCCCTGCACGAAGGCCCGCGGCAAAAGAGGGTCGAGCCGGCGGCCCACATTTACCCCCCCGCGATACTCATGCTCGTCGAGCCCGATGGCGGCGTGGCCGAAGCTGGGATACGCGTGACTCGGCACGGTGACCTGAAACAACGGCGTAATCTGCCAGGAGTGGTTCGGCGTGAGGGCGTAACGCACCGTGAACCGGAAGTCCTGGAATCCGCCATGATAACTGCCGTTGTCCACCGGTACGACTGTGTCCGGTTGGCCTCGCACCAACTCGTGCGGGTAGGCGCCGGCGTACTTGCCGTCCATGTAGGGCAGGGAGAAACTGATGGCGATGCGCTTGGTCGGCGCGAAGTCGCTGCTCAACACCACGGCGTTGAAGTAGACATGGCCGCGATCCTTCGTGCGGCCATTGCTGAAGACGTGCAAGCGATCGATGTCGTTCTGATACAGAATCGAGACCGTGCCCTCGCCTTGCGATGGCAGCCACGCCTGGGCAATGAGCGGCGCCTGAAATGCTGCAACGAAGGAGAGCAACCTGGCGACTCGCATGGTATTGACTGGCCGCTCTGTTGGCGGTTACCGGCTCGCTCCTTTGAGTTTCCAGTCCATCGCCATGTCGATGGCGTCGAGGTAGTTGTCGGTGCTGCCGGGCGCTTTCAAAAGGCAGTGGTAGCGCTTCTGTGCCAAGGACTGCTCTTGTTTGGACGCTTGGTAG
>Ga0326728_10026506_pt1 | contig 10250 bp, 10 predicted proteins | sample MB3enrmetagenome_FD_207602 | JGI IMG/M metagenome (GOLD analysis project Ga0326728, IMG submission 207602) | Lab enriched peat soil microbial communities from McLean, Ithaca, NY, United States - MB31MN | ecosystem: Environmental > Terrestrial > Soil > Wetlands > Peat | place: USA: New York... | reverse complement strand
ATGTGCACTGAAACAGCACAAGACCCCCTCCCTCTGCCTCTCTCCCAGCAAGCTCGCCTTGGCGAGCTTGCCACTTTCGTTACCGCACCCGCTTGCGGGTGCGGATGGGAGAGAGGACGCTTGCACCACCGAGGGGAGAGAGAACGCTATTTCCCCCTCTCCCCTTGGGGAGAGGGCCGGGGTGAGGGGGTCTTCCAACATTCCCGCGCGCATGAAAGCCCCGCTCTTGCGCCCCGCCGGCTCTTATTGCAAAGTGCGGGAATTAGTCATTTGAGCCTGTGGCGGGGGCAAGATTCATGGTGCGGGCGCTGGCCGGAATTGTCTTGGCCCTATCGCTGCTGGCCTGCGTTTCGCTCGCGGCCCATGCCGAAACGCGCCTCGCGCTTCTCATCGGCAATCAGAATTACGCTTCCAAAGTCGGCCCGCTCAAAAACCCGCGCCAGGACGTGGCGCTGATCGAAGCGTCGCTGAAGAAGCTGGGCTTTCAGGTCACGGTGCTGAACGACGCGGATTACCGGGCCATGGACATCGCGCTCAAGCGTTACGCAGCCGAATTGCGGCGCGCAGGGCCGGGCGCGCTCGGCTTTTTCTATTATTCCGGCCACGGCGCGGCGAATGCTGATACGCAGATCAACTATCTGATCCCGGTCGATGTGGCGAGCGCCGAGGACGATAATGTCTGGTATCAGTCGTTCCGGCAGAACCAGATCGTAGATCTGTTGAGCAAAGAAGCCGCCAGCGCCACGCAATTTCTGGTGTTCGATGCCTGCCGCAACGAGCTGAACCTCTCCGGCGGCGCGGCCAAAACCATCGGCGCTGATAAAGGCTTTGTGCCCGTCGCCAACACAGCGGGTCTGCTCATCGCCTATGCCACGGCGCCGGGGCGGACGGCATCGGATGCGGGCGACGGCGGCGGCCCTTACGCGAAGGCGCTGGCCGAGGAGCTGTTGAAGCCCGGCGTCGAGGCGGTCGAGATGTTCCGCCACGTGCAGATCAAGGTGAAGCGCGCCATCGGCCAAGATCCGTGGCTGTCGTTCCCTTCGCTCGACCCCGTCTATCTGGCCGGGCGCGACGCGGCGCCCGCCGAGGCGTCCAAACCGCAGCGGCAGCCGCAGCAGACGGTGAGCGAAGCCGCGCAGGCCTGGGCGGGCATCAAGGATATGCAGGACATCCCGGTTTTCGAAGCGTTCCGCAAGCAATACGGCGCCGCAAACCCGTTCTACGACACGCTCGCCGCGAACCGGATCGCGGAGCTGAAGCGCACAGCAGTGGCGATCGTCGCGCCGCCGAATGCCGTCAACGCGCCGCCTGTACAGCCGCGCGAGGAGGCGTGCGGCGGGCTGCTTGTTGCGGTGGCGCATTCGAGTACCCGGCCCTGCATCGAGCCGGGATCGGGCGAGAGCTTCCGCGACTGCCCGGATTGCCCGGAGATGGTGGTTGTGCCGGCGGGCAGCTTTACGATGGGCTCGCCAGCGAACGAGCCGGAGCACTACGCGAGCGAAAGCCCGCAGCATGAGGTGACGATTGCGAAGCCGTTCGCGGCCGGCAAGTACGCTGTGACGCGAGACGAGTTCGAGGCCTTTATGAAGGCCAGCGGCCGTAAGATGGACGGCGGCTGTTATGTCTGGACGGGAAGTGAATGGAAGCAGGACGGCGCCAAGTCTTACCGCTCGCCCGGTTTCGAGCAAACCGGCTCCCATCCCGTGGTCTGCGTGAACTGGGAGGATGCCACGGCTTATGCGGCGTGGCTATCGAAAAGGACGGGCAAGGAGTACCGGCTCCTCACCGAAGCGGAGCGGGAATATGCGGCGCGGGCGGGAGCCAAGACGCCGTTTTGGTGGGGCTCGGCGATCTCCCCGGATCGGGCGAATTACAACGGGAATAGCGTTTACAAAGGTGGCCAGAACGGGGAATGGCGGCAAAAGACAATGCCCGTGAAATCCTTCAAGCCAAACCCTTGGGGGCTCTATCAGGTGCACGGCAATGTCTACGACTGGGTTGAGGATTGCTGGCACGATGGTTACTCTGGCGCGCCAACGGATGGCTCCGCATGGACGGCCGGAGATTGCCGCCTGCATGTTCTTCGCGGCGGTTCTTGGAGCAACTTTCCACGGGCTCTGCGCGCGGCGTACCGCTTCAGGGACTGGGTACGGAACAGCATTGCCGGCTTCCGTCTGGCCAGAACATTTTAACTCTTGCCTCTTCGCTTTTTCACCTCCTTCCCCCCCTTTTTGTTTTTTTCGCCGCGGCGCTAAAGCACCTCGCGACGACGGATGCGCGGAGCGGCCTCGCCATGATGGTGCTGGCGTCGCCGCCAGAGGGAACTCAACGGTGGATTAATCGCCGGCCCCGCCCCGGCATGGTTAATTTTGGCGTGGTAAACGGGGGTGCATCTTATTATCTCCCCGCCGCAAAATTCGCGATTTATCGCGATTTCACCCCCAAATCGCGACTCCAAAAAGTCCGTTAAATATAGATTGTTGCTGGGCTATGCAGTTGACTCCCGTGCGTCTAGATATAGTAGTTTGAGGCATGAAGCAGTATCCTGCGGACATGGCCGATTTCATGGATATGTTCCCGAGCGAAGACGCGTGTTTGGAGTATCTGAGCATCGTGCGCTGGCCGGACGGATATAGATGTTTGCGCTGCGGGAACGGGGATCGCTGGAAGAAGGCCCGTGGCCTTTTCACCTGCCGTGCATGCGGATACGAGGCTTCGGTGCTGGTGGGAACCTTGTTTCAAGATACTCGCAAGCCGCTTCGCCTTTGGTTTCGAGCGATGTGGTATGTGGTGAACCAGAAGAACGGCGTCAGCGCGCTGGGGCTGCAAAAGGCGCTGGGCCTTGGCAGCTATCACACCGCCTGGGAGTGGTTGCACAAGCTGCGCCGTGCCATGGTCCGGCCCGGCCGCGACAGGCTGTCCGGTATTGTCGAAGTGGACGAAACTTTCCTTGGCGGACGGCGCCGGAGTGGACGCGGGCATGGAGCCGAAGGCAAGTCCTTGATATTCATAGCGGCGGAAGAAGCGAAGGACAGCGAGAATGCCGTTGGCCGCATTCGCCTTTCTGTGATTGAGAACGCTGCCGGAGAAACGCTCGCGAAGGCCGTTCTAGCGGCGGTCGAACCGGGAAGCCCGATCCGCACGGACGGTGCGCGCGGTTACAGCTTTCTGGATGGCTACGGCTACATCCATGTTCCAAGCTTCCACAAGGATAGCACTCCAGATGACGTCACGCCATTGGCGCACCGCGTGGCTGCCCTCTTAAAGCGCTGGTGGCTTGGCACCCATCAGGGCGCGATCAGCCCCACCCATCTCGCCTATTACCTCGACGAGTTTACTTTCCGGTTCAACCGGCGGACCTCCCGCTCGCGAGGCAAGCTGTTTTACCGGCTGGCCGAAGGCGCGCTGCAAAGCGAGCCGCTGCCAGCCAAGACCCTAACGCACAACATCTAGAGGCACGGGAGTTAACTGCATAGCCCAGGATTGTTGCGCGGGTTAACCGCAATATCCAATCCTGGATTGTACGGGCGCGCAAGTACAATCCGGCGCTCTTCTGTGCCGGTTCCGGATTTTATTGCGCATTATCAACGCGATATCTTGCCCGATGCCGCCGCTTAAAGCTTCGGCAAGGCGCTTTCGCTATAATGGCGCCTTACCGGCAAAGAACGGCGCCCGCAAAAAGCCTGCGAAAAAAGCGAAGAACTTAGGTGAACGGAAAGCTAATGCCAGAGCGGCGGCCAAAGGCTACGGCGTCACCCCGGAAAGCGCCCCGGCGCTTATCCGGGGTCTTGCAGCATACCCGGCTTCGGCGTTTGGCAAGATCCCGGATAGCCGCACACGGCTTCCGGGATGACCTTGTGGCTCAATCATCGAGGTAGCGTATGTAGAAAGCAGCATATTGTCCCGCGCGCCAAGTTGGGTCTATAACAGCGGCTCGTTGTTTCAGGCCCCTTTCCATGGAGACATTATCGGTGCGCGGAGAGGCTCCAAGCCCCCGGCCGGGCGTGCTCGCGGTCGACCCCTACGTTCCAGGGCGGTCGAAGCTTAGCGGTTCCGGCCCGGTCATCAAACTCTCGTCGAACGAAACGCCGCTCGGGCCCTCCCCGCTGGCGGTTGCGGCCTATCGCGAGGCGGCGGCGCATCTCGACCGCTATCCCGATGGCAGCCACACGGCGCTCCGCGAGGCGCTCGGCGCGGCGCACGGGCTCGACCCGGCGCAGATCGTCTGCGGCAACGGCTCGGACGAGCTGTTTCACGTGCTGGCGCAGGCTTATCTCGGGCCCGGCGACGAGGCGATTTACACCGAGCACGGCTTTCTTGTGTACCGCATTGCGATTCTAGCGGCCGGCGCCACGCCGGTGATCGCACCCGAGCGCAATCTCACCGCCGATGTGGATGCGATCCTGGAACGCGTAACTCCTTATACGCGCGCGGTTTTTATCGCGAACCCGAACAACCCGACGGGCACCTATCTTGCCGCGGCCGAGGTGCGCCGCCTGCGCGATGCGCTGCCCGGTCATGTGCTCCTCGTGCTCGACGGCGCCTACGCCGAATATGTGACGAGCGCCGATTATGAGGCCGGCATCGAGCTGGTTTCGGCCGGGCAGAACACCATCATGACGCGCACCTTCTCCAAGATTTACGGCCTCGCGGCAGCGCGCGTCGGCTGGGCTTATGCACCGGCGCCGGTGGCTTACGCGCTGAACCAAATCCGCAGCCCGTTCAATCTGGCGGGGCCGTCGATGGCGGCCGCGATTGCGGGGCTAGCGGACAAAGCGCATGTCGGACGGGCACAAGCGCACAATGAGCTATGGCGCGCAAAAGTCACGCACGAACTGCGCGAGATGGGCTACGATGTACCTGAAAGCGCTGCGAATTTCCTGCTGATCCCGTTCGGCGCCGAACCGGGGCGCACTGCGCAGGACGCCGACGATTATCTCGTCTCCAAGCGCATCGTCACCCGCCAGCTCGGCGCCTATAAGCTGCCAAACGCGCTGCGCATGACCATCGGCCTCGAACAGGAGAACCGCGCCACGCTCGACGCGCTCCGCGAATTCAAATACCGCTAGCCGCAGAGTGTCATTCCCGCGTAGGCGGGAATCCATTTCTAGCGTAAATGCAATGACTTACATGGGTCCCCGCCTCCGCGGGACGACGGAACAATGACAAAACCTATGTTTCAAAAGGTAGCGCTGATCGGCATCGGCCTGATCGGCTCGTCGCTCTCCCACGCGATGCGGCGTGGGAACCTCGCCGGGCGGATCGCGGCGGCCGCCCGCACCGAGGCGACACGCGACACCGCGCGCCGGCTGGGGCTTGCCGATGAGGTTTACGAGCACGCGGCCGATGCGGTTCGCGGCGCCGATCTCGTCATTCTCTGCACGCCCGTCGGCACGTTCGGCGCGCTCGCGGCTGAGATCGCGCCGCACCTCGAACCGGGCGCCATCCTCACCGACGCCGGCTCGGTGAAAACCGCCGTTGTGCGCGATATCGGCCCGCATGTGCCGGAAGGCGTGCACTTCATCCCCGGCCACCCCATCGCCGGCACAGAGTTCTCCGGGCCGGAATCGGGCTTTGCCGAGCTGTTCGACGGGCGCTGGACCATCCTCACCCCGCTGCCCGGCACAGACGAAGCCGCGGTGGCAAAGCTGAAGGCATTCTGGGAAGCCTGCGGCGCGCAGGTCGAGATCATGACGCCTGAGCACCACGATCTGGTGCTTGCCGTCACCTCGCATGTGCCGCATCTCATCGCCTACAACATCGTGGGCACGGTCCACGATTTGGAGCGCGTGACCGAGAAGGAGGTCATCAAATTCTCGGCCTCGGGCTTCCGCGATTTCACCCGTATCGCGGCCTCGGACCCAACCATGTGGCGCGATATCTTCATGAACAACAAGGAGGCGGTGCTCGAAATCTTGGGCCGTTTCACCGAGGACCTTGCGAGCCTGCAGAAAGCGATCCGCTGGGGCGATGGCGATACGCTGTTCAACCTCTTCACGCGGACGCGCGCAATCCGGCGCGGCATTATCGACGCAGGGCAAGAAACGCCGGCACCGGACTTCGGCCGCAAGATCCCGCGCGCCAGGCCCGCGCGGAAGAAAACGGCGTAGGGAACAGTGGATCTCTGGGTTTTCGCTTATGGCTCGCTCATGTGGCGGCCGAATTTCCGCTACGGGGAAGCCTCGCACGCACTCCTCGAAGGGGCACACCGGGCGCTTTGCGTCTATTCGGTCGTGCATCGCGGCGTTCCAACCGCGCCTGGGCTGGTGCTGGGGCTCGACAAGGGAGGCCGCTGCGAAGGCATGGCGTTCCGCGTGCCGGCGCCGCTCGTGAAAGAGACGCGGGGCTATCTCCACCGCCGCGAAAACGTGACCAATACTTATGCTGCGTTGATGAAACCGGTGAAGCTGCTGGACGGCAGCCACCGGACTGTACCGGCGCTGTGCTTCCTCGTGAACCGGTATCACCGGCAATATGCGGGCGATCTTCCCATCGAAAAGCAAGCGCACCTCGTCCGGCGCAGCGCCGGCGCCTCAGGCGCGAACATAGATTACGTCGTCAATACCGTCGAACACTTGCGCGCGCTCGGCGTGCACGACAACCGGCTTGAGCCGTTGATGGCGGCGCTCGGCCATAGCCTCGTGAAAGCGAAATGCCGCGAGCCGCAAGGTTGAACGGTTTCCGCTCCGCAGCATATTACGGGCATATAAGCATCATTCCGGGAAAGCGGGCTTCCGGTTTCCGGGAATAATAATGCGAAAACAAAGACTCAAATAGCGGAGTGCGGACATGCTCGATAGCACAACAGCCCGTGACCGGATTATAGCGGCTGCGCTGAGGCTGGCGGAAACGCGCGGCTGGCGCGAACTGAGCCTCGGCGAGATCGCAGCCGGGGCGGGCATTCCGCTTGCGGAGATGCGCCGGGAATTTCAGAGCAAGGGCCAGATCCTGGCGGCTTTCTCGCGCGCGGTAGACCAGGCCGTGCTCGAAAAATTCGCAAAGCCCGGCGCCGATGTACCGCGCGACCGCCTGTTCGACGTGCTGATTACCCGCTTCGAGATCATGCAGCCCTATAAGCCCGCGATCCGCCGTATCCGCGACGATCTCGGAGTAAGCTTCGGCGAGGCACTCGCACAGCTTCGCCCGGCGCTCAAATCGCAGTATTGGATGCTGGCTGCAGCCGGTATCAATGGCGAGGGAGGGCGCGGGCTATTGCGCGTGCAAGGCTTGCTTGCGATCTATGCCCGCGTGTTCCCGGTCTGGCTCAGCGATGACGACCCAGGCCTCGCGCGCACCATGGCGGCGCTGGACCGGCGCTTGCGGCGGGGCGAATCGGTGCTGCGGGGGATCGAGCGCATCCGCGAGGGCTGCGGAAGCTTCGCGCGCGCCCTTTGCGGGCAAACGGAGAAAGCCGCCGAACCGGCTCCGGCTCAAACGGACGCTCCGGCGCCACCCGCCGAGCCGCAGCAGATTTGATCGCCGCCTGCCCATCCGTCTTCGCGATTTGAGTGCTATATTAAGGCAGCAGGTGCGCGTTTAGTAAGGTTTAAGACTTTAGGCAGCAAACTGCCTTAGCTAGGTTTCAGGGCCGGAAGTCATGCATATTTCGCTGTACGAGATCGTTGTTTGGCTCATCGTTGGCCTCGCCGGAGGAACGCTCGCCGGTCTGATCGTTAAAGGCGATAAGCGCGGCTTCGGACTCCCAGCCAATCTTGGCTTGGGGCTTGCCGGGGCGGTCATCGGAGGGCTGTTGTTCCGGCTCTTCGGCCTCTTTCCGAACCTCGATAAGATCTCGATCTCCCTGAGAGACGTCGTTTCCGCGCTCGCGGGCTCTATCTTGGTGCTGGGCCTTCTATGGCTGTGGCGCCGGCGGGCGGGCTAAGCTCTATGGCTGGGCCCGGCCTCCCAGCAACAGCGCTCGGCGTTTGCGCGGCATGTTCTGCCGAAACGAAAATGGCTCGAGATCTTCCGGTCTCGAGCCAAGCGCAACTCTAGAGCTTAGCCACGGGGCGCGGGCGCGCCGACGGCGGTTTCCTTGGTGCAGCGATCGAAGAAGCGCACGCTGCCGTCTTCCAGATATTCCTTGGCGAGGCAGGTGCATGGCGCAGGGGGCGCGCCCGCGGCAGCGTAGCCAGCCACAACGTAGCCCGCACCGTCATCGTACCAAGCCCAGCCCCTTGGGCCAAAGCGCCAATGTTGATGCCAGTGAGCCCAGCGGTGTCCGAAGTGATGGGGGCCGAAATGCCGCCCGCCGAAATGGTGTCCGCCGTAACGTTGTCCGTTGAAATGGCTGCTGAAATGCTGTCCGCCATGATGGCCGCTGCCGTAACGGAAGCCGTGGCCGCCGCCGAAGCGGCCGGCAGAAGCGGGGGAAATCGCCGTGGCTGCGAGGATGGCGGCCGCTGCGAGAGCAGTCAGGGTCAGATGCTTCAACATGATGATCTCCTTTAAGATTCGGGGCGTAAGAGAGGAGAAGGAAGACGGGGGAACATCTGATCTCCATCTTAGCGGCACGCTTCGTGCGATATTCATTTGTCGCGGGCTCCGCGGAAAAAGTTCATGAGGCGCAGAAAAAAACCAGCCTCATCGGCTGCTTGGCGGCTTTCAAGTTTTAGCCGTGCCGGGCGTAGCGCATCGTGCCCCGCCGGCGCGAGGAAAAGCGGTGCGCGATCCGGTTTTGCGGGGAAAGACGTCCGTGCTCAGCCTTTTGGCGCGGGCTTCGATTTTTGCAGCGGCGAACGCGTCATCCCGCATCGTCATTGCGAGGGGCAACGCCCCGAAGCAATCCACAGGCTGGAAATGCAAGCGTAAACAGCAAGGTGCACTGGATCGCGATAGCGGCTGATGCCGCCTCGCAATGACGGTTCTGGAATCGCTGCCGAAGCTTGAACGAACTGCGAAAAAGGGGCGGCACAGGCGCGCCGCCCCTTTGAAATCCTATAGGTCCGCGAGCAGGCGTTCCGCGCTGCTTTCCTGAGCGGTCCCTGGCTTCTCCTCGACATGAAGCGCCTTCACCACGCCGTCGTCGAGCAGCATGGCGTAACGCTTGGAACGTATGCCGAAACCTATTGCGCCGCCATCCATCTCAAGGCCGATCGCCTTGGCGAAATCGCCATTGCCGTCGGCGAGGAAAGTTACCGTATCGCCGGCGCCGCTCGCCTTTGCCCAAGCATCGAGCACAAAAACGTCGTTCACGGCCGTGCACGCGATAACGTCGACGCCTTTAGCCTTGAACGCTGCTGCGTTCTGCAAGAATCCCGGCAAGTGCAGGCCGTGACATGTGGGAGTGAAGGCGCCCGGAACTGCGAACAGGACGGCTTTCTTTCCCTTGAAAAGCGCCTCCGACGTGATTTCAGATGGACCCGTCCCGGTCATGATTTTGAACGTGGCATGCGGCAGCGGACTTCCGACCGTGATCGCCATGAAAGTCTCCTTGGTGCTGAGTTGATGAGTGCTTTTGGATAGTTTCTGTATAGCCGGCGGGGCCCAGGAAATCCATGCAGAACCGGTCATTCACCATCTCGTGAGGGTAGGGGCGGACTTCGAAACCTTTCGCCAATTGCGGATGCGCCAGCTTCTTGAGATGGTTGGCATGCCGGGGCCTGCCGGCCAGAAACGGGAGGACTTACATGGATTCTCTTTACACGGCTACGTCGCGCAAGATTGCCTGGCGTCTCATCCCCTATTTGATGCTCTGTTATTTTGTGGCTTATTTGGACCGGGTGAACCTAGGTTTCGCTGCCCTTACGTTCAAAGGCGATCTTGGCTTCAGCGATGCCGTCTATGGGCTCGGTGCGGGCATATTCTTCGCGGGGTATTTCATTTTCGAGGTGCCGTCGAACATCATCCTGGAAAAAATCGGTGCGCGCGTCTGGATCGCCCGGATCATGGTCACCTGGGGTTTGGTTTCCGCCGCAATGGCCTTCGTCCAGGGAGAAACGAGCTTTTATGTCATCCGCTTCTTGCTGGGCGTGGCGGAGGCCGGCTTTTTTCCGGGCATCATTCTTTACCTAACCTATTGGTACACCTCGGCCGAACGGGCGAAGATGGTCGGCATGTTTATGACGGCCATCGCTTTGTCGGGTATCATCGGAGCGCCGCTTTCGACCTGGATTCTTACGAGCTTCAGCGGCGTTTCCGGCCTCAAGAGCTGGCAGTGGCTCTTCATCCTGGAAGCGGCTCCGGCTATTCTCGTCGGCATCGTCACCTACTTTTATCTCACCGACCGGCCGCAGGACGCCCATTGGCTC
>Ga0326728_10026505_pt1 | contig 10251 bp, 6 predicted proteins | sample MB3enrmetagenome_FD_207602 | JGI IMG/M metagenome (GOLD analysis project Ga0326728, IMG submission 207602) | Lab enriched peat soil microbial communities from McLean, Ithaca, NY, United States - MB31MN | ecosystem: Environmental > Terrestrial > Soil > Wetlands > Peat | place: USA: New York... | reverse complement strand
CTTGCCCTGCCAGTCGATGGTCCAGCCGCCGCATTGGTTGCCGAGGTCGTCCGCGCTCTTGCCGCCCACGTGGATGCGCGCCGCGGTCTTCTTCAGCGGCAGAACCTGGTTCCGGTTCTTCAACAGCACCAGCGACTGGCGCACGGCTTCGCGCGCCACCTGGCGATGCTCGGCCGAGCCGAACGTCTTGTGCAGGCTGCGGTCCGCCAGTTGCGACCGGTTCTGGTCCATCAGGCCCATGGCGAACTTCACGCGCAGAATGCGGGTCACCGCGTCGTCGATGCGCGATATCGGCACCGTGCCCTCTTCCACCAGTTGCTTCAAGTTGGCAATGAACTCCTTGTATTTGCTCGGCACCATGGCCATGTCCATGCCGGCGTTGATCGAGATTCCGATGGCCTTCTTATAATCGCGGTCCACCTGGTCGATGGCGTTGTAGTCGGAGATCAGAAATCCCTCGAATCCCAATTCCCGCTTCAGAATTTCGGTGAGAAGGTGCTGGTTGCCCGAGACCTTCACGCCGTTCCAACTGCTGTAGGAGGGCATGATGGATCCCACGCCGGCCTGGACCGCCGCGATGTAGCCTTGCAGGTGAATGCGGCGCAGGGTAGCTTCGTCGACGCGCGTATCGCCCTGATCGAGGCCCCTGCCCCCGTGCGCGGAGCCGAACGTGGTGCCGCCGTCGCCAACATAGTGTTTGGCGCAGGCCAGCACGGCAAGCGGGTTGGCCAGGTCCGTGCCCTGGAAGCCGCGCACCGCCGCCCCCGCCATTTCCCGCACCAGTTGCGGTTCTTCGGAGAAACCCTCGTAGGTGCGGCCCCAACGCTCATCCTGCGGCACCGTGACGCACGGCGCAAACACCCACTGGATGCCGGTGGCGCGGACTTCCTCGGCCGTGACGCGCTCCATTTTCTCCACCAGCGCCGCGTTGCGCGTGCATCCCATCCCGATATTGTGCGGGAAGATGACGGCGCCGAGGATGTTGTTGTGCCCGTGCACCGCGTCGATGCCGTACAGGATCGGGATTTTGAGCCGCGTGTTCGCGGTGTGCCGCTGGAGCCGGTCGTAGAGATCGGTCCACGCCTGGAGGCTGTTGCCTTCTTTGGGATCCGAGGAGCCGCCGCTCAGAATGGAGCCGAAGAAGTAGTTTTCGATATCCGCCAGATCCTGGATGTGCTCCTGATCGGGTTGAGTCATCTGCCCGATCTTCTCCGCCAGCGTCATGCGCGCCAGCAGCGGTTTCACCCGAGGGTCGAAAGAGGCAAGCGGCTTCGGTTGCGATGCGGCGCAAAGGGCCACGCCAAGCAAAGCGGCAACCCGGAGACAGCGCGAATAGTCCATAGCACCACCCCTGCCGAAAAGAATTACGATAAACGAGAAGGTAAATCCAATGTTACAGCAGTCCATCAGCGCCGTACGGCGGTTGGCGATGTTCATTTTGCCGGTGGCAGGGCTCCTGGCGCAGAGCAACGCATTCGACCCCGCCATCTTCAAGGCTCCTCCGGCCATGTACCGGGGTCACGCCATGTGGAATTTCAACCTCTCTACGCTGAATGAGGCCAGCGTCGTCTCCGGCATTCAAGAGATGGCCAAGCTGAATTACGGCGGGTTCTTTATCGAGGCCGGCGGCGGACAGAATAACCAGGGCGTCGCCTTCCTCGGCAACGAGTATTTCCGGTTCTACAAGATCGCGATGGAAGAGGCTAAAAAACAGGGGCTCGAGGTGGTTCTGTATGACGACTACGCGTTTCCCACGGGCACGGTAGGCGGTCAGCTCCGCTCGAAGTACCCGCAGTACGTCGCCAAGAGCCTGGACATGACCGAGCAGGACGTCACCGGTCCGGCCCGCGCGGAGCTGGCGATTCCCACGGGAATCTACATGGGCGCCGTCATGATGAACCGCGACACCTTCGAGTTGGTGGACATCAGCGGCCGCGGGACCGGGGGCCGTCTCGTCTGCCAGGTCCCCAAAGGCAACTGGAAGGTCATGACCTTCTTTCTGACGGAAGGCAAAGCCCGCGTGGTCGACTATCTGGACGAGACCGCCATGAATGCCTTCATCTCCATGACCTACCAGAAGTACCAGGACAACCTGGGAAGCTACTTCGGCAACCTCATCACGCAGACTTTTTACGACGAGCCTTCCATGCACCATGCCGATCGCATGTGGACGCCGGCTTTCAACGCCAATTTCCAGAAGAAGTACGGTTATTCTCCGATGAAGTATTACCCCGCGCTGTGGTACGATATTGGCCCGCAAACCGCCGCCGCGCGCGTCGCGCTGTTCGGGTTCCGCGCGCAGCTTTTTCAGCAGAACTTCATCAAGAAGCTCAACGACTGGTGCGCCGCCCACCACCTGCAATTTGGAGGACATCTCGACCAGGAGGAGCCTCTCAACCCGACCCCGCTCAATGGGGATCTGTTGAAAGTGTTCGAATACCAAACCCTCCCCACGGTGGACGACATCTGGTGGTGGGGACGCTCGAACGTTTCCTACAAGATCGTGACTTCGGCGGCCTTCAACTTCGACCACCCGATTTGCCGCGCCGAGACCTACGCGGCGTATCGCGTGCTGAACGAGAAGATCGCTTATTCAGTGGCGATGGACCAATTCGCCATGGGAATCAATTTCCAGATTCCGGCCCGCACCGTGCAGCCCAAGCGCGCCGAGCTGAACGACTACGTTGGCCGCCTGAGCTACCTGCTCGAGCATGGCAGGCACGTGGCGGATGTCGCGGTGCTCTATCCCATCGCTTCGCTCCAAGCGGCCTACCACCAGGTCGGCGGACAGACATTCCCGCTGGGCGCCGGCGACCAGGCCCCGCAAATCATGGAGACCGCTTACGCCCGCGAGGGCGGCTTCGCGCCTCTGGGAACCGACTACCAGGACGTGGGCGAGGCGCTCTACCGCGGGCTTCGCGTCGATTACACCTATCTCCATCCCGAAGTTCTAGTGAACCGCTGCCTCATCGACAAGCAGAGGCTGATTCTGAACAACCGTGAGAACCGCGAGGAATACAGCGTGCTGATGGTGCCTGCCGGAGACGTCATCTCCGCCGCCGCGGCGGCCAAGATCAAGGAGTTCTACGACCAGGGCGGAACGGTGATCGCCACCACCCAGCTCCCCACCAAATCCGCGGAGTTCGGCAAGGATCGGGAAGTGCGGCAGGCGATCGCCGCCGTTTTCGGCGTCTCCCCGGATGCTCCCCTGAAGGCCGATGTCCGGCGCGCGCAGGACCGCCTCAACTTCTACGTCTTCTGGTACTACATCAAGCAGAACAAGGCGGGCGGGAAGGCGATCTTCCTGCCGACTCCCCACCCCTGGCTGCTGGACTTTGCTCTCAAGTTGGCGCTGCCCCTCCGGGATGTGGACATCCAGGAGCCTATGGGGATGCTCAAGCGAGGTCCGGACTATGACGGCGCCCTGACTTATATCCACAAGGTGAAGGACGGCCGCGACATTTACTTTTTCGCCAACTCGTCACCCAAGCCTATAGACACGAAGGTGGTCTTGCGAGGCCACAAGACGCTGAGAATCTGGAATCCTCACACGGGAGCGCAGGAGCAGGCCGAGTTCACGCAAGGGGAGGCAAACGGCCAGCCGGTTACAACCGTGCGGCTGGTTCTACCTTCGGTCGCGTCTCTGTTCTTTATCCAGGATTAGGCTTTCGCGGGCGCCCAGGTGCCGGAGCGGGCCGCTCCTGCCGCCGGAGTAACTCAGGATGTACAATCGATGCTTGGCCAGGTTGGCAAAGCGGGAATCCTGGCTGAAAGGACCCACAACATAATGAAGCGCTACGACTCGGCCGGCGATGCGGGCCTGGCTGGAGATGAACAGGAAGAGCCCAAAGGGGATGAATTCGAGGAGATCTGGCGCTTCGACAACGACCTGGCCTTCTTGTCGGAGGTTGCCCGTAGACTCGCGCCCCTGGCGGCGCGGCCGGGCCTCGCCCCGGAAAAAGCGAAGGCGATCGAACGCGCAGTTGCGGCATTGAAGAAGTTGCCGGAGCTGACACCGGGGATAAACCTCCAAATCGAAGTCGCTCACCGTATGGGGGGCGAAGAATTCAGCGAGACCTACAGCTACCTGATCAAGCTGGACCGGCAGGGAGTTCAGGTCAGTTCCAGTGGAAGCCAGTACGATCCCGCGGTTGGGTCGAACTCCTTCAGCCTGGAGTCGCTCAAATGGTACGCCAATGGCCAAGCTGAGTACAAGGGCAACAGGGACACGTGGCTGGAGCGGCTGGCGTATGCACTCGCCCGCGATTACACCCTGGACGTAACAGACGAATCGGGCGACAAGTGAAAGAGATAACCATGAAACTGCGGAGCATGTTTTGCTGTACTTTCGTTTGCGGCCTCGCCTTAGCCGCTACTCCAGGCGCCGGCACACCGGTTTCGGCCGGCGTTCCTGCGGAACCCCCTCACTTGCGGAAGCAGGGGACCGCCACCCAATTGATCGTCGACGGCAAGCCGTTCTTGGTTTTGGCGGGAGAGTTGACCAACAACAGCGCCACCAGCGTCGAGTACATGAAGCCGATATGGCCCAAGCTCGTCGAGGCCAAACTCAACACTGTCCTGGCGGCCGTTGACTGGAACCAGATCGAACCACAGGAAGGGAAGTTCGACTTCAGCGTGTTGGACGGCGTCATCCGGGACGCACGGAGTCACAACCTGCATCTCGTGCTTTTGTGGTTCGCAAGCTGGAAGAACGGTCTGTCCAGCTACCCGCCCGACTGGGTGAAGAGGGACTTCGAGCGGTTCCCGCGCGCCCAGGTCGAGGGGGGTAAGAGCATCGAACTGCTCAGCCCCCTCAGCGATGCCAACCGCGACGCCGATGCTCGCGCCTTTGCCGCCCTGATGCGGCACGTCAAAGAGATAGACGGCCAGCAGCACACGGTCATCATGATCCAGGTGCAGAACGAGGTGGGAATGAAAGGGGACTCTCGCGACCGCTCGCCCGCGGCCAATCGGGCTTTCGCGGGGCCGGTGCCCAGGGAGCTGATGGACTACATGCAGAAGCACAAGGATACCCTGATTCCGGAGTTTCGCCAGGTGTGGGAGGCGGCCGGCTCCAAGACCTCGGGAACTTGGGAAGAGGTGTTCGGCAAGGGTGCCGTGACGGATGGAATCTTCATGGCGTGGCACTATGCGCGCTACATCGACCGCGCGGCCGAAGCGGGCAAAGCCGAGTACCCCATACCGATGTTCGTGAATGCGGCGCTGTACGGAATTGGCAGGGGACCCCAACCCGTACCGAGCGGTGGCCGCCCTTTGGACCTCGTGATGGACCTCTGGAAAGCTGGGGCGCCGCGACTCGATATGCTTTCGCCCGACTCGTATAACGAGAGCGACTTCCTGGCGTTTTGCGCCAAGTACACCCAATCCGGGAACCCGCTGTTCATACCCGAGAACATGGGCGGGCCGGAAGGCGCGGCCAGAGTGCTCTATGTCTTCGGACGCTATGATGCGATCGGTTGGACGACTATGGGGATCGAGGACCCGAGGATACCGCATCCCGACAATAATCTGATCGGCAGCTTCGACGTGATCGGCCAATTGGCGCCCCTGATTGCGGAACACCAGGGCAAAGGGACCATGTCCGCTGTCCTGCTGCGGGGCCCCAACGACCCGCCTCAGAAGATCCGCGTGGGGAATTACACGCTCGAGGTCACGTTCTATACCCAGCCCAAAATGGTTGGGGTACCATCACCGCAGGAACCGCTACCCCCAGCGGCTGCAATTTTCATTGCGACCGGGCCTGACGAGTACTTCGCGGCTGGCAGCGGCGTAAAGGTCACGTTTTCTCCCAACACTCCAGGGCCCCCGCTCGCCGGACTGGCCACCGTGGAAGAGGGCACTTTTGTTAACGGCCGCTGGGTTCCTGGGCGCCGGCTGAACGGCGACGACAGCGATGAGGGGAAATTCCTGATGCTGGAAAGGTCGGGATGCTGTTGGCCTCCGGGGATGAAGAGCATCCAGCGCTTCACCCTGTACCGCTACCAGTAAGTCAACCGTCTTGAACGGGAAGCGCTGTCAATTCGGCTTGCTGGGCGTCGACAGGCTGCTCGTATAGTTATCTTTCAGAGGATCGTCCGGAACCAGGCTGTCGATCTTCTTCCACGCCGCCCCGGGGCCGGTCTGCCTCAATACACCCAGTTGACCGATTGCCCACGGCGACCCGTTCACGCTGATAAGCTGGCACAGAAAAAGCTGGCCGTCCATGCTGACGTTCTTCCAGCTTTCACCGCCGTCTTCGCTCGTCAGAAGACTGTCATCCGCCGTGATCCAGCCGCGATTCGAGCTATCGAACAGAACCGAAGAGAGCGACGATCTTACCGGGCTGGTTTGCGCCGTCCATGTGACTCCGCCGTCGCGGCTGCGCAAGATCTGCCCGCTGAATCCCACGGTCCAGCCGTTGTTCGCATCACGGAAGAACACCGAGATTAGCGACCACTGCGCCGGAACGTTCCGCACCTGCTGCCAGGTCTTGCCGCCATCCGTAGTACGGAGGATCATGCCGGCCCAGCCCACAACCCAGCCACGCTGCTCGTCCAGGAAGAAGAGGTTTTCGAGCGACTCCTTGGTGCCAGTGGTTTGCGGGGACCAGGTGAGGCCCCCGTCCGCCGAGTGAAGAATGACTCCGTCGTACCCGGTCACCCAGCCCGATTGGCCGATGAAATGAATGGCCGTCAGGTTCTCGGTGGTGCCCGTTTGCCGAGGCTCCCAGGTCTTGCCACCATCGGCCGTGGCAACCAACAGCCCGTCATCGCCGACCGCAAAACCGTGGTTCGCATCGGAGAAATCGATATTCCGCAGATGCCCCTTCGCGCCAGTGTTCCGGTTGGACCAGGTCGTCCCAGCATCCGTGGTGACCATCAAACCGCCCTGTGCGCAGAGAAGGTAAACCAGCGATTTCGCCGGCGAAACCCCGTCGCGCAACCAGCAACTGCTATCCTGCGCACTGGCAGCCACTTGCGCGCTGGCAGCCACCTGCCACAGCATGGAAACCGCAAGCATCTTGACCACTCTTGGCAGAATCCCACCTGGGGATGCTCCCTTTAGCATCTTTGCCTCCATTTGAAGAGATGATTCGGCCACGGCGGAAGTTACCATACGTTTGCGCATAGCCCAATCGAGCTATTCCATGGTAGCACCTTAGATCTCTCGTCCGGACCGGAAAGACGCTGCTGGCCGCAGGGTCGGCCGGTGATTCGAGGACAGAATGACCAGAGCCAACTTGCGGCTCGCAAAATCGGGTGGGCGTTTCTGGAAAGGCCGGCGCCGCCGCCGCGAGGGAACCGCGATCAAGCCGTGAAGAAGGTCTTGAGACGCGCGCTATGATATGAAGTCCATGACTAATCCTGCGCACGGCCGGACCCGGTGGACCCTGATCGCATGGCTATTTGTGCTCAGCGCCATCGGGTACTTGAATCGCGTCAATATTTCCGTTTCCGGCGAGTACATCTCACAGGAATTCCATCTGAGCCAGATCCAGCTCGGCTGGGTCTTCAGCGTCTTCACGCTGGGGTATGCCCTGTTCCAAGCACCCACCGGCCGCCTGGCCGACCGTTTTGGGCCGCGGAGGGTCCTCGCGCTGGCAACCATTTGGTGGGCCGTGTTCCTGGGCCTGACGGCGCTGGCGCCCTCGGGCATCTCCGCCGCGCTGGTGGTTCTGCTGGCACTGCGCTTTTCTCTGGGTATGGGGGTAGCCTCGATTTATCCGTCTTCCAACCGGGTGGTGGCAAGCTGGATCCCTTCCGCGGAACGCGGGGTGGCCAACGGATGGATCTTCGCCGGGGTGGGCGCGGGCGCTGGAGTTGCGCCGCCCCTCATCGCCTACCTTTTGCTGCACGGGGGCTGGCGCTGGTCCTTCTGGATCTGCGCGGCCATCGGGCTGGCGGCGGGCCTGGTCTGGTACCTGGTGGCGCGGGACCGCCCCGACCAACATCCCTGGATGACTCCGCGGGAGGCCGAACACATCCGATCCGGATTGCCGCACGTGCCGGCTGGACCCTCCGCACCCAAGGCCGTCCCATGGAAAACGATTCTGGGCAGCAAAGAGGTGCTGTTGGTCTCGTTGAGTTATTTCGCTTTTTCCTATGCCGCCAACATTTTCTTCACCTGGTTCTTCCCTTACCTGAAGACGGTGCGCCACCTGGACCTCCAGTCGAGCGCCTTTTTCGGGATGCTTCCGTTTGTGGCCATGGCCACCTGCTCACCGCTGGGCGGCTGGATCAGCGACGTCCTGACGAAGCGCTATGGGAAACGCACCGGCCGCTGCGGTGTTGCGGTAGCTTGCATGGGACTGTCGGCGCTGTTTATCGCGCTGGGGACGTTGGTGGCGGACGCGCGCCTGGCAAGCATCGTGCTGGCAGGCGGCGCCGGCGCCTTGTATCTTTCCCAGAGCTGTTTCTGGTCGGTGACGGCCGACATCGCCGGCCCTTCCGCCGGAACCGTTTCCGGCGTCATGAATATGCTCGGGCAATTTGGCGGTGTGGTGGCCCCTTCTCTCACTCCGTTGCTGGCCGCGCACTTTGGCTGGCCGGCGGCGTTCCTGGTGGCCGCGGGCCTGGGCGTGATGGGGTCTCTTGTCTGGCTGGCGGTGGATCCCGAGCGGACGCTGCTTCGGGAACCCGTGGAAAGGATCTGAAATGAATCGAAAGTTCTATCTGGCAAGTCTTCCCGTGTTGATTCTCGCCGGTTGGGTGATGGCACAACCTTCCGGCGATCCTGTCGTCGAGGGCTTTCGCGCGGTGGAAGTGGCCTCCGTGGCGGATGCCATGGAGCAATTGTACGGGCAGCGCGCCTACATGTCGCACGACATGCGGCCGCTGTTCAAGACCAAGTTTGCGGGCCCCGCCGTGACCGTCCTCCTCAAGAAAGAGGAGCACAAGGACGGTGCGGCAGCCTCCCAGGGAATGCTGGACGCCATCGACGCCGCTCCGCCGGGCTCGGTGTACGTCATGGTGGTCGAGGACGGACTGGATTACGCGGGGATTGGCGGGTTAATGACCACCGCCATGAAGTACCGCGGCTTGACTGCGGCGGTGGTGGATGGCTCCGTGCGCGACACGCCGCAAATCGGCAAGCTGCAATTCCCGGTTTTCAGCCGAGGGGTGGTTCCTTCCACCACCATCAATCACTACCGTTTCGCCGGCGCCAACATTCCAGTGACTTGCGCCGGCGTGCGGGTGAGTGCGGGAGACATCGTCACGGCCGACGAAGATGGTGTGGTCGTGGTGCCGCGCGGGCGTGCCGCCGAGGTCCTCAAGAAAGCTCAGGACCTGGACAACACGGAGCATACCATGATCCCCTTCATTGAGAAGTTCCGCTCCATCAGGGAGGCGGTGGCGAAGTTCGGCAGGATCTGAGGAACGGCACAATCCGCCGCGCTCTCCCGTTGGCACCCCCCGGATCGCCTGTCGCTGCATATAAAGACCATTCAGGTCTGATTTGCTTGAGTTTAGCTGGCCGGTGCTGGAAACTGGATGGAAATGGGCATCAATATCGGTCTGGACATCGGGGCCATCAGTCTCAAACTGGCCGCCTTGGGCCGTCCGGGGGACCGGCCGATCCTGGAGGCCCTGTGCGCCACGCACCCGCAGTTCCGCATGACCGAAATGGGGGCGCGGCCGCTGGTCCTCTCTGAGTACCGGCGCATCGCCGGCAGCCCCATTCAATCCACCTACGACCTGTTGCAGGAGTTCTACGAAATAGTTCCCGAGACCCAGGTCGAAGGCATACGCGTAACCGGCTCGGGCAGCCGCACCATAGCCAAAGTATTGGGTTTGTTCTTCGAAAATGAGTTCAAAGCCATCGCCCGGATGATGGCGACGGTCTACCCGCAGGTGCGCACGGTGTTCGAAATCGGCGGGGAAAGCTCGAAGTACATCCGGCTGGAGGGCGGCAGCATCGTGGACTACGACCGCTCGGGCGAGTGCGCGGCGGGTACGGGGTCATTCCTAGATCAACAGGCGCTGCGCATGCAGTACTCGGTCGAGGAGGTCGGCGGGATCGTCCGCACGGCCTCGAGCGCGGCGCGGATCGCCGGGCGCTGCTCCGTGTTCGCCAAGAGCGACATGATCCACGCGCAGCAGAAAGGCTACTCGCCGGCCGAGATCCTGCGCGGGCTGTGCGACGCCGTGGCGCGCAACTTCAAAAGCTCCATCGTGAAGGGGCGGCCGGTGGAGGCGCCGGTAGCGCTGATTGGCGCGGTTTCGCAAAACGCGGGCGTCACCGGGGCGCTGC
>Ga0326728_10026504_pt1 | contig 10251 bp, 6 predicted proteins | sample MB3enrmetagenome_FD_207602 | JGI IMG/M metagenome (GOLD analysis project Ga0326728, IMG submission 207602) | Lab enriched peat soil microbial communities from McLean, Ithaca, NY, United States - MB31MN | ecosystem: Environmental > Terrestrial > Soil > Wetlands > Peat | place: USA: New York... | reverse complement strand
CGGCTTTCCGGTGATCTCGTGGATCTGCTCGATCAGCGGGATCCAATCCTGTGGCCCGCCGGGCACCCCATTCCCAAAGTAGCCATCGATGCCGGCGTAGTCGAAGGGCGTATCGGGTTTTGAGTAGAGGTTCCGATAAAGCCTTTCTCCGGTCTCGAGAAATGCCGGATTGATGTCGGCCTTCACCTCCGGATTGCCTTTCTTAAGGCCCCGCGCGCCTGCCATGAGGAACCGCTCGACCTGTTCTGTGGAAAGCGGGCCTCTGAAGATGTCGATATCCATTTCGTTGGACACCTGCCAGATGTCCACGATTCCCCGGGTCTGCCTGCCGAGCTCCTCGCATGCCTTCTCGTAGGTTTCGTAGTAACTATCGCTGTCGATTGAACCGGCCCAAACGGGCATCTGAGGGCGCCAGGCCGTTTTCTTGTCCTTCTCGTCATAAGCGATCCATCCCGCCAGGGGACTGCCTCCCATAATCCTCAGGCCGAGCTGTCTGATCTTCCTGGCCTCCTCCAGGTCTTTCAGAAACTTATCGCCGAGCTTTCCGCCGATCTTATCCTCGAACGGAAAACCGAAGTCCAACCGCACCCATCCGATGCCACCCTCTTTCATGAGTTGATAGTTGGGGTTCGACCAGGCGCTGACGCCCAGAATCCGCTTGCTGGCCGCAACCACGGGTTGCTCTGCTGAAGGCTTTGTTCTACAGCCAAATAGCATTACCGAAAGAATTACCGCCAATGCTATCCCCGCATAAGTGTATCTTCTCATTTTCGGACATCTCACCTTTTAGGTAACCCATTGAGAATTGGGGTAGGGGCACGCCATGGCGTGCCCCTACGGGGATTCTTTCACACCTTCTTTCGCCGTGGGCCATCCCGCTGTGGCGGGACCGCCCCTACTGGGCTTGCATGTTACGCGCGTTCGGCAAAAAGGCCGGGCGCTACGCCTCTGTGGATCATCCGTTCAAGACTCAGCAGGTTCAGCATGAGGTGCCGGGGGTGATGGTAATTCTCCACGCGCTGTTCTTCCGGGAAAGGCGGGCCCTGCGGGGGCTTATTTTCATACGTCACCTTGCGGTCTCCCTGGACGATCCAGAGCGGATATCCATAGCGCTGGAGGGGGAATTTTTCCCGCACGTAGGCGAACATTTTCCCGAACATCTCGCGCGCCCACGGAGACCCGGCATTTTCGACCATGCACAGCGTCCCGATCAGCACTTCTTCCTGCTCCCATAGCACCTTGTCCAAGGTCCACACGTTTTGGTCCACGTCATTCAAGCTGCGGAAAACTCCTCCGTAGACGGGGTCCCACGCCACTTCGATGTGCCTTTGGAAGCGCTCTGCGGCGGTGTGGAAAAGCTGGCGGTTTTGGGTCCGGACGGCCTCGGCGAGCACCATCCAGAGAGTCTCGATGGAATGGCCCGTGTAAACAAACTCGGATAACTCGTTCGCGGGGCGCGAGTAATTGTGATTGAGCAACTCGTTATTGAGCTGGAAGGCGGGGTTGTAATGACGATTCAATATGGCGTCCACGCTTTGAGCGAGAATCTTCTCGAGCTCAGAGTCGGCGCGCCGCTGCAACATCTGGCTGAGAATTCTGAGCATGACCATGGCCACGCCTTGGATTCTGGCGCCTGGAAAAGGAAAAGGTTTCGGCCCTCCGTATTCCGCCACGATGTTCGGTTCGTAGTCCGGGCGATCGTAAATTTTCTGGCACTTGAGAATGAGTTCTTTCGCCTGCTCCCAGTATTTTTCCTCTCCCGTGGCGCGCGAGTACTCTGTCAGGCCCTCGGCAACAAAAAGGTCCCCGTAAATCACCGTCGCGGGCGGGTCCAAAGCCTTTCCGTCGCGGGCAAAGCGCGCGGGCCACAAGTTCTCCCCGGAGGGCCGTTGCCTGAGGATGAACTCCACGGACTTGCGCGCCACCTCGAGATGCCTCGCTTGCTTGCCAAAGTTGTTATAGAGGAAGGAATAGACCCAAATCCCCCGGCCCTCAAACCAGGTGGTCTTCGTGGTGGTGACATTCACGCCATTCCGGTCGGTGTTGCACATGAATCCACCGTACTGGTGGTCGATCACATGCTTGTCCATGAATGGCAGGAAATCGTCGAAAAGGTAGCCCCGATATAACTCCCGAAGTTGTTCGAGCGATAAGCCGGCCAGTTTCCCGGCGTCTGCGCTGCGAGGCCGAGCCTCACCCTTTGCCCTGGCAGTACTCTCCGCAAGCCCCAGAGCGGAGCCCCCGAGCGAGGCCTTGATAAACTGCCTTCTTTGCATGAGACCCCCCGTTCACGCCGTAGTGTGGTATTTCTTCGCCGCGTCCTCGTCCAACTCGACACCCAGGCCGGGGCTGGTGGGGACGGTGGCGTAGCTGTCTTTGATCTCGATCGGGGTCACTACTAGATCGTCCTCGCGCAAGTAACCGAGGATGTCGCTGGGCAGCGTGCAGTTGGGCGCCGCCGCACAGGAATGGGCGTAGGCCGCGTCAAAGATTCCCAGATCGCAGCCCGAGCCATGCCACACCGGCATGCCCTCGACTTGGGCGAGATAGCAGTTCGAGACGAAGCTGGCCATGCTGGGATTTTGGCCGGTGTTGAACGCCGAGCAGGCCTGCTCGCAAATTCCCTTGATCATGGCTTTCGTATCACCCAGATGCAGAGCCACGTGGGTTTTCACCTGGCTGCGCAGTTTGCGGTAGCCTTCGTAGTCGGTCTTGTTGAAGGGGTCTTCATAGACCAGCATGTTGCCGATCTTCTCGAGCTTCAGCGCCACCTCGAGGAAATCTTTCAGGCTGTTGTAGCGCGTGTTGGGGTCTAGGATAACCGTCACGCCCGGAGCGACCTTGGCGATCATCTCGATGGCCTCGACCACCGGGTCGCCCTGCTTGGCCTTCATCTTGATGTTTTTGAAATTGCCGGCCTTGGCGCGCTCGGCGACGCGCTTCATGCCTTCGGCCGTCTTTCGTCCGCACCAGTAGCCGACCAACACCTTGGGTTGCGCCAGCCCGCCCAGCAGGCGCCAGACCGGCCATCCCACGGCTTTGCCGACAACGTCGTAAAGCGCCATCTCGAAAGCGCTATAACCGGCGGGATCAGGCAGGTCCAGCTTGGTCAGGTTGATGTCGAAAACCGCTTTGCCCTTCAGGAATTCGGCGTTGCGCTCCACCCCTGGCCAATTCTCGCCGCGCCCCGTTTCGCCGATGCCGGTGATGCCGGAGTCGGTGTGAATCTTCATGACCATCTTCGGGACTTGGTCGAAGGGACTGGATTCTATCAGCTCCGGATCAGCCGTGATGTCCGGCTTCATCGGAACAACGATCTTGTGCAGGTCCACTTGCGTGATGGTGAGCCGTTCCTTCTTGCCGGCAGTGCAGGCGGGCAGCATCGCCAGTCCCGCCGCACCGCCGCCGGCGATGAGGATCTCGCGGCGGGATAATAGTTGTTTGTGCATAAATTACCTCCGTACTAGGAAAGTAAATTGGACATGGCGGCAAACCCCACCTGCCCGCCGTTGTCATTCCGAGCGAAGCGAGGAATCTCGCTCTGCGCCGGCTCCTAGTTCCGGCAAATCATGCCACTAACAGACTCTGCATACAACCTCAATATTGAACGTCGAACCTGAAGATAAGCACTTGTCCCTCTCGGCCGACAGGTTGGCGGGGCGGCGCCCAGGTAGGGGCACTCCATGGCGCGCCCCCGCATTGGATCTCTAACCGCGCCTTCCACCGCGCGAATTGCGCCGCACGCCGGATGACAATTCTTGGTCTTTTTGTTCATGATGTAAGCGCGGGTCGGAGAAAGGTCTTGACAAGCTACGCTTAACATGATAGGCTATGATCGTAGGTACAAGGGGTCAGGCGCCGAGGAAAAGAGCAGGGAACAGGGGACAGAGAGCTGAGTTTTTGCTTGCGGAACATACCATGACAATATGTCCCTTTGATGGACAAGAAACGTACTTGGCAACTTCAGAATTGAACGAACGAACCGGGAATGTCTATGAAAACAAAGAATGATGACAAGAAGTCAATGCGTCCCGGAGTCGGAAACCAAGCGGTCGTGAACTGGAACTCAAGCCTGAGCTTCAATGGCTGGCCAATTCCCAGTTGCTGACTTCTGGACCCGCGACCCTAGACTCCTCGATTCTCAAATTGAACGAATGAACCGGGAATGTCTATGAAAACAAAGAACGAGGACAAGAAGTCAATGCGGCCCGGAGTCGGAAACCAAGCGGTCGTGAACTGGAACTCAAGCCTGAGCTTCAATGGCTGGCCAATTCCCAGTTGCTGACTTCTGGACCCGCGACCCTAGACTCCTCAATTCTCAAATTGAACGAATGAACGGGGAATGTCTATGAAAACAAAGGACGGTTGTAGAAAAGTCGGGAACGAAGCTTGAATGTCTATGAAAATAAAGTTACTTAGCCAATTATTGAGGCTATCTCATTGAAAATAAAAGTACTTATTAATTTGTTCATGACCTGCCTCTGGTAGCCTTGAAAATCCCTGCTCCCCGTCATTGTGCCGAGGGGACGGCAAGTCGTCCCCCTAAATTTGAGCGCTTAGGGGTAGGGCTTGCCCTGCCCTTGTCAGTCACTAGTCGGTTTGCCGCTACAGCCCTCTTTCGCCGATCTCGAAAGCTCTGAGGACTGCTTGGGCTTTGGCGAGGCATTCCTGGTGCTCGCGCGCGGGAACGGAGTCGGCAACGATTCCGGCCCCGGCTTGCAGGTAGGCGCGCTTGCCCTTGATGAGCACGGTGCGGATGACGATGCAGGAGTTGAGATTGCCGGAGAAGTCGAGGTAGAGGACCGAGCCGCCGTAGAGGCCGCGGCGCGTGGGTTCGAGCTCGTCGATGATTTCCATGGCGCGGACTTTGGGCGCGCCGGTGAGCGTGCCGGCGGGAAAGCAGGCGGCCAGCGCGGCGTAGCTATCCGCATCCGGCCTCAGCCGGCCGCGAATCGAAGAGACCAGGTGCATCACATGGGAATACCGCTCGACGAACATGATTTCGTTGGGGCGCACACTCGAGAACTCGCACACGCGCCCGATGTCGTTGCGGCCGAGGTCAACGAGCATGATGTGCTCGGCGCGCTCCTTGTGGTCGGCGCGCAGTTCTTCCTCGAGCCGCTTGTCCTCGTCCTCCGTCTTTCCTCGCGGGCGCGTTCCGGCGATGGGCCGGTACTCGACTTCGCCTCCGGAAACCTTCACCAGCATTTCCGGCGAAGAGCCGAGGATGGTCGAGTCCCCCATGCGCAGGTAGTACATGTAAGGCGAGGGGTTCACCACGCGCAGGGCGCGATAAATCTCGAAGGGGGGAACGCGCACCGGCGCCTCGAGACGTTGCGACATCACCACCTGGAAGATGTCGCCGGCGCGGATGTATTCCTTCGAGCGCTCGACCATGCTTTCGTAACGCCGCCGGGTCATGTTGTGACGTACGCGCCAGGGGCCGCGCGGCGGGCGGCGGCGCGGCAGGACCAGCGGGCGGCGCAGCAGGCTCTCCATGCGCGCGAGCTGGCGGACCGCCGCGTCGTACTTGTCGCGCAGCGTACCGCTGCCTTCCTCCGTAAGAACGTTCGCTATCAGGAAGAGGCGGTGCTGGACGTGGTCGAAGGCGACAAGATTGGCAAAGTACATGAAGGCTGCGTCGTCCAGGTCGACGTCCATGGCGACGCGGGCGGGAAGGCGCTCCAGCCTGCGCACCGCCTCGTAAGCAAGGAAGCCCACGGCCCCGGCGGTGAAGGGCGGCAGGCCGGGCAGAGTCACGGAGCGGTAACGCGCGCCCTCGCGGCGCAGGCATTCGAAGATGTCTCCGGATTCCTCCGTCCGGCGCGAGCCCCGGACCGTGGTGACGCGCTCGCCGCGCGAGGAAATCACCTGAAACGGGTCGACGCCGAAGAAGGTGTAGCGCCCCACCCGCTCGCCACCTTCAACGCTCTCGAGCAAAAAGCTGTAGCGATGCGCCTTGCCTCGAGGGCCGCGATGGCCCGCTCCGGTAGAGATCTCAGGGGAGAGTCTCAAGTAGGCGGAAACAGGGCTCAGCAGGTCCGCCACAATCGTCCGGTAGACAGGCAACACGTTTCCCCGGCGCGCCAGGCGCTGGAATTCGGCGAAGCTTGGCTGAATGTCTGGCATAGAAACTGTCCGTCGTCCGCTGTTCGTTAGAAGGACGAGATTGCATGATGTTGTCGAACCCCGCCACCCCCCCCGGCCCCTCTCCCCAAGGGGGAGCGGGGAGTACTCGACCGACGACTGACAACGGACCACGGACAACAACTGCTCCCCATATGCTACGTACTAAGGGATGGAGCGTTCCAAGACTTGGCGGACGGCCTGCTCCATCAGGGCGCGTGGGGCGGTGAGTCCAGTCCAGATTTCGAATTGACGCGCGCCTTGCGCCACCAGCATCTCGAGGCCAGGAATGGTGATCAAGCCACGCCCCCGAGCCTCGGTGATGAAGCGGGTGGCGAGGGGGTAATACACCATGTCGAAAACCACGCGGGTGCGCAAACGCGCCAAGTCGAGCGGCGTAGCATCCACGTAGGGATACACGCCGACGGGAGTAGCATTAATCACCGCATCCACCTCAAGCCCTTCGGCGCCCTCCCAGGAGACGGCTTCACCCTCGACCAGGCGCGCCAGGCGCCGCGCCATCTCCTCGCGGCGCGCCGCGACGACGACTCTTGCACCCTCGGCGCGCAAGGCATAGGCAGCGGCGCGGGCCGCTCCTCCCGCGCCCAGAATCAACATCCGGCTGCCGGACAACCTCAGCCGCTTGGTGAGCACTTCGACCACGGCCGCGGCGTCGGTATTCCAACCCATCCATTTGCCGCGCTGGACGGCAACCGTATTGCACGCGCCAATGCGAGTGGCGAGCGGATCGGCCCAATCGAGCGAACGGAGGATGGCGCGCTTGTAGGGCATGGTCACCGCGAAGCCTGCAAAGCCTGCCTGGCGCGCGAAGGCGAGGAAGTCCGCGAGTTGATGGGTCTCGCAGGGCAGGAAAACGGCATTCGCATGCTTGGCCTGGAAGGCAGCGTTTTGCATGGCGGGCGAAAGGGAAATCGAAGCGTGTGACCCGACGACGCCATAAAGCTGGGTGCGCTGGTCAAGCCGCTCGACGCGATAGATGGAGCGCATGAGGTCTGCCGCAACCTGGCCGGGCACCACCGCATGGTTTCCCGGAGCGGCGTAAGTGATGGCCGAACCCCAAAGCAGACCCAATAATCGTGAGGGAATACCTGCCGCGCCCATGGCCACCGCCACCAGCTTCGGACTCCGACGATGATGGGTCTTGAGCAGTTGCCGGATTTGAAGATTGTTGCGCAAATGCCGGGCCTGCGTCGCCAGCTTGACCATGTCCACCGGTAGCCGGGCCAGTTGCCGGTAGATTCCACTGAGCGAGGGCGTCCTGTGATAGTTGTGATAGGAAGCGATTACCCGGGCCGGATGAAATTGCCCCAGCAGCGAAGAACCTGCTGCCTTGATGGACTCAAACTCGATGTCGACCCACTGGCACCCCGCGCGCACCGCGGCAGCCAGGACCGCCACCTGCTCCTCCACGCTTCCCTTAAAGGCGCCGCCCGCCTCCTCCCTTCGGCAGGTGGCGATGGTCTGTGGGACGTGTAGGCGCGCGAGCATCTGATGGAGTGAGACCTCGAACTGGGTAAAGTCCTGGAGGTGGTCCAAACGCAACTCGTAGCCCAGGGGAGCACCGAGCGAGCGGCTGGCCTGGGCTTCGAGCGTCGCCAGGTCAGGACCTGCCAGCGTGATGAAGATTCGAGGTGGTCTGGATTTGGCCAACCAACAGCCCCTATTATCTGTTTACGCGGGTTTCTACTAGTTGAATATAAAGGTTTTGACCGAAAAAACGCAAGAATTTTGCGCCGCTGACGTAGAGGCGAGTTTATCTCGCCACATGGCGGTGCCCCGATCAGATCGGGACTGGTTCCGTCAGGCTTGTCCAAATTACGGTCGATTCTGTCAACTATGGCTTGCGGCTCCGCCACATGACTTGCGGAAAGGCCAAGCCTTTCCGCAAGTCAGGGCGGCAGAGCCGCGCTGAGCTCTGCACAGTGCTGCTAATTTGGGTGGCCCTGAGGCCCCGCCGCTTCTAGATCTTGCCTCGGGCCAGTCATCTGATATAGTAACGCCTCTGTGGGGTCCGCTGCCGAGTCCTTACGGATAGTCACGAAGATTATGGATGATCTTCAAAACACGTCCGCCAAGCGTACGGTGCTGGGTAAATTTCGGCCGCTCTGCGTCTTGCTGGTTATGGCCGCGCTCGCAATACCTGCCTTCGCTGGAACCCAGCTCGAGGACCACCTCGGGGCGATTGTCTGGCCACCCTACCAGGACGAGACCGTGCGACTAATGCGCGAGTACCTGCGCATTGACACCTCGAACCCGCCCGGGAACGAATTGGCGGCGGCGGAATTTTTCCACCGGCTTTTCGATCAGGCCGGGATTCGGAACATCATCTATCCCTACGCCCCTGGGCGAGCCAATATCTATGCGGTCATCAAAGGTGACGGAACGCTCAGGCCGTTGGTCTTGTTGAACCACATGGATGTGGTCCAAGCAGACGCCCGAAGCTGGCGGCTCCCGCCTTTTTCAGGCGAAATACTGAACGGGGAAATGTACGGGCGCGGGGCGCAGGATATGAAGGACGAGGGGTTGCTCCAGGCGATGGTGATGCTGATCGCCGCCCGGCAACACCTACCCCTGAAGCGCGATCTGATTTTCCTGGCCACTTCGGACGAGGAAGTCGACGGCACGGGCAGCGCCTGGATGCTCGAGAACCATCCGGAAGCGGTGCGCGACGCGGAATTCCTCATTACGGAAGGCGGCTCGAATCTGATTATCCGTGGGCGGGGGACAATTCACGCGGTGGGCGTGGGGGAGAAGGCCCCCTTCTGGCTTCGCCTCACAGCCTCCGGTCGAGGCGGCCACGGCTCGATCCCCGTTGCGGACTCAGCGCCGGACCGGCTGGTGAAGGCCCTCGCCCGAGTTGTGGACTGGCAAACGCCCATCCGCCTGCTGCCCTCCGTGGAACAGTACTTCCGCGTAATCGCAGCGCTCGAACCGGGTCCGCGGGCCGCACAGTTCCGCGACATACGCAAGGCGCTTCAGGATCCTGCCTTCGCACAAAGTATCAGCCGGGATGAAGAGTACAATTTTCTCCTGCGGGACACGGTTTCACTCACTGTCCTCCATGGCAGCTCTCAGACCAACGTGATTCCCGATACCGCCTACGCCGAGCTGGATGTGCGGCTGCTCCCGGGCGAAGACCCTCAGTTGTTTATGGGCCAGCTTCGCAGCGTGCTGGCGGATGATTCCATCCGGATTACGTCTGCCAACCGCTTCAAACCTCCCAACTCCTCCTCCACGAACACCAGCCTTTACCGGCTGATCGAGCAGGTGGTACGCCAATACAATCCACAGGCGATTGTTGCGCCGGCCCTGGGCGGCGGATACACTGAGAGCCAGATGTACCGCCAGCTTGGGACTACTTGTTACGGGTTCAACACCCTCGAGGTGACGCCGGAAGTGGACGCCAGCGAGCACGCCGCCAATGAGCGCGTGCCCGTCGAGCAGCTCCGGAGAGGGCTGAGGATTTTGTACGAGGTCGTGGCGCGGGCCGTGAATCAATAGAAAAGATGAAACGAGAATATCCAGATCGACCAATCGTGGGCGTGGGCGGAGTGGTTATTCATCGCCAGCGCGCCCTCCTCATTCGCCGCGGCTGCGAGCCGCTGAAGGGGGAGTGGTCCATTCCCGGCGGCATGCTCGAACTCGGGGAAGATTTGGCCGAAGGAGTGCGGCGCGAACTGAAGGAAGAAACCGGCCTGGATGTTAAGCCGCTCGAAATCGTGGCAGCGTTCGATCGCATCACGCGGGAAGGGAAGCGCGTCAAGTACCACTACGTGATCGTGGATTACGTTTGCCGGTTGAAGCGCGGACGGCTCAAACCCGCTTCCGACGTCGTGGACGCCCGCTGGGTGCGCCGCGAAGAGATGCCCCAGTATCACCTCACCGAGATGGCAACGAAGGTCATCCTGAAGTCGTTTGAGATGATGAAGAGACGGCGCTTGCCTCGGGCTTCCAAGCAGAGAGGCAATCCGGGCGTGATAGGCCCGATCCGCGAGATCAATCAGCAGCCCCACCCTGCGCGCGCAGGAGTGCCTCGTGGGGCCAAAGTACCTCGATTCCTAGCTCCGGATGGTTCTTGAGTGCGTTGTAGAGGTTTTCGTCGCT
>Ga0326728_10026503_pt1 | contig 10252 bp, 5 predicted proteins | sample MB3enrmetagenome_FD_207602 | JGI IMG/M metagenome (GOLD analysis project Ga0326728, IMG submission 207602) | Lab enriched peat soil microbial communities from McLean, Ithaca, NY, United States - MB31MN | ecosystem: Environmental > Terrestrial > Soil > Wetlands > Peat | place: USA: New York... | reverse complement strand
CCTCCAGAGCTTTGTCGTCACGTTGAAACCCGCATGAATAAAGGCGTCGGAGTGAACCCCACATACTCACTTTGCTATCGTGGACCCGTCTCGAAAGGTGGTCTTGCTCGACGAGGCAGGTTGGCATACACTCTGTGCCACCCGATTGGTGGAAATGGAAGTCCCGCTGGGGAAAGAGATTAATTATGAATCGCAGAGATTTCATAGAGGGTGTTGTCGTTGGCGCTGCGGTTGCGCGGGATTTGAAACTCCCGCAGTTGCTTGCCGCTGGCGAGCCGGATGTCCTGCCTCGAGCCCACTGGCTTGATAACGGACTGATCGACGCAGGTGGTGACCACGAACCCTTTAGCTTCGTCGTACGCCGTGGTGGGAACTCCTACGAAGCCGCTCGCAAGCACTACGAAGAGGCTCAGAGCGAAGAAGTGATTGCCCGGCTGAAAGAGCAGGGGGTGGAAGTGTTTCACACGCATCTCTACAAAGGGTTCGGCATGGTTGCTGAGAGGCCGGAGATGGAAGACGCCAAACGTGTCGCCGAAATCGTCCACCGCTATGGGATGAGGGTGAACTCCTACATTCAGTGGAATAGCATGATGTACGAGACTTTTTTCGCTGAGGAGCCCCGGGCCAAAGCCTGGATCCAACGCGACATCCAAGGCCTGCCTCTCCTGCTCCCCTACGGCTACCAGCAGTCGTACCGCTACCGGCCCTGCTTTGCCAACCAGGAATATCTTGATTACCTCAAGAAGATCGTGCGCTACGCGGTGCAAGAGGTGAAGACGGACTTCATTTACTTTGATAATTACGATCTCTACAATCCCGAGCCGGATTCCTGCCATTGCCCTGTCTGCGTTAACGGTTTCCGGAACTACCTGAAAACTAAATACACTCCGGAGCGGCGCCGCGAACGGTTCGGGTTTGAAAACGTGGACTTCGTGAACCCCCCGCAATGGAACCGCCAGAACCCACCGGAGAGGTTGGAAATCATCTTCGATCCTGCCATTCAGGAATGGATCGACTATCGGTGCCAGTTGATGGCCGACGCGCTCCGCCAGTTGGCTCTTTACACGAAGTCCCTCGATCCCGAAGTTGTGATTCAGGTCAACCCGCACGGAATCACGGGAGGAAACCGGGCCTTCGAGGCCGCCCTTGACCACGCGCGTTTTTTAAAGTGGACGGAAGTCTTAATGACGGAGGAAGAGAATCCGGCTTCCTGGACGTCCGATGGCCGGCTGATCTCCAAGATTCGCAGCTACAAACTAGCGCGACGGTTCAACAACGTTGTGGTCACGTACATCTGGCAAGATCCTGTGGCCATGGGAGAGTGCCTGAGCTTCAACCAGACCATCGGATTTGCTGCTGACGATCCTCTTCCGCCCGAATTGGTGAAGTACATCTCCTTCTATCGCAAAAACCGCGATCTTTACGTTGGCACCGTGGACGTCACGCCGGTGGGCGTGCTGCGCTCCTATCCTTCCATCACCTACCACCATGCGCTGGCGCAGTTGAGCGCGATTCTAGTCGAGCAGGCGCTCATTCAAGCGCGAGTGCCTTTTGGCCTGCTCTTCGACGAGCACCTGCGCGATCTCTCCCAGTACCTCGTTCTGGTTCTTCCCGATTCCGAGTGCCTCTCGGATGAGCAACTGTCTTACATCCGGCGTTTTGTTGAGAACGGTGGCGGGCTCGTGGCTACAGGTCAAAGCGGGCTGTACGATATCTGGCGGCGTCCGCACATGAAACCCGGCCTGCGAGGACTTGTCGATACACAGCAATCTGCCAGCGAATACGAAGAGAGCGTCAACACTTTGAGTATCCCGACAGGATTACCTGTACGCAAGGAGTTGGGGAAAGGGCGCAGTGTATACATTCCGGGAGTCGTGTACGACGGACCGCTGCCGGAGCCGGAAAACTATTTCAACATCTCCAACCGATTCTGGAAACGCCCCAAGAATTGGGAAGACATCATCGATTCGATCCGCTGGGCGGCGAAGGGCCAAATCCCTGTGGAAATCGATGGGCCGGAATTTCTGGTTGCGAATGTTGTTCAGCAGAGCATGAAGCAGCGCTTGCTCATTCATCTTGTCAACTACAACGCCCAGAATGTGCAGGCGATTTCATCGATCGACGTCAAGTGCCAGTTGCCGCAGGGCAAAACCCCGCGAGAAATCAAAATCGTTTCTCCCGACGAAGAAACTCCCCGCGCGCTGAATTTCGCGACGCAGAACTCAGCAACTCTGTTCACGATTCCTCAGGTGAAGGTTTATTCCGTGGTCGTCGTGAGTTGGTGAATCGGATGTGTTGCAAAGGCGTTGAGAGCAAGCTGCCGTGCCTGAGTGGCTATGGCTCACCCCACGAACCTCATCTTCCAGGCTAGCGCCGGGATCGGCATTTTTCTTGCGGCGAGTCACGACCCTCGAGACGTAACCCGCCGATACATCGGTCTCCGCCCGGATACAGGGCGGTGAAGGACGCTGGAATGAGAACTTTGGCTGCGCTTTTCCTCGCGTTTTTGCTTTTGGCACAGATCCGCCCGGCATGGGCATCGGATACGGAGAAGAGCGTCTCCCTCGACAGCCGCGGATTTCCAGGCGGCCACAAAGAAGACGAGATGTTCAGCGCGCTCTATGCTGCGGCCGAAGGGACAGTTTACATAGGCCTGTGCACGGAGGGAGGCTCGGCGCAATTTTACAGCTATGATCCCCGCACCGACCGAATACGGCACCTTGCTGATATGGGGGAATTTCTCGGTCAGACTGGCAAGGGAATCCGCGCAGCCGGAAAGATTCACACTCGATTCGTGGAAGACAAGGAGGGGCGTATCTACTTTGCCACCATGAACGAGGATATCGGTCCTCTGGAAATCGATCCGTACAGTTGGGAAGGGCCGAATTGGATTCGCTATGATCCCAAGAACGGCCAAATGGAGAACCTCGGGTTGATCAACCGGCTTTGGGGGCTCTACGGCTTGGCGATCGACCGCAACCGGAACCGTCTCTTTGGCACTGCCTGGAACGGCCATCTTTACCGCTTCGACATCGATACTCGGAAGACAGTAGACCTGGGACGCGTGGACAACTGGGACGACCCGCGGCATATCGTCGCCGACGACCAGGGCAACGTTTATGGCCCTTATCCCAAGGCGGGAATCTGGAAGTATGATGCCGCGAGCGAGCGTGTCTACGATCTTTCCGTGCGAACACCCTACGACCCTCTGGTTTATCCCAACAGCTTGTCCGATCCCATGCTGGACCGTAAGGCGATCTGGCGGGTCGTCGAGTGGGACCCAGTCGATCGCGCCATTTATGGGGTGGAAGGCGGAGGTTCGATCCTCTTCCGCTACGACCCCTACGATGGCCCCGAAGGGAAAGTTACCGAACTGGCCAGATTATGTGCCGAACGCTACTACGTTTCCTATCGGAAAGACATTCCCTATTCGACGCTGGCCCTCGCCATCGGCAAAGACCGGAAGATCTATTACGCGCCTGCCGGGATTGACTTCGACTACGAAGCTCGGCTCGAAGGCGCGCGCCTGATACAGGAACGCGGCGGCCTGAAAATAACGCCGTACTCAGAATTCATCGCTTACGACCTGAAATCAGGAAAGCGCACCAACTTAGGTGCACTCAAGACCAAGGACGGCCGTCATGTGTTCGGGTGCGGAGGCGCCACCGCTGGGCCGGATGGAACCATCTACCTTTGCGCCGCGGTGGAGGTAAAGGACCCGCAGCAGGCCGCCGGGAAGGTGGCAGGAATTTACCCCTTCATCATGGAACTCCTGATCTACAGACCACAAGGCAGGTAATCATGGATCGCTTCAGAGCACTCCTGGGCCTGGTGTGCATTTGCACCCTGGTCCCATGGGATTCACCGCTCGCTCGCGCCCAGCACTGGGTCAACCCCAATTTCGAATGCCACCGCCTCGATTTGCGAGACCTGGGCTATCCGGATGTGAACCAGATTCCGGCAAACTCGAGCGCAATTACGTCGTTGCTCGCGGCACGCAGGGGAAAGATTTATGGAGGCACCAGTGGCGATGATGCTTATCTTTTCCTCTACGATCCTTCCCTCAACAAAGTGAAACACCTGGGAAAGATCCAAGGACAACAAGGCATTCATCATGCCTTGGTGGAGGACATTGATGGATCCCTTTACGTGGGCACCGGAATGAACGTGCTGCGCGAAGTGGACCTGACCCGGAATATCCAGAGCGGCCCGGAGAGTGTTTTCAAAGCGCTCTGGAGCGACATCAAGAGACCGTATGAGCCCTATGAGGGTGGCCATCTCTATCGCTACGATCCCGCGACCGGCGACGGGCAGGTCTTGTTTCCGGAGGATGCTTCTCCGCTTGAAGACCTGGGTATCGCGGTCGGAAACAACGGAATTTACGCCTTGACCATCGACCCCCGCGCGCGAACCCTCTACGGCATCACTTATCCCGACGGGCACCTCTTCGCGTACGAAATCCCCCAGCAGAAATTCCGGGACCTTGGCGAGGTTGATCACAAGATTATTTTCCACGGCCCCGAGCGTGATTGGCGCAGCCTCCCCCGCGCGCTGGTCGTGGACGATTTGGGCAGAGTGTACACTTCTGGAGATGACGGGTTGCTGGTTTACTACGACCCGAAGTCAGGGAAGATTCAGTCCACGGGAGTGATCATTCCTGGCGAGTATTATCCGGTACAAGCCTATGTCGGTCACCCCGTGGTGGAATACCTGGCCAGGGACGAGACGGGACTGGTCTATGGTGGATCATCTGACGGATTCCTTTTTTCTTTCAACCCGTCGACTCTGAAGCTCGTCAACTTGGGAAAACCTCGCACCTCACGACGTCTGCGTGCGCTCACGATCGGTCAGGATGGACGCGTGTACATTGTCGCTGGCGAACGAATCGAGCCCTGCCGACTCTTCTCTTTTGATCCGAAAGAGCGAGGCTTCCGCGACTTAGGCGTGATCGCGGTGGACCGCAGCCCGTATTATTCCTGGAGGGGATACCAGTTCGATAGCATTGCCACGGGACCCGATGGGACAATTTACCTTGGGGAAAGCGAGCGGCGTTCTCACCTGTTTCTTTACTTGCCCGAGTGAGAATCGCCCAATTTAGTGCAACCGTTAGGTGCAAGTTCCATATTTCTGGTGGAGGGGGAAACAACAGCCATGTTAAGAAGTATTCGGCGGAGGGATTTCTTAGTCAGTCCTAGTCTTCTAAGTTTGATGGGCACGGGCTCTTCCCCGGTACGGGGGGGAATGCCAGGGCAGCACCTTTTCCTTAACGTCCGGGACTATGGGACGGTGGGGGATGGCAAACGAGTGGACACACGACCCATCCAAGCGGCCATTGACGCTAGTGCAAGCGCCGGCGGCGGAACAGTTTTCTTTCCCGCCGGCCAATATCTTACCGGAGCCATCAAGTTGCAAAGTCATGTGAATGTTTATCTCGATTCCGGCGCGGTGATTCTCGGCAGCAAGGATCCAGCCGACTATCCCGTTTATCCGAGTCCCTGGCAAGACGGCACGCGGGAGATCTCTTCGCTGATTCGCGGGGAGAACCTCACGGACGTCAGCCTGACGGGCCGGGGCACTATCGACGGCCAAGGCCCTGCTTGGTGGAAGCGAGAGTACCAAACGAATCCCACGTATGCCAGAGAGTACGATTCTCACGTGCCTTTGCTCACCGGAACCGAGCTGCGTGAGGAACTCGCGAAGCTGCAGTTTAGTATTCCGCGCCTGATCGAATGGCTGAATTGCAAGAACGTGTTGCTTGAAGGGCTGACGCTCATAAACTCCCCCATGCACACCGTGCATCCGCTCTTTTGCGAATATGTGACGATCACAGGGGTCACCATCCTGAACCCCGTTCCTTCTCCGGACACAGATGGGATTGATCCGGACTCCTGCCGCAACGTCCATATTTCGGACTGCCACATCGACGTGGGTGACGACTGTATTTCCATCAAGGCGGGCAGGGACGCCGCCGGACGGAAGATGGGCAGGCCGGCAGAAAACATCACGATTACCAATCTCACCACCCTTCGGGGCCACGCTGGGGTCGCGCTGGGCAGTGAGACGGCCGGTGATATACGCAACGTGTCCATTTCGAATTGCACATTTCAAGGCACCGACCACGGCATCCGCATCAAATCGCGGCGAGGGCGGGGCGGGGTTGTCGAAGGAGTGGCAGTCAGCAACATCGTGATGCAAGACGTGGAGGAGGCCTTTACCAACACCATGTTTTATCGAGGCGAGCATGAGGCAAGAGTCCTCGACGAGCTGCAGCCGGTGGATGAGGGCACGCCGCGTTTCCGAAATTTTTACATGAACAACATTACGGCGTTCGGCTCGAAATCTGCGGGCCAGATCACCGGCCTGCAGGAGATGCCTATAACAGACCTGGTACTGAGCAACATTCGCATCAGTGCCGCGGAGGGTCTTTCCTGCCAGAACGCGCGGCAGATCGAGTTTCATAATGTTCGCATTGACAGCGGGGAAGGACCGGCGCTGCGCGCCAAGAATGTCCAGGGCTTGGAACTTGACGGTTTCTACTCGGCCCAACCGCATCCCGAAACTTGCATCGTGGATTTGGAGGATGTAACCGACGTATTTGCGCGGGGATGCTCTGCGCCACCGGGAACTACCACCTTCCTGAGAGTAGCTGGAGCAAAAAGTTCCAACCTTGTGCTGAGGGCCAACAATCTTGGCCGAGCGACCAACGCTGTCGCCTTTACGCGGGGTGCCGATCCGGGAATCTTGTCAGAAAAGTGAATAGGCGATCGCGAAAAGAGAACATTCGCCCACCGCGCGCTCGACCAACGTCAGTGTGGCAGCTGTTTGGCGACCTGAACCCCGGCAGTAGCGCTAACGCTCCCGAGGCGTGGGAGCGGGTGATTTAGGCTGCCGTTCGCACCTTGCGCGCCGAGCGCCACGCTTACCCGAGAGGTGGAAGGTTCTGTGCTTCGCCAAGATGCGATAGTAATGCATTCGCTGCAAACGCAGCCGCCCAAAGACCGCAGTCTCGGCCCCGTCGCTCGGTGCCTCGATCTCTGGTCAGTGATGTCATCGGGTTGGTCGAGCCCTTGCACCAACAAGTGCCCGCCTTGCGCGCGGCAGGTTGCAGGTTTCCAGGTTTTCTCCTATGCCGCGAAGATTGCAGCATCGAATAGCTTCCCACCAACTCACGCTCTCCACCGACAACTCCGCTCCTTTATGGAAAGAAGGATTGTAGCCCATGACCTCCTCGAACTCGTGCTGGGTGACCTCGGTCGGAGAGATCAGGAATTTCCCCAGGTTTGATCGGCACTGTGGTCTGAGAATCCGTCGGTACCTAGCCTGTGGTGGGCAGCTCAACGAGTTTGACAGAGGGTGAACCTGCCGGTGCCCTCTCTCCCAGAGTTTCTGTTGGGCCTGCATTGAGAGTTTCAAGCCCCCGACTGGCAACCAACGCACCTAATCCTGCCGCTGAGCCTTGAAGGAATTCCCACCTCTCCATTAGTCCTCCTCATTTGGTCGATGAGCACTCCATCTCTAAGAACAATTGCTTCGTTCTCTTTGCGCCCTCAGCGACGGTGCGCCTTGGCGTGAAATGCTTTTGCTCTTGCCGGGATTTTCTCACACCTCCCCCAAACGATGGGATTTCCGAGGACTACGGTTACGCGTACGCAACCACGATCATCGAGTAGACCTTTGCCAGTGGCGCGGTGAACGCGATCACACCGTTCTGCTCCGTGAATTCCAATTTCTGGGGCTCATCGGCTTCCGGAGTGAAGTAGCTGACCGATGCCGCTTTATGGCCGCTAAACTGACTCCGCAACTTGACCTGAAACGGCGCCGGCGCCGTCTTGTCGTCAAAATTCACGAAATGCACGATAGTTTCTTTCGTCTTGGGCCGGTTCAGAAGCTCCATCACGGTCGTAAGCGGCGCCTCCGTGGTGATCGAAAGCGGCCCGCGCAGATTGCCGGCGATAGCCTGCCGGATTTCGGCGTGATTCTTCGGCAGTACCCAATCCGGCGCCGCGAAATTACCTCCGCTGGTTTGTGACGCATAAGATGCGGTCTCGTCGCCGGCGATGCCGCCTCTCCGCGTCTCGACGCTTCCTGTCGAGCCCGGCACTATCTCGGGAATATAGACCATCTTTCCCTTCCCGACCGATTTGACGGTGATCGCGGTGGAGGCGAGCCCACGGGGGCGCGAGGGGGCTTCCTCCTCCTCGTCCCCCTCCAGCCGTTGTCGAGAAGGCAAACCCATCAGGGCGAGAAGCGGATTCGTCGCCCTCGTCTCGCGCCAGTCGTTGTAAGCGGCCGTGTTACCGGTGAAAAGAACCGTGCCACCGTTTTCCGCGTAGGCCGTGAGTTTGTCAACCCAAGCCTGTGAGAGGCTCTCCTGCCCCGGCAGGATGACCGCCCGATAGCGGTCGATCCGGCCCATCTGCTCGTCGAAGATGAGATCGAAAGGGATCTTGTGCTGGATCAGGACCTGCTCCATGAGGATGGTTGGAACCAAGGTGGAAACAATGCTATACGCCATAGAAGGCCATGTCCGCAACGCAGCGACGTCCGCCACGCTTTCGGTGTCGGTGAAGTAGCGCTCGCAGTATTCATCGAAGAACTCCCCCCCCGCCGAGAAAGATCGCGTATCCCAACCGAGGTCTGGGCCGCCTTGCCAGGCGTTGCCGGGGATGTATTTCAGCGGGTTGAAGGCTATTCCGAGCCAGCGCCCGCCTAATTCTTCATAGCTGAATCCCAGCGTGCGCGCCATTTTGTAAGAACGGATCTCGGATATCAGCGCGCCGGTTCGGGAATCCAGTTGCGCCCCCATCCCGCCCACGTCGAAGCAGGCGAAGTCCATCTTGCCCGTGAGCAGCGGGTGATAAACGCCGCTCCGCCACATCCGGTTCATGCCGTATGCCCCCTTCACATTGAACCCGACGGAGACTTTCGGATTCAGGCTTTTAATGTAATCGTAAAAATCGGCACAGTGCCGGGCCACGGTCTCGCAGCGAAAGCGGGTCCACTCCTGAAGAATCGGGTCGTCCACGGAGACCAGGCTGTCCGGGCTGTTGAAGACGTCCCAGTCATTAACCACGACGTAATCGGGGTCGGGGTAGCCAAACCGCCGGAACGCCGCCTCTGGGGTCGGATAGCGCTGCTTGAGAAATTCCTTGAAGGCGCGGATGCATCGCTGGCAGCGGCACGACTTCGGTTCGGGAAGAAAAAACACGTTGTCGAAGAAAATCTGGTCGGCCTTGACATCCTCGACGCCGATGCGCAGGACCTTCTTGATGTACTCATGGTATTTCGGCTCGTTGAAGCAGGCGAAATGTCGAAATGTTTGGGTCTCGATGTAGTACACCGGATGGTTCAACTGATCGCGCTGCTCCCATTGTACTGCCTCCGGCACCTCCCGGTAGAAGGTTTCAATGAACATCGTTCCTCCCACATAGATGCTGACCTTCATCCCGAGCTTGTGCATCAACTCGGCCATCTGCTGCGATTTCCGGATCCCGGGCATCTGCGTGTCGAGGCCGAGGCCCTTCCAGAAGTGCAGCCGTGCGCTACGCACTCCCACCTCCGCCATGAGTTGAATGTTGTCGGGATCATGCTGCCGCTCGTTGATCTCGATAAAGTCCTCGCTGTGATTACCCCGACGGAGCATGAACATGGGTGGTTCCTGGTTCGGCCACGAGATCTTCGCGGCTTTTGCCTGCTTCTGGCGGGCGCTCCGCTCGAAGCGGCTTTCCGCCTTGGGCATCTGACTTTCCTCGCGAGGTTCGGCGTTGGCGGTCGATACCGGAAGCCCCGGAATGCCTGCCGCCGTGGCTCCTCCGGCTACACTACTGATGAATTCTCTTCGGTTCATTGAAATAAACAATCCTCCTGGGAGTCCACGCTTTTTCTGAGATTGCGCTCAGCAGAAGAGGCCCTTGACGGGCAGCAAGATAGCCCACTGGGCCCTCGGCATCATCGGCAATTTTTTGTCGATGTTTGGCCGCAAGCGCCTATCATATATCATAGATTCCACGCTTCTGCTGAGACTGCGCTCAGAAAAAGCGGTTGTCTTCCGCAATAAATCCGTACGCCCCGATTCACACCTTTAGGTGCCAACAACGTTCGGGCTGTGCGATCCTCTCGTTGATGCCGAAACTCGATTCCCTGCCCAACCTGCTGCCGACCATATTCGAAGTATGGCTGGATGCCCTGAGGTTCATCGGGACCAGCCTGCGGGCGCGATGTGCTCTGGTCGCTGAGCAACGCTTCCTCCACA
>Ga0326728_10026502_pt1 | contig 10252 bp, 11 predicted proteins | sample MB3enrmetagenome_FD_207602 | JGI IMG/M metagenome (GOLD analysis project Ga0326728, IMG submission 207602) | Lab enriched peat soil microbial communities from McLean, Ithaca, NY, United States - MB31MN | ecosystem: Environmental > Terrestrial > Soil > Wetlands > Peat | place: USA: New York... | reverse complement strand
CGGCAGTCCCGACTATACTGATGGTGTTGGGGGCATTGACTTGGAGACAGTGCCATGTTTACCGAGATGAGGAAACGCTCTGGCGCGATACCCTGACAAAGAATCCGAACGCTTGGATCGCGCATAATAACTTGGGAAATGTCTTAGCTGATCAAGGCAATCTCGCAGGTGCAGTCGCGGAGTATCGGGCGGTGCTGCGGATCAAGCCTGATCATGCGAAGGCCCATTACAACTTGGGGCTTGCGCTCGCTGATCAGGGCAAGGTGTTGGAGGCGATCGGTCAGTATGAGCAGGCGCTGCGGATCCAGCCCGAGCTTGCCGAGGCGCATTACAACTTGGGAAATGCTCTACTCCGACAGGGCAAGGCCGCGGAGGCGATCGATCAGTACGGACGGGCACTGCGGATTCGGCCGGGCCTTGCCGAGGCGCACGGCAGTTTGGGGAGTGCACTGCTCCAAGTCGGCAAGCTGTCAGAGGCGGTTGCGGAGTATCGAGAGGCGTTGCGGATCAACCCGAACTATGTGGAAGCCCGCAACAACCTGGGGCTTGTGCTGGCTGGTTCGGGGTTGCAGGAGGAGGCGGTGGCGGAGTATCGGAAGGCGTTGCGGATTAACCCCTCCAGTGCTGAGGTGCACAACAACTTGGGGAGCGCTCTGGTGAACCAGGGGAAGCTCACCGAAGCGGCTGCGGAATATGCGGCGGCGTTGCGGGTCAACCCGAACTACGCAGAGGCTCACAGCAACTTGGGGTTGGCCTTGGCGGGTTTAGGGAAGACAGAGGAAGCAGTCGCCGAGTATCGAGAGGCCGTGCGAATCCGTCCCGACTATGGGGAAGCGCGCTACAGTCTGGGAGTTCTTCTGGCTGCACGGGGGGAGACAAAGGCAGCAATTGCTCAATACCGGGAAGCGCTGCGATTGAGGCCTGACTGGCCGCAGGCGCTGCGCAAGCTGGCGTGGTTGCTGGTGACGGATGAAGACGCGAGTGTTCGGAATGCAAGGGAGGCGGTACCATTGGCGGAGCGCCTTTGTGAGATGACCGGTCAGCAGCAAGTCGATGCCTTGGAGGTGTTGGCTGCTGCCTACGCCGAAGCCGGTCGATTCAACGACGCCATTCAGGTTGCTCAAAGGTCCCTCGAACTGGCGAATGCATCTGGCCAAAAGGACCTCGTCGGCCACATCCAAGAGCAGATGAGGTTATATCAAACAGGGCGCCCATATCATGAAGGGTTGGCACCTGCGGCGCTGCGGTAAGGATCGAAATCTGCAACAATGCTGAAGCGGCGCTCCAGTCTTGGGGCACGATACTTTCCATTAAAGCCTGAGACGTCGAGTGCCCAGAAGCGTGCAGCGCTGCGCTTGATGAGAAGAACAAAGACATCACTCTTTACCGGTTGGGCGTGACACCACTCGCCGCCTGTGCGAAGGTGGCATGCCTATGGACTGGTTGAACTCAGGTATCCCGCTGGGGCGGTGGTGGGGCATCAACGTGCGGCTCCACTTTACGTTCTTGATTGGCGCTTACATTCTTGCGACCAGTTATTCGAACTTGGGTCTTGGGCTGACGTATGTGGCGGGGCTCTACGTCTGTATCTTGCTGCACGAGTTCGGCCACGCCTTGGCGGCGCGCTGGTGCGACGGTGAGGCGACCGACATCTTGCTGTGGCCGCTGGGCGGACTGGCTTTTGTGCGGCCTGCGTGGAGTCCAACCGCGCATTTGATCACCACTGTAGCCGGGCCATTCGTGACGTTCGTGCTGTGGCTGTTTTTCTGGGGCCTGGCGACGTTGATGCGACACTGGGTTTTGTCGCTGGGTGGCAATCTCACTGGTCTCTACTTGTTCGTGCTGGGGTTGAAGAGCCTCAACCTGTGGTTGCTGATGTTCAACCTCATCCCCGCATTCCCGATGGACGGTGGACGGATCCTGCGCGACACGATCTGGCATTGGACAAGCGCTGAGACGGCGACGCGGATCGCGGTGCGGGTGAGCCATGTGATTGCGGCGGCGGGAGCGGTATTCGCCATTTACAGCCAGAACTGGTGGTTGCTGGTCTTCCCGCTGTTCATTCTGGCGCAGTCGGCACACGAACAACAGGTGGTCGCGTTCGAGGTGGGCGGCAGCTATCAGTTCTCGCTGCGTGAGCGACTGCGGCGCGGGCGGCGCCAGCGGGCGTTCCGACGTGACATACGCGGGCTTCAGCGAGAGGGAATGGTGACCCCGTTCCACCGGTGCGCAATCTGTGGGGTGACCGAGCATGATGCGTCGCAGATGGAGTTTCGCGTCTGCACCGAGTGCTCGGATGGCCGCGAATACTGCGAACAGCATCTCGATTCCCATGTCCACGTCTGAACCCACGGCGTGCAAGCGGCGGGCGGCGGATGGTATATAATGGCTCGATGAAAACTATCAGCAATTGATTCATCGTCTGGGGACGCCGTTCATCCGCCATGTTCTCTCCCTGTTTCGCCGGCAGGCTCTCAGCGCCCGGCATACCCATCAGTGTTCCCCTGACCAATCCCGTTGGCTGGCACGTGAAATGGGAAGGCAAGGACACCCACTGGATGCAGGCGGAAGCCTGCGACCTCGTGTAACACTAGCGGGCGCGACTCAGATAGGATTCGAAGACGGTGTCGTTGAAACCAGTGAGGTCGCCGACCTTGTTGCCTCGGCGGTCGTACACTTGGATGTAGGGGACACCGCGGATACCGTATTGTTGGCAAACCGGCGAACCCCACTTAACGATGTTGACCTTGCGCAGGATCAGGTCGGCGTCATTGTTAACGCGTTCCTCCAACTTTGGCCCGACGTTCCGGCAGGGGCCGCACCAGTCAGCGTAAAAATCAACGATGGTGATCTTGCCGGGCACGCAGTGTTTCTGGATATCGACCTGTTCGCCGTGGCTGATGATTTCAACCTTCGGGTCGGTGCCAGTGGCTGGAGAGTCGGCCGGCGGTCTGGCGGGTTTCGGAAGCGAAGGCGGCACCGGTTTTTCCGGGAGGGGTTCAGTGCTGAATGAGACGCGGGAAACTTTCGACAGCGGGATTCTGATTGTTTCACCTTTGTTGCCATCGAAGTTCAGCGCCCCGCGAGCGTAAAGCCAGATCTTGCCGGCAAGCGGTATCTGTCCGGCCAGCTCCACGGTGGCCAAGACGGCGCCCTTCGAGAAATCGATAGCGGTAACGGTGTTGGCTGGCACTCTCACCGGCGCGGCATTGGTGGGTTCTACTTCAAACGAGTCGTCCGCATAGCCGGCGACACGGCCCGAGAGAGTCTTGCGGGTATTAAGTTGGACAATGTCGGCGCGCGCGCCGACGGCCAGAGCCAGTAAGCAAAGAGTTGCAGCGTATCTCTTCATGATTGGGCTGCATAAGTGCAACTTTCTTGCCAAACGCCCGGAATATTCCAGCTTTGGAAAACGTTGATAATCTGGGTCGGACAAGGCCGGCGTCCTCTGGACTGGGCTGGTTCCATACGACGAACCGCTGCGCGACGTGTTCGAGGCAACGCGCGACTTGGCGAGTTGGTCGGGATTGTCGACCACGCCTTGGTACATAGCGCGACTGCAGCATGGGCACTGAGTTGTCAAGTCATTTCTAGCGGTGCCGGAGATGACGGAAGAATAAACGCCAAGCCACGGCAGACTGTAGGAAGTTTGGACCCACCCCCAATACTGGGTATCAAACTCCGGCCACGTGCATCTATCTCAGCATTGCTAACGAGACATGTGACAGAGTTTTTTCTCGATCAAGCAGTCGTCCCCGCATCTGATCCAGCAAATTGTCGTAAGTCAGGATTTTTATGTCTTTGCGGAAATTGGTCGTCAACCACCTCCATTGGGCTTGCGGTATTTGAGGTGTTCTTCCGATGACCAAATTCAATTCGGGCTCATAATAGTCAATCCCTCGCTTGACAAAGGACTCTCGGACTGAATCTTTTGCCAAAAGCGTAACCACTTGCCGTGCGCTCAACCGGTGATTGTAAACGATGGCGGGTGTGCTATGCTGCCGGGTAAGCGAGCGAGGCAGTCGGATGGCGGTCCAAAATCGAATCATCAAAATCCAGAAGCGCAACCGGGCGCTCGTCAACTTCGACGCCGCCCACATCCGTGACGCCGTTCTGCGAGCCGCGGAATCGATCGGCGGGTTCCGTCAGGATTTCCTCGATGGGGTGAACCACAAAATCTTCGAGGCGTACGGCACGAACGACAAGATCGCCGAGTTTTTGGCCGACGCGGTGGTGATCTGCCTCAACTCCGAGCCACATCATTTGATCGCCAACTTCCCGCCGACGATTGAGACCATTCAGGACGAAGTGCTGCACGTCTTGCGCAGCTACGGATTTCAAAACACTGCCGACGCCTACGAGTGTTACCGCTGGGGCCGACATTGGCTGCGCGAGGGGGCGATCACCGAGATGCAGTTCGTCGGCAACGGGTTTCCCCGGAAGCGCATGGAGAAGACGTTGGAGTGGAATCGCCGCCACGGTTGCGACACTGTAGCGGCCCTGAACGAGGCGGTGCGCGGCGGCAAAATCAAAACGCTGGCAGACGATTCGCTGGCGGTTTACGAGTCGCTGCTCGACGAGGCGGCACGGAAGATCCTAGCCCGGCTTGGCGTTGGCGACAACCTGCGCATGTTGTGGATCTGCGGTCCGAGTTCGTCGGGAAAAACGACCACCACCGTCAAACTGACCCAGCAGTTGGAGAGGCAGGGTTTGCGATTCCTGATGCTGAATTTGGACGATTACTTTTGGGCGTTGGTCGAACATCCCTCGGACTGGATCAACGACCGCAATTTCGAGACGCCGGAAGCGCTTGATATCCAGTTGCTCAACCAGCATCTCAAGGAGTTGCTCGACGACAGGACCATCGAGAAACCGGTGTACGATTTCAAAGAAGGCCGCCGCACGATGTCTAAGCCTGTGCGATTGGAGAAAGATCAAATCCTGTTGCTCGATTGCCTGCACGGTTTTTATCCGCCAATCACCGAAGGCATCGATCCGTCCATGCAATTTCGGCTCTACATCGAGACGCTCAACGTGTTGTACGAAGGTGACGGCAGCACGAATCAGTTGACGAAGTTCACCGACATCCGCCTGATTCGGCGCATGCTGCGTGACGCACGGCACCGCAACCACAGCCCGCTCTCCACGTTGTTGCACTGGCATTATGTGCGCACGGGAGAACTCTTCAGCACCATCCCGCTAATGGGCCTGACCGACCATGTCGTCAACGCCGGACTGCCGTTCGATCTGCCGGCAATCAAACCGTTCCTTCTCGAGCCCGAGGGCGGCTGTTTCCCGCAGCCCGAGGAGATGCAACCGTACGGCGGTTTCCTCGATGCGCAGATCCGTTACCACCGCGTCATCAAGCTCCTCGAATCGGTCGAGGGACTGACCCAACAACAGGCCGCCAGTGCCGACGTCATCCCCGGCGATGCCGTCATCCGCGAGTTCATTGGTGGCTCAACCATCAACATCCCACACAATGAGTGATCGCCATGCAAGCACTTATGAAATTATTGGTTCTGCTCACAGGAGTCATCATGTCCATGCAATCTGCGACAGCGAAGGCTGACATGCCAAAGGTAGGCGACAAGGCACCCGATTTTACCGTCGCGGCCAGCGACGGGAAGGCTGTGCATCTGCAGGATTACGTCGGCAAAGGCAACATCGTGCTCTACTTCTACCCCAAGGACGACACGCAGGGTTGCACGAAGGAAGCGTGCGGCATCCGCGACTCTTTCGATGAATTCAAGGGACTGAACGCGATTGTCTTCGGCGTGAGTTTCGACTCGGTGGATTCGCACAAGAAATTCATCGAGAAATACAAGCTGCCGTTCGTGCTGCTCGCCGACACCGACAAGAAGGTCGCCAAGATGTACGGTGCGGCCACCGACAGCAATGCCGTCGCCAGCCGCGTCACCTTCGTGATCGACAAGCAGGGCAAGATCGCCTTCGTCAATCCCCATGTGAACCCTGCCACGCACAGCGCTGAACTTCGCACCTTTCTGACGGGCCTGCAGCAATAGGGTGATCTGAACGTCACGTTCTCCAACGGAGCCGGGACCTTTGCCGTGCGCGTCACGCCGCACGCCAAATGCAGTGCCGTCGCCGGCCTCACCGGCGACGCGTTGAAGGTCTGTGTCACCGCCCCACCCGAAGACGGCCGTGCCAACGACGCGCTGATCGAGGTGCTGGCTGACTGGCTCGGCGTCAAACGCCGCCAGATCGAGATCATCTCCGGTGCAACGAACCGGAACAAGGTCGTCCGCGTCACCGGCATCACGCGCGAGAGCATCGACGCAAGGGTCCACGCCTCTGGGCTTGAAGGGTAGGAATCGTCAGTTTTTTTGCCTTACGCGGGGGCCAACGGTGCTCGCTATAAAGCGGCGGGTAAATAGCACTGCATTTGAGTGAGAAAAGCCTTGGCCTGATCGGTGTTTTGCGCCGCCCATCGTTTTCCAGTCTGGCAGGAAGTCGCCATCCCGGGAGAGTTTTCCCTTTGGTCCTTCTGCGAACTGGGCGCATGGTGCGCGTATCAGTAACGCGATATTACTACCATGAGACCGATTCTCGCCAATGCCAACTCCCGCACCCGCCGCAAACTGCTTAGCGCTGCCGCCAGCGGCAACTTCCGGGCGGCAAGCGACCGCACGACCGTCAGGATTTCCTCTTTGGCCTCCGTTACGCTCAGCATCGTCACTACTCAACGCGCTTCATCGCCAATGCGCAAGCCGCCTTCGAGAATGTCGGCTGTGGCAAACCGCGCGCTCACTGGTTCGGTGATCTGGATTGCACCCACTCGTTTCCCATCTCGATAAACCGTCATGCGCGTGCCCAACGGTGGCAAAGCGCGCGAAGAAAAATCGATGACCGCGAACTGGTACTTCGTGTTGATGGACGTAATCTTGGCGGGAGCAGGGCCAAACTGGGCTGGCGCGATTTGCGCCTCCTCTGGCTTCCCGCTTGGAGCGGTTGCCGCAGGACGACGGCTGCTTGCACAACCGATTACCTCGAAAGCAAGTGCGACCAAAGCGAGTACCAACAACGTGTTGAGATGACAACGCACCGTTCTCATTTTCCTCCGTCACGTACCGCAAAGTCCAAGCTCCAGTTCAGATTTGGCGCGCCTGGGGCGATTCGAACGCCCGACCGCCGGATTAGAAATCCGATGCTCTATCCAACTGAGCTACAGGCGCACTCGCTATTTTTACTGGATTTCAAGGATACAGTGTCACCTGCAATTTTGTTGTTGCAATGCTTTGTGGCAATGGTTGGGATGTTTTCACAATGAAAACCACCCCAGCTAAAAACCGAGAGCATCAAAAACTCATTCACGTAGGCGACTACCTCTATCGTTCAAGCGTCACGGACGTTTACTACGCGATTTTCCAACGTGACGGCAGACAAGTCAAGCGCAGCCTCAAGACCACCGACCCAGAACTGGCCAAGCGCCGGCGGGAGATACATCGTCAGAAGGTGGAGCGACTGACCAGCGACAGCGCCATCATACGATGCCCAGGTTTTTCGGGGAGATGCGCTTCTGCGCATTCGTGATGGCCGTGTGGCCACGCGGAAACGTGTCCCTCCGAAACCAACGCACCGAAAATCAACCGGAACCATTGGTGTTCCCCGGTGTTTATAGCAGGGTCATGGTTCGCAGCGTTGTGAGCCTACAGGCCCAAAAAAAGTCACGGAGGATACGCGGCAATGAACAGGATGACGAGACCTTTGGTGTTGGCCGTTGGATTGGCCGCCCTTCTAATCGGGACAGGAGATGTATTGGCCCAAGGCAGCGGCGGCAGGCGGGGCGGGAATTTTGATCCCGCACAATTTCAGCAGCGGCGGTTGGATAACATCAAGCAGGCCCTCGAAATCACCAAGGACGACGAATGGAATGCGCTTCGTCCCCTGGTCCAGAAGGTACTCGACGCCCAAGCTGCAGTTCCCCGTGGGATGCGCCTCGGTGGTCGTGGTGGCGGCGGTGCTGGTGGCGACAATGCCAACGGCGGTGGTGGCGGTGCCGCGGGCGGTGGTCGCCGTCGCAATGGTGTTGTCGCTGCGCAGAATCCCGACGCGCAAGCCCTGCAACAGGCACTCGATTCCAAGGCATCAACCGACGAGTTGAAGACCAAGCTCGCGAGATTCCTCGAGACCCGCAAGACGAACGAAGCGAATCTGGCGAAAGCGCAGGACGACTTGCGCAAAGTGCTGACCGTTCGCCAGGAAGTCGCCGCGACGTTGATGGGGCTGTTGTAATCGCGCTGCTCGTGTCATTCCTGAGCGTGTCGAAGGGTGTCTCGCTGCCGCTCACCGTATCCGCTGCATGACCGTGTTGAGTGCATCGGCCTTGGCGACTTGGAAAAAGCTCGGCAAGCCAGTGGGCGTTGAGATGCAAGCGAGAAGCTGGAGGCGCATCGTTGCAACCGGGCAGCAGACCGGCCCACTTCCAGGCAAAAAGACTTTATTTCAGGGCGCGCAAGACCGACCTCTAAGCCAAGCTTAGAACTTTTGGTGCAATAATTGACATTGCACTGGAGCATTCATCGTGCAGTGCGTGTTGCGTCGCTGGCAGATTCTTCGCGCAGCAACGTCCCGCATCTTGTTGCATGACTGGAACATGAGTTGTGTAGCCATGGTTTGTGCTTGTTCGCAGCAGTAACACAGTGGTTATCGGCTTGATTACACAATCTTTTGCAGACAACACGTGCAGTGCGACAGATGATTTGCGCAAGGGCGGCTGGGCGTGTAAAGCAGCCAGCGTGTGGCACAGGGTAGGTCGACACGCTGGCGACCCGGAAGGTGAAGTTGCTCGCCACTGTGACGTGAGTGTCGCCGAGAAATGACTGTGTTTCGCCTCGCCATACGACCGAATGCAATTCGCGTCGGCTACGGTGGAAGAATTAAACGCAGATTGCCCAGCGCTTCGGGGTAGCGCTGGTGGTCGTACCACCGGTGAAACTCGGCCACGGCCTGTCGCAACTCCTCGAGAGAAGTGAAGATGATCAGCCCAATCTGGATGAAACGGGTGCTGGATCCGTGGCTGCAAGCGCGCCGGCCCGAGCGGCAGCCGACTGAAGCGTTGCGCCCCGCGCCAAACGCGATGTCGCGGTGGGGCTGTTTTTCCGACCCAACATCCTGCGCGTGGCTACAGGTGACGATGGGCACCTGCTGAGCGGCGATACTTCTTCAGTTCATTTGATACTCAGCGCAACGGAAAGCTGTTCAATCGCTCTTTCCACATGTCGTTTGGCTCTCTCGGGCAGTCCGGTCACAGCCTGTTGCAGAAGACTTTGCGCCGTGCGGAGCTGTTGGTCGGACGCCGCCTGCTGCTCCTGAGCTTGGCCATCACCCTGCAGATTGATCCCAAGCTCCCTGGCGGCTGCTGCAATCTGCCTCATGGCCCTGATGCGATGGCCTTGGTAGTCGTGGTCAGCCCCAGACAGAGCGGCATACGCTTGGCTCAACATGCCGGTTGCGGTCGATGAGCCAGTTGCGGCCGGTGAATTGGTGTGGGCCGATGACCTGGCAGCAGGCCATGAGTTAGCGGAGGCCGCCGGCTGAGCGCGCAAGTTCACACCGAATGATAGGACCAATGTGAGAACCGCTGCGCTTACGAAGAAACGAGGAGGTTTGGTCTTCATGTCTTGCTCCATTGTTTGCTCTATTCGCCCTGCTTGATTTAGCAGTTTTTAGGCCTGTTTGTGGCGTCTTTTCAATTTGACCAACATTTCCGGGACTATGCACTTCACCAAGGTAGGCTGCTGAGAACGGATACTTTGCGAAATCGCCAATTCTTGGCGTTTCGGATGGCTCTTAACCGACATTTCCCATGTGACTTATGCCCAATGACTATCGCCGACCATTCAGTCTGACAAGCACTCATAGTATCACCTTTGACAATGCTGACAAGCCGATTCTAACCTTTGCCGTCGCTCCAAGGTGACCTCAGCATTGCCATCCTCGTCTAAGCCGTCCACTCAGAAACTGTCTTTGTCACCGACCATCGTCAGGCTGTCGTGTTGCGCTACCCCAACGGCACGGTGGCAATCTCGCCCGCTGCACCGGAGGAGTTCGTTCACGACCTCACTATTCCAAGCCATGCCACGTAATCGGGCAACGGCGGGTGGTTATATAGCCGCGCATAATTAATTCGACATAGAGCCGCGATCGGGTATGCTGCTACGGCAGTATGAATCCTGTCTTCGCTCACGGTAATCAGCGCACCGCGCGATGGCTCATCCAATTGCGCCGT
>Ga0326728_10026501_pt1 | contig 10252 bp, 6 predicted proteins | sample MB3enrmetagenome_FD_207602 | JGI IMG/M metagenome (GOLD analysis project Ga0326728, IMG submission 207602) | Lab enriched peat soil microbial communities from McLean, Ithaca, NY, United States - MB31MN | ecosystem: Environmental > Terrestrial > Soil > Wetlands > Peat | place: USA: New York... | reverse complement strand
ATCCTTCTCCGTTCTGGGAATACGGATTTGCAAGTTCAAGGGTTCGGGCCGTCTTTCCATTGGATCGCCATAATGGTCTGGCGTTCGGAATCGGTCTTCCGTCCCTTGGCTTTGGCTTTTCCTCAGTTGAGGTCCTTACTTGGGCGCAACTCGCCGGTCGTGGGTCTGTATCTCAACTGGAGACGATTCTACCCTTCGGAGAAATATACCGAAATGACACAGAATGACGACCCAAATGGTACTTTTGTGGAAAATGGCGTTGAAGAAATGACCCGAATGGGTCGATATAGCGATTTCTATACCCTGTCCGAGTCATGGAACCGGCCCAGAAATGCCAGATGGAAAGCTCGGAATCCGTCCAGCAGGGTATTGCAAGACCCGCCCAGGGGCCTCTTCCGAGCACGTTCCCTGCGGGGCCGGACGCGGAACCTGAGCCGTTATCATCGTTTATCTCTTAGAAAAACAATCAGTTAATGGAAAAACTCGGCGGACGAACGACGGCGCTGGAACTGCGGGACTGGGATCGGCCCTGAGGCTCTCCGAAGGCTTCGATATCCCGCCGATTCCCGAAATGGAACCGCGCCTTCCGTGTGCGGGCCTTAAGGGCTCGTCCCGGACCCATGCAACGAGCTGGAAGGGGAGTGAGCGCTCGCATTTTTCGAACCCTGAGCCGGGTTTGACTGAACCCGTTGCGTTTTCGGCGCCGACGGCGGGACGCCAGTTGCAATCTCATTCCCCTTCGGCTCGCGTCGCATTAGAATCCAAGTATGTGCGGAATCGTCGGTTACGTCGGACCAAAGAAGGTTGTTCCCGTCATTATTGAGGGGCTAAGACGCCTCGAATACAGAGGTTACGACTCTGCGGGCATCGCCGTGGGCAAGCCGGGAAGCGACAAGCTGGAAGTGTGGCGCGCGCCGGGCAAGCTCGGGAATCTCGAAGCTGTGCTGCGCGAGCATCCGCCGGAGGGGACCTTCGGCATCGGGCACACGCGCTGGGCCACGCACGGCCGGCCCACGGAGGAGAACGCGCATCCCCACCGCGACTGCACGGGCCGCATCGTGGTAGTGCACAACGGCATCGTGGAAAACTACCTGGAGCTGAAGCGCGAGCTCATCGCGCAGGGTCACAAGTTTGTCACTGAGACCGACACCGAGATCATCGCCCACCTGATCGAGCAGGTGCAGAAGGAGGCCGAGGCTGCCGGCAAACCCATCAAGCTTGAAGACGCGGTGCGGCGGGCAGTAAAGCTGCTGACGGGGGCATTTGCTCTGGGCGTGTTGAGCGCCGCGGAACCCGACAAGATTGTTGCGGCACGGCTGGGCCCGCCAGTGGTCATCGGCGTGGGCGAGGGCGAGGCCTTCGTGGCCAGCGACGTGCCGGGAATTCTGCATCACACGCGCAACATCTATTTCCTGGCCGACGGCGACATGGCGATCCTGACGCTCGCGGGCGTGACGCTGACCGATTTCGACGGCCAGCCCGTGCAGCGCGAACTGACGCGCGTGCAATGGGACCCCATCCAAGCAGAAAAGGGCGGCTACAAGCACTTCATGCTCAAAGAAATCTGGGAGCAGCCGCGGGCGATTACCGACACCACGATGGGGCGCGTGAGCCTGGACTCGGGCTCCGTCTTCCTGGCCGAGATGGAGATTCCCGACGCGGAGCTGGCCGCGGCGCAGAGTATCAACATTGCGGCCTGCGGCACCAGTTGGCATGCGGCGCTCACCGGCAAGTACATGATCGAGCGGCTGGCGCGCGTGCCCGTGGACGTGGACTACGCCAGCGAATACCGTTATCGCGATCCCATCGGCGGGCCGGAGGCGCTGGGACTGCTGATTACGCAAAGCGGCGAGACGGCCGACACCCTCGCGGCGCAACGCGAGATGAAGGCGATGGGCTCGAAGACCGTGGCCATCTGCAACGTGGTGGGCGCCATGGTGGCTCGGGAGGCGCACGGCTCCATTTATACGCACGCCGGGCCGGAGATCGGCGTGGCCTCGACCAAGGCGTTTACGGCGCAACTGACGGCGCTGTTCCTGCTGGCCATGAAGCTCGGCCAGTTGCGCGGCAAGCTGGATGCGGCCCAGTCCATCGCCCTGATCGGCGAGCTGACGCGCATCCCGGTAAAGATCGAAGAGGTGCTGCGCGGCCGCTCGGCGCAGTGCGAGGCTTTGGCCAAAGAGTTTTCGACGGCGCGGGATTTTCTCTATCTGGGCCGCGGCATTCATTTCCCCATCGCGCTCGAAGGGGCGCTGAAGCTTAAGGAGATTTCCTACATCCACGCCGAAGGCTACCCGGCCGGCGAGATGAAACACGGGCCGAACGCGCTCATCGACGAAACCCTGCCGGTAGTGGTTCTGGCCACGCGCGACGCATCGGACCCGGCCTCGAAGCTGCGCTACGAAAAGACGCTTTCGAACATTCAGGAGGTGACGGCGCGGAGCGGACGCGTGATTGCGGTGGCGACTGAGGGCGACGAGACCATCGGCGGCCTGGTGGAGAAGGTGATCCACATCCCGCCCGCGCCGGAGCTGCTCTCGCCGCTCATCGAGATCGTCCCGCTGCAGTTGCTGGCTTATTACATTGCCGTGCGCCGCGGATGCGACGTGGACCAGCCGCGAAATCTGGCGAAGAGCGTGACGGTGGAGTAGGCGTTTGAAGTGAAAGTTTCGCTATTGCGGTGGTTGTTTTGGCAACCGTCTTGTTGCTGAAGCCAGGTCCGTTAATAAGGACAGACCGTTGAAATTAAGGAGATGAAAGCCGGCTTGCAAGCTGATTGCGTTCCTGATTCCAATTCTGATAGGCAGTGAAAGATCCTAGTGCCCTTTCTGACACGGTTGACTTTTCGACATCCCATCCAAGAGCAACAAGAATGATTCGCTCGAGGTGCCAACGAAGATGTTCTCCGGCGTAGCTCAAGGCTCGCCACTCCTGCTCTGAGAATGCTTCGCCATGAACAATGGCGTTGCGCAGGTCGTTCAAAGGAGGGCCTGCCTTCCGATCGATAAGGGGCCAGAGCCCATCGAAGATACCCGGATGCGCCGTCAAGAATTTGCGGTATAGATCGCCAATACGCGGACGTCTTGGAGGACTGAGCGGAACCTGTGTCGCAAAATATAAGGCTCCTTGAATCGCTGAAAAGATGCGAACGATATCCACTTCTAATGTCGTCTGATTGTTCAAGAGCGTGTAAATCGCGGCCTCAAGCAAAGGTTTATGCAATAAGGCTGCCGAGTAGCTGTTGAATGCTGTCTGCAAAAAAGCACAGCACTCGTCACGGCCTCTAGGCACAACTGGCTCCTCACGCTCATATCTCTTTCGAAACTTGCCAATGTTGAATTGCCAGAATTGAACAAATTCTTCTTTAGTCTCATAGCTCCAGTGCGCACTGATGCTACGTTCCCGCGAGGCAAACGAAGCTAAAAGAATGAGAATGTCTACATCTCTTTTCGCAGTTAGGGGATCTTTGAACCCCTCAACTGTAATGGAATACCCACGGAGCTTGACCTTTCGCGAGGTGTCAAGCCAAGGAAAATGAGGATAGCGATGGATTGAGGCCGTTGCACCATCGGTTAGAGAGAAGTTGACATCCTGCTGAGAGAATCCATATTTCGCTGAATCTTCGGTCTCCTCTTTCGTCTGATTTGCGAGAATCTGCAGCGCAAAGCATGGTCTTGCGACGAACCAAGCGGGATATGTGTCCCGACGCGAGTCAAGTTCTGGGCCAGGCATGAATCTCATCCTGATCTCTAGACTGCCGATAGCGCCTGAGGTCTGTGTCCAATAAAACGCTTCCTTATGCGTGATCTGACTGATTGATTTCAGCCAGATGTCCTTGGCGACTCTGGTTTCGTTCACACCGTTCTTGGTGCAGAAGGATCCCTCAAACGTGAATGGGCCGGGTAGCGCAAATAATTTCTTGGCCTGGTCGGCAGTCAGCAACAGGTACATACGCGATCTGCGAGTGTGAGGAGTGATCCGTTCGAACTGGGTGAGGATTTCAGGGCAGCAGAAACGCTCCCGGCGCAGTTCGCCTTTTAGGAACTGCCCTCTTCCAGCAGATTCTTCTGGCACCACAATGTTGGGCCTCTCCGATTTGTCGGCCACAGTTGCTCCTCAAATGTCGATTCGTCGTTATTGATAGCATTATCGTCCTCATTGGTACAGCAAAATCGGCTTTGCGCCAGCTTTCCTCCATTTGGCCGTGGATGGCCATGCCTGGATACGTGTGCCTCAGGATGCAGCGCGCGGCGCCTCTTTGGCCGCGGAGGCGAGAGGCAACCGCACGATGGCCCGTGCGCCATCGCCGTCTTCGCGATTGACGAGCGAGATCTCGCCGCCGTGGGCGCGGGCAATCTGCTGGGCCAGGACGAGGCCAATGCCGCTGCCCGCAGATTTGGTGGTATAGAACGGGACAAAAAGATTTTCCGGGTTGGCGATGCCCAGGCCGCGGTCTTCAATCGTAATCTGCAGGCTTGCGTCCGCCGACGCCCAGCTGGCGCGCACCGGTTGACTGCCGTTGGCTAAGGAGGCATCGACTGCGTTGGCCAACAGATTGATCAACATCTGCTCCAGTTGGTCGGGATCGGCATCGAGAGTGACTGCCGGGCCGGGGTCGAGCTGAATGGGAAGGCGCTGGTCGAGGAGAGCGACGCGTTCCATCAAGGGCGCGAGAGCGACGGGCTTGAGGCGCGGCGGGGGCAACTGCGCCAACTGCCGGTAGGATTGGACGAAGCGATGGAGCGCGTCGGCGCGGCTCTCCACCACGCCGAGGCCGCGGCGAAAGTCGTTGATGTCGCCTGCGTCGCCGCTGAGGCCATCGACGCGCGCCAGCAGGCTGCCGGCGATGGACTTGATGGGCGCCAGCGAATTCGAAAGCTCGTGGCCCAGCACGCGAATCAGGCGCTTCCAGGCGGCCTGTTCCTCTTCCTGAAGGGGAACGCTGACATCGGCCAGCACCAGCAGAGTGTGGGGCGCGCCGTCCTGCCGGAAGACGGCCTTGCGCAGCAGCCAGCGCGCGGGTGAGGCGCCGAAGGAACGAATGGCCTGATCTGGCGCGGCGAGCAGGTTATCGAGGCGCAGATCACTTGCAAAATGACTGAGGCATCGCGCGGAGGGGCGATCGAGCAGTTTGAGGCCGGCGTTGTTGACCAGTTGCAGGCGGTTCTCGCGATCGAAGGCGAAGAGAGGCGCGTGCATCACCTCCAGGACGCGCGCCAGCAAAGCGGTAGCCTCAAGCGAGCGCACGCGCTGCTTTTGCAAGAGATCGGCAAGCGCGTTAATCTCGCCAGCCAGTTCGCCCAAGGCATCGCGAGATGCGGAGCCGCGCGCGCGAAAGGAGTAGTCGCCTTCGCGGAGCGACAAAACCACGTTGGAGAGGGTTTGCAGGGGACGAACGAAGCTTTCTACAAGGGAAGAAGCGAAAAAAACGAGGTAAATGAGAAGGCAGAGGCCGACAAGCAGTGCCGGCACTAGATCGAGCTGGCGCTGATAGTAGAAGATGCCAAGAAAGAGGAGCGCAGGCAGAGAGAGCAGCAGGGAATAAAGCCATGCCCGGCGGACAGCCTGACGCGTGTGCCGGCGCGCTCTGTTCTCATAGGCCATATTTTTCCATGCGGCGGTAGAGCGCGGCGCGGCTCAATCCAAGGGATTCGGCGGCCTGCGAGACGTTGCCGTCGCAGCGTCGCAGCACTTTGCGGACGAGCATGGCCTCCATTTCATCGATGCTCATGTTCTCAAGCGAGAGCGCGGCTGGGCGCGCGGTTCCGATGGAAAGATTGGCCGGCTCAATCTCCTCGCCACCGCAAAGCAGCAGGGCGCGCTCGATCGAGTGTTCCAGTTCGCGCACGTTGCCCGGCCATGCATACTGCATCATGAGCTGCAGGGCGGCTGCCGAAATACCATTCACCTGCTTGCGATAACGCATGCGCAGCCGGGAGAGAAAATGCTGGGCGAGCAGCGGGATGTCTTCGCGCCGGTCGCGTAGCGGCGGCAGGTGAATCTCCACGGTGTTGATGCGGAAGAGCAGGTCTTCGCGGAAGTTGCCAGCCTTGGCCTCTTCGTGCAATTGCGCGTTGGTAGCGCACAGAAGGCGCACGTCGACGCGCCGCGTCTGCGACGATCCGACGCGCTCCAATTCGCCTTTCTCCAGCACGCGCAGCAGCTTGGCCTGCTGGCGCATCGGCACGTTGGCAATCTCGTCGAGAAAGAGCGTGCCGCCGTTGGCCAGCTCGAAGCGGCCTACGCGGTCGGTGCGCGCATCGGTGAAAGCGCCCTTTACGTGGCCGAAGAACTCGCTTTCGAAGGTGCCTTCGGGCATGCCGCCGGCATTGACCGCGACCAGCGCCATGCGGGCGCGCGGCGAGGCGGCGTGAAGCAGGCGCGCGACGATCTCCTTGCCTGTGCCGTGCTCGCCGGTAATGAGGACATTGGCTTCGGAGGGACCAACACGCGCGATCAGGTCGAGGACCGGTTGCATCGAAGGAGCGGATGCGACAAACTCAGGCATGCCTTCGGCGCGGAGCAGGCGGTTTTCGAGTTCCAACTGGCGGGCGCGGCGCAGCGCCTGATGCAGCTCGGCGTGCACGCGGATGAGGGAGAGCAGCCGCTCGTTCTCCCACGGCTTCTGGATGAAATCGCGCGCACCGCGCTTGATGCTCGCGACGGCCAGGTCGATGTTGCCCCACGCAGTCATCACAATCACCGGAAGCCGCGCGTCGAATTCCAGGATCTGGGCGAGCAGATCGAGGCCCTCCTGGCCGGAGGTCGTGTCGCGGGTGTAGTTCAGGTCAATCAGCACGACGTCGTAGTCACGCTCGCCCAGCGCTTCCAATAGCAGACGCGGCGAGCGAGCGCAATCGATATCGATCCCCTGCGGCTTGAGCAGCAGCTCCACCGCTTCGAGAACGTGCGGCTGGTCGTCGGCAACCAGAACCCGAATTCTTTCTTGCTTAGTGGCGATGGTGTGCCTCCACGGCGCCTGGATTTGGTCCCTGCGGCAAAGTCTCGCCGCGGGACGCCTAGGATCTAGGGTCCATGGGATACGACTCCCATTCTCGCATCGTCGATCGAGACCCCGGTTTGCTCGAGTGTCTCGCCGGTGGCCCGGTCGATGTCAACCTTTGCTTTTTCATACGCGGTCTGCGCGGCTACAAGAAGGGATTCGGCAAGGGACAGGTCGTGCTCTGCGGCCAGCGCATCGCTGCTGGACTTGGCTCCGAGTTGCCGCTCCTGCTCGGTGACGTCGAAGGTATGCTGCGCCAGGTTGCGAGCCTTGGTCGCGGCATCGACGCGTGCCTGCGCCTGCTGCAACGCGAACAGCGAGTTGCGCACGTCGAAGCGGATGCTTTTTTTCTGCTCCTCAAAGGTGATCTGGCGCTGCCTGAATTCCAGCGCGGCGCGAAACTGATCGGCCTTGGCGACGCGGTTGCGAAGATTGATCGACAGATTCATTCCGAACTGATAATCCGGCGACGAATAGTTGAAGGTGTTCTGGAGCATGCCTCCGAATCCTATGGGGAGATCGGAAGAACACTCAGCAGCAGGGGACAGGTCGCAGTTCGGGTTCTTCGGTCCTGCAATGCCCGCTCCGGCATAGTAGCCATAGACGTTCAACGTGGGCAACAGCTCGCTCCGGATCGATTTGAGGCTCATCTCCGCCACCTGCATGGCGAGTTGGTCTTGAGTGACGTCGGGACGGTTCTTCTCGGCTTCGGCGATGAGCTCGTCAATTGATTTCGATGCGTTGGGATCGGACGGGCCCGAGCGATCCAGGGGGATGACCGGCATCTCGTCGATGGCCGCATCGTCGGTCTTGGTGATGGCGTTTTTGAGCAGCAGTTCATTTAAGCGCAGAGTGGCGCGCGAGACGGTGAGGTCGCCTTCGCTGGTGGCCACGTCCGACTCGTCCTTGTCGACCAGCATCGCCGGAATGGCCTGCAATTCGAGCTGCTTCCGGTCGTCTTGAAGCGTGCGCTCGGCAAAAGAGAGCGAGCGCTCCTTGACCTGTTCGTCCTGATAGGCGTTCACCAGATCCCAATAGATGTTCTCGACCTGGGTGACTGTGGCAATCACTTGCGAGCGAAAGGCCAGGTCGGTGATCTGGAGATTCTTCTTCGCGATGTGCATGTAGCGTTCGTTGGCGGAGATACCGAAACCGGCAAGAAGCTGTTGCGTGAGGATCACCTGGAAATTCGAGTAGAGCGAAGGATTGATGGCTTCGTAGGGGCTGTTATTGGCGTAGCGCTGCCCCTCGTAGTTGACGGCCAAACCGGTTCCCAAGGGAAAGTTCTGGGTGTAATTCGCCAGAGCTTCGACGGTGTTCTGTTTAAACGTGAGGACGCCATTCGAAAAAGCGTTGCCCTGCTGGGCGACGTAGTGATCCGTGAAGCCCTTGAAGTTCAGGTAAGGGTCGAAGGAAGCGACGGCAGTGCCGGCGCCGAGCGTCGAGGTCACGATGCCGCCTGCGCCGGCAGCATTCGATCCCGAGCTGGCGCTCCCGGAGCCGGAATTGCCGCCGGAGAAGCCGCCCTCGGTGGACGACTGCGCGATTGCGGTATTGACGCCATTCACGCTGCCGCCGGCCCTGGTGCGCGCGTAGTCGGTTTGCGCAATGGGGAAGTTGTAGCGGAAGTAGGCGAGATCGAGATTGTTTTCGATCGCAAGGGCGATCACATCGTGCAGCGAAACGTACAGCTTCCCGTCGCGGATCAGGTCCTGAAGGCGCGGCGAGTTCGCGAGATCCAGCGGAGGCGCTTCGCTGGGCCTGTAGGGCGCGAGCGGCTTGTGCGAGTGCGGAAGGTCCACGTGAAAGGAACGCTGCGGAGCGATGGCCGCCAGCCGCGTCTGCTCGTTCTGCTCGGCCAGTGTAGGCGACGGCGTTGCTGCACCGTTCGCCGCTGGCGCCGGGGCCTCCAGAGCCGGTTGCGCCGGTTGCGAGTTTGGCGGCGCGGTCTGTGATTGCGGAGCCTGGACCGCGAAAGCCAAATTCGCTTCGAGGAGCAGAATCGCGGCGATGGCTTGAAGACGGAAAGCGGCTGATTTGGAGGAGCGGGAGTTCATGCGTGTCTTTCTGACAGAGGGATTAGGATGATCGCTCACTTGACCTCCGTTGCGCCTGTTTGCAAGGCTTCGTCGCGCGTGAGCCAGCCATCGCGCAGCTCGACAATGCGCTTGCCATAGCGCGCATTTTCTTCGGAGTGCGTCACCTGCACGATGGTCGTTCCCAGGCGGTTGAGCTCGCCAAAAAGCTGCATGATTTCGCGGCCTTGGGTGGAGTGCAGGTTGCCGGTGGGCTCGTCGGCCAGAAGCAATGCGGGGGCATGCACCACGGCGCGCGCAATGCCGACCAACTGCTGCTGGCCGCCGGAGAGCTGCGAGGGGAACAGGTCTTTCTTGGCGACGATCTTGAAGCGGTCGAGAATGTCGGCGACCATGCCGGCGCGGTCCTTCGACGGCAGGTTCTTGTAAGAGAGCGGCAGGTCGATGTTCTCGGCGACGGTGAGGTCGTCGAGCAGATGGTAGCTCTGAAAAACCATGCCGATGCGCTGGCGGGCAAGATCGGCGCGCTGCTTGCGGTTCAGCGTGTGCACCGCGGTCTCGCCGAACCGGTACTCGCCCTTCCAGCCGTCATCCAGCATGGCCAGTATGTTGAGCAGTGACGATTTTCCTGCCCCCGATGGGCCCATAATGGTGACGAAATCGCCTTCGCGAATAGTGAGGCCGATGCGCCGCAACACCCATTCCTCGGTGTGTCCGGTCTTGTAACTTCGTTCGACGTTCTTGAGTTCGATCATGACTGCGAATTGCTCCAATCCTAGCGCCGGCCGCTCTGGCCGCGTTATTCGGTTCTCAATGCCTGCATGGGTTCGATTCGCGAGGCGCGCCACGCTGGCGCCAGGCTTGCGGCGGCCGCCACCACGATCAGCCCCAGGCTGACCAGCACGAACACAGCGGGGTCGAAAGGGGCAGTTTCGAACAGCATCGACCGGATCAGCTTCGCCGCGGCAGCGCCAGCCACCAGTCCGAATGCCAACCCGGCCAGCGTCGGCCTCAGCCCGTCGAACAGAACATTCATCAGAAACTGCCCCCGCTGCGCGCCCAGCGCCATACGGATGCCGAGTTCGTTGGTGCGCTGCGCTACCATGTACGACACCACGCCGAAAACTCCCGCTGCGGCCAGCGCCAGCGACAAAACCGCGAAGCCAAGGAGTAGTGTGGCGTCGAAGCTCGCGTCGACAGTGTTCTTGCCAAG
>Ga0326728_10026500_pt1 | contig 10253 bp, 11 predicted proteins | sample MB3enrmetagenome_FD_207602 | JGI IMG/M metagenome (GOLD analysis project Ga0326728, IMG submission 207602) | Lab enriched peat soil microbial communities from McLean, Ithaca, NY, United States - MB31MN | ecosystem: Environmental > Terrestrial > Soil > Wetlands > Peat | place: USA: New York... | reverse complement strand
ATGGAGTTCTCCCTAGCTCACCATGCCTTCTACGACAGGAGGAAAGACCGCCGGAACTATTACCAATTGTTGGCCAACGCCAAAACCTTAGCCTGACGCGTATGGGCGCTGCTGCGCCGCCCAAGAGTTCAGGGCAGAGCGGCAGCTCTGCCCTACCAGGAAGGTGAAGATTTCTGTCATGCGCCCATCACAGGCATATAAGTTCTTGCCCGAGAGTCCGAAGAAGTCACAATGGCAACGTGAAAGCCATCCAGATTATCGCTGCGCTGCTTCTATGCTGGCTGCCGCTGCGCGAGAGCGCGGCTCAATCCCCGGCCCATGCCGGCTTGCTGGATTTCCTCGCCACTCGCCGCGACCGGCACTTCGACGGCGTGCCGCATGAAGTGCTGGCGTTTTATTATACCTGGTACGGCCGCCCGGAACGTCAGGAGCACTGGGTGCATTGGGGCGGGGAGAACACGACGAACCATTCAACACCCGAGACAACCCATTACCCGGCGCGCGGCGCCTACGATTCCCAAGACCCGGCCTTGGTGGACGCGCACATCCTGGAGGCGAAAAGCCACGGTGTCTCGGGTTTCATCGCCACTTGGTGGGGACAGCGATCTTACGAAGACCGCAGTTTTGCGCTCTTGCTGGCCCGCGTGGAGCAAAAGGATTTCAAAGCCAGCCTCTATTGGGAAACCGCGCCCGGATCGGGCCGCGCACAAATTGACGGGGCCATCGCCGACCTGGCTTATGTGCTTTCGCGTTATGGCGCCAGCAAGGCATTTCTGAAGGTGGATGAAAAGCCGGTGATTTTTGTCTATGGCCGGGTGATGGGCCAGGTGCCGCTGGCCTCCTGGCCCATGATTATCGAAGGCGCGCGCGCCAAGGCGGGAGATTTTCTGCTCATCGCCGACGGTTATCAGCCGGCTTTCGCGCGCTTATTCGACGGCGTGCATACTTACAACAACTGCGCCGAGGTGAAAGGCAAGTCACCCGGGGTCCTGCGCGCCTGGGCGGCACGCAACTACGCGGAGGCAGTCCGCCTCGCGCGGCAACATGGGCGAATCAGTTGTGTGACGGTAATTCCGGGCTACGACGACACCAAGATCCGCAAGCCCGGTCTGGCGGCGTCCCGGCAGGATGGCCAAACTTACGCCGTGTTATGGGAGGAAGCCATCCGCGCCCAGCCGGATTGGGTGCTGATCACCTCTTGGAACGAATGGCACGAAGGTTCCGAGATCGAGCCGAGTTGGGAAGACGGCGATCAATATCTCAAGCTGACGGCCAAGTATGCGCCGGGCTTTTTGGCCGCCAAATCCGCGCGCTTGGCCGCCGGCGCTGAACCCGCGCCGGCCATCGCCGCCAATCTCCAGGCTCAATTCTCTGGATGCGCTATCGGTGTGCTGCCCGACATTGGGGAGGCGGCGTTCTGGCTGAACGACGCCGGTTTGCGCGTCCAGGAATTGTCCTGGGCGGATGTGGCCGATCCAGCGGTCTTCACTCCCCGCAATTTCCCATTGGTCCTGCAGACCGGCGGCGAACACTATTCGTCCACAGGCAAGGTTGCGGGGGATGTGGTGCCCGCTCTCCAGCGATACCTCGCGCAAGGAGGTTTTCTGATCAGCCTGCCCAACGGACCCTTTCCGTTTTACTACGACACGGTGACGGACAAGGCGGCGCCGGTGGCGAACCGGGTCGGCCTGCCGGTCAGGCAAGGTTGGGAACTGCCTCCTGCGGGCGCACCATTGACATTCCAGTTCGACACCGATGCCCTACTGGATTTTCCGGCCAAGGCCCGGTTTCCGTCTGGCGGCGACCTGCGCTGGCGCCCGGCTCTGCGTGATGCCGCCAATCCCGGCGATGTCTATGTGCCGCTGGCGTGGTTGACTGACGCCAATGGCCGCGGCTACGGCGACGGCATGGCTTATGTCGAGCACCGCACCCCGCCCTTGCAAGGCGGCCGCAGCCTTTACGTCTGGATGCGCATGTCCGATGTGGTGGGCCGGGACCGGTTGCTCGAGGATGTTCTCAAGTTCGCCGCCGCAAAAATCGCCGCGCCGGCCAAACCTTGAAAAGCGATTCCTTCGATCCAACTTTAGCCGCGTTGATTGGCCTCACGCTGGCACTGCTTGGCAGTGGTGGCTCAATGACCACGCCCAATCACTTTGGCGGATTGAATGGCGGCTCCGCGTTCGTTGACACGGCGGCGGTTGCGGGACGGGAAATGCGCTCGTTGATGGCGGCAATGACTTGCAGCGAGTTGTCTCGTTGTTCGGAATCAAGACGTGGACAACTCAAGGCAGCCTGATATTCGTCGCGGGCCTCGGCCAGCCTGCCATTCTTGGCCAGTTCCGCCGCCAGATTAAAGTGGATCGAGCCATTGTCAGGGTATATTTGATTCGCCTTGGTAAAGAGCGATAAAGCCGGCTTATCCTGCCGGTCCTGGGCGGCTAACATTCCTTTGGCGTAGGCAAGCCGCCATCCATCAGGATTCACCTTTTCGAGTGCCGGGATGAGTTTGCGGGCTTCTTCCCATTGCCCCAACTCAAACAGGGTGTTGATGTGAATAAACAGGAGAAATTCGCAATCCGGGTAAATCTTTTCCGCGATCTGAACGCGGGGCAATTGGGACTTTTCAGGCAGATCCCCTGCGGCAGAAAAGGTGATGGCCGTGGCCTGGACATCGTCCAAAACAGTTATCTGTTTGTGCGGAACTCCAAACCACTGGTACGAAGGATCCACTAACAAGGCGTTGGTCTGTAGGAACACCGCGGCGCAGCTATGCAGCACAACGTCATCTTTGAAGTCTCGGTCCACTTGTGTCATAAAAGTTTTCAGTCCCATATCGCGACCCAGGGCCACATATAGCTGGGCGCCCTCCAGGCAATTAAAGGCCGCCGTTTTATCATCCATTTTGGCAAAAACTTCCCGCGCCCCATGAAAGCTGAGGACTTCGCCAAATTGAAAATGCTGCATGATGCCTTGGAAAAGAGCCTGGGCTTTGTCAAAGTCGTTGGTCAGTCCCCGGGTCAGTTTCTCCGCCCAGGCCCGCATTGCCGGAGTGCTCTCAAACGGGTCGGCGATCAGGGCGGCCTCTTCGCTGGTCAGTTTGGCTCGCAATGCCTTTGCCAGTTCTTGAGGGGTGAGATCCTGTGGCATCGCATTGGTGACATAGCGGGGAGCCTGTCGTGCCTCCAGTTCCAGGACCTTTTTCTCCACCTGATTCACTACGTCAGGATTTAGTCCCAGTTTGTCATTCGCCAGAATGAACTGCCTGTAGTATTGCAAGGCGGAATAAGGATCATGCAGAAGCTCATAACAAAAGCCGATCATATTGGCCTCCAGGTTGTTGGCCGGCGCGAAGCGCTCGGCGTCCTGCAATTCACGCCGGGCGGAGGCCGCATCGCCTTTCAAGGCATAGACCTGGGCCAAGCCCGCGCTGGCCCCGCAATCAAATGGGTTCGCTTGCTTCGCGGCCTTGCACGCGGCCAGTGCCTGATCCAATTCGCCCCGGTCTGCGTAGATTTGTCCGAGGCGGCTGTTCGCATCGAATTGATCCGGATCCAGTTTCACCGCTTTCCGCAGTTCCGCCGCGCCACCCTCCGTATCGTTCTGAGCCAGGAGCACACAACCCAGAACGTCATGAGCTGTTGGCTCATCCGGCTCCAGCGTCAGAGCCTGTTCAATCGCCTTCCTGGCGGCATCCAGATTTCCTGCCTTGCCCAACGTCACCGCCAATCCGATATATGCCTGCACGAATTTCGGATCTAATGTTACCGCGCGTTGCATCTTCTCCCTTTGTCCGGCCAGGCTGCTGTCGGCATGAGCCTGGCTGTAGCATTCCAGCGCGTCCGGCGACGTTGCCCAGCGCAAAGACGGCTTGTCGCGATGAAGTTGACCGGGCTTGGCTTCCAATTCCGCAAGCAACTGGCTTTCCAAGCTATCAACCACGGCGTTCCAAGCGCGTCCTTTGGCGGTCAATTCTTTTGCAACGGTCTGATCCACCACCTTCCCGATGCGGACCGTCACTTCCCAAATCTCATCTTGGCGCTCGAACCGCCCCCAAATTACCCTCGTTACCTCCAACTCTTTGCCGATTCGCAGGGCTTGTTCGCGGGTGATGGCGTCTTCCGTATCCACCTTGGCCTGTCGAATCCCGAAGCGCATGCTCTCTTCAGGAATGATCCGCAACGACTTGCAATCGTTGAGTTGAAACATGAGCATGTACTGGAAGGCGTGGCTCCAGTGGCTCCAATCAGGATTTCCCGTCGCATTTTCAAGCGGCAGAATGCACAACGGCATCCTTCCGGCAGCCTGCTTTTCTTCACCCGCGAAACTGGCAATGGAGAAACCAGCGGACATGCAGACCACCAATCCCAGTATAAGGCTGTATCGGCAGGCTGTTCTGGACTTCATGGGGCCAGCGTATCATCGCCCGCCTGCGGGTCAATAAACGATGCAATTTGCCGACGGAAGAACCACATCACCGGCTCATCCCGGCCATGATCTGATCGGTGATGGCCTTGACCGCGGCCTCGGCTTCCGGGTCAAATCCAGCCGGCCGCGCTTCTCCTGGCGGCGGGGAGCCGGCCGCGCCCAGGCGCCATTCGCTGTTGTCGCACAGTTCGCACTCCTTGAGTCCCTCGCGCGGATCGGGAATGCCCAGGGTCTGCTTGATCTTGAGCAAATCCTGAAGCTGCGCGGGGGTCATGGTATTGGCCGGCTTGCCCAATTGCGCGGCCACGAGGATGGTGCGGCAATACGCTTCCAGAATCTCGACTTTGAAATAGGCGTCCTCGACGCTGTTATGGCTCCAGGAAACCACGCCGTGGTTGGCCATGAGGATGACGTTGTGCTTGTCCACCAAATCGGCCACCAGCCGCCCCATCTCGGGCGTGCCGGGGGTGCGGTAGGGCGCAATGGCCACGGAGGCGAACACCTCGTATTCGGGCACCATGCAGGTTGGCGGCTCGACTCCGGCCACGGCGAAGCCCGTGGCGTGCGGCGGATGACAATGCACCGTCGCGACCGCCTTGGGCTGGCGCTTCATCATTTGCAGGTGCATCAGGATTTCACTCGTCCGCTTCTTCGCGCCGCAAAGCTGGTTGCCCTCGAAGTCCACCAGGCACAGGTCGTCGGGTTTCATGAAGCCCTTGCTCACCAGGGTGGGGGTGCAGACGGCCAGGTCCTCGCCCGCCCGAATCGCCAGGTTGCCGCCGTTGCCGTCCACGTACGCGCGCTGCCACAAGCGCCGGCCGATCTCGCAAATCTGTTGCTTCAGATCCTGGCAGTAACTCGAATCAAAAAAGGCTTCCAATTCGGACTTGGAACTCCTTGACGAAAGCAGTTTTGCGGGCGGTCCGGCAACGCCGGCCGATGGCGAATTGGGCCGCTGGGCTGCGTCTTTGCTTTCCAGCTCGCGCAGAAAATCCCGGGCCGACGGCGTCAGCAATCCGTCCGGCGGAAGCGAAGAAACCCCCTGGCCGCTGCGGACCAGGTCCTGCAAATCTTTAACGCTGATGACTTTTTTCATATTGAAAACGGCTGGTAAAAGACCTCGTCCACCAACACGGCGCTGATGGCGTCAATGGGCGTCGGCTGGTCGAACGGCGACGACGCCTCGCGGCCCTCGATGAAGCCAATCGTCTGGCCAATGCCCCCGCCAAGATCGTCATAAACCACCAGGCTCGGTTCGGTGCTCATGCCGGCAGGGGTTTGCCGGCCGCGCTGATAATGTTCCCGCGTGAAGGGACTGACAATCAGCCAGCGCGCGCCTTCGATCCCGGACACGGTTTTGGCCAGGGTCACGTTTCCAATCACCGCGCCGAGCCTCATGCCCGCCCTCCCGCCTGGCTTTCGTCCAGGATGCCGATGATCATCCAACGCGCCGGGCTTTTCTGGTCGCCGACGGCATTGCGCGCCGCCGCGCCGTCGGACGAAATCATCACCCGCTGGCGCATCCCGGCGCCGAGGGAATCCAAGGCCACCAGGGGCGCGGCCAGGGCCTCGCCCGCGCGGTTGATCGGCTGGCAAATGATCAGCCGCCATCCCTCGAAGCTGGGATGCTTTCGAGTGGCAGTCACATTGCCTTCAACGCGGGCCAGCAGCATGGTTCAAAAGATGCGCAAATTGTCCACCATCACGCAGCGGCGCATGCGCGTGAAGGTCCCCGGGTTCGTCACGCCTTCGCCGGTCAGCGTGGCGATGGAATAACTGAGATACCCTTCGCCTCCCAGTCCGAGGCCCGCGGTGCAGGGGCCGTTCTTGACAAAAATCGTGGTGTCGAGCGCGCGCGCCATGGCCGTCATGCGTTCGACGTTGCCCGAGTGGATGATGCTGGTGTGGCGATATTGCCGCTCCGATTTCCTCGCCGCCTCGATCCCTTCCTCGACGCTTTTCACGCGCACGATGGGCAGGAAGGGCATCAACTGTTCCTCTTGCACGAACGGATGCTCTTCCTCCGTCTCGGCGAACAGCAGGGGCGTGTCCGGTTTCACCTCCACCCCGGCGGCCTGGCCCAGCACCGAGGCGTCCTGGCCGACGAAATCACGGTTCACGCGCGCGCGCCCGCCGCCGCCGCCCTGCCCTCCCTGGAAGGTGAAGGCGGCCTTGGTAAGTGTTTCCAGTTGATTGGAACTCAGCCGCGCCGCGCCCAGTTGGCCCATTTCCGCCATCAGTTTGTCGGCCACGTTGTCAAGAACGAAAACCTGCTTTTCCCCAATGCACAAAAGATTGTTGTCGTAAGCCGCGCCTTGCATCACCGACTGGGCCGCCCGCTGCAAACAGCAGGTGTCATCCACCAACACGGGCGGATTGCCCGGGCCGGCGCAGATGGCGCGCTTGCCCGTCTCCATCGCCGCCTTGACCGCGCCAGCTCCGCCGGTGACGAGCAGCAGACGCACCGCTTCATGGCTCCAAATCGCATGGAATGTGTCCCGCGTCGGCTCCTCGCAAAGGCAGATCAGATTTTCAATGCCGATTTCCTGGCGAATCGCTTCGTTGTAGGCCCGCACGGCGACCGCGGCGCAACGGGCGGCGGACGGATGCGGCTTGAACACGACGGCGTTGCCCGCGGCGACGATGCTCACCGCGTTGCCGCTGAGGGTCGGAATGGAATGGGTGCTGGGAGTCACCGCGCCAACGACCCCGAAGGGCGCGTATTCCTCCAGCGTGATGCCGTGGTCGCCGCTGCGGGCCTCGGGCCGCAGCCATTCCATACCCGGCGCCAGGCGCAGCAGGCGGAGCTTTTCGATCTTGTGTTCCAGACGCCCGATCTTCGTCTCCTCGAATTCGAGGCGCCCCCACTCCACCGCCCGGGCGTCCGCCAGCATCTTGACGATCTCCACCACCCGCTCGCGCGCCGCGGCGCCTTTCTGCCGCAATTGCACAAACGCCTCCTGCGCCGCCGCGCAAGCCTGGCTCGCGTCTTGAAAAACGCCAAAGTGACGCCGCCGGCCTCGCGCCGCGCAACCGCATGATTTTTCCGCCGGTTTGGAGAGCGCGGCCGCCGGCCCGGCCGGAACGGGCCGGCCGGGCGCCGGCGCGGGAACAGCGCCGTTCAGCCGGCCGAGCACTTCGCTGACAATGTCACGAATCAGCGTTTCGTTCACCGCGCTCATGGCTTAAAGAAACCCGCCTCACTGCGACCGGGCGTTGAAGATTTGTTTGCCGAGCACATCCACCGAATCCACGATGCCGATGACGACCGCGTCCACCGGCGCGTCTTTCAGGTTGGGCGCCAGCCGCGCGGAACTGCCCTGGGTGAACAGGACCAGCTCGCCCGTTCCCGCCCCAACGCTGTCCACCGCGATAATGGTGTTGGCGCCGGGACGAAGCTTCGCCGGGTCTTTCTCATCCACGACTTGCGGACGAAGCAAGAGCAGTTTGCGCCCGAGCATGGACGGGTCTTTCTTGGTGGCCACCACTGCGCCTTCAACTTTGGCGAGGAACATAATTGTGATTGGCAAATCGCAAATCCTGCGCCGGTTGTCCCGCCGCCGCCCCTGCCGGTTCGCCCGACCTGCGATTCGCTCTTAAGGGTTCACTTCTTCTTCGGCAAAACAACTTCGATGGCCGGATCCGGCCGCGCGATGACATGGACGCTGACCAGGTCGCCTTTCATGGCTTTGATCGCCTGGGCGGCGGCGTCGGTCGCGGCTTTGACCGCGGCCACGTCCCCGACGACCAGCGTCGTGACCAGCGCGTCGCCGAGCTGGGTAATGGGGCCGGCGAGTTGCACGTTGGCCGCTTTGAGCATCGCGTCCGTCCCCTCCACCAGGGCGACCAGTCCGCGGGTTTCGATCATTCCGATTGCTTGAGACATATAATTCCTTTCCGGTTACTCCAGCCACTTGCCGAGCATGTGCAATTCTTCGTGCGGACGCGCGATGACTTGAACGCTGATGACCTGGCCGACTTGCGCCGCCGCCGCCGCCCCGGCATCGGTCGCCGCCTTCACCGCCGCAACGTCGCCCCGGAAAAACGCCGTGACGTATCCGCTGCCGATCTTCTCCCAGCCCGACATGGTGACATTGGCGGCCTTGAGCGCCGCGTCGCCCGCTTCGAGCAACGCGCAAAGCCCTCTGCATTCGATCATTCCAACTGCTTGCTGTGCCATAAAATGTTCCTGGGTTGATGGTGGTTCCGGCTTACTTGGCCGCCTTGGCTTCGCCGAAGAAGGCCTTGAGCAAATCCTCGTGTGGACGGGCGATGACGTGCGAACTGACCAGTTCGCCCACTTTGCCGGCGGATTTTGCCCCCGCGTCCACCGCCGCCTTCACGCTGCCGACGTCGCCCTGGCATAAGACCGTGATGAGACCGCCCCCGATGGGGACGGTCCGGACGATGCTGACGCTCGCCGCCTTGACCATGGCGTCGCTGGCTTCCACGCTGGCGGCATAGCCCTTGGTTTCGATCATTCCTATCGCTTCACTCATTTTGGTTCTCCTGTTTTTCGATTGGTGGATTGGGTCCGGTTACTTGAACAATTCGCAAGCCGTGTTCGGCTGCAGGTTGCAGGCGTTGCCCTCATCGGTGTCAATGTGAGCTTCCAGTTTGAATCTCGCATCCACGCGGCAAACCAGCCGCTCCAAAACCAGCCCGCATTCCCCTCCCAGCCGCAGTTTCATGAAATCGCCGTTTCTCACGCCGTAAAACTCCGCGTCCTTGGGATGCATGTGCGCGTGGCGCGCGGCCCGAATCACCCCTTCGGCCATTTCCAAGGAACCGGCCGGCCCCATCAGCCTGCACCCGGGGGCGCCCTGGACATTGCCGGACAGACGCAGTGGAATCTCAAAGCCCAGCGCGATCGCGTCGGTGTAGGCCAGTTCCACCTGGTTCAGATTCCGGCAGGGACCCAGGATGCGAAGATTGGAAATCACCCGGTTGCGCGGCCCGATGAGCGTGACGGTTTCCTCCGCGGCGAATTGTCCCTCCTGATAAAGCCATTTGTGGACCGTGAGCGGATGGCCTTTGCCGAATAATTGCGCGACCGCCTCCGCCGTCAGATGGCAATGCCGGGCGCGGACGTTCACCACCAGCGGGTTGGGCGCGGACGCCGCCTTGGGCAAAGGCTTGCCCATCCGTTGATAAACAGCTTGTCGAACCAAGTGTTCCACCACGGCGCGGGACGGGGTTGGCGCATTCGCAACCATTGATGCGTGAGATTTTGATAGGTCTTGCGGATTTGTCAATCTTTTGCTGGGGGATTCTGAGGTTGCGAAGCTGCCGGTCAGGCAGATCGCCTTCGGTAGTGCCTTCATTTGAAATTCCCTCATTTTTCTGGGGCTGTTGGCGCGGCAATTTTTGCCCGGTTTCGCAACTTGACGCCGCTGCGCGTTGGGCGTCTGATTTCCGCTACTGAACATGGACTTCATAATCGAAAACCTGCGGTTGCGAGATTTAGTGGCCATCGTCCGGCAGAACCAACAATTCTATGAGGACTTCTGCGTGTATTTAAAGCAGCACGGTTTTCAAGATGTTCACGCCTTTGTCAATGAGCCGTCGGATGTGAAGGCGACAAAGGCCATCCAAGATTATTTCGCCAGACAGACTGAAACTCGATTGCTTGATGGCCTGGCCAGACCCTACAAGGACGCAACGGCAAAATGGTATTTTCTCGCGTGGATTCTGCGGGACGCGCCTGCTCAAAGGCTGCAACCTCTCCTGGCTTCCGTTCCAGGCGAATCCCTGGCTGAAAAGCGCGCAAATCTCTTGAACCAGTTGCGCAAGTTCGTCGGACCGCTGTTTCCGCAGGCTGAGAGTTG
>Ga0326728_10026495_pt1 | contig 10254 bp, 7 predicted proteins | sample MB3enrmetagenome_FD_207602 | JGI IMG/M metagenome (GOLD analysis project Ga0326728, IMG submission 207602) | Lab enriched peat soil microbial communities from McLean, Ithaca, NY, United States - MB31MN | ecosystem: Environmental > Terrestrial > Soil > Wetlands > Peat | place: USA: New York... | reverse complement strand
CCAACGAAACTCCTCGCCTCTAAACGTTTCATGATCGTACCAGCCTTTGCCGAGTCTCACGCTTCTACCTGCGGGAACAATGTCCGTCTTCACGGGGGCAACCAGCAATCTCCAATTCTGCGCTGGAGCATTTACCGCCGCGATTGTCTCCCACCCATCCTGCGCGGCGTTGTCGACAGACTCGCGGCTCACGGGATCTGCCAGTACGCCTTCATCCGCAAAGAAAAGCGTGGCCCCATTTCGAGCCAATACAATATCCCACCGGCTCCCCGCTGAAACCTCGCCACGGAGCGCGCCAAAGGACAGCCCGCGGCACGAACCGAATTTCCCCAGGTAACTGCACAGTTCGGAGGGCCACCTCAGAGACACCAAGCCGGTATTCGGCTTCTCGATCAACTCCTGAAAGGGTTCCAGCCGCCGATAGGACTTCAACAATCCCCGTCCGGCGGAGAAGGGCGGAGTATGGTAGTGCATCGGGACCAGGAGAATCAGCAACAGAATTACCGCGGGTAAAGCGAAAGCGAGCTGTTTAACAGCCGGGAACCGGTTGGCGATTGCGACAAGGCACGCCCCGAAGGCGGCTCGCGTCAGGAGGCCCAAGCTGAACATGTACTCCGGCCGCGGCCGTTCCACCACCGCGCCTAAGATTACCATGAGCGCCAGGAGAAGCAGCCCGATCCAGACCCAGCCTCGTCCCTTTAGGGGCCATCGATCCCGGTCGCGGTAGAGGAGGATGCCGCCGGCCATCAGGATCGCACCCACCAGTGCGCTTAGGACAAGGGCGAGCGAGGATTTCGTAACTACAGGAATGCCATCGAACGTGACGTTTCCAGAAGTGGCGCTAAAAAGCAGGACTTGCAGGCTACTGGGAATCAACCCGACGTTCCAGGAAAAATGCCCCAACATCGCCCGTGGATTCGCTCTCAATGCCTCCACAAAGGATGGCTCCGGTCTGCCGTACATCTTGGTCATTAACTGCCCGCAGTCGGTCCACGGTGAACCCTTCCAGTCGGGATGCCGTTGCTGGTAACCGATTGCATAAGCCTGGCACATATTCAGCCTATTCTTGGCGTCGAGGGCCTCCCGGATTTCGTGCCGATCGCTGGCGCGTGCGAAGGCTAATAGAATCAATAGTACTGCAAACAGCAGAGGCACACCGTACGGTTTGAGTATACCAATGACACTTCGCTCTCCTCTTCGGCGCCCGCTGAACTCCCAGCCGAGCGCCAGCGCAGCGATGCCCCCAGTGGCTAGCAGAAGTTCATTCCGCATCAGGACTGCCGCAGCAAGCAGGATCGCGATGCCCCAGCCCCGTCCCCACGGGCCCGGCTTTAATCCGACGACTAGCAGCGCGGCAATCATAGGGATGATCGCGAACAAGTGGACCTCGTACACTGCATCGAAGTCGACCGGCAATGCCACCCACCAGGCGGCCATGAGCCAGGCAATGCCGGCTGGCAATAACTGGCGCATCAGGGCCAGCACGAGTACCGCCAAAAGGATAATAATAGTTAAACGGTGAGCGATTGTCACAACATAGGCATCGGCCGAAAGGTGAAGAAACGATCCATAGAATGCCGCATACATCGGCGCCCAAACGACCCCGCCTCTCAAATGTTTGTACCAGTTGTATGCACTAAGGAAATAGGAGCTTGTCTCTCCCGCTGTGAGATCGCGAAGACGCCACATGTCCCAGGCGACCTTCAACTGCAACAACAGAATTGTCACATACGAGAAAAGAGGCTTCTCGACTAGCCGGTCCCAACCTCTGCGGCTGAACGTCATTCTGGGCATTATAGCGCCACGCGTTTCCAACGTGGGTTCGGGAGGGCGGGGCATGCATTGCCGGTCCGCTGCCTTCGGTTACCGAACAGCCGGCTTGGCCGTGGGTGGCCACCCCCGACGGAGAATCGGGACCCCTGGATGCCGGCTTCATCGATTCTCTTGGAAGGAATCCCCGGTTGTCCCAGTAGCCGGAACTCGCTCCGAAAACCGAATCGGTCCCCGCTTCTCCGGAGTCCAGGGAAATCCGGAGCGCCAACGGGTTTGGCCGGCCCGCGCAACGACAGACCGCGCCATCGCGGCAGGCTGTCGAGGGGAACAACCCTGGAGCTTCTACATTCCTTCAAGCGGCGGCAGCTCGGATGAGGTGGGTATTCGCGACATTGCCCCCCAATCCCCCGGAAGTCCGGGGTGCTCCACCACTCCCTTGCGCGGCAAGACTGCCATATCCAGGCAGGAGGGGCGGTACGCCTATCGAATCCACGAGATCCCAGTGGGCCTTGCCGCGGCGATCCGCCGTGCTGGAGCAAGTCTGCGCCGGGCGGCTGGTTTGTATTCGCCGGATTTGCAACCACGCCGCCGTTCTCGAACGGGCTGCCGTCGAACGCCTGGCTGCGATGCACGAAAAGGGTTGGCTGATTGTGCGGTTGCGGTCCAAGCTGAACGCCCGCGAAGCCCGAAGCAAGCTGCCGGAAGGTGAGCCGGCGGACGCTCCGGTCGAGCTACAAATCCGAGTCGGTCGTCGTCTTCCCGCTTCCATGAAGCGATATCCAGTCGCGCGGCGCACGCGTGGGACCAAGACCTGGGTGCCGAACTGCGCTCTGGGCACAGCTCCATTTTCCGGCAGCGGATCGCAGCCTCTCGCGCTATACTAGAAACTCCCAAATAGGATATTGACAAAGATTGCCCCGGTGCGAGGTCTCGAACCGGGGGTTTACGGGGAATGACACTGGGTTCGGGGGAGCCAATCGATGTTGCGCCGGAAATTTGCCGTAATCAAATTATGGCCTCACGCCAAAGCCGCAGAAGACGAAGTCATCGCGCGGCTGAAACTTGCGGCCGGATCTCTCGATCTCGAGTGCTTGGTTGTAGACTCGTTCGCCCGCCTGATCCATCCGCCCCACACCCAACTGACCCAGGACGACGTCGACTTCGTCCTCAGTCTCCACTTCGAAACGCCCAAGCGATTCGATATCTTTTCCTTTGTCACCCTGTGGAACCCGCTGCAGTTCTATTACGAGTGGGGCTATCGTAAATGCACTCGCCACCTTCTGACTCACGACGATTTCCTGAGCTCCGCATCCGTTTCCGGCGACGACCACGTCTTGCGGTTCATTGCGGACGATCCAAAGCGGGACGGCCCGCACTTCCGGTTCTATCCCACTGTGTCCGGCCCGATGTTGGAGCCCACCGTGGGGGATCGGAAGCTGCTCTACGTGGGTATCAACTGGGAGCGGTTGGCCAAAAAGGCCGGACGCCACGAAGGGCTCCTGAGCCTGCTGGATAAAACCGGAGACCTACGGATTTACGGGCCGAAGGTTTTTGGAGGAATGGAGGTGTGGCACGGGTACACGAGCTACGTCAGCTCCGTTCCCTTCGATGGCGTGTCTATCGTCCGCCTGATCCATCAGGCCGGCATTTCTTTGGTGCTTTCGTCGTCGGCGCACCTCCAGTCCGAAATGATGTCGTGCAGGATTTTCGAAAGCGCGGCGGCTGGCGCCGCGATCATCTGCGACCAGAACCCGTTCGCCCGCCGGTTCTTCGGCGATTCGTTGTTGTACATCGATACGAGCCTGCCTCCCGAAGAGACATATGGCCAGGTGCAGTACCATCTCGACTGGATCAAGTCCGAGCCCGAGAAGGCGCGGCAAATGGCGCAGCGGGCTCAAGAGATATTCCGCGAGAACTTCAGGCTGGACGCCTTGCTGGAGCGGATCTATCTGGAACTGCCGGACCGGAAGCAGCACCTCGAGCGTCTGTATGCCCCGAAGGTACGCGAAGAAAAAATATGCGTCGTTTTCCTGATGCCGGAATATCGGCGCGAGGTATTGGAACAGCACATCGCCAGTTGCCGCGCACAAAAGAACGTCGCTATCCGGGGCATTGTGGCTATGGACGATCGCGACGCGGAGATTTTCGGACCGCGCGTGCGGTCCCGGCTCGGTGAATCGCCCGCGCCTCTCGAAATAGCGGCGGTTCACTTCACGGAACGGCGCTCCGACGGCTCCGTGAAGCGCAGGAGTACGGCCGGAGCCGTCTTCCATGAAGTGCTCGCCAACCTGGTGCGGGAAGACTATGTTTGCGTTGTCGCTCCATACGAGCGGCTTTTTTCGGACCACCTCTCCGCGCTCCTTCGAACCCTGCAGGACTCCGAAGGAGCCGGTTGCGCGTGGTCGGACATGCTCGTGGCGCATCGTTCGAATGGTGAGGAGCAGGCCGACCTGAGCGATGACCCGGACACCGGCAGTTCCGCGGACGCCCCCCCCATTGGTTGCGGACGGTTTCTCTTTCGACTGTCGGCCATGGAGCCGCGCCTGCGGACTGCGCTGCCTTACCTCGACACCTTCGCGATGCATCTCCTCTTCGGAACCAGCAAGAGCGTGCCGACCCGGCGCTGCACCCTGGTATCCGCCGGCACGGACCGCGCGGAGGAACCGGCCGCTGTGACTCCCGCCGCCCTGGAACGCGAGATCCTGATCGATTTTTCGCCGGAAGCTTTCCGGATAAGGGCGCCTAAAAGGATTGAGGAGCAGCGGCAGCCGCAGCCAACGGCTCCGTGGCTCGCTGAAATGACGCCGGAACAAAAGACAGGACTAGCGGTAGAACTCGCACACGCGGTCCCGCTCCCGTCCTTAGTGAAGCAACTGGTCTTTGGCGTATACCGGCTGTGGTTCCGATTTCACTCATCCTTAAGTCGCTCGCGTACACGACCATCGTGATGGAGTGTCGCCCATAGGGTCCGCCTCGGCGCCCACGCTATACTGAAAAGTACCCGAAAAATCCCGTGCAAGACTTTATCCGGATTCGCGGTGCGCGCGTCCATAACCTCAAGAACATCTCGCTTTCCATTCCCCATAACCAGCTCACCGTGATGACGGGAGTGTCGGGGTCGGGGAAGTCGTCCCTCGCGTTCGACACCATCTACGCGGAGGGGCAGCGGCGCTACGTGGAGTCGATGTCGGCGTATGCGCGGCAGTTCCTGGAACGAATGGAGAAGCCCGACGTCGACGATATCGATGGCATCGCGCCTTCCGTGGCCATTCGCCAGAAGAATTCCACGCGCAGCCCGCGGTCGACGGTGGCCACCTCCACGGAATGCTTCGACTTCCTGCGGCTGCTGTGGGCGCGCGTGGGCCGGACCTTCTGCCCGGCGTGCGGCACTCGCGTTCACAAAGACACGGTGGACGAGGCCGCCGCCAAGCTGCTCGAACTGCCCGAAGGGTCGCGCTGGTACGCGCTGTTTCCGTGCGGGGAACATGCTACCACCCAGGCCTTGCGCGACCACCTGTTCGACCTGCGCAAAAAGGGCTTCACGCGGCTGTTTCAGAACGGGCGGGTGTTCGAGTTTTCCACTCCGGAATCGCTCCTGGACATCGATTTCAAGAAGCCCGTATCGGTGCTGGTGGACCGCCTGGCGATGGCTCCCGGGCTGCATCAGCGGCTGGTGGACACCATCGAAATCTGCTTCCGCGAAGCCGGCGAGGCGGTCTTTCAGAGCGCCGCCGGGGACCGGACGCTGCGCTTCAACGAACGCTTCGAGTGCAAGACCTGCGGGCGCGAGTTCGCCATCCCCGAGCCGATCCTTTTCAGCTTCAACTCGCCGGCCGGCGCATGCCCGCGATGCCAGGGATTCGGCAATACCATCGATTTCGACATGGACCGCGTGATCCCGGACCGGTCCCTGACGCTCGACCAGGGCGCCGTGGACCCGTGGACCAAGCCGAAGTACCGCTCGTGGCAGGGCAACTTCCGCAAGTCGGGCGGACGCCGCGTGCCGTTCAACGTCCCGTTCTGCGACTTGACGGACGAGCAGCGGGAAGAGGTCTTCGCCTTCATCCGCCGCTTCTTCGACTATCTGGAAACCAAAAAGTACAAGCTGCACGTGCGCGTGTTTCTCAGCCGGTACCGCGGCTACGCCCTGTGCCCCGAGTGCAAAGGTTCGCGGCTGCGCCAGGAAGCGCTGTACGTGCGCGTGGGCGGCCAGGACCTGGCCGGCGTGGTGCGCATGAATATCGCCGAAGCGCAGCGCTTCTTCGACGGGCTGGAGCTGAGCCCCGAGGAGAGCGCCATCGCCGACAAGATCCTGGTGGAGATCCGCCAGCGCCTGAAGTTTCTCAACGACGTGGGGCTGGACTATCTGACCCTGGACCGCCTGTCGTCCACCCTCTCGGGCGGCGAAGCGCAGCGCATCCAGTTGGCCACCTGCCTGGGGTCGCGGCTGGTGGGCGCCTGCTACGTGCTGGACGAACCTTCCATCGGGCTGCACCCGCGCGATACCGGGCGGCTGATCCGCATCCTGCAGGAACTGCGCGAACTGGGAAACACCATCGTGGTGGTGGAGCACGATGCGGACGTGATGCGCGCGGCCGACCACATCGTCGACCTGGGGCCGGGCGCGGGCGAACTCGGGGGCCAGATCGTCTTCGAAGGTCCCATGGAGAAGTTGTTGGGGAACGGCAGCGGGTCGCTCACCTCGCGCTACCTGTCGGGCGAGTTGCGGGTGTCGGCGGCGCGCGCGCGGCGGGAAGTCGATCCCCGCCGGGTGCTGCGGTTTTCCGGCGCGGCGCTGCACAACCTGAAGAATATCGACGTGGAGATCCCGCTCGGAATGATGGTGGTGGTGACCGGCGTCTCCGGCTCGGGGAAATCCACGCTGGTCCACGAGGTGATGTTCAAGTCGCTTGAGGCGCTCCACAAATCGGCGGAGATTCGCGGCGAAGAACCATTCGGCGGAGCGCCGGCGAACGGGGTGGACGCGCTCGAAGTCCTCGATTCCGGGCCACGCCTGGCGTGCCGCAAAGTGGAGGGCGCCGAGCGGGTTTCCTACGCCGTGATGGTGGACCAATCGCCCATCGGACGCACGCCGCGCTCCAACCCGGTGACTTATATGAAGGCCTTCGACGTGGTGCGCGGGCTATTCGCGTCCACCCGCGAGGCGGAGAAGCGCGGATACACGGCCGGCCACTTTTCCTTCAACGTGCCGGGCGGCCGTTGCGAGACCTGTCAGGGCGACGGCACGGTTACGGTGGAGATGCAGTTCCTGGCCGACGTGGAATTGATCTGCGACGAATGCAAGGGCACGCGCTACAAGAGCGGCGTTCTGGAAATCGTTTACAACGGCTTGAACATCCACCAGGTGCTGCAGCTCACGGTGCGGGAGGCCATGGAGTTCTTCCACGCCACGCCGCGCCTGGTGCACCGGCTGAAGGTGCTGGACGACGTGGGGTTGGGCTACCTGCGGCTGGGCCAATCCGCCACCACGCTTTCCGGAGGCGAAGCGCAGCGCGTGAAACTGGCGTCGCACCTGGCGATGGCGAGCTGCGAAGGGACGTTATTCATCTTCGACGAGCCCACCACCGGGCTGCACTTCGACGATATCGCCAAACTGCTGGCGGCCTTCGAGCGATTGATCGCGAACGGCGGGAGCCTGGTGATCATCGAGCACAATCTGGACGTGATTCGCGCCGCGGACTGGGTGATCGACCTGGGTCCCGAAGGCGGCTCGCGCGGCGGGCAGATCGTAGTGGCGGGCACGCCGGAAGATGTGGCGCACGTCGAGGAATCGTATACCGGGCGGTTTCTGCGGGGATGAGCGGCGCTTGGTCGTCCGTCACTTTCTGAAATTGATTGACAGAGAATTCTTCACGCTAATTGGGGCAGTCCCGTAGGATGCAGGTGTCTTCTTTGATAGGAAACAAGAAGCCAGTTTTTGGTCACCCGCGCCTGCCACCGATCACTGCCCTCGTTATATTTCCTGGCGCGGAGGGACGGGTGGCGCAGGTTCCGGAGCAGGAACAACGACTGCTGGTCGAACGCCGCTCGGATCTCTTCGGGCGCTTTGCCATAGGCCCGCGCGAAATGCGAAGTCCAGCGGAGCCTCATTTTGCCTGGCGTTTTGTTCTCTTGGCGGATAGCCTGGCGGCTTCGGTGTGCAGGGCGGCGATGAATTCGCCGTGGCCGGAAAAGGCCTTGGACACGCGGCCGGCCTTGATGTCGGCGGCAGCCTTGGCCTGGCGGGCGTCGATGATGCGCCGCTGTGCCGGTGTGTACTCGCCGTCCGCGGTGGGGAACCTGGAACGGTCGATCGCCAGTCTTGGAGTCATGACGATCTTGCCGCGTTGGAAAGCGAAGTTCACCAGGTCGCCTTTGTTGAGCCCGGCCTACCGCCGGACGGCGGCCGGGATGGTCACTTGGCCCCTGTTTTGGATTTTGCCGACGGTCGACGGGCTTTCGAAAGACTAGAATAGGGAATCGAGGGTCCGCAAATGCGATCTCTTCTGCTTGCCGCTTTACTGCCCGCGTTTCTGGGCGCCGCTTTCGCCGCCCCGAAGATCGTCAATCCGGTGATCAGCCGTTCGGATGACGGCGTGAACGAGCCGGCGGGCGCCCGATACGGCGCCGGCGATGTGCTGTTCTTCTCCTGCCGGATTGCCAATTACGCCAAGTCTCCCGAACAGCGCGTGCAGTTGGCGTACTCGGTGCAGGCGCTCGATCCCAAGGGCGTGCCGCTGATGGAGATCTTCAAAAACGAAATCGCCGAGGAGGTGGCGCCGCAGGACAAAGATTGGCTGCCGAGAATCTCCACCGAGATCGCCATCCCGGCCACAGTGCAGCCGGGCGCCTACAAGATCGCGGTGAACGTGGAGGACCTGGTGGCGCATGCCACGGCGTCGCTCGATGTTCCCTTTATGGTGCGCGGCCGTGTGGTTCCAGCGACCGACAAACTCACGGTGCAGAACTTCCACTACTACCGCGCCGAGGAGGACACCAAGCCCCTCGACCAACCGGTTTATAAGGTCGGCGACTCGGTGTGGATACGGTTCGACGTCACCGGGTTCCATTACGGGCCGAAGAACCAGGTGGACCTGAGCTATCTGTTCCAGGTGCTGGCCGCCGACGGCAGCGCGCTGTGGACCGCGCCCGAACCGGTGGTGGACCAGGGCGAATCCTTCTACCCCAGGTCCTATGTGTCGGGCGCGTTTTCGATCAAGGTGCAGAGCGCCGTCAAGCCCGGAGAATATGCCATCGGCGTCAAGGCCACGGACGCGGTGGGCAAGCAGACGGTGGAGGCCCGGCAGCCGTTTACGGTGCAGTAGACGCGTTCAGTACCAGCGCCTGGGTGACGCGCGAGGCCAACTGGTCGAACGTCAGGATCTCGTAGAGGGACGCGTCCGACATGATGCGCTTCACCAGGGCGGCGTGCATGGCGTGACCGGCGCGTTCGGCGATCACATGGCCGAGCAGGGGACGGCCCAGGAGCGCCAGATCGCCGATCAAGTCGAGGGCTTTATGCCGGCAGCACTCGTCGGGAGCGCGCAATCCTTCGGCGTTGAGCACCCCGTTGGCGGTGAAACAGATGGCATTCTCCAACGAAGCGCCGCGGATCAGGCCCATGTTCTGCATCTGGCTCAAGTCCTTTTCCCAGCCGAAGGTGCGCGCGAAGGCCAGTTCGCGGGCGAAATTCTCGGGAGTGACTTCCAGTTCGATGCAGTGCCGGCCCACGGGCGGGGGATAATCGGTGTCGCAGGTGAGGCGGAAACTGTCGGCGGGGAGGATGCTGATGCGCTTGCCCTTGTCTTCCACGGAGATCGGACGGCGGATGCGCAAGTAGCGTCGCTTGCGGCGGTACTGGCGGATGCCGGCTTCCTCGATCAGGCGGACGAATGGCAAACCGCTGCCGTCTAGGATGGGCACTTCCAGGTTGTCGATCTCCACCGTGGCATTGTCGATGCCCATGGAGTAGAACACGCTGAGCAGGTGTTCGGTGGTGGAGATCAGGACGCCCTGGCGCATCAGGCTGGTGGCGTAACTCACGCGCGCGACGTGCTGCCAACTGGCGGGAACGCGAAAGGGAGGACTGCCGAGATCCGTGCGCAGAAATTCGATGCCGGTCTGCACCGGGGCCGGGAGAATGCGAATCCCCACCGGCACGCCGCTGTGAAGTCCGATCCCGGAAGCTTCCACGGGATGCTGAAGAGTGGTCTCGAATTGCAAGTCCAAGGTACCTGTCAGTCCCATTAGAGCAACTGGCGGTCGGAAGTTCAAGTTTTTGATTTGAAAGGATTTGCAAACCGCATAGTGTGGCTTTTTTGCGACACTTTGTGGCCAAAACAAGCCGTCTGGACCTCCCTCCGCGGGGACCGAAAGCTTGTATCATGACCGGAGTGGCCCATCAAAAGGTATTCCTGATCGATACGTTCGGGTTCATTTTTCGGGCGTATCATGCGCGCGCCCGGTCGGGCGCTCCACCCA
>Ga0326728_10026494_pt1 | contig 10254 bp, 9 predicted proteins | sample MB3enrmetagenome_FD_207602 | JGI IMG/M metagenome (GOLD analysis project Ga0326728, IMG submission 207602) | Lab enriched peat soil microbial communities from McLean, Ithaca, NY, United States - MB31MN | ecosystem: Environmental > Terrestrial > Soil > Wetlands > Peat | place: USA: New York... | reverse complement strand
GGAGCGAAGAGCGCGCCGCGCACTGGTATGAGGCGATGCGCGCGGCCGGCGTCGCGCCGAATGATGTCACCTTCAACACGCTGATCAGCAAGAGCGGGAGCGAAGAGCGCGCGGTCCATTGGTATGAGGAAATGCGCAAGGCTGGCGTCGCGCCGGATGATGTCACCTTCACTACGCTGATCAGCAAGAGCGGGAGCGAAGAGCGCGCCGCGCATTCCGGCCCCCAGGAACGCGATAGCGAGCCTTAGATAGCTAACCAGCATTGCCCCGTTTGAAACTTGGGCAAGGTGCCGCTTGCGGATATGTCACGATGCTTCCGTCAGCTCGCGCGGGCTGGCGACGGAGGCGCGCCTGATCAGCGCCTCCTCCAGACGCTCGGCGGCCTCGCGCAAGTGGGGGCTGCGCGACTCGCGGCCGGCGCGGCCGGCGTCGAGGTCGGCCTGGAAGCCGTCGCGCAGCGGCCATTGCTCGGGCAAGAGCTCGAAGCCGGCCTCGGCGATCGCCTCGACCGCCCGCGCCGCCTGCGCTTCCGAGCGGCCGATCTTGGACAGCACGATGACGACGCGGCCTTCGGCGCCGCGCTTGGCGAGCTTGCGGGCGAGCGCGAGCGTCGGGCGCAGGTCGTCGTGTGAGGTGCCGGTCGGCAGGAAGACGACATCGCTCTCCTCGGCCAGCTCCTTGGTCAGGTCGTCGGCGAGGCCGCGGGTGTCGGCGACGATGAAGTCGACCCCCTCGTCGTTCTTGCGCAGCTTCTTCAGGCTCTTGAACGAGCGCGCGTCGATCTCCGGCTCGACGCCGGCGCGCTGCCGCGCCGCGTTCCACTCGACGCAGGTGAGCTGCTCGAGATCGAAATCGGCGAGCAGCGCGCGCTGGCCGCGGTGGGCGACGCCGACCGCGAACACCCGCGCCAGCGCGCTTTTGCCGACGCCGCCCTTCTGGCTGACGAAACTCACCGTCGTCGCCAGACGCCTGTCCTTGCTCATCGTCCTCTCCGCGAAGCCCGCGCTCACCTTAGGACGAATCGACGCCGTTCAAAAGTCCGTCAAGCGGAAGCGGCGGCGCGAGGGGTCAGCGTCTTGGCGCCAGGAGCGCGAAGGGAGCGTCCTCGGGATCGACTGCGCGCGCCACCCATCCGCCGCCGGGCACTTCGTGCGGGCCGGTGACGACGCGGCCGCCGGCGGCGGCGACGCGCTGGACGGCCGCGTCGACCGCCTCGACGTTGAAATAGAAGAGCCAGAACGGCGCCGCGGCGTCGCCGGTCTTGGCCATCATGCCGCCCGGCTGGCCGTCGGCGGTCGCGAACACCTGGTAGGCGCCCATCGGGCCCATGTCCATCGCCCGCGTCTTCGTCCAGCCGAACAGGCCGGAATAGAAGGCGAAGGCGCGGTCGAGCGCGCCCGCGCGCAGCTCGCGCCAGCCGACATTGCCCGGGGCGTCGACCGCCAGCCGCTCGCGCGGATCGTCGGCGGGCTTGCCTTTGAAAAGAACGAAGCCCGCGCCGTCGGGGTCGCCGAGGACGGCGAAGCGGCCGACGCCGGGAAGATCCGCGGCGGGCCTAATGACGCGCGCGCCAGCGGCGGCGGCCTTCGCCGCGTAGGCGTCGACGTCGGGAACGCCGAGATAGCCGATCCAGCCCGGCCGCGCGCCCATGCGGCGCGCCTCCTCGGGCAGCGCCGCCACGCCGCCGACCGGCGTCGCGCCTGCGGAAAACATCGTGTAGGCGAAGTCGGCCATGTCGCTGTCCTTGAGGCTCCAGCCGACCGCCTTGGCGTAGAAATCGGCCGCCGCCTTCGCGTCGGCGGCCATGTATTCGTACCAGACGAAGTTTCCCGCGGACGCGGCCATGATCAGTCCTCCCGTTCGACCTCGCGCCGGTCGCCGCCGCGCCGACGGCGAAGGCGAGCGACGCGCGCCATCGTGCTCGCAACGCGGGGCGCGACGCAAGCGTCGGCGAAGCGAATTCGCCGCGGTCGGAGCGGGGCCGCGTCGCGCGCCTGGCGGACGCGCCCGCCGGCTCAGCGCTTGGGCGCGACGAGCGCGAACGGCGCCCCCTCGGGATCAATCGCCCGGACGATCCACGGACCGTCCGGGCCCTTCATCGGCCCGTTGGCGATCTGGCCGCTCTTGGCCTTGACGCGCGCGACGGCGGCGTCGATGGCGGGAACGTTGAAGTAGTAGAGCCAGAAGGGGCCCGGCCCCTGGGGCGCGCGGGTCATCACGCCGCCGTAGTCGGCCTCGCCGCCGGCCAGGCCGAACAGCTGGTGGACGCCCATCGCGCCCATATCCATCGCCCGGCGCTTCGTCCAGCCGAACAGGCCGGAATAGAAGTCGAACGCCTTGGCGCCGTCGCCGGCGTGCAGCTCGCGCCAGCCCACCAGGCCCGGCGCGTCGGGCGGGGGCGGGGGCGGCGGCTCGCCGCCCGCGTCGCGGAACAGCATGAACACGGCGCCCTGCGGGTCGGCGACCACGGCGAAGCGGCCGACGCGGGGAATGTCGGCGCCCGGGCGTTTCACCGAACCACCGGCGGCGGCGAGCTTCGCCGCCGCGGCGTCGACGTCCTCGACCCAGACGTAGCCGACCCAGCCCGGCCGCGCGCCCATCGTCTTGGCTTCGGGCGGCGTCGTCATGACGCCGCCGACGCCGTAGTCGCCGGCGTAGAGGATCGTGTAAGCCATGCCGGGCATGCCGGAATCCTTGGCGGTCCATCCGACGACATGCGCATAGAATTCGGCGGCGGCTTTCGCGTCGTCGCCCATGTATTCATACCAGACGAAGCTCCCTGGAATCGCGGCCATGTTAAGTCTCCCGTTCGACTTCGCCGCCCGTCGCCCGCGCGCCGGCGGCTGAGACCGAGCAGGGCATGGAATCGTGGTCGCGGTGCGGCGGACGCGGCGGCGGCGGCGATTGAAGTTTGCGCTATCGTCGGTCCTTAGGTGGGTGAAGCGATGAGCAAGAAGGACGAAGTCTTCGAAGCGCCGCCCGACGGCTTCGCGATGGCGCCGGCGCATCCGGGCGAGGTTCTGGCCGAAGAGATCGCGGCGCGCGGCCTCACCGCGCACGCGCTGGGACTGAAGCTCCGCGTGCCCGCCAATCGCATCACCGAGATCGTCAACGGCAAGCGCGGCGTCTCGCCCGACACCGCGTTGCGTCTCGCTCGCGCGCTCGGCCCCGGCGCCGCGTTCTGGATGAACCTTCAGACGCAGTACGATCTCGCGACGGCGGAGAAGCGGTTGGGGGCGAAGATCAGGGCGGAGGTCGAGGCGGCGTGAGGGACGGGGTGGGCCGGTTGTCGCAGCAAGCGCAGGCGTGGAAGGAAACGGGCAGGTTTGCTAAGTTGCGCCGATGAAACGCGATGACGCCATCAGCCGATTACGGGCGCACGAAGCCGATTTTAAGCGGCTCGGCGTCGAACATCTGTACTTGTTCGGCTCGACCGCGCGCGGCGAGGCAAGGGACGATTCCGACGTCGACCTGTTTTTCGATTACGAGAAGGGAAAGTTCGGTCTGTTCGAGCTGATGGACGTGCAGGCCTATGCCGCCCGCCTCCTCGGCCGCAAGACCGACATCATGACGCGCGATAGCCTGCACAAGATGCTGCGGCCGGCGATCGAAGCGTCGGCGGTAAGCGTGTTTTAGTGACCGCGCGATCGTTCATCCTTCGATTGAGAGACGTTGTCGAGGCGATTGAGCGCATTCGTGGGGTGTTGGGGGATGCGTCGCTCGAAACGTTCGAAACGGACTGGCGAAGGCAATGGCTGGTCGAGCGTGGAGTCGAAATCGTTTCCGAAGCGAGCCGCCATCTCCCGCACGATCTGAAAACGCGCCATCCCGAAATCCCTTGGCAAAAAGTGGCGGGCATCGGCAATGTGCTGCGCCACGACTACTGAAACGTCGCGGCGCCCGTCATGTGGAAGTTGGCGCAAACCGATCTAGCCGCGTTGTTAAGGGTTTGTCAGGAGGAACTCGACGCGGAAGAGGGGCGAAAGCGTCACTAGAACGCGAGCCATTCGTGTTCGGTTAGAAAGGGTAACCAGTTGGCAGTAGCCGCTCGGTAACGTTCGAAACTGTCCAGGCGGCGGCTGACGCCGCCCACCTCGCTATCTCCGTCTTGCCGCGAGCTTCCGCTGATGTCGCGAGCGCGGTTTGCCGAGCCACTGCATAGACCGCAATTTGTGTCGAGGAGCGTGCCGGAAGCCCATAGGCGTCAGCGAAAGCCGCGAGCCGGTGGAGCTGCTCCGCGACTGAATATGCAGGATTGCCAAGGTCGAGCCACGAAAAAGCGGAATAGCCCAAGTCCCAAAGGCGTAGACCCGGCGCCACCGTGTCGAAGTCAATCATGCCGCAAGGCAGCCCATTTCGGAAGACCGCGTTGGGAGGTCCCCAATCGTTGTGGCATATGACCTCCGCCCCAAGTTGTCGGACAAGATCAAAATCAGCTGTCGCATCGTGGAAACAGCGAAGCAGGACTGCCGCGGCGGCAACTTGAATGTCACCGAAATGGCCGAGATCGTCCGGCGCGTCGCCGAGCAAAAAACTCAGGATTTCTCGGCCACGCTCGTCAATGCCGAGAAAACGGGGCGTCCCATCGAAGCCAATACCCTCCAGGTAGGAAAGCAGATCGTGCTGCAAGGTTCGGTCCGTCGAAATCGGCCGCCTGACGGTGTCGCCAAGTCGCACAACTCCGGCCGTGACGCGGCCTCCGCCCAAAGGTCTCTCGGAACGCATTGAACGACGATAACAGAAACATGGAACCGACGGAGGTCCGCCGAGGATCCATTGCCGCCACCTGCGGCGCGGCTGGAGACAGCTTCTACTCCGCCGCCTCCGCCTTCGTCTTCTTGCTCGCCCGCCGCGCCAGCACGCGGCTCAGATAGCGCCCTGTGTGGCTCTTGGGGTTGCGGGCGATCTGCTCGGGCGTCCCCGCGGCGACGATCTCGCCGCCGGCGTCGCCGCCCTCCGGCCCGAGGTCGACGATCCAGTCGGCGGTCTTCACCACCTCCAGGTTATGCTCGATCACCACCATGGTGTTGCCCTGGTCGACCAGCTCGTGCAGCACCTCGAGGAGCTGCGCGACGTCGTGGAAGTGCAGGCCGGTGGTCGGCTCGTCGAGCAGGTAGAGCGTGCGCCCAGTCGAGCGGCGCGACAGCTCCTTGGCGAGCTTGACGCGCTGCGCTTCGCCGCCCGACAGCGTGGTGGCCGGCTGACCGACCTTGACGTAGCCGAGGCCGACGCGCTTCAGCGTGTCCATCTTTTCGCGGATCGCCGGCACCGCCTTGAACAGCTCGGCCGCCTCCTCGACCGTCATGTCGAGCAGGTCGGCGATCGACTTGTCGCGGTACTTCACCTCCAGCGTCTCGCGGTCGTAGCGCTTGCCCTTGCAGACGTCGCAGGTGACGTAGACGTCGGGCAGGAAGTGCATCTCGATCTTGATCACGCCGTCGCCCTGGCAGGCTTCGCAGCGCCCGCCCCTGACGTTGAACGAGAAGCGCCCGGCCTGGTAGCCGCGCGCCTTCGCCTCGGGGAGGCCCGCGAACCATTCGCGGATCGGCGTGAAGGCGCCGGTGTAGGTGGCGGGGTTGGAGCGCGGCGTGCGGCCGATCGGCGACTGGTCGATGTCGATCACCTTGTCGAGCTTCTCCAGCCCCTCGATGCGGTCGTGCGGGGCCGGCGGCTCGCTCGCGCCGTTGAGCTGGCGCGCCGCCGCCTTGTAGAGCGTGTCGACGATCAGCGTCGACTTGCCGCCGCCGGAGACGCCGGTGACGCAGGTGAAGGCGCCGAGCGGGATCGACGCCGTGACGTTCTTCAGGTTGTTGCCGCGCGCGCCGACGATCTTCAGCTCGCGGCCGGGCGGGACGGCGCGGCGGCGCGCCGGCGTCGGCACGAAGCGCACGCCGGAGAGATACTGGCCGGTCAGCGAATGGGGATCGGCGGCGACCTCGGCCGGCGTTCCCTTGGCGACGATCTCGCCGCCGTGCACGCCGGCGCCGGGGCCGATGTCGACCACATAATCGGCGGCGAGGATCGCGTCCTCGTCGTGCTCGACGACGATCACCGTGTTGCCGAGCTCGCGCAAGCGGCGCAGCGTGTCCAAGAGGCGCGCGTTGTCGCGCTGGTGCAGGCCGATCGACGGCTCGTCGAGCACGTAGAGCACGCCGGTCAGCCCCGAGCCGATCTGGGAAGCAAGGCGGATGCGCTGGCTCTCGCCGCCCGACAAGGTGCCCGAGGCGCGCGACAGCGTCAGATAGTCGAGGCCGACGTCGGAGAGGAAGGTCAGCCGGTCGACGATCTCCTTGAGGACGCGGCGGGCGATCTCGTTGCGCTTGTCGTCGAGCGCGCGGGGAAGATTGCGCGCCCATTCGATCGCCGCCTTGACCGACCGCAGGCTCACTTCGCCGATGTGCTGGCCGTCGATCTTCACCGCCAGCGCCTCCGGCTTGAGGCGGAAGCCGTGGCAGGCTTCGCAGGGCGTCGCGCTCATGAAGCGCTCGATCTCCTCGCGCGACCACTCGCTCTCGGTCTCGCGATGGCGGCGCTCGAGGTTCTTCACCACGCCCTCGAACGGTTTCCTCACCTCGTAGGCGCGCATGCCGTCGTCGTAGGAGAAGCGAATCTCCTCGTCGCCCGAGCCGTAGAGGATCGTTTCGCGCGCCTTCTCCGACAGGCTCGCCCACGACGCGTCGAGGCGGAACTTGTAGTGGCGCGCGAGCGCCTCCAGCGTCTGCAGGTAATAGGGCGAGCTCGACTTCGCCCACGGCGCGATCGCCCCCTTGCGCAACGTCAGGCGCGGGTCGGGGACCACGAGGCTCGCGTCGACGGTGAGCTCCGAGCCGAGCCCGCCGCAGACCGGGCAGGCGCCGTAGGGGTTGTTGAACGAGAACAGCCGCGGCTCGATCTCGGGGATGGTGAAGCCCGAGACCGGGCAGGCGAACTTCGACGAGAACAGGATGCGCCGCGGCGCGCCGCCCGGATTCGCCTCCTCTTGCGGCGGATCGGCGAACTCGACCACCGCCAGGCCTTCGGCGAGCTCGAGCGCCGTCTCGAAGCTCTCGGCCAAGCGGCTCGCCATGTCGGGGCGGACGACGAGGCGGTCGACCACCACCTCGACGTCGTGCTTCAGCCTCTTGTCGAGCGCCGGGGCGTCGCCGATCTCGTAGAACTGGCCGTCGATCTTCAACCGCTGGAAGCCGCGCTTCATGTATTCGGCGATCTCCTTGCGGTACTCGCCCTTGCGGCCGCGCACCACCGGCGCGGTGAGATAGAGCCGCGTCCGCTCGGGGAGCGCCAGCACGCGGTCGACCATCTGGCTCACCGTCTGGCTCTCGATCGGCAGGCCGGTCGCCGGCGAGTAGGGAATCCCGACCCGCGCCCATAAGAGGCGCATGTAGTCGTGGATCTCGGTCACCGTGCCGACGGTCGAGCGCGGGTTGTGCGAGGTCGACTTCTGCTCGATGGCGATCGCCGGCGAAAGGCCGTCGATCTGATCGACGTCCGGCTTCTGCATCATCTCGAGGAACTGGCGCGCGTAGGCGGAAAGGGACTCGACGTAGCGGCGCTGCCCTTCGGCGTAGATGGTGTCGAAGGCGAGCGACGATTTGCCCGAGCCGGAGAGGCCGGTGAAAACCACCAGCTTGTCCCGCGGGATGACGAGGTCGACGTTCTTGAGATTGTGCTCGCGGGCGCCGCGCACCTCGATGACGCGGCCGCCGAACAGCTTCTCGACCGGCTCGACGGATTTGCTCGGCGGTGTGAGGCTTGCCATGGCGGCCTTTTCGGATGCGGCGCGAATCGCGGCGCGGCTTGCGTCGCGCTTTCGCCGATGCTAGAACGAAACGAGAACGACGTGAAGAGCCCGCCTCGGCTTCTTATGTAGCGCGCGACGCGCCGGCGCCAAATCGCGACGCGGCGCGCGAGCTGTGGACAAGTGACGCGGCGGGCCGGCGGCGCGGGCGCGCGCCGAGTAGGGTGGCGCGGCGCGAAGTGAGGAGAGCGACATGGCGGGCGTGAACAAGGCGATTTTGGTCGGCAATCTCGGCAAGGACCCCAAGGTGAGCCGCCTCAACTCGGGCGACCAGGTGGTCAGCTTCCCGCTGGCGACCTCGGAGACCTGGCGCGACAAGAACACCGGCGAGCGCCGCGAGCGCACCGAGTGGCACAACATCGTCATCTACAACGAGAATCTCGGCCGCGTGGCCGAGCAGTACTGCAAGAAGGGCTCGAAGGTCTACCTCGAAGGCCAGATCCAGACGCGCAAGTACACCGACCAGTCGGGCGTCGAGAAATACATCACCGAGATCGTGCTGCAGCGCTTCCGCGGCGAGCTGACGCTGCTCGACTCGCGCGGCGGCGAGGCGCGCGAGGGCGCGGTCAACGGCGACGAGCGCCCCGCGAGCTTCGGCCGGACGTCGCCCGCCGAGAAGCGCCCGGCGGTGACCGGCGGCGGCGCGGCCGGCGCCGGCGGCGCTGGCGGCGGCGACCTCGACGACGACATTCCGTTCTGAGCGGCCCGCGTAACGTGGCGTTCGCCGCGGCGGACGCAAGAAGAGGAGCGCGGAATGGCCGGCGACGCCGGCGACCCGATCGATCGCGACGCCCCGCTGTGCGCGCTCATGCGCGACGCCGAGGGCGCGGCCGACGCCTTCCTCGTCCGCGTCGCCGAGCGCGCCCGCGCCGCCGGGCTGCGTCTTGCCGGCGCGCTGCAAATCGATGCGCCGCGGCCCGGCCGCCGACGCTCCGACATGATGCTCTGCGATCTCACCGACGACCGAAGGACGCTGATCTCCGAGGACCGCGGCGACCTCGCCGAGGCCTGCCGCCTCGACGCCGCCGCGCTGACCGAAGCGGCGGCGCGGATCGAGCGATCGATGCGCGCCGCGCCGCCCGATCTCGTCATCTTCAACAAGTTCGGCAAGGCGGAGGCCGAGGAGGGCGGCGGGATGCGCGACGCGATCGACGCGGCGCTGGACGTCGGCGCCGCCGTCCTCCTCAGCGTCGCCCCGGACCGCGTCGCCGCGTTCGAGGCGTTCGCCGGCGAGCTGGGGACGATCGCCGCCGACGAGGCGGCCGCGCGGCGCTGGCTCAGCCGCCGCTTCGGCGCGCGCTGGCCGACGCCGGCGGAGGGCGGGGACGCCGCGGACGCGGAGCTGGGCGGGTAGGCGTTGGAATCCGACGCTTGACGAGCGATCGCGAATGGCGCGGAAGGGTGGGAAGGGGATCTTCGCGCCTGCGGAACCCAAGACCGTTCTGCGCCCATTGCGGCCGACACCGGGGCAATGCGGCGGGTCTCGAAAGCGGACGCGGCACGGGTGTGGCGCTTTCGTTCGACAACCCGAGCCGCCGGGGTAGAGCCGGTACGCCGGCGGCAAGTGACTGCTCGGATGTCAGGAAGCGAGAACGACGCCGGTCGCGGCGATGGCGGCCGCTACGCCTTTTCGCAGCAAGTTGCTTTTCGAAAGATCCTCTCGCGCGATCGTCGGCGCGATCCAGCTCAGAAGCACGCCAAACGCAAACACGAAGAGGGTCGTGGTCGACGAAATGGCGGACACCAGCGCGACGGGCGCCAGAAGCGAAGCGAAGCGAACGCCCAGACTGCCGCCGAGGTTGATCAACTCGTTTGCTCCGTTGATCGAAAGCAGGGCCGATGTGTTGGTGCGCAAGAGTGTTGCGAACTGGCGCCGGTACGACGGAATGGCGAGGATGCCGGCGCCGAAAATCGCTTCACCCACGAACGTCCAGAAGGTGGCGCTCCAGTAGTCGCTGCGCACGGCGAAATATTTGAAGAGAACATTGGAAAGCGCCACCACGAACGTGGCGCAAGTCATTAGAGCGACGGATTGTTTCCGGATCGCTCGGCTCCGGCCGCCTGGGTTGATGGTGAGGGAGATGACGGCGCCGACGATCAAGGCCATCCCGGCGATCCGGCGCCAGTCGGGAACTTCGCCGAGCAGAAGGTACGCGAGCAGCAGCGTGAAGATTGCTGAGGTCTGGAAGAGCGGGGCTATGACGGAGGCTTCCTCGGATTGAATGGCCCGCAGGTAGAACAGCATCGCGCCCATGTAGAGGAAGCCGGACAGCGTCATCACGAGCGTGCTTGTCGCGCCTTGCGAAAAGGGCTGCGGCGCGAGGAGCGCGATGAACGGCAGCATCACGACGCCGATTAGCGCCGTGAAGATCATCAGCACGGCGGTATCGGAATCCCGGAAGTACCGATCGACGAGAAACTTGTCGATATGCGTGGAGGCCGCCCACATAACCGGC